>JACXTT010007873.1_pt1 | contig 14923 bp, 10 predicted proteins | sample 9270951 | NCBI WGS metagenome assembly JACXTT01 (sample SAMN15532306, study PRJNA645909) | rock metagenome | isolation source: weathered quartz diorite | place: Puerto Rico | collected 2017-06-21
CGAACAGCTTGCCCCCGTTGCGCACGAAAAAATGTTCACCCTCGTACTTGTGTGTTACGCGAAGATGCTTGCGCGCGAATTGGAATATCCGGTTTTTCTCGGGATGCACGTCCGTTTTCTTGGCGAGCACCATGTGCAGCCCGGCATAGACTAGAAATGCTCCCAGGAGATACATCACCCAGGAAAAGTGCTGGATCAGTTCCGCGCCCAGCGCGATCATGATTCCGCGCATGACCAGAGCGCCGATCACACCCCACTCCAGCAGTCGGTGCTGGAACCGCTCATCCACCGCAAACGCGCGAAAAATCACCAGGAAGAGGAAAAGGTTGTCGACGCTTAAGGCTTTCTCGATCAGGTAGCCCGTAAAATATTCGAGCGCGGGTTGTTCGCCGTAGTAGTAGAGGACCGCCAGCCCGAAGAGCACCGAAACGCCAATCCAGCCGAAGCTCGCGATCGCGGCCTCGCGCACGCTGATCTTGTGCGCTTTGCGGTGGAACACGCGCAAATCCAGCACAATCGTAATGAGCACGAAGACGTTGAACGCCAGCCATTGAAGCGGTGTGCCCATGGTCGTGGAGTTTAGCTGCACTAGGGATTGCTGCCGTGCGCGTCGGTGGAATTCAAGTTCAACAGTTCGATTCGCGTCGTCTTACCCGGCTGAATCACCAACGGCACGTCCCAGCGCAACCGCATGTCGCCTGCGGCGGCATCCAGGTTGAGCGAGCTGATCCAGTAATTGCCCGGCGCGAGGCCTGAGACCGAACCCCGACCGTCCAGGTCGGTGTCCGCCCTGGCAGCGAGGAATTTCGTCTGTGCGATGTCCGGCGCGGCGCGCTGCACCCGCTTGCGTCGTTCGTTCTGAATCGCCGCCCATTTTCTCTGCGGGTTGACGCCTTCCAGCTCCAACTCCACTCCGGAAACCGACTCCGGATGCGCCTGGATGAATTTCTTGAGTGCCGCCAGATATTCGTTGACTTGCTTTTCATACTTCCCGGGATTTCCCGTTTTGTCCGCGTCCGCATATTTGGGCTTGGGGATGCCGGATGCCACGCCGCCGCTGTTCGAGCGCTGATAAGCCAGCAAAAACTCCGGAACGTGAATAATGTCATCCGGCGTCATCGCTTTATCCACATCAGGCAGCGTGAGGTCGAGAATGTCGTGGTTCTTCAGCCAGGCGCGAAGTTCGGGAGAAAGTTTGAGTCCTTCGATGAATTTATCCCGCGGAGGAATCGCGTCCTTCTCTTCTACTTCCCTGACGATTTCCGCATAGCTCTTGGTCAGAATGTAGAACGAAAATTGGCGCACCGGTTCCGGCCGCGCCGCCGTCGGCGCAATCCGCGCCACGAATTCCAGCGTCCCAGTCGTGCTTTGCGCGGACGCCGCGCCCGCGAGACACATTGCCCACAGCGCAAGAACGATGCTGAAAACGGCTACTTTTCTCATGCAGAAATCGTAGCAGATTGCGAGGAAAGCCTGGAAGCGAAGAGAAAGAGTGTGCGCAAGGCTTTGGTAGCTCGAACCGATTAATGCCCGGCAAACAGCAGGAAAACAAAATGTAAGGAGGATCGCAGCAAGGAAGGACGACAAATAAAGCTGCACAAGAAATGATGGGCAAGGTTTGAACCGGAACTAAAACAAGCGGAAGGTAACTTCGATCGGCACAATCGTCGCTACGGGCTTCCCGCTTGGTCCGGCTGCCGGCTTGCAACGCCACGTCTTCACTGCCGCCACGGCGTTTTCGTCGAGACCCATCCCGACTCCCTTGACGACCCGGATGTTGCTGATTTTTCCATCCAGGCCGATGATGCCTTCCACCACCACTGCGCCCTGATATTTCACTTTGCGCGCTTCATCGGAATACTCCGGTGGAGGCTGGTAGAAACAAACTGGAATCCCGACTCCATTGATGCCCGCGCGGAAGACTCCGCCGCCCGTGCCGCCGCCCTCTCCGGGTCCAAGACCGCCGCCCGAGCCGCTACCGATACCGGTGCCATTGCCATTTCCGAGAGAATCTGTGACGCCCTTGGCCAGCGGATCACCGAAGTTCGCCATGTTGGGACTCGGGATCTTCAAGTCCGGTGGTCCGAGCAGGGAAGGATCCATCGCCAGCTTGGGATTCAGATTCTCAATCTTTGCCTGAGGCGGGGTGAATTGCGTCCACTTGAACTTGGGGAGCTTCCCCTTGGACGTCGGAGTCAGGGTATGGTTGTTCGCCCCGCCTCCTCCGCCCGCCTTGTCAGCGCCCGCAGGCAGCTTTGCGACGTACGGCGAAATATCGAGCGGCATCACGTCCACTTGCTTGTTCTTCGCTTCCGTGGCGGGCAATAGTCTCGTCCAAATCGGGATCACCAGCAATCCGAAGAGTACTGCCCCGTGCAGGCCGAAAGCGATCACCTGGCTCCAGCCAAACTTTTCATCCTTCGACCAGATTTCCTTCACCTTGATCGGCTTTACCGCGAAGGGCAGTGGTGCCTGCCTCGGAGGCGAGAAGAATTCCTTGACGCGCGTCCCAAACCCCCCAAAATTCGATCCCCAGGCAACAGCCAATCTGCTGTTTACCGGACCTTTCGGAACTGGGCCGGAACTAAAGAAATCCTTGAGGTTGTCGCCTATACCCGCGCCAAAGGACGTCTTCGTGAAAGGCGCGTCGGCGCGCTCGCGCACCTTGATGGGCCGCTCTACCAGGAACTGCTTCAGGTTCGACCAAAAATTATCGGGGATGAGAATATCCGGTTTGACGAATTTCGGGACCGCCGAGGAAGGCACGGGAATCGCCGGCTGCGAACCCCACACTTTCGGCTTCGTAATTTCAGGCGGCAGAAGGTTGATGAACTTGTGCGGCACCGTTTCCCTCTTACTTTAGACGCAAATCTCCGTAAATTGGTGCACCCATCCGCTAAGATTCGCACAGGCCGGAAAAGGTTGCGCGCCCCCGGCGGCTGACACCAGCCTGCATTCATTGTAACATACGTGCTTACACTGCTTTCCGATGTTTCTCACCGTACACCTGAACCACCGTACGGGAAGTTCGAACAACATCCTTTGTTCGGTAAACACGGGCTAAGGCACGAAAGCACGCACGCAGATCAGGAGTTATCGAGCGCTCAGACCAATGGCCGAACCACTCGAACTGAAGAAAACACTCAACCTTCCGAAAACCGATTTCCCAATGAAGGCCGGCCTGCCCCAAAACGAGCCCAAGCAGCTCGAAGCCTGGTACGGTGCAAACATCTACGAGCGCATCCTCGAAGCCCGCAAAGGCAAACCGCTCTTTGTCTTGCATGACGGCCCGCCCTACCCCACCGGGGAAATCCACCTGGGCACCGGCTTCAACAAAATCCTCAAGGATTTGGTTGTCAGGACCAGGAGCATGGCAGGCCATTACGCTCCGTATGTACCTGGATGGGACTGCCACGGCCTGCCCATCGAAACGCAGGTGGAAAAAGAACTCGGCGGAAAGGGAAAAGTTCCACCCGCCGAGTTCCGCAAGCTCTGTCGCCAATTCGCCACGCGCTACGTCGAGCAGCACAAGAAAGATTTCAAGCGCCTCGGCATCTTCGGCCGCTGGAATGATCCCTATCTCACCATGAGCCATGAATATGAGGCCACCATCGCTGACGCCTTTCTTGATTTCATGGAGAAGGGCTACGTTTACCGTGGCCGCAAGCCTGTCTACTGGTGTATCCACGACTACACAGCTCTCGCCGAAGCCGAGGTCGAATATGAGGACCACACCAGCCCTTCGATTTGGGTGAAGTTTGGCGTCGTGGGCGGCGGCAAAGGCGATGCGTCGAAAATTGGCAGTGATGTAAGCGCCGTCATTTGGACCACCACGCCCTGGACGTTGCCTCACAATCGCGCGCTCGCCTTTCATCCCGATTTCGATTACGCCGTTGTCGAAACCGAAAAAGGCGCCCTACTTCTGGCGGCGGACCGCGTCTCTGCTCTCCAGTCCGAGTGCGGCATCAAGGAAGCCAAAATCCGCGGCACCTTCAAGGGCCGCGACTTCGAAGGCATGAAATTCCAACATCCGTTCGTGCCCATTCAGGTCCCCGGCATCCTCGCCGATTACGTCACCCTCGATCAAGGCAGCGGCATCGTTCACACCGCCCCCGGCCACGGTGCCGACGACTTTAATTCCGGCCAAAAGTACGGCCTGGAAATCTACGCGCCGCTCGACGACAAAGGCGTCTACCTTGAGGGACTGCCCGAATACAAAGGCAAAGACGTTTTCACTGCGAATCCCATCATCGTGGAACTTCTCGCCGATCGCGGCGCGCTCCTCGGCCATCATGAATACAAGCACAGTTACCCGCACTGCTGGCGCTGCCACAATCCGGTGATCTTTCGCGCCACCGAGCAGTGGTTTATCAAAATGGACCAAGCTGCGCATGGAAAACAAAAAACGCTTCGCCAGGAAGCCCTCGAAGAAATTCATCAGGTGAAATGGTTCCCCGCCTGGGGCGAAGACCGCATGTACGAAATGATCGAGAAGCGCCCGGACTGGTGCGTCTCGCGCCAGCGCTTTTGGGGGGTGCCCATCATCGTTTTCTACTGTGATGACTGCGGCACGCGCCTCGAAGATTTCGCGGCGCTGCGCAACGTCGTGAAGTGGTTCGAAAAAGAAGGTGCCGACGCCTGGTATCAACATACCCCCGAGGAATTGCTCCCCGCGGGAACAACGTGTTCCTGTGGCGCGTCGAAGTGGCGCAAGGAAAACGACATCCTCGACGTCTGGTTCGATTCCGGCTCTTCGAATCTGTCCGTCCTGAAAGGCCCCGAGTGGCCTGCCGACGTCTACCTCGAAGGTCCCGATCAATACCGCGGCTGGTTCCACAGCTCGCTTCTCGTCGCCACCGGCGTGCGCGACGCTTCGCCCTATCGCGACGTCGTCACGCACGGTTGGACCCTTGACGAGCAGGGCCGCCCGATGTCCAAATCGCTTGGCAACGCGCTCTATCCCATCGAAATCTGCGAGAAGTGGGGCGCCGACCTGCTCCGCCTCTGGGTTGGCTCCGTCGAATACCAAGCCGACGTGAAAATGAGCGAGCGCGTGATGACGCAGCTCAGCGAAGCCTACCGGAAAATTCGCAACACCTTCCGCTTCGCCCTCGGTAATCTCAGCGATTTCGATCCTTCGCGCGACGCTCTTTCAAACGACCAGCTCGAGGAAATCGATCGCTGGATGCTCGATCGCACCGCCGAACTCCTCACTAAGTGCCACGACTGGTATTCCGCCTACGAATTCCATCGCGTCTACCACGCTATCTATGACTATTGCGTCGTGGACTTGAGCGCCTTCTATTTCGATGTCCTGAAGGACCGCCTCTACACCAAGGCGCCCAAAAGCAAATCCCGCCGCTCCGCGCAAACCGCCGTCTGGAAGATCACCAGCGCCCTGGTCCGCCTCATCGCACCGATCCTCGTTTTCACTTCCGAAGAAATCTGGAAGTATTTGCCAAAGTCCGCAGGCGAACCCGGAAGCGTCCACATGTCCTTGTTCCCGGAATCGCAAGCCCTTGCCTCCGGCCTCGACAAGGACGCCTCTGAAAAATGGGCGCAGCTCGCGCAGGCCCGCTCCGCCGTTCTCGTTGCCCTCGAGCAAGCCCGCGCCGCAAAAACCATCGGCGGTGGTCTTGAAGCCAAAGTATATTTGCACGCCGGCCCGAAGGCAGCGGGGCTGCAGAAACTTCTCGAAGAAAAGAAATCCATGCTTCCCGCACTCTTCATCGTTTCCCAAGTCGAGGTCACGTCCCCGGCCATCCCCGCATCGTTCCCGGCCGAATCGCTCCCGGAGCTCTCCATAAAAATCGAGCACGCCGAAGGCGCGAAATGCGAGCGCTGCTGGAACTACTCCAAGCATGTGGGGGAAAACCCGCGCTACCCAACCGTCTGCGAGCGCTGCACCGAAGCCCTCGCCGAAATCGAAGGCGACGGGTCTTCAAGTGCAGCGGTCACCTAAAATGTTCACCTCCTCTGCCTCCTTTACTTCATGACTCTCCCTTCTCGCCTCCGTTTCCTGTGGCTCAGCCTCGCTGTCGTCTTCCTCGACCGTGCCACCAAGGCCTGGTTCGAATCGCAAACCACCGAAGGCTGGCGCCACGAAGTAATTCACCATTTCATTTATCTGGTTCGCGCCAGCAATCCTGGCATCGCTTTCAGCTTTTTCGCCCAATCCGGTTCGTCCTGGACTCGCATCATTCTCATCGCCGGCTCGCTCATCGTCATCGCCGTGCTCGCCTGGCTCCTCGTCGCCGGCCATCTCGGCGGCCGCTTCACCGCCGCGGGCCTCGCGCTTCTTCTCGGCGGCGCCACCGGTAACGTCACCGATCGTATCCTCCACGGCGCCGTCACCGATTTCTTCGAAGTTTGGTTCGGCTCCTACCACTATCCCGCGTTTAACGTCGCCGACTCCGCCATCACCATCGGCGCCGTACTCATCATCTTCGACGTCCTCGTCACCCGTAAAGACGGCGCGTCGGCTTAGTTGTGCTACATTGGTGTTCCGAGGCGCGTCTCGCCATCTTCTCGGCAATCGCCCACAGCGGAGGTGCTGACTTGGCTTCCCCTGAAGAACTCGTGGGACAAGTGACTCGCGCCGCCCCGAACTTCCTCCGCTACATTTTCATCTTCCAGGCCTTCGCGGGCCTGCTTCTCATTGGCCTCGCCTATTTCATGGGAGCGGCGCATTTCCATCTCATTCGCGCAGGAATCAGGGCGCCCGGGAAAATCGTCGGCTACAAACAGCAGTACTTCACGAGCTCATCCGGAAGCACCTCTTTCACTTCCACTGGCTATATGCCTATTGTGGAATTTCAAGCAGGGGATCACGTTGTCCAATTTCAAGATTGGCTGGGAGCCAGAATCGCGGGAACCGCAAATGTTTCGGTGATTGTCTTGTACGACCCCGTCAATCCCTCTGTCGCCATGATTGATCGCCCAGTCTGGAATTGGATCCCCTGGGCCCCGACTTTCGCCGTTGGTCTCTTCCTGGTTCTCGTGGCCGTCAGAGGCGCATTCCGCTCCCTTTCTGTGTAAGGCGCGGGCTTTAGGCCGCCATCTTTCCGTACCGCGCGAAGGTAGTTTAGTCGTGCAGGACAACACTTAGCAGGGAATTGTTGACGTAGATCTTTCCGTTGTATTGGATAAACCCCTTCCTGAATTTGTTCATGAAAGAATTTGACCCGCGACCGCGTTGTCCCGATCATCTCCGCCAGCATCTCTTGCGACACTTTGGGAAGCACCTTTTGCGGCGGGCCCTGCGCGCCATAGCGCGCCAGCAGCAGCGTGCGCGCCAGCCGTTTCTCGCTCGAATTGAACAGTTGGTCGATCATATTTTCTTCGACTGGTATGTTTCTCGCCAGCATATACGCGATGAAGCGGTCGGAGAACTCATGCTCTTCGTGGAGCACGCGAATCATCTCGTGTTTCTCAATGACCAGCATGGTGGTGGGCGCAATCGTAGTCGCCGTCGCCATGCAAGCGGATTGCGGGAACGCGTCTCCCGAGTTCCGCTTTCTGCATTCTGTATTCTGCATCCTGCCTTCAACCTTCCCCCTTGCTACAATCCTTCCGTGTCTTCACCCCATTCCGCTACGCATCGCGAACTTCTCGTCTCCGCCTCGGATTCCGGCGCGCGTCTCGACCGGTTCATCGCCTCCCATTGTCCCGAGCTCAGCCGCACTCGCGTCCAGGAATTGATCGTGTCCGGCCTCGTCCAAATCAATGGCCACGCCGCGAAGAAGGGCTCGCTCCATCTTCACGGCGGCGAAAAAATCACCCTCGAAATCACCGAGCGCCCGCCCATCCGCGCCGAAGCCGAATCCATTCCTCTCGATGTCCTCTACGAAGACGACGACGTCATCGCCATCAACAAACCCGCTGGCATGACCGTGCACGCCGGCGCTGGCGCAATCTCCGGCACGCTCGTCAACGCGCTCCTCGGCCGCGGCCAATCTCTTTCGCAATCCGGCGATCCGCTTCGTCCCGGCATCGTGCATCGCTTGGACAAGGAAACTTCCGGCGTGATTCTCGTCGCCAAAAACGACGCCGCCCACGCCAAGCTCGGCGAAGCCTTCCGTCAGCGCAAAGTGAAAAAGATCTACGTCGCTCTCGTGCAGGGCCAGCTCAAGGAGAAAACCGGCCGCATCGAACTGGCCATTGGCCGCGATCCCATCCATCGCACGCGCATGGCGGTGGAGCGGAAGGCCTGGCACGGCGCCGCTATGTCGAATCCTCGCGCCGCCCGCACCGATTGGCGTTCCCTCGCCGCCATCGCCAACACCACGCTCGTCGAAGCCCAACTCCATACTGGCCGCACGCATCAGATTCGTGTGCACTTCTCGGCGCTCAAACATCCCGTCGTCGGCGACACCCTTTACGGCGCCGCCGGCCAGTTGCGCGTCGAGAAAACAGAGCTGCCCCCCCTTGGCCGCAATTTTCTCCATGCCGCCAAACTTGGCTTTGCGCAGCCCCGCACCGGCGAATGGATCGAACTGCGAGCCCCGTTCCCCAGGGAGCTTCACGATTTCTTGAAAAAACTTTCTGCCGGCTCCGGCGAGCCGGCAAGCCGAATTGACGCTGCGCTCGCGGCATACCTATAATCAATGCACATGCGACGCTTACTCATTTCGATTTTTCTGAGCGTGATCTTGTTGCTCGCTCCGCTCACGGACCGTGCTCAGCAATCCCCGGCCGCTCCCAAGCCGCAATCCACTCCTCCGGCACAGTCCCCGGCTCCGAGTCAGGAACCTCCGCAGCAAAGCGGTCAAAAGATCGGCGTCCGCGTCAACCTCGTGGACGTCCTTTTCACTGTTCTCGACCGCCGCAACAAGCTCGTCCCTTCGTTGGAAAGAACTGACTTCAAGATTTTCGATGACAAGCTTCCCCAGGAAATCCGTTATTTCAGCAAACAGTCCGATCTCCCCCTCCGCATCGGCATCTTGCTGGATACTTCCAACAGCATCCGCGACCGCATCAAGTTCGAGCAGGACGCCTCCATCAATTTTCTTTTCACCGTCCTCCGCCGCAACAAAGACGAAGCTTTCGCCATGACCTTTGACGACGAGCCGCAGGTCATCCAGCCCTTCACCGGCGATGCGGGAGCGCTTCGCGACCAGATTACCAAAACGCGCGCCGGCGGCGGCACCGCGATTTACGACGCCGTCTACGAAGCTTGCGTCAAGGAATTGAGCCACCCGCCGCGGCCTCCCGGCGACCAGCCCGACGTGGTCCGCCGCGTCATGGTTCTAATCAGCGACGGAGAAGATAATCTTTCGACTCATACGCGCACGGAAGCCATCGAAATGGCCCAGCGCACCAGCGTGGTCATCTACACCATCAGCACCAGCATCCAGTGGGTTTCCCTGACTCAGAACAATGAACCGGGCAAGTCCAGCGACCGCAAGTATCATCTAACCGATGGCGACAAAATTCTTCAGGAACTCGCCGAAGAAACTGGGGGCCGCGCCTTTTATCCCTATCACGTGGATGATCTGGATCAATCGTTCCAGGACATCGGCGACGAGCTCCGCAATCAGTATTCGATCGCCTACCTTCCGACCAATTACGTTCTCGACGGCCGTTACCACAAGATCCGCATCGAAATCCCCGACCACAAGGGCTACCAGGTGCGCGCCCGCCGCGGCTATTTCGCTAGCGCCAGCACGAACACGCCCGCCGCAACAAGTCCCTCCGGCGGCGTCAAGTAATTTGTGCTCTGATTTTTTTTGATCGTGGTGACGCCCTTGCTCTAGGGCCACGCGGGGAGGCAACATCAATGTCTGCGGCAGGCGCAGGAGCGATCGTTTGCGGCAGATTCTTCTTTACACTTTCCCATCGCCGCATTATTCTCTCCCCGCGTGTTCCTTCCCTTTGAAGTCGGTCGAGGCCCAGCGGTTATTCCAACTTGGAGGATGCAATGAAGGTTTTCCCAACTTTACTTTCTGTAGTACTTGCGGGAGCGGTATTTGCTGCTATGCCTGCGAGCGCCAACCAGGCCGCGGCCGAAGATAAAAAAGCACCGGCTGCGAAAAAAGAGACGAAATGGCAGGGCAACGTGGTCAGAATTTATAAGGACCTGTCGCAGATGGACATCCGCGACGCCAAGACTACCATGGCCGGGCATTTGAAGAAGGTCGCCTACGACGACTCGACGGAATGGACGAAGCTTGGAAAGCCCGGGAAACAAGACGACGTCAAGGAAGAATCGTTTGTGATTGTCCTGGGCCAGGTAGACGATAAGGGCGTGCTGCACGCGAAGCGCATAGACCTGCGGCTGCCGCGATAACTTTTTCGAGATGTGATGCGCGGGTTCCGGCCGCGGCGAGGATGCGTTAGTCTTTCCGCATGCATTGGCGGTGGAGTGTGAGGGATTTGCTCGGGCCACGAAGTGTTAAGGCTTCGCGGCGAGAGCTTCCAGGCGGAGTTTCGCGGCGCGCGCCGTTTCGCGCAGCAGCGGATCTGATTCGTTCAGGCACCCGTCTAATTGACCTTCCAAAGATTTTATCCCCAGGGCTCCGATCGCGTAAGCCCCGCACGACTTCAACCATGGATCGTCGCTAGCAACGAGTTCTGCCACGGCCTGTTCCTGGCTTTCGATTTTGGCGCGCACCAGCCGTTGTGAGATCTGGGCTCGTTCTGCCACGGTGATCTTGCTATCCAGCAAAGGCACGAGCATGTCTCGCAATTGCGATTTCAAGACGTTATCGAGGAATTCCAAGGCATTGTCGTGCACGGCGACGTTCGTGGACTGCAGACCTACATAGGCACTGTGCAAATCGAGCCGGGGATGCAGGAGGTTCAGCAGACGAAAGATGCGCTCCAGTTCCTGTTGCATGGCCTCCTTCAGCGCTCGCGCGAGAGGATCGACACCGTCTGTCGTCGCGCCGATGGTGGCCAAAATCTGGTATGACCGGTAGTGCCCTAGAATCTCGGCCGCCAATACGGTCTCCAGCATCTGAACGTCCAGCACGATCTGGGGATTCGATCGGCAAAGTTTGTTGAGAGCGGCAATCGTACGAAAGCGCAACGTGGTATCGCCTTGCAGGAGGTTGTCAAGCAGCACGCTTGCGGCGGCTGACGTTCCGAGAGCTATGAGTACGCTGGGAATTTCTCTGCGTGCTTGGATGGGAACAGTGGAATCACAAAGGTGGTCGCGTAGTCCTCCTACTATGGAGTCCCCGAATCTGCCCAGTGCCTGGGCGGCCGCGGGGGCTAGTCGATGGTCTGCGAGCCGGTCCAATAGCTCAGGGACCAGCCGGCGCTTGCGCAGCATTCCGACCGAATGGATGGCCTCGCACACCACGTGAGTGTCGGAATCGGCAAGAAGCGTGGAGAGCAAAGGATCGAAACAATCCGGCAACTCGCCGAGCAGCCGGGCGGCTTCCATCCGGTTACGCAGGCCTTCTTCTCCCCCTTCGTTGACCATCGAGTCCAGGATATTCCGCGCTGCTTCCAAGTTCTGAGCCTCGCCGGGCTGCGCCAGAAACGCGACGACTGCCGACCGGACTGAGAAGTCGGGGAAATCGCCAAGTTGCTCTATGACCGTCAGAGGATCGATATGTCCATGGTGGCTCAGAAAAAGCAGGGCTTCGGTGCGCACACTGAGTTCCGGGTCCCGAAGGAGTCGTTGCACCTCTGGAACGGCGGCTTTGTCGCCCGCCGCCGAAAGAATGGCGATTGCCTTCTGCCGCACTTCTGGTGCGGAATGACTCAGCAAAGCCCGTATCCCCGGATGCACAGCTCTTTGCTGTTCCATTTCAAAAAGGGACAGCGCGTAAAGAATGTCCTTGGGATCGGATGCGGAAAGATTGGTGGCCAGAAGGTCCGTAGTCGACCGGTCCAGCACTGGCGCACTAGCTTGTTCCACATCGAGGCGATGCTGGCTAATGCTTTCCCTCAGCGTAGCGACATATTGTCGTCGTGCGACAGAAACCGCCACAAGCCAGCCGCTAACCAGCAGCAGCACGACCCAGCTGATTTGACGCGCCGGCCAGTGCAGCGAAGTGGCAAAGATGAGAACCGCTAATCCGGATAGCCCATCGCCCAGCCGCCAGATCACCGTATCGATGAACCATTTCACTTGTAACTTCACACCGGCAGGGATCGGCAGGTAGAGTAACTCGGCCGTGGATTTGTCAACCGAATAACGCAGCACCTGGTCGCTGCCCCTCAGCGCCACTGCAGAGGCCAGCGTGCCAAAAGCCAGCAGGCCGGCCGAGCCCAGCAATAAAGTGACGGGAAGAACGAACAGTGCGGTGCCAATCCCGAACCGCCGCAAGAATCTTGCGGTCAACAGCAACTGAAACAACAGCCCCAGCACGCCTACGTAAAAATAAAAGTCACCAAAAAAAATGGCCATGGCGTCTTTCTTGACCAGGAACTGCTGACCAATGGCTAAGAACTGCCAGCCCGTCAACGTCACTACAAAGTTCGAAATGCAGATGACCGCTGCGATGGCCCGCAAATAGGGCGAGGCGAACAACAGGCGCATGCTTCCGAGCAGGTTCCGCGAGCTTGTTTCCGCGGACTCTCCCGGCTTTCCTTGCGCGTCACCGACCAGCACCCGACCGCTGCGCCACACCAAGATCACCAGCCCGGCGCAGATGAAGACGAACAGTGTCATGGCCAGCAGCAGGCTCTCTGTTCCGAACCTCTTGGCAATGGTCTTGGCGAGGAAGCCGGCAAAAATCCCTCCCGCAATGGCGCCCCCGCCTACCATTCCGAAAACCCGCTTGGCCTCGCGCGTGGTCAGGACGTAATTTGCCAGTGTCCAGATCTGCGTGCCGGCGAGCACGCCGAAGATTTTTACCCAGACGTAGAACGCAGGAAAAACCCAGGCGAGATGGGAATAGTAATGGGCCAGCCACCAGAACAAGGCCCAAGTCGCAGCGAAAAATACCATGCTGCCTACGAGCAGATCGCGGAAAAGAACTCGCCGCGCGATAACCACGTAGCCCGCAATGACCGCCACCACCAGCACCGAACTGGAAATATCGGCGTAGGCAAGCTGACTCGCCCGGAAACGCGACAGGAATAGGGCAGCCCCCGCCACTCCGCCCATTTTGTAGCTACTGATGACGAGAAACAGGCAAGAGCACAGAAGGACGCCACGCCCTAAATCTCCGGGGCGGACATTCAGAGCGCGCTCAATCCACCGCTTCATCCGCAGAACCTTCTTTCGTAACCTTTCTGTCTCATTGCGGTGCGGCCGTGGTTCCGGAACATATACGGTCGGCCGGCAAGACGGCTAGCTCTTCCGAAACTGTTGTCCCATTCCCCACCCCGGGCCCTCCAATTTGGGGCGAAGGCCCAGCGGAATCGAGAAGCACTACCTGCTGGTCCAGATACACAGCGATGAATTTGCTATCGCTGCAGATTTCCAGAGCTGACGGCCTGCCCCCAGGGTAGTAGCTGCTGAGCATGCCGGTGTCGATCAGGAACACTTTGTTGCCAAAGCGAGGCCGGATGCGACCACCCTTCTGCACCGTGTGTCCTACCACAACGTGTGTCGCCTTGTAAGCCTCCAGCACCTTGCTCACCTGCTGTGCACCCTCTTCGTCGCTCCACTGGTCGTAACCGCGAAACCATAGCGGGCCGTCAACCCGCACACTGAGCCAATCTTGATGCTTCAAAAATTCCAGTATTTTGATCTGGCGTTGATTGGTGGCGGGGACATGCGACTTGAGCTCAGTGGTGACCTCCGCCTGGAGTACACTATTGACTTCCTGCATACTAAAGAAGGGCAGAATCAACTTTTCATTCTGCAGATACTCTTTCGAGGCATCAAACGCCTTGATTTCGTCGTGGATCCGGTTATTCATCGCATCAAGTTTCGTCTTGGCCAGATCTGGATGAATTCCCCCGTGCAAGAAGATGGTTCCATCAATTTCGGCCACGGCGGCATGTCCTCGCAGCCACCGACCGTATTCTCCCTTTGGACCAAACGCCTCGCGCTGCTCAATGAAACCTGCCGGATGGCGCGCCATCCACTCTGCCTCCGTCAACTCCATCGGCTGGGGGAGCTCGGCCATTAAGGATGCATGACTACCCCTCCATTTCACATACTCCTCATACGCAGTTTTCTGGCGCTTCTCGGAATTGCCGTCGGCAAAACTGGCATAGTTTACGGGAACGACATACCGCAGGTCACCCATGATATTCATCACTTCGTGGTTACCGAGCAGGCCCACGACCCGGCCGCCTGCTTGCGCCGCTTCTTTCTCGAGCGCCATCATCAAGTCCATGACCTCGCGCGGCTTGGGGCCGCGATCCAGCAGGTCCCCGGTCTGGACGAGCGTTGTTTTACCGGCTGTCCAATGGTTCTGCTTGTCTGTAAGACCGGTGCGCCGGAGAATGGCGACGAAGTCGTCAAAGTCATTGTGGACATCGGCGATGACGACTACCGATTCCCGCGGTTCCGCTGGAGCCTTCGCTGGTCCCGCCCACGCTAGCACCGCCGACACTAGGACCAGGAGGACGAAAATACAAGCGCGGTGGGGAGGATCACAGACCGGAGGACGGATCATTTTCCTGCCTCCTACAGCCAAGCCGCAGAATTTTGGCGAGAACATTGCGTTCCGCAAGGCATCCTCTATTGCGGTGCATCTTAGGCTGTCAGAGTTGCACAAGTCAACAAGCTGAAAATACGCGCGGAGGAACCAGCAAATGCGGCCAAGGCCGACGAGGAGGCGACCTGCAGTCCGTCGGAACAACTCCATCTTCACAGCCCAAGGGTGTCCGATCAAAAATAAGAACGCTCTCACTTCTTGGACCAAAACGTCGGTACGGTCATTTGTTGCGGCGGTTCGCGACTGGCCACACGGAAAGGCCCAGTCGCGGAGCCATCACATGAAGGCTCCGCGAGCTGGTTACTGAGTGAACTTCGCTTACAACCGATCGCGGCGTTTCAACTTGCGTTACA
>JACXTT010007874.1_pt1 | contig 14923 bp, 11 predicted proteins | sample 9270951 | NCBI WGS metagenome assembly JACXTT01 (sample SAMN15532306, study PRJNA645909) | rock metagenome | isolation source: weathered quartz diorite | place: Puerto Rico | collected 2017-06-21
TTCCCGTACGTTCCAAACATGTTCATGAAATTGCCACAATCCTTCCAAATCACGTAGCCGCTTCGCAAAATCTTGAATATTTCTTTCCCGCTTCCAGTCAGAAAAATTGCCGAGTACCATTCCGAAAAACCCTCTAAAAATCCACAGAAAATACGGGTTTTTCCTGTACAAATCTTCAAAAGTACTAGCCCGCTCGTTTCTTCCTTTCAGAACGGAACGACTATTGCAGGAGAATTCTGCATCTTTTAATCTCTCGTCAGCATCTGACGAAGTATAAAGAGGTTAGAAGCGTTCGAGACTTTGGGACGTCTTTAGGGTTAGTAGTAGTAGCAGTGAGTAGTCAGGAGCAAGGCCATGGTTACGGTCAAGTCGAGCCAAAAGATCTTCACCGATTCGGAAGTTGCCAGCTTGACGGGCATCTGCATCGAGCACATACATAAGTTCGCCCGCTCCCGCCACCTGGGCTTCATCGCCCGAGCTGCGGAAGCCGCTGGCAAGGCTGACAATTGGCTTTTTACCCTGTCTGATCTGATGGTCCTGGTGACCCTGTTCCCCAAGTGCACCCACTAAGGGGCGCCGTAGCGCCCTTCGGGGCGGCCGATCTGGTTTTTTCTCAAGGCTCTCACATTCGTGAGAGCCTTTTGCTTTATTGGGACAGGTTCTCGAGCCTTTCAAACACGCCTCGGACGATCCGGTCGCAACGCTCCCCCATAAACGGAAAGGCCGATTTTGCATCCGCACCTACGCGTTCGAACAGCATATCCCGCATCATCGCGTGCCCGCGGTAGAGACGGATCTTCACATTCTCCTCGGTTAAATCCAGAGCCTCGGCCGTCTCCGCCGTGCTCAACTCCTCCACGTCGCGAAGCATCACTACGGCCCGATATGCTTCGGGCAATCGCAAAACCGCCTCCTCCAGCAAGTGCCCCAACTCTGCCCGGCTCGCGCTCTGTTCTGGATCAGGGGCTGCCTCCACGATATTCATGGAAATTTCTCCGTTCTCATTCACCTCTTCGAACGGCTGGTTCCGCTGCCGTGTGCGCAACCGGCCTAGCGCCTCATTCACTGCAATCCTCAGCAGCCAGGCAGCAAAAGGCGCTCGCCCTTCGAACTGGTGGAGGTTCTGATACGCTCGGACATATGCGTCCTGGATCACGTCTTCCGCTTCAGCCTCATCCTTCAGAATCGCAACTGCCGCGCGGTATAACCGCTGGTTGTAACGACGCATGAGGATTTCATACAAAGCCGTCTCGCCGCCCCTCACCCGGGCAACGACTTCCTCATCCGTCCACCCTTCGATCTTCGCTCTCTCCACTAATCCCGTCGTATTCATAACTCCTCAACTACACCTCACCGGCCCCTACTAAATAGACCCGCCACAACCAAATCGGTTACATGCGAAACGCCCCTGTAACCGATCGCCCGTCGGCCACTCATTTGGACAGGGGGAAACATGGCACCTTTTAGGAACAACCTCAATACCGCATGGTGGGCTTTGCGGCTCGGGCTTGGCCTGGGCCCTATCATCGCAGGGCTCGACAAGTATTTTAACAAGCTCACGGATTGGCAAATGTACCTCAGCCCTTTGGCGACCAAAGTCGTTCCCGTTACTCCCGCTACATTCATGCATATCGTCGGCGTCGTCGAAATTCTCGCCGGCATCATCGTTCTGACGCGTTGGACAAAGTTCGGCGCCTATCTCGTCATGGCTTGGTTGATCTGCATCGCTATCAATTTGCTGATCACCGGCATGTTCTACGACCTCGCCGTTCGCGACGTCGAAATTGCCGTCGGCGCGTTTGCGCTCACTCAGATTACCGCCGCTCGAGAAGCGCGCGCTCAAGTTTCCTAGCAGTCCGGGAAAAACAGAACCAAATCGGAAGCATGGGTCAGTTTGAATTTTCTTGAATCGTGGCAGACTAAGTCAAAATTCAGACTGACCCTGCGCCAATCGGAGGAAAGAATGAAAAAGTTCGCAGCAACGGTCGTACTTTTCGGTCTCAGCGCCGTGTCGGCTCTGTCCGCCACGGAGTCTTACAAAAATGTTTCCGTCATTGACGTCAACTGTTCTCAGAAAGCCGCCGCGGATCCCGATTCCCACACCCGCGGTTGCGCTCTGAAATGCGCGATGAGCGGCTTTGGAATCATCACCAGCGACAAGAAGTTCATCAAGTTTGACGACGCCGGCAACACCAAAATCCAGGAAGCGCTCAAAGCGTCCGACAAGAAGGACCACCTGCGCGTTGACGTTTCCGGCGACCTCCAGGGCGACACGCTCAAGGTCACCTCCATTAAATTGCTCTAGCTTTATCTGCCGCCTTTTGTAGGGGCGTCGCTTTGGCTGACTCTCTCGAAATTGTAGGGGCCGTCTTCCGAGACGGCCCTTAAACCCGCCCCTTCCCGGCCTCTCCGTGAACTCTGTGCCCGCCCTCTGTGCGCTCTGTGTTGAAGTCCTCATGCGGGTTTCCACTTTGTGCTACATTCCCCTCATGATTACCCCCAGGCCGAATCATCGTTTCCTCATGGCTTTTCTTCTCGCTGCCACACTTCTGTTTTCCGCCACTGCCGCCAACGAGCCCGCTCCTCGCTTCAACGCCATCACCACCACCGGCGAAAAATTCAACAATGCCAGCATCAAGGGCAAAGTCGTCCTGCTCGAATTCTGGACCACCTGGTGCAAATTCTGCGTCGCCGAAGCCGACTACGTGGACCGGCTCGACAAGGAATATCGCGACAAAGGTCTGATCGTTCTCGCCATCGACGTCGGCGAATCCAAGAAAGTCGTTAAAAAATATCTCGAGCAGCATCCTCGCTCTTGCCGCATCGTCCTCATGGAAGACACCAACCTCGCCGCCATGTACGAAGCCACCGTCTATCCCATCTACGTCGTCATCGACAAGGACGGCAACATTTCAGACGAACAACGCGGCGCCGGCGGCGAAGCCGCCCTCCGCAATCTCGTCTCGCAAGCAGGCATGGATATTTCTCCGGCGCCTGCCTCGACTGCCTCCAACTAATTCTTCCGCGAAGTCGTCCAGCGTCTCGCCTCTCAAGACTCCAACATTTCGCCCGCCACCAACTCCCGCTCCAATTAGCGCGATATATCTCCGCAGTCTACCGGCTTGGCATTCGCGCTGGCTAGTTAACGGATAAACTGCACATTCTCTGAATTATCTGGCAAGTGTAGTATCTGCTCGCGCATAATGAGAATCTGTAAGCCCTCTCCCTGTTCGATTCTCGAAAACGTTTTGTATTCGCTCCCTTCCGGTTGAGAGCTGAGGCCGTGCAAGGTTAGCGCTATGACGAATCACGAAGTAGCTCTTGCCAGTTCTTACGACTACCCGCTCGTTGCCCTGTCTGTCGTCATTGCAATCCTTGCTTCTCATGCCGCGCTCGACCTTGCTCGCCGTGTGACCTCCGAGCAGGGCAAGGCGCGCATCTTTTGGCTAATCGGCGGCGCCACTGCAATGGGCTTCGGCATCTGGTCCATGCATTACATCGGCATGCTGGCCTTCCGTCTTCCCGTCTCCGTACAATACGACTGGCCTACCGTCTTGCTCTCGCTGCTTGCTGCGATCCTCGCTTCCGCGATCGCCTTATTTGTCGTCAGCCGAAAAACAATGGGATGGTTGCGGGCTGCAACCGCCAGCATCTTCATGGGCGGCGGAATCGCCGGCATGCACTACATCGGGATGGCCGCCATGCGCTTGCCGGCAATGTGCCATTGGTCCATGCCACTCGTGAGCCTCTCCGTTGTCCTGGCCATCGTGATTTCTTTGGTGGCCTTGTGCCTCACGTTCTATTTCCGCGAAGAAAAGCGATTGTGGAGTTGGCGGAAAGCGCTCAGCGCTGTGGTGATGGGCGCCGCTATCCCCATCATGCATTACACGGGAATGGCCGCCGCTACGTTCACGCCATCCACTCTGGCTCCCGGCGAGTTGTCCCACGCCGTCACTGTGTCTTCTCTCACCGTGGCGGGTATCAGCTTCGTGACCTTCATCGTGCTGGGATTGGTCCTGCTGACGAGTCTAAATATCGGCTCGCTCTCAGATACCCGCCAGTTGACCATCCGCTACTTTACTTCCTTTGGCGTAATCAGCTTGCTCGCCATTCTGAGCACGCTACTCGTTCAGTATCAGAGCCACGCACACGAAAGCGACACACGGCTCGTCAATCTTGCAGGACGCCAGCGCGTGTTGAGTCAGTCCATCGCCAAGGATGCTCTCTTACTGCCCCGCGCTCCGGACAGCACTGCGCGGCAGAGCCTAACCATGGACCTCGCCACTCTCAACGCTCTGTGGCAGCAATCGCATTCTGCGCTGCAGGAAGGCGACCCCTTACTCGGATTGCCGGGCAAGAACAGTCCGAAAGTCCACCAAATGTTTGCGCAAGTCGAGCCGCACTACAACGCGATGTCCAAGGCCGTGGATCAACTGCTGCAAGAAATGCGGAACGCCGAAGCACCGCCGGACATCTCCGCAGAAGTTCGGACGATTCTCGCCGAGGAACAGCCGTACCTGCAGACCATGAACGCGATCGTATTCCAATACGACCGCGAAGCCACCGCCGCGCACACTCGAAGTGGCCAGCTGCATTTTGCATTGCTGCTATTCATCCTCGGTGCGTTGTTGTTCCAAGGTTTGGTTGTTGTCCGTCCCGCCTTAGGCAGAATTCAGGCTGGTATCAGCCAACTCCAGACGGCGAAACAGAATCTCCAACGAAAAGCAACTTTCGTGGAATTACTGCAGGTCGTCGCTGTCGCCGCAAACGAGGCTACTTCTGTAGAGGCAGCCATGCAGTTTTCGATCGATCAAATCTGCATGCACAGCGGATGGCCTCTCGGCCACGTTTATTTCTGTACTCACGAAATGGGCGCCGAGCTGACATCGACCGATATCTGGTACTTCGATGATCGAGCCAAATTTGAAAATTTTCGTCTTGCAACTCGCAAAACTCCGCTCGCGATGGGACAAGGCTTGCCTGGACGCGTCGCACTTAGCGGTAGCCCTGCGTGGATTCCGGATATAAACGTGGACACGAACTTCCCCAGAAAGGCGGCTGCCCTCGATCTCGGGGTAAGGGGTGCTTTTGGATTCCCTGTGCTGGCTCAGGGCGAGGTCGTTGCCGTTCTCGAATTCTTTTCCAGCAAAGTCGAGGAGCCGGACAGCGAGCTGCTCGACGTTATGGCCAGCGTCGGCACACAACTCGGACAGGTAGTGGAGCGCAAGCGCGCGGAAGAAGCTCTCCGTCAAGAGCGGGAGATGCTGGACAGAGTCCTGCAACTCTCGCCCGACCACATCTATTTCAAGGACCGCCAGAGCCGTTTTACTCGCATTAACCTGGCGCTTGCCAAGTGGTTTGGATTGAAGGATCCCTCGGAAGCGGTGGGCAAACTAGACTCGGATTTCTTCGCTTCAGAGCACGCCACTCAGGCCTTTGCAGATGAGCAAGCGATCATGCGCACGGGACAGTCCATAGCGGGAAAAGAGGAGAAGGAAGCCTGGCCCGATGGCCGCGTGACTTGGGTGCTCACCACGAAGACCCTTTTGTTCGATCAACAAGGGGCTGCGGTCGGTATCATGGGCGTTTCCCGGGACATTACGGACCGCAAACTTTCGGAGCTCGAACTCGCACGCAAGGCAGACGAGTTAGCACGGTCTAACGCCGAGCTCGAACAATTTGCCTACGTGGCTTCCCACGATCTGCAGGAGCCACTCCGCATGGTCGCAAGCTACACCCAGCTTCTGTCCCGCCGCTACAAAGGAAAGCTGGACGCCGAGGCCGACGAGTTCATCAATTTTGCCGTGGACGGCGCGAGCCGCATGCAGCAATTGATTCAGGATCTGTTGTCCTATTCCCGCGTCACCACTAGAGGCAAAGCGCTCAGTTTAGCTCCGGCTGAAACAGCCTGCAGTGCCGCCATCGGGAACCTGCACGAGTCCATCAAAGACTCAAATGCCTCGGTCAACTTTGGGCCCTTGCCTGTCGTGCTTGCCGATACCACTCAGCTCACGCAGTTATTCCAGAATCTTATCGGAAACGCCATCAAATATCGCAACGAACGCAAACCAGAAATCCAGATTGCCGCCAAACCAGATGGAAAAGAATGGATTTTTTCCATCCGCGACAACGGCATCGGCATTGAGCCGCAATATTTCGAGCGCATTTTCCAGATGTTCCAGCGCCTGCATACCCGCAAGGAATACTCCGGCACGGGCATTGGCCTGGCTGTTTGCAAAAAAATCGTCGAACGCCATGGCGGAAGGATTTGGGTGGAATCGCAACCCGGCCAAGGTTCCACCTTCTTGTTTACGTTCCCAAAGATGGAGAGGAGAGTGGAATGAGTTCGAGGATCATTGAAATTTTGTTGGTGGAAGATAATCCCGGCGATGCTCGCTTGACGCTGGAAGCCTTCAAAGAAGGCAAAGTGCTTAACAACTTCAACGTTGTAAGAGATGGCGTGGAGGCCCTCGCGTACCTACGTAAGGAAGGCCAGTACGCGAACGCGAAACAGCCGGATCTAATCCTGCTCGATCTAAACCTTCCCAAAAAAGATGGACGCGAGGTGCTCCAGGAAATCAAAGCCGACGAACGCCTCATGAAAATCCCAGTCGTCGTCCTGACCACCTCCGCCGCCGAAGAGGATATCGCTCGCGCCTACATGCGCCACGCGAATTGCTATATCACTAAACCAGTGGATCTGGACCAGTTCCTTCGCGTCGTTCATTCCATTGAAAGTTTTTGGCTTACTTTGGTCAAGCTTCCTTCCGCCTGAGAAAAAACATGTCGACTACCGCAACCATAATTCTGCTTGTGGAAGACAATCCCGGGGACGCTCGCCTTGTCAAAGAGGCGATCTCGGAAGTCGCCACAATCTCAAAATTCAAGCTGGAATTCGTTCATGTCGAAACTCTGGCGCAAGCCTTGGAATTCTCCGCTAAGACCGCGCCCGATGCGGTTTTGTTGGACCTTGGCTTGCCCGATTCTCAAGGTTTGGAAACCGTTCGACGGATGCACCGCGCCGTCCAACAAGCGCCTATTGTCGTGCTAACAGTAAGGAACGAAGAGGAATTGGCGGTCCAGTCCCTGCACGAAGGTGCTCAGGATTACTTGCCGAAGGCGGAAATTAGCGGTGCGTTGGTCTGGCGGGCCCTCCGTTACGCCGTGGAGCGCCAGCGCGTGCAAGTGGAGCTCCTCAACCTCGCCCTGATCGACGATTTGACCGGTCTTCACAACCGGCGCGGATTTCTCGCACTTGGTGAAAGTTATGTGAAGCTGGCGAACCGCTCTGGTATGCCGTTTCTCATTGCCTTTGTGGACGTGGACGGCCTGAAGCGAATCAACGATACGTTCGGCCACCAAGAAGGAAACCGCGCGTTGGTTGAAGCCGCCAGCGTACTCAAGGACTCTTGCCGCCAGTCGGATATTTTGGCGCGGCTCGGAGGCGATGAATTCGCCATCCTTGTCGCTGACGTGGCCGAAGACTGCACCGATGTCGTCTATCGCCGCATCCAGCAAAAACTTCATTCTTGCAACAGAAGTCCGGGCCGCCGCTATCCGCTCTCCTTTAGTGTGGGAATCGTGTCGGCACTCTCCGCAGCAGGAGCAGACGACCTTCAGCAGCTTCTGCAGGAAGCGGATGCTCTGATGTACGCCGAAAAACAAAAGAAGAAAGCCGCCCGCGAACTTGTAAGTCCGCAGTGAGAGCAGCGTCAGTCACGTATCACCGGTCAGCTGTACCGAAATCATTACTTCGTCCAGTTTCGGCACTTCTATTCATCCAATACACTGGTTGGGAACGCTAGTCGCCAAAGCGTGGTAGCGCCGATGCCCTTGCCCGCCAGCTCGCTCCCTAGCCCTCGATGCCTGAACTTCGCGCCGAACCTCCCATTTCCAAATCCTTTTCTTTCACACTCTTACACACTGCCACTCGCGCAACTTCCCTGTTTTGATACTCATACAAATGCCCCGGGGTCTGGGTACCCTCGCACTTCATCCGCAACTCTCTCTTCTTCGCTCTCTTTTACCCCGAGTGCTTTGTGCGAGGGGTGCACTTTCCCATCACTCTTTTGCATTCTTGTGCAACTCATCCGTCCTCATTTCAATCCCTTGCGCACTCTTTGCAAGAACTGCCGGGGTGTACCAGAGCAAAAAGAGCTATGCTCTTCGGAGAGGCATCTTAGGCAAACTGCTCCTTGTGTAGAGCATCCCAATGAGTAGTTCACTCGCCATGTATATCCGATCCATCGCTCTTCTGGGTGCGCTCTACCTCACAGCGTATTCTTCGGCTCGTGCGCAAGCGCCGCCGGGGCCGGACACGAGCCCGGTGGCGCAGCCTGCCGAAAGCAAAGACGCCGCGGGCGCACGGCTGGCCGGGTCGCCCAACGGAAAAAAGCTCGTTCTCAAAGACGGCAATTACCAGCTCATCCGCGAATACACGCGCAACGGCGACCGCGTCCGCTACTTCAGCCTGGAGCGCAGCGACTGGGAAGAGATCCCCGCGTCCATGGTTGATTGGGCGGCGACGCAAAAAGCGCAAGCCGCCACGAGCGCGGCAAATGCGGCCGAAATAGAAAAACTGAAACGCCAGGAAGCCATCAACAAAGTGGATATGGCGCTCGACGTGGACGCCAGCCTGCAAATCGCTTCCGGCACGTTCCTTCCGCCGGCAGAAGGAATGTTCGCGGCCGAAGGAAAAGCCATCACGCCGCTCGAACAAGCGCCACTCGAAACACACCGCGACAAAAAGCAATTCCTGAAACAGGTGATCACGCCAATTCCCATTGTCCCCGGCAAAACCAACATCGAACTGGCGGGCGCGCACGCAAAGATTCGTTTGAACCCGGCGCAACTAGAGTTTTATTTGCGCCAAGCGCCGCCGGACCCGGACAGTTCCGCCTCGTTGCGCAAAGCCAACCTGCAGGGAGAAGCAGGACCAGAAATCGAGCTTGTCCGCGCCGATGTGAAGGGCGGCAAGCGCATGCTCGAGCAACTGAAGGATCTTTTCGGAGAAAAGATCGCGGAGGACCGCAAGACCATCCTCCTGCAGCGCTGGCAGGTCGCTGCGAATGTTTTTCGGTTTACGCTCGGCGAGCCGCTTCCGCCCGGCGAATACGCGCTAGCGGAAATGCTGCCGGATGGAATGAGTTTGTATGTGTGGGACTTTGGGATTGATGCAAAAGGAGAAGTAAAGAAGTAGCGAGGTTAAAGAGGCAAAGATCAGGGGGTGTTACGGCTTCGAAGAGGGGACGGCCATGAAGGCTTCACGGAGGACGGCGAGAACGTCAATAATGCGGAACGGCTTTTGAAGGAACGCGCTGCCTTCAAATCCCGGCTGCGCCGCCATTCCCGCGGCGAGCTCTCCCGTCATGAAAATGATCAGCGGCTTGTTCGGTCCTGAAGCGGCAATCACTTGCGCTGCGGCTTCGTGACCCGAGAGTCCACTCGCTGCTCCCAAATTCAGATCGCATAGCAGCGCATCGAAATTTTCCTCAGCGGAAAGTTTTGCGGCTTCTTCCGGCGACGCCGCACAGACCACGCGCAGTCCGTGATTGCTGAGGCCTTCTTCCAGCAGCGAACGGATGCTTTCTTCGTCGTCGAGGACGAGAATGCTCTTGCCCTTCACCGCCGTGGGCAGGGGAGGCTTTTGTTTTGGAGGAGTCACTTCCGCGCTTTCGCGCACTGCGGGAATGGTGGCGGGCTTCGCCTGCTCCTGTAGTGGAGCAGCCGGCAGAGTCACGGTGAACGCGCTGCCGCCGGCGGGAAGCGATTGCGCTTCAATCGTTCCGCCGTGCTCGCGCAGAATCGTTACGCAAATGCTGAGGCCGAGGCCAGTGCCGCCGCCCGGCCGCTTGGTGGTGAAAAAAGGATCGAAGATTTTCGCGATGGCCTCGGGCGAGATGCCGCCGCCGTCGTCCTGAATCGTGACCATCACTTTGTTGAGAACGCCGGTCGCTCGGATCTGGATGCGGCCGGAATCCCGAACTTCACGAATCGCTTGTTCGGCGTTGATGACAAGGTTCAGGAAAACCTGAATCAGCTGGCTTGCGTCGCCGACGACCACGGGCAACTTCTCCTGGGGCTGGAAATTGACTTCGATGGAATTGCGGCGCAGCGAATGTTCGTGAAGCTGGAGCGTGCGTTCGATGATGTTGTTGATGTCGATCGGTTTCTTTTGCGTCGCGGTGGGCCGCGAAAATTCCAGGAGATTTTGTACGATGCGGGCCGCGCGCCGCGCCTGGCGGTGCGTCAAATCGAGCTGGCGCTTCATCGCTTCGTCGAGACCTTCGCGTTCGCGGACGAGCTCGGTGACTCCGAGAATCGCGGTCAGCGGGTTGTTCAGTTCGTGCGCGACACCCGCGAGCATCTGGCCGATAGCGGCGAGTTTTTCGGATTGGATGAGCTGCTCGCTGAGCCGCTTCAATTCGGTGACGTCGCGCGCAGAAATCACGACGCCTTCGATTCCGCCGGATTCAGATGACAGCGGACTAAAGTGCGCTCGCAGGACACGCCAGTCGCCGCCTTTGTGGCGGATGCGCAGTTCAAAGGAATCGAAGGTTTTTTCTCCCGAGACGATTTCTGCGTAAACGGATTTCAGCTCGGACTGATCGTCCGGATGGACACATTCGCCGAAAGTTTTCGCCATGGTTTCTTCCGAGTCCATGCCGAGAACATCCTTCACGCGGGGGCTGACGAACGTGTAGCGGCCCTGGGTGTCGAGAACGAAAATCACATCGGGGAAACTGTCCACGAGGCGGCGCGCAAATTCCTGCTGTTTGTGCAAGCGGCGCTCGATTTCGCGGCGCGCCGTGACGTCCATGAGCGCACCCTGATAGCGGACGATTTTCCCGGTGGCATCGCGAACGGCAGCGGCGGTGTTGAGGCAAATGATGGGTTTTCCATCCTTGCGAATCAAAACGATTTCGCGGCCTTCGACGATGGGCTGGCGATCGACTTCGGCGCGAACCGTGCTGCGAAGCGCTTCGTCGGAGAAAATTTCGGAAACTTTGCGCGCGAGCAATTCGTCCTTGGATTCGTAGCCCAAAATGCGGACGAGCGCGGGATTTGCGTCAACGATGCGATCGTCGGGCGTGACGATGTAAATGCCTTCCTGCAACGTTTCGAAGAGTTCGGTGAAGCGGGCTTCGTTACGGCGGAGCGCGGTGACGTCGCGAGCGATGACGGTGATGCCGTGGACGACGTTGTCGCGAACCATGGCGTGAGCGACGCAATCGAAATAGAAAACGGTGTTGCGATTTTTCAGGCGGACTTGCACGACGCCAGACCAGTTGCGGCGCTCGAGAAATCTTGGGAGACCTTCCTGCGCGTCGGCGGCTCCCTGGCCACCCTGCTCATCGAGGAATTCAGAGAGTTTTTTTCCGATGATTTGCTGGAAGGTGAGACCAACGAGTTCGCGGAAGCGGCTGTTGGCGGCGCGAATTTCGCCTTCGAGCGAGAGTGCGATCAAAATGTCATCGAAGGAATCGATAAGGTCGCGGTAGCCCTGCTGCGAGCGACTGATCATGGAGAAGAGCTGTTCGAGCTGCTTGTCCGCTTCTGGACTTTTGTCGCGCTGCTCAACGCCGCGGATCAGACCGCGGAGTTCCGAAATTTCGCGGGTGCGTCTCCAGACGTACCACCCGAGGAGAAGCACCAGGAGAATGAGGCCAATGGGGGCGGCTTCGAGCCGGTAGAAGAAGCTGCGTATTTCGTGCCAAGAGTTCCAGGCGACGAACGCGGCTAGGAGAAGAAGGACAAAAAAGATGAGGCCGAAGAGCTCGGTCTGGCGCTTTTCAAAGTATTCGAGGCGGGACGAGAGGTTGGCACGACTCTGCGCGGACGCCGGTGGCTTGCCTTGTTTTGCCGGGCCTGTTTTGGGTTTTTCTTGCATAGAGCAAAGATCGAGGCGGCAGAGGAATCACCGGCTCACCTTGTATCTTAATCAATTGTAAGAAAGGCACGAGCGGGGCCATAGGAAAGCTGGAGGCGGAGTGCCCGAAACGTACCTGCACAAGTGGGCAAGAAACCTGTCTTTGGAACCGAATCCTAGTCGTTTGCGGCGCGACGGGCGGCGGGCGCGGTGTCGCGACCGGGAACGACGTCAATTTGCAAGACTGGATCGGCGGCAGGGATGTAGGTTGTGGGGAGGCCGAGTTCGCGGCGGATGATGTTGCAGCCCTGTGCGATGGCGCTCGCTTTGTAAAAGGCGATTTCGCGGTTGCAGCCCTGCCGGCCAAAGCCGCAGTCGCTGGAGACGATCAGTTTTTCGGCGGGGATGAATTTCAGCGCCTTGCGAATTTCGCCGGCGACGTCTTCGGGGCGATCGGCTTGCAACGAACGGTGGCTGACGGCGCCGATGGCGATCTTCTTTTTGAGGCTCTGCTTGAAGGGTTCGAAGAGCTCGAGATCTTTCTGCTTGCGGTCTTTCATTTCGAGCGTCCAGACGTCGCCGCGACAGCGCTCGAGATAAATTTCAATGGAGTTGGCGTAGCTTGTGTCTTCCATCACGCGCTGCATATTGGGATTGCCCCAACAGGTGTGAATCCAGAGTTCGACATCGTCGAGACTCTGCACTTCGCGATTGAAGGCGTCGATCATGAATTTTACGTTTTCGTGATCCTTGCCGAAGGTGTTGGCCATGAAATGGAAGGTCGGTTCTTCGATCTGAATGCATCGGCAGCCGGCGTCGCGGAGGGCAAGGAGTTCCTTGTTCATGGCTTCTGCCATGTCCCAAATGACCTGGCGCTTGTCTTTGTACTTGGGTGTGTGAATATCGAGAAAGAGCGCCATGACTTGCGAACAGCAGGTGCCGAATTTTACAGTTTTGCGCGTTTTGGCTTGGGCGAGGCGCCAGATTTTGGCGTAGTCGAGCGGGCGATGTTCGATTTTGTCCACGACGTGCGGCCAGCGCCAGCCGGTATAAATCTCGTTGAGAAGAGTGCCGGGAGGATAGTGCAACCAGGGAGCCGTGGTTTCTTCGGGCTGGAGATGATCGCCTTCGAATCCGGCCCAGCGCTGGAGCGGATAGTGATGCCAGGCGCGGCCGGCGAGGTCTTCGTCCACGTGAAAATCGCCATGGCAGAGCACGTCGAGGCCGGCGCGTTCCTGATCGCTGATGACGACGGAGAGAGCATCCTGAAATTTTTCGCGGAAGTGTACATCAAGCATGCAAGTGTCGAGCGGGCGGCCGAACATGCTTACGTCAAACCAACGCGGGCGGGGAAACGAGCCGGTGACGGTACTGGGAAGGATTAGGTCGGCGGTGGCGGTGAACATGGGATTCCTCCGGGCGGGCATTGTACTGCAGTAAATCGGTTTAGGGGAGAAGGGGGAAAGGAATTCAGCTGCGAAAGAAGACGGCGTTCTGGAGATCAACCAGAACGCCGTTTGAGTTGCTTGAGGTTGTAGGCCGCTGTTATTCAGCGGCGGCGTCGGCTTCGGTGTCGCCGTCCTTGCCGAGGAAGTCGAGAGCAGCAGCCTCTTCGGCGGTGAGTTCGGCGGCTTCCGGAATTTCCTCGATGGGAGCCGGCGCGGGCACTTCCGTCAGCAACTGAATGTTGCGGTAGTGCTCAAGACCCGTACCAGCCGGAATGAGCCGGCCCATGATGACGTTTTCCTTGAGGCCGCGGAGGTAGTCCACCTTGCCGGCAACGGCAGCTTCGGTGAGGACGCGAGTCGTCTCCTGGAAGCTTGCGGCCGAGATGAACGAATCGGTCGAGAGCGAAGCCTTGGTGATGCCAAGGAGCAGCGGGCGGCCCGTTGCGGGGCGCATGCCTTCTTCGAGCACTCGCTCGTTTTCCTCGCGGAAGCGGAACTTGTCCACCTGTTCCTCGAGGAGGAAGTTGGTGTCGCCGACGTCTTCCACTTTGACCCAGCGCATCATCTGGCGAACGATGGTCTCGATGTGCTTGTCGTTGATGTTGACGCCCTGGAGGCGGTAGACCTCCTGAATGGCGTTGACGAGATAGGCCTGTGTGAATTTCTCGCCGAGGACGGCCAGCAGGTCGTGCAGGTTGGACGGACCGTCGATCAAGGCCTCACCGGCCTTTACGTGTTCACCTTCCTGAACGTTGATGTGGACGCCGCGCGGAATCGAGTATTCCTTCGTGGTCTTCCCGTCTTCGCTTTCAACGTAAATCTTGCGCATTCCCTTGGCGATTTCGCCGTAGCGGACGATGCCGTCAATTTCGCCGATGACGGCAGGATCCTTGGGCTTACGGGTCTCGAAAAGTTCTACGACGCGCGGGAGACCGCCGGTGATGTCCTTGGTCTTGGTGGTTTCTCGCGGAATCTTCGCGAGAATGTCGCCCGGTTGAACGTCATCGCCGTCCTTGACCATCAAGTGCGCGCGCGAGGGCATAAGGTACTTCTTCTTGGTTTTGCCCGAGCTATCGCGAATCAAGATGGCGGGCTGATGCTTTTCATCACCCGGAGGCAAAGTGACAACGTCCTGCGAAAGGCCGGTGACTTCGTCGACCTGTTCTTCGATGGTGACGCCGGGACGGAGATCCTCGAAGCGGATCGCTCCGCCGGTTTCCGTGAGAATCGAGAACGTGAACGGATCCCATTCGGCAAGAATCTGGCCGTGGGTGACGTTGTCGCCGTCGGATACGCGGAGACGCGCGCCGTACACGACGTGGTAGCGCTCTTTTTCGCGGCCCTTTTCGTCCACGATGGCAATCAAGCCAGAACGGTTCATGGAGATGGAAGTTCCGCCACGACCTTCGACGAACTTGAGGTCAATGAACTTGATGATGCCGTTGTTGCGCGCTTCGATGGTGGAACGTTCGGAAACGCGTGTTGCCGTACCGCCGATGTGGAACGTACGCATGGTGAGCTGCGTGCCGGGCTCGCCGATGGACTGCGCGGCAATGACGCCGACGGCTTCGCCAAGCTCAACCATGCGGCCCGAAGCGAGGTTGCG
>JACXTT010007875.1_pt1 | contig 14922 bp, 16 predicted proteins | sample 9270951 | NCBI WGS metagenome assembly JACXTT01 (sample SAMN15532306, study PRJNA645909) | rock metagenome | isolation source: weathered quartz diorite | place: Puerto Rico | collected 2017-06-21
GGAAAGGTTAGCGGGGATTAAGCCGCTAAGGCGTAGTTGTCGTTGTTGGCAACTATGTGTTTGCCGCTGGATTTACGAGGAGATCGGCACCTCGGCATGCCCCAGAGGTTTCGTGACCCACGTCGAAACCAGGTCACCCCCGGAAACGTTCACAGTATACAGCATCCCCGACGGGACGCCCTTTTATTTGGGGATGAAGGCGGGCGATTTCAACGCGTTAATTCACCGCCGGCGATTGTTCCGGCATATCCATTCGCGCCCGGTGTCCGGCTTGACAATTAATTAAACAAATGTTTAATTATTGCCATGGCACGCACCATGGCAAAACCGGGAAACAGGTCGGCGCCGCGCCGGCGCCCCGGACGCCCCCGGGGCGAGACGCATACCGGGGCGATCCGCGCGGCCCTGCTCAAGGCGGCGCGCGAGCTGTTTGCCCGGCGTGACTTCAAGGCCGCCTCGGTGCGCGAAATCGCGGCCGCGGCGCGTGTGAACCCGGCCATGGTCCATTATCATTTCGGCGACAAGGACGGTCTCTACCGGGCGATGCTGCAGGAAACCCTCGGTCCGGTGCTGCAGAAGGTCCAGCAACTCATGGAGGACGGCGGCCGTGAATCGCAGGCGTCAATCCACGACGCGCTCGAAGCGGTGATGACCATGCTGGCGCACGAGCCGTGGGTGGCGCGGCTGATCGTGCGCGAGGTGCTGGCCGAGGAAGGACCGTTCCGCGAATTGTTCATCCGCGAGTTCGCCGCCAGGGGCGGCGGGCGCGTGCCGCAGTTGCTGGAGCGCGAAAAGGCGAACGGCCGGGTACGAAAGGATCTGGACCCCACGCTCGGCGCGCTTTCATTCATGAGCATGGCGCTGTTTCCGTTCATCGCGCTGCCAGTGGCGGAAAAGGTATTCGGCATCCGCATGACGGACGCCTTCACGCGGCGTCTCGTCGATCACAGCACGCGGATGTTCTATGAGGGCGCGGGGCGGAAACCATCCCGCCACGCGTCTCGCTGAGTTTCGTTTCGCTCGACAAAGACATGGGACACGGCTGACATGAAACGCTTCGCCAAACCTGGAATCCTGATCGCGCCGGCACTGATCGCGGCGGTTCTCGCCGGCTGCGCGGTCGGTCCCGATTTCCACGAACCCGAAGCCCCGAAGACGAATTCCTATACCTCGACGGCGCTCCCGGAGGAAACCGCGGCGACCCCGGGCCGCGCCGGGGAGGCACAACGTTTCAGGACGGGAGAGGAGATTCCGGCCCAGTGGTGGACGCTGTTCCATTCCGAAGCGCTCGATCGCCTGATCCGCCAAGCGCTGGCGGACAGTCCGTCGCTCGCGGCGGCGCAGGCCAGGTTGCGCCAGGCGCAAGAGAACCTGCGCGCTGAAGTCGGGGTGGTTTCGCCGAGCGTGGACGCGAAGCTCTCCGCGCAACGTCAACGGTTCTCGCCGGCGGCGATCGGCCAGCCGAACGCGCCATCCACGGTTTTCAATCTCTACAACGCTTCGGTCGGGGTGACCTACACCTTCGACGCCGGCGGCGGCTGGCGCCGCGAACTCGAGGCGATGCGCGCGCAGGTCGACTACCAGGGCTTCCAGCTCGAAGGCGCCTATCTCGCGCTGACCGCCAATATCGTCACCGCGGCCGTCAGGGAGGCTTCGCTGCGCGCGCAGATGCAGGCGCTCCAGGAAATCGAAACGCTGCAGCAGAAGGAACTCGATCTCATGGAGAGCCAGTTCAGGCTGGGTGGGGCGAGGCGCACCGACGTGCTCGCCCAGCGCGCGCAGCTCGCCGAGGTCCGCGTCACGCGCTTGCCGCTGGAAAAGGAGCTGGCGCAGACGCGCCACCTGCTGGCGGTGCTGGCGGGCAAGCTGCCGAGCGAGGCCGACCTTCCCGAATTCACGCTGGAGACGCTGGAACTGCCGCCGCAACTCCCGGTGAGCCTGCCGTCCGCGCTGGTCCGGCAGCGGCCGGATATCCGCGCCGTCGAGGCGCTGTGGCACCAGGCGAGCGCACAGGTCGGCGTCGCCACCGCCAATCTCTATCCGCGCATCACGTTGTCCGGCAGTTACGGCTCGCAGGCGAACAGTTCGGCCGACTTGTTCGGCCCCACCACCAGCATCTGGAACGCGGGTGCGTCGCTGTTGCAGCCGTTGTTTCACGGGGGCGAGCTCACCGCCCGGCGCCGCGCCGCGATCGCGGCCTACGATCAGGCCGCCGCGCAGTATCGCGACACCGTGTTGCACGCGTTTCAGAACGTGGCCGACGCGCTGCGCGCGCTCGAGGTGGACGCGCGCACGCTCAAGGCGCAGACCGAGGCCACGTCGATTGCGCGTGACACGTTCGATCTGACACACAAGGAGTTCAGGCTCGGGGCGGCGAATTACCTCTCGCTGCTCAACGCCGAGCGTCAATATCAGCAGGCGCGCATCAGTCTGGTCCAGTCCCAGGCCCTGCGCTACGCGGATACCGCGGCGTTGTTCCAGGCGCTCGGCGGCGGTTGGTGGAACCGATCTAATGAATCCACGGCCGAAGGCCGCAACGGCTCCAATCTTACTGAACTCCCCTCTCCCGCAAGCGGGAGAGGGGTCGGGGTGAGGGAGTGAGGGCCCTCACCCTTTGTTCCCGCCGGGGCGCAGAAGAATCATCTGCGCCCGCTCGACGGCGCGAATGTCCACCGGACATTCGCGACAACCCCGTCTCACCTCCCGCGAGGGGAGAGGGGAAGTAGGTGAGCGTTTTCATTTAAGAAGGAAAGGAAAAACCGTCCATGAAAAAACCTCCCAAGAAAGTTCTCATCCCCGCCGTTGCCGCCATCGCGCTCAGCGCCGCAGCCACGGCCTTTTTCATTCTGGAAAAACCGTTCCGCTACGCCGGCACGCTCGAAGCCACCAAGGTCGATCTGTCCGCGCGCCTCGGCGCCGCCATCGATCAGGTCCGGGTACACGAGGGGGATCGTGTCAAGGAGGGTGAAACGCTCGTGACCCTCGCGTGCGAGGACTACAAGATCGCCGCGCGTCTGGCGCACGAAAACTACGACCGCAGCCAAAAGTTATCGAAGATCGGTTCCGTCAGCGCCGAGACCATGGATCAGGTGCGCAGACAGAGAGACGATGCCGACGTCCGGCTCGCGTGGTGTTCCATTGCATCGCCGATCGAAGGCAAGGTGTTGAGCCGTTATCACGAACCCGGGGAGTGGGTGACGCCGGGGACCAAGATCGTCACGCTCGCCAACATCCGTGACATCTGGGCGTATATCTACGTTCCTCAACCCGTCGTCGCCAGGCTGTCGCCGGGAATGAAGCTCAAGGCTTATCTGTCCGAGCTCGGCAACCGCGAGTTCGACGGCACGATCCTGAAGATCAACGATGAGGCCGAGTTCACGCCGAAGAACGTGCAGACCCGGGCCGAGCGCGAGCGTCTGGTCTTCGGGGTCAAGGTGAGTTTCCGCGACGCCAATGCCGAGGAAATCCTCAAGCCCGGCATGACCATTGAAGTGGAATTGCCGAACGAAAAGCGATGACCGGCCAGTTTTCCATCCGTGTCGATGAAGTGAGCAAGAAGCTCGGGCCGAACCAGGCCCTCGCGGGCGTCTCGCTGGACTTTGCGGAAGGGAAAATGCACGGCATCATCGGCCCGGAAGGCGCGGGCAAGACCACGTTGATGCGTACCCTGCTCGGGCTGCTCCGGCCCGACGCGGGCCGCGTCGAATACCGGGAAGACGGCGCGCCGCTCGAATTCGACGCGGTGCGCGCGCGCATGGCGTACATGCCGCAGCAGCAGAGCCTGTACCCGGATCTCTCCATCGACGAGCACCTGGAATTCTTCCGCGCGCTCTACCAGATTCCGCCGGACGAATTCCGGACGCGGCGCGAAGAGCTGCTCGACATCACTCGCCTGGGTTCGTTCGTGGACCGCGCCGCGGCGCAGCTGTCGGGCGGCATGTACAAGAAGCTGGGCCTCATGTGCGCGCTGCTGCGATCGCCCGAGATCATGCTGTTGGACGAGCCCACCAACGGCGTCGACCCGATCAGCCGGCGCGAGTTCTGGGAGCTGTTGTATCGCCTGGCCGACCGGAAAATCCTCATCCTGGTGGCGACCGCGTACATGGACGAGGCCGAACGCTGTTCCGTGGTGCACCTGCTGGAATCGGGCCGGGCGGTCGCCGAAGGCGAACCGCGCGAACTGCTGGCGCGCGAGGGGGCGCACACGTTCGACGAGCTGTTCCTCAGGCACGCAGGCGTGACGTCATGAACGACGCGCCGGCCGTCGCGGTATCGAATCTCACGGTGAAGTTCGGCGACTTCACGGCCGTGGATGACATCAGTTTCACGGTGCGGCGCGGGGAGGTTTTCGGGTTCCTCGGCGCCAACGGCGCCGGCAAGACCACGACGATCCGGGTGTTGTGTGGGTTGTTGCCGCCGACCTCGGGCGCGGTTCAGGTCGCCGGCGTCGGGTTCGACACCGGCGAAATGGCCATCAAGCGCAAAGTCGGATACATGTCGCAGAAGTTCACCCTGTACAACGATCTCACGGTCGAGGAGAACCTCGCGTTCAGCGCGAGCCTGCGCAAGCTCGACCGCGCGACCTTTCTGAAGCGCCGCGATTTTATTCTGAACTTCATTTCCTTCCAGCGGCCGCTGAACTCGTTCGTCAGGGATCTGCCCGGCGGCATCAAGCAGCAGGTCTCGCTCGCGGCCTCGATGCTGCACGACCCGGAGATCGTATTCCTCGACGAACCCACCGCCGGCGTGACGCCGGCGGCGCGGGCGCGCTTCTGGGCGCTGATCCGCGACCTCGCGGCGCAACACAAGACGATTTTCGTGACCACGCATTACATGGACGAGGCCGAGCAGTGCGACCGCATCGCGCTGATGCGCACCGGACGGATCGTGGCGCTCGACACCCCGGCGCTGCTCAAGAAGGCGGTTTTCCCGGGCCAGTTGTACGAGCTCGACCCGCGCGGCAGGGCCGATTACACGCGCCTTCAGGAGCTGCGCCGTGATCCCGGGGTCGAATACTTCGAGGCGTACGGATTGCGCTTCCACGCCACGTTCCGCAACACCGCGGCGGGAACGCAATTGCAATCGCGGCTCGACCGGGACTTTCACATCCGCGAGATCGTTCCGACGCTCGAAGACGTCTTCATCCGGATCGTGGAGGGCGCCAACCCATGAGCTTCCGCTGGAGCCGGGCCGCCGCGGTCGCGCGCAAGGAGGTGTACCACGTGCTGCGCGATCCGTTCACGCTCATGATGTCGCTCGGGTTGCCGGTGTTCATGGTGTTCGTGTTCGGGTTCGCGATTGAATTCAACGTGAAGGATATCCACGTCGCGATGTTCGACGCCGACCAGACCCGCTCGTCGCGCCAGCTCGCCGACGTCTTCGGCAGTTCCGGCTATTTCATTGTCGATCGCGTGACGTCGCCGGACGCCGCGCTGCGCGCACTGACGGGCGATCACGACCGCGCGGCGCTCATCGTTCCCGGGGATTTCCAGAAAGACCTCTATGCCGGCCGCGCGGCGCGCGCGCAGGTGCTGCTCGACGGTTCCGACAACTCGACTGTGGGCCCGATCCTCGGCTACGTCGGAGCGATCCAGACCATTGCCTCGCGCCGCATCGGCGAATTCGACCCCCCCGAGCCGGTCAAGGTCAAAACGCGCTTTCTCTTCAATCCCGAGCTCAACAGCCGCTGGTTCGCGGTTCCGGGACTGGCGGTGGTGGTGATGTCGATTCTTTCCGTGTTGCTCACGGCGCTCACGGTGGCGCGCGAATGGGAGGACGGCTCGATGGAGCTGTTGCTGTCGACTCCCGTCGAGCCGGTCGAAATCATCGTGGGCAAGCTCGCGCCCTACGCGGTGCTCGGCATCATGGCGGTGACGTTCACTTACATCATGTCACGCACCGTTTTCGGCGTTCCGTTCGAGGGCAGCCTGATCACGTTCGGCGCCGGCTGCGTGCTGTTCCTCGCCGCCTGCCTGGCGCAGGGTCTGCTGATCTCCGTGGTCATGCGCAATCAGCTGATCGCCATGCAAGTGGCGATCATAACGGGATTGATCCCGGCGTCGCTGCTTTCGGGCTTCATTTTTCCGATCGAGAGCATGCCGGCGTTTTTCCAGTATTTCACCATGATCCTGCCGGCGCGCTGGTTCATGGTCATCACCCGTGAGTCCTATCTCAAGGGCGCGACGCTGCTGGAGATGGGCACGGCGTTCGCGGCGCTCGGCATCCTGTGCGCCATCATGGTCGTGCTCGCGACCCGCAAGTTCAAGAAGGACCTGGAGCCATGAGCCCGACGCTCGGTGGTTTTCTGCGCAAGGAATTCAAGCAGGCGCTGCGCGACCCGCGCATGCGGTTGCTGCTGTTCGTCGCTCCGATCATCCAGCTCACGCTGTTCGGGATCGCTCTCTCGAACGACGTCAAGAACATCCGGCTGTGGGCGCAACCGGACTCGCGCGACACGGTGTTGCAGCACGTCTACGAGCACGCCGTGGCGAGCCAATGGTTTCTGCCGGGCGCCGGCGACCGTAACGCCGATCCCTTCGAGCTGCTGCGCGCCGGCAAGATCGACGCCGCGCTGATACCGCCCCCGGGCGGACTCACGCGCGCACTCGGGCGCGGCAACGCCGATCTGCAACTGCTGGTCAACGCCACCAACGTGATCCAGGCGCAATCCATCGAGGGCTACGTGAAGAACATCGTGAACCGCGTGGTCCAGGACGACCTCAAGGTCGAGCCGCCCGAGCTTCCGGTCCGGTTTGACGTGCGGGTGCTGTACAACCCGACGCTCGAAACCTCCTATTTCATGGTCCCCGGCGTCATGACCATATTGCTCTGCATGACCACGCTCGTTTTGACGAGCATGTCGATCACGCGCGAAAAGGAGCTGGGCACGTTCGAGATGCTGATCTCGGCACCGGTCACGGCGTCGGAGGTAATCTACGGCAAGACCATACCTTACGTGGCGCTCGGCATGGCCACCGTGCCCCTGGTTCTGGCGGTGGCGATGTTCGGATTCGGTGTGCCCATGCGCGGTTCGCTGCTGATCCTGTTGATCGCGTCGTTCGCGTTTGTCTGCACCGCGGTCGCGATCGGCACGCTGATCGCCACTTTCGCGCGCAACCAGCAGCAGTCCATGCTCGGCGGATTCCTGTTCCTGTTTCCGGCGATCCTGCTATCGGGGCTCATGTTTCCGCTCGAGAATATGCCGACGATCATGAAATGGGTTTCCTACGCCGATCCGTTGTCCCATTTTCTCGCGCTGCTGCGCAATATCATGCTCAAGGGCGGTGAGCCCGGTTTCATTGCGCTGCACGTGACGGTGCTGGTCGTCATGGCGGTGATTTCCGTGCTCGTCAGTTTCAGGCGCTTCCACACAACGCTGCAATGACTAAGCGCTATCCAAAACAGAAACAAAATGTTAGACAGGATTCACAGGGCGAGGCGGGATTGTCGCCGATGCCCTTAACGGGCATCGGCGCCGCTCAGCGCCCGCACAGGGATTGTGCGGGTCGGGGTAAATGAAGCCTCTGTCGCGACGCCAGGGAAGGCATGCCTGCCGTCCCTGGCGTGATCACGAAGGCTTCGGGGGATTCGGCCCCACCATCCGTGGCGGGGCGCTCGCCGGGACGAAGACACGTTAAGTGTCTTCGTCTGTTTCCGGCCCGCCCAGCTAATCCTGTCTGTTTGTTATGTACTCTCAGCGGTTCTTGAGGACGCGCTGCATCTCCCGGTCGGATTCGCGCTTCTTGAGATCGGCGCGCTTGTCATGCGCCTGTTTGCCCTTGGCCAGGCCGATTTCCAGCTTGGCGCGGCCGCGCTGCCAGTAGAGCTGCAGCGGGATGAGCGTGTAACCCTTGCGTTCGGTGGCGCCGATCAGCTTGTTCAGTTCCTCGCGGTGCAGCAGCAGCTTGCGGGTGCGCGTCGGGTTCGCCTTGATATGCGTGGAGGTCGACGTCAGCGGCGAGAAGTGCGTGCCCACCAGGAACGCCTCGTTGTGTTCGATCACGACGTAACCTTCCTTGAGCTGCGCGCGTCCGGCACGCAGGCACTTGACCTCCCAGCCCTGGAGCGCGAGCCCGGCCTCGAATTTCTGCTCGATGAAATAGTCGTGCCAGGCCTTGCGGTTCTGGGCGATGACGGGACCGTGCGAAGTTTCTTTTTTCTTGCTCATGAATCGCGGATCAGACGAGGAGATCAATATGGCACGGAACCGGACGCCCGCCGTAGCCTATGCTTAGTGGATATATATTAGGAATCGATGTCGTGAGGATGCGTGTGAAACGGTTTGTCGGTGGACGCCCTGCGTGGAGTATGCCACATTCTCGCCCCGTGAGAGAGAAACCCGGCCTTGTCCCGGCGGCGGAGTCGCGATGATTCCGACCCACAAGCATCCGGCGCGCCGCGATCCCCTGCGCAGCGGCAGGAAAACCGTGCACGAGCGCTGGTCCTCGCCGGGCGTGTTTGTGCTCGCGGCCGGCGGCGCGGCGATCGGCTTCAATAATTTCTGGCAGTTTCCCCAGCTGGCGGCGCAGTACGGCGGCGGGGCGTTCCTGATCATTTATCTGCTGTGCCTGCTGATCATCGGCCTGCCCCTGCTCATGACGGAGTACGCGCTCGGTCGCAGCGGGCGCGCCTCGCCGGTCGCGGCGTTCCGGTTCCTGGCGCGGCGCGTGCACGGCAATCCGCTGTGGAGCGCGGTCGGCGCGATGGGTATCCTGAGCGTGTTCCTGATCCTTTCGTATCTCAGCGTCATCGCCGGCTGGGTCATCGCCTACATGCTGCGCGCGGCGTTCGGTATTTTCACCGGCCTGACAGCGGACGGCATGAGCGCCCAGTTCGCGCAGTTCGTGAAAGACCCGGAGAAACAGCTTTTCTGGCATACCCTGTTCATGTTCATGACCATGCTCACGGTCGGTCGCGGCGTGCGTCACGGGCTCGAGACGGCGGCGCGCTTCGCCATGCCGCTGCTGCTGGTTCTGCTGCTGGCGCTCGTGGTTTACGCGGCGACCACGGACGCGTTCGCCCACGCCGCCAGCCTGCTGTTCCTGCCGGATTTCGACCGGCTCTCCGTGACCGGCGTGCTCGCGGCCATGAGCCACGCGTTCTTCAGTCTCGGTCTCGGCGCCGGCGCGATGCTGATGTACGGCGCATATCTGAACGTCGAGGCGAGGATTCCGCGGCTGTCGTTCTACGTCGCCGGGATCGACACCGTCACCGCCCTGGCCATCAGCCTCGTGGTGTTTTCCGTGCAGTTCGCGGGCAACGTGGAACTGTCTTCGGGACCGACCCTGGTGTTCCAGTCGCTGCCGCTCGCGTTCGACCACGTTCCCTACGGCCGGGTATTCCTGACGCTGTTCCTGGCGCTGCTGGTGCTGGCCGCGTGGATCTCGGCGATTTCGCTGGCGGAGCCGGTGATGGTGTGGCTGAGCGAGCGCTTCGGCATGAGCCTCAGGCGTTCCGCGCTGCTGTGCGGTTTCGGCGCCTGGGCGCTCGGCGTGGTGACGATTCTTTCGTTCAACAACTGGGCGTTCTCCTTCAGGCTGTTCGGTGTCGTCAAGAATCTGGGATTCTTCGACGTGATGCAGATCGTGACCGCGCAGGTGTTGCTGCCGGTTTCCGGCATTCTGATCGCGCTGTTCGCCGGCTGGGTGCTCAAGCCCGAGATCACGCGCGAGGCGCTGCACCTGCGGCCGTCGTGGCTGTATCCCGCGTGGTTGTGGCTGATGCGCCTGGTGGTGCCGGTGCTGCTGCTGATCGTGTTGTTCCATATTCCCGAACTGTTCGCATGACCGCGATTCACCGCTCGGCGATCGTGCCCTACAGCGCGCGCCAGATGTTCGACCTGGTGGCGGACATTCCCGCGTATCCGGAATTTCTTCCCTGGTGCGGCGGCGCGCGCATCGTTTCGACCCAGGGCGACGAGACGATCGCGGCCATCGACATCGCCTACGGCGGCGTGCACAAGACTTTCTCCACGCGCAACCTTCTGCAACCCGGCAAGATGCTGGAGATGCGGCTGCTCGAGGGGCCGTTCAGCTATCTGCAGGGTTTCTGGCAGTTCAAGGAACTGGACGCGACGTCCTGCAAGATCTCCCTCGACCTCGAGTTCGAAGTCGCGAACCGGATCGTGGGCCTGGTGCTGACGCCGGCGTTCTCGAACATCGCGAACCAGCTCGTGGACCGCTTTCACCGCCGCGCGAGCGAGTTGTACGGCGCGCCGGTATGAGCGGAGCGGGGGCTTGGCGCGTCGAAGTGGCCTACGCCACGCCGGCGCGCCAGGAAGTGATCGAAGTGTCCGTGTCTCCCGGCGCGACCGTCGGGGAAGTCATCCGTGTCTCGGGGTTGCTGGAAAAACATCCGGAGATCGACTTGTCGCGCAACCGCGTGGGCATATTCGGTGAGCTCGTTCGCCCGCGGGACGCGGTGCACGACGGGGATCGGGTGGAGATTTATCGCCCCTTGATCGCGGACCCCAAGGAAGCTCGACGGCGACGCGCCACGAAAAAGAAAACCTGACGCGCTAGGGTTTCGCGTCGGATTTCACCGGCGCCGGTTTGGTGGCGGGTTCTCCGTTTACGGTTGCGTCGGATTTGATGCGGGTATCGCCCTGCACCGCGACCAGGGTGTCGTTCTTGAATACCACGGTCACGCGCTGGCTTTCACCGACGCTCTCGTTGGAACGCCGCAGATAGTAGTAATAGTCCCAGCGTTCCGGATGAAACGGGTCGTTCACGAGCGGCGTTCCCATCACGAAGCGCACCTGGCTGCGGCTCATGCCGGGTTTGAGCTTGTCGACCATTTCCTGCGTGACGACATTGCCCTGCTGGACTTCGACCTTGTAAACCGAGAGACATCCGGACAACAGTGCGGCGAGAATCGCCGGAAAAAACGCATAGCGCATGGTTTTGGTATTCATCCGCGGGGTGATTTACACTGGCGCGATGATAACCCAGAAAGCTTTTCCGGGTATACTCTCCGTGCGGTCCCTGAACGGAAGACGTGCATGACCTCCACCACGCGAAACCCCAATGTCGGCGGCGCTGAGCTCAAGAAAGCCGGGCTCAAGGCGACGCTGCCGCGCCTCAAGATTCTCAACATCCTCGAGGCCACCGGGCATCCGCACATGTCCGCCGAGGAGGTTTACAAGGAACTGCTGGCGGTGGGCGAAGAGGTCGGACTGGCGACGGTCTACCGCGTGCTCACCCAGTTCGAGGCTGCGGGACTGGTGATCCGGCACAACTTCGAGGGCGGCCGGTCGGTGTTCGAGATCAACCAGGGCAGTCATCACGATCACATGGTGTGCCTCGAGTGCGGCAAGGTGTTCGAGTTCTACGACACCGCGATCGAGGACCGCCAGCACAAGATCGCCGAGAAGGCCGGGTTTCACATCGACGATCACTCGCTGTATCTCTACGGCGTGTGCGAGGGCATGAAGAAGCACGGGAAGTGCTCGAAGAAATAGTTCCCTCTTTCATCCTCCAGGTTCTTGTTCCGAAATCCTTCCCAGTCATCTTGGCTAAAGCTTTACCGCCAAAGGCGGCTTGACAAGTTGTAATCACCGCGGCGAAATGGGCGGGCGCAGGAAGCGCACTTAATAACGGTTTACAGCCGATTCTTCAGTCCAGGAAGAAGGGGAGAATGGAAAAACTCCTTAAATATTTTGCCAAGGAATGGCTTGTACGGGTGGCGTGTGTGTTCGGGACCCTCAATACCATTGCAGCCGCCGATCCTCCCGCGTTCCCGCCCGCCATCCAACGACAACTCAAACTGCCTGAAGATAAGATCGACATCGGCCTCGCCGCTCTCACCTTCGCCAAAGAGTTTTACCCCAACCTTGATATAGCTGCGTACTCCCAACGACTCGACCGGATCGCCGACAAGGTAAGACAGCTTGCCCAGAACACCCCCGACCCGGAAACACGGATTCGCATCCTCAACACCATGATCCATCAAGTGGAAGGTTTCCACTACGACCATTCGCCGCTTGCCCGCAGCCGCCAGGATTATTATTTCCTGAACGGCATTCTCGATACCAAGCAGGGTACTTGTTACACCATACCGTTGCTCTATATCGCCGTGGCGCAGCGCCTGGGTTACCCTCTCTATCCCGTGGCGGCCCCGGACCACCTGTTTGTGCGTTACGTCGATCCGGCCTTCACCGAACAGAACATCGAGACCACGAGCGGCGGCAAGTACTTTCCCGATCAGTACTACATCAAGGCCTTCGCCGTCAGTAAAAAGGGCAGGAAAAGCGGCAGCTATATGCGCACCCTGACTTACCGCCAGTTCCTCGGTCACATGCTGGCTGCCAGCGCCGTCATTCACGGACGCAATGCCGCCACCCCCAAAGCCATCGCCTATCTCGAAAAGGCCGCCCAACTCGACCCTAAATTCACCGACCATTACGACAACCTGCGGATCATCTATACCGCGATGAGCGAGGCCAACCCGCACCAGGTCATCTTCCGCGAAAAGATTGAGCAATATGCCCGCAAAGGCCAAGAACTCGGATTCGTCGACCCTGATAACGTCAAGCGAGCGCAGCAAATAAGGGGAAGATCATGAAACGTATCTACCTGTCATTTATCGTGGGGCTGTCATTGTGCACCATGCAGGCTCAAGCGCAGTATTTCGATGCCGAGACGGGATTGCATTATAACGGGGCGAGGTATTATGACCCGAAGATAGGCCGGTATATCAGCAGTGATCCAATTGGGTTGCGGGGCGGGAAGAATACGTATGCGTATGTTTATACAATCCGTTACGTTTTACTGATCCGTCGGGACTTTGGAGTCCGGGAGGGCATGACCATCTTATGGACAGCTTGGCAAGGAGGGCATTTCCAAATCTTTCGCCGACCTTACTAGCAGAAATGAAAGCAGGTAGTCGTCTAGCAGATTCGTTCTGGTTAGGCTACCAAAACCCGGAGAACGCATTTATGCATGCCGAGAGCTCGGCAGTTCTTGATCCTAAAACGTCTTGCGAAATGTTAAATAAACTTGTTAAACGTTACATCGATTTGTATAAGCTGAAAATGCAACAAGTAGAAAATTTTCGCGCAAAAGGTCAACAAGCTTGGGCTGATATGTACGAACGGGATGCGTACAATACACTGGGTTTTGCATTGCACCCAGTTATGGATTCCACTTCGCCAGTTCATTCAGGATTTCAACTGTGGAAACCCCGTGATTTTTACAAGCATGGGGATTTCTGGGCCAGTCATGAGGATCTTCCATATTTGTTGAGTCATCCTGAAATTGTCAATGAAACAGTAGAGCTGATGCTGAATACTATAAAGACCGGCCAGGCTTGTAACTGTGAGGGAAAATAATGCGTGCTTTCGGATACATTTTTATCACTATAGCAATACTATCTTTCCTTGTTATTTTTGTAACAGCCATAATCTGGCTTACGAGGAAATCAAGCTTTGACCGTGCAAAGGCATTGCGTGTTTTAAACGTTGGGCTTTTTCTAAATATGTTGTTTGCGGGGCTAGTATTGATAATGACAATTTATATCTATCTCAATCTCTCTCCTTCGGATTACATTGACGCTTTATTAACGGCATCACCGCTCCTAATTAGCGTCATATTTCTAGTTGCATCTGTGTCCATCATTCGAGCAACAAGGAATAACAGATAAAATTATCACCACGGTCAAAACAATAAGCTCGTAGCTCGTAGGTTGGGGTGAATGAAATGAACCCCAACGGTTGGGAGACACTAGCGAAAGTTGGGGTTCGTGATGCTCACCCCAACCTACCGAACTCCTCGCCGACGTCCAGCCTCTCAACTCCGCTTCACCTTGCCGCCCATGCTCCAGGCGAACACGATCCCGCAGGCCGCCAGCGCCCAGACCACCACCGCCCCCGAGGGCAGGTCGAGCAGCGCCGACAGCGCCAGCCCGATGGCGTAACCGAGCAGGCCGACCGTGTAACCCATGACCAGCCGCCGGCGCGCGGAATGAAACCGGCTCGCCAGCGCCGGGATGATCAGACTCGCGAACACGAGATACACGCCGACCAATTGCACCGACGCCGTGACCGCGAGCGCGAACAGCACGTAGAACCCGGTGCGCCCGAGGCGTTTACCGGCCCCGAACCAGAGCGCGAGGATGACGGCGGTGAGCAGCGCGACCGGCAGCAGCTGGCCGTAGCTCACCCATAATATCTGGCCCACCAGCAGGTCCTTCAGATGTTCGCCACCGTGCGGGTTGCTCGCGAGCAGCAGGATGCCGGCGCAGGCGGCGAGCACGAACAGCACGCCGATCAATGCCTCCTGCACCTCGGGCCAGCGTTTCTCGGTGAAGGTCAGGAGCAGCGCGCCCAGCAGCGCCGCGCCCACGGCCGCGATCTGCACTGCGAAACCCTGCGGCTCCCAGCCCATGCCGTCGGCGGCGATCACGCCGAGACCGGCGATCTGCGCGATCGCGAGATCGATGAATACGATGCCGCGCGCCAGCACCTGCTGGCCCATCGGCACGTGCGTCGCCAGCACCAGCAGGCCCGCGACGAACGCGGGGCCGAGGATGCTGATGTCGAGCGCGTCGAGGTTCATTTCAGCGCTCCCAGCAACTGCTGCACGGTGTCGTCGAAGAGGCTGAACAGATCCCCGGCCTTGTCGTCGCCGCCCACCGTGAACGGCAGCACCACGGCGGGAATCCCGGCGCGCCCGGCGAGCCACTCCGAGGAGCGATCGTCGCTGTAAGCCGCGCGCAGGATCATCTTGGCCGGCTGCCGTTGCAACTGCTCCAGCACCGCGGTGAGATGCGCGCTGGTCGGCTCGACGCCGGGCTTGGGTTCCAGCGCCGCGACCTCGCGCAGCCCGAGCCAGTTTTCCAGGTACGGAAAGCCCTTGTGCTGCACCACCACCGGCACGCCGCGCAACGGCGCTGCCAGTTTCGTCCAGCGTTCCACTGCCGCATCCC
>JACXTT010007876.1_pt1 | contig 14921 bp, 13 predicted proteins | sample 9270951 | NCBI WGS metagenome assembly JACXTT01 (sample SAMN15532306, study PRJNA645909) | rock metagenome | isolation source: weathered quartz diorite | place: Puerto Rico | collected 2017-06-21
CGCGCCGCGCGATCACCGCGGCGTGCCCCGCTGGAGGGCGAGACGGTCCGTCTCGAACCGCTCGACCCGTCGCGCCACGGTGACGATCTATTCAGGGCGACGGCGGGAGCGGATTCGACATGGGAGTACCTTCCATACGGTCCATTCGCCGGCCGCGAGGATTTCATCGCATGGCTCGAGCGACGAGCGCCGCTCGAGGACCCGCTGACGTTTACCATCGTCGACAAGGAGGCTCGAGCTGCCAGAGGACTGGCGAGCCTGATGCGCATGGACCCTTCCAACGGCGTGATCGAGATCGGTCACATCTGGCTGTCGCCCGCGCTTCAGCGCACCCGTCAGGCCACCGAGGCCATCTTCTTGATGGCGCGCTACGCGTTCGAGGAGCTCGGCAACCGGCGCTTCGAGTGGAAGTGCGACGCCGCCAACGAACCCTCACGCCGCGCGGCAGAACGATTCGGGTTCGTGTTCGAGGGAGTCTTTCGGCAGCACATGGTCGTCAAAGATCGCAATCGGGATACCGCCTGGTACTCGATCACCGACGCTGAATGGCCCGCCCGGCGGGCGGCCTTCGAAGCGTGGCTCTCACCCGACAACTTCGACTCCTCCGGCCGGCAGCTGCGCTCCCTCGCCGGCATCCGGCAGGGAATACAGGCCACGATCGACCGATAGAGGCTTTCGAATGGCCGTCACCAAAGAAGCCATCGAGGCGGCGCTGCAGCGCGGGCACACGATCGACATCACCACCACCGGGCGGCGGAGCGGCAAGCCGCGGCGGCTCGAGATCGTCTTCCACAACATCGACGGTCGCATCTTCATCAGCGGCACGCCGTACCCGCGCAAGCGGCGGTGGCTCCTCAACCTCGAAGCGAACCCGCGCCTGACGTTCCACCTGAAGGGGAGGACGCGGGCCGACATGCCCGCCGTCGCGCGCGTGATCGACGATGAGGCCGAGCGCCGCGCGATCCTGCCTCACATCGCCCGCGCCTGGAGGCGGGACGACCTGGACCGGATGGTGCGCTACAGCCCTCTGATCGAGGTCACGTTCGAGCCCTCGGTCGCATGAGAAAAAGCGCCGCCCGGGTAGGGACGGCGCTTTTGTTGGGGAGGGGCTTCAGCTGCAGCCGGTGGTCGCTCCGCAGTTAAGGCACTTGTAGCAGGAGCCCGAGCGGACCGTGATCGAGCCGCAGTCCGGGCAGGCCGGGGCGTCGGTGTTGACGAATGCGATCTTCTGCGATGCGATGGCATTGATCGTTTTGGGTGCGGCGATGACCTTGAACTCCTGTTCTGCCGGTTTCGGGTCGTCTGACGGCGCGCTCTGCGGGTGTGGGGGAGACGCGGGCGCGTCCTCGCGTCGCACGATGCCGACCTCGTCCTGCTCCTCCAGCGGCAGGAAGTGGCTCGCCATCCAGCGGAAGATGTAGTCGACGATCGACTTGGCGATCGGGATCTCCTTGTTCTTGGTGAAGCCCGACGGCTCGAACCGCATGTGACTGAACTTGTCGACCATGAACTTCAGCGGCACGCCGAACTGAAGGGCGTACGAGGTCTGGGTCGCGAAGGCGTCCATGAGGCCGGAGATCGTCGAGCCCTCCTTGGCCATCGTCACGAACAGCTCGCCGGGCGTCCCGTCCTCGTACAGACCCACCGTGAGGTAGCCCTCGTGGCCCCCGATGTCGAACTTGTGGGTCACCGCCTTGCGCTCATCCGGAAGCTTGCGCCGGACCGCGCGGTACTCGACCTCGGCCGGCGCGGCGGTTTTCTTTTCCTTGTCCAGCGACGTGGACAAGGGCTGCGACCGCTTGCATCCGTCCCGATAGATGGCGATGCACTTGAGGCCGAGCTTCCAGGACTCCATGTACGTCTGCTGGATGTCCTCAACCGTGGCGTCGGTGGGGAGGTTGACGGTCTTGGACATCGATCCGGAGATGAACGGCTGCACGGCGGCCATCATCCGCACATGCCCCATCGGGGCGATCGACCGCGAGCCCTTGACCGGCTTGAAAGCGCAGTCGAACACCTTGAGGTGCTCGTCCTGGAGGTGCGGGGCGCCCTCGATGGTGTCGTTCTCGTCGATGTACTCGACGATCTCCTTGACCTTCACCTCGTCGTAGCCGAGCTTGCGCAGCGCGGCCGGCACGGTCGTGTTGACGATCTTCAGCAGCCCGCCCCCGACCAGCTTCTTGTACTTCACCAGGGCGAGGTCGGGCTCGATGCCGGTGGTGTCGCAGTCCATCATCAGGCCGATGGTGCCCGTCGGCGCCAGCACGGTCGCCTGCGCGTTGCGGTAGCCGTGGGCGCGGCCGAGCTTCACCGTCTCATGCCATGTCTGGCGGGCGGCGCTCACAACCTGGCCCGCCTCCGGCGACGTCGACAGCTCATACGCCGCCGCGCGGTGCTTCTCCATCACGCGCAGCATCGGCTCGCGGTTCTTCGCGAACTCGCTGAACGGGCCCTTGACCTGGGCCATGCGAGCGGACTGGGCGAAGGCGCGGCCCGTCATGATCGAGGTGATCGCGCCCGCAAAGCGCCTGCCCTCGTCTGAGTCGTAGGCGAGACCCATCGACATCAGCAGCGCGCCGATGTTGGCGTAGCCAAGGCCGAGGGGCCGCAGCGCTTCCGAGTTCTTGGCGATCGCCGGCGTGGGGTAGGAGGCGTTCGAGACCAGGATCTCCTGCCCGGTGAAGCAGACGTCCACCGCCCGCTGGAAGCGGTCGACGTCGAACGCCCCTTGCTCGGACTGGAACTTCATGAGGTTCAGGGAGAGCAGGTTGCAGGCCGTGTCGTCGACGAAAACGAACTCGCTGCAGGGGTTGGTGGCGTTGATCCGGCCCGTATTGGGCACCACGTTCCAGTCCTGGATCGTGGAGTCGAACTGCAGGCCCGGGTCACCGCAGATCCACGCGGCGTCCGCGACCTCACGCCACAGGTCCCTTGCCTTGTAGGTGTCGACGGTCCGGCCGTCGACGACGGCCTTCGTCTTCCACTCTTTGTCGTCGATCACGGCGCGCATGAAGTCGTCGGTGACCCGGACCGAGTGGTTGGCGTTCTGGAACTGCACGGAGTCGTACGCGCCGCCGGGCACGTTGAAGCCGACGTTGTAGCCGGCCTCGATCAGAGCCCACGCCTTCTTCTCTTCCTCTGCCTTGCAGCGGATGAAGTCCACGACGTCGGGGTGATCGGCGTTGAGGATGACCATCTTCGCCGCCCGGCGCGTCGTGCCCCCTGACTTGATGGAGCCGGCGAACGAGTCGTATCCCCTCATGAAGGAGACGGGACCTGAGGCAGTGCCGCCGCCCGACAGCTGCTCCTTGGAGGAGCGGAGGACCGACAGGTTGGTCCCGGTGCCGCTGCCGAACTTGAAGAGCATGCCCTCGGTCTTGGCGAGGTCGAGGATCGACTCCATCGAGTCCTGGACCGAGTTGATGAAGCAGGCGGAAGCCTGTTGGGACCGCCCGGGCACGCCGATGTTGAACCAGACGGGGCTGTTGAAAGAGGCGTGCTGGGTGACCAGCAGGTAGCGCAGCTCCTCGGCCCAGTTCTCCACGTCTTCCTCGGTGGCGAAGTAGCCGCCCTCGCGCCCCCACCTGGCCAGGGTGTCGACCACACGGTCGATGATCTGGCGGACGCTGGTCTCTCGCTCGGGGCTGCCCGGGCTGCCCCGGAAGTACTTCTGGGCCACGACGTTGATCGCCAGCTGCGACCACGCGCGAGGAACCTCGACGTCCTTCTGCTCGAAGATGACCTGCCCCTTCTCACCGGTGATGGCCGCGGTCCGGCGCTCCCACTCGACCAGGTCATAGGCGTGGCTGCCCGGGGGCGTGAAGAAGCGGCCAAAGCGCAGCCCCTTGGCCTTGCTGGAATGCCCATTTCCGTTTTTGGGTGCGCGAGCCCCGGTCAGGTCGGCGAGGTTTTTGGCCATCAGTTAGAGAAGCCTCCTTAAATCATCCCCGGTGAGGGTGGATTTGAACCGGTTTGCTGCGACGTTTGGGGGATCGTTCGGCTGATTCGTTTGGGGATGGAAGAGGCCCCAGAGCATGCCCGCCACTTATGCCCCAGGGCCTCGATGTAACGCTGTGGACTATACGACCGGCTCCTGGGCTTGTCAAGGCCTGAACACAAGATATTTGGCCTGGCCAGGCATTTACCCCCAACATGTTGGTGGAATAGCTGTGGATATCCCTGGTGACGAGGTGGGCACAGCCTGGGCAGAGGCTGGGGGAAGAGGGGCAAAACCGGACCTACTGGACGGTGTCGAGCAGGGCCAGGCGGAGGGTCTCTGGGGAAAGGTCTCGCGTACTGCCGTCGCGGGCGATTTCCCCGGCGCCTGTGGACTCTGTGGAAACGCTGTCCCCAACGCCATCGGAGAGCTGCACCGCGTGCACCGAGGCCCGGATCTTGGCCGAGGCCTGCTTGCCCTCGGTGTAGGCGTTCTGGAGCACGGTCAGCGAGCGCTGGACTTTGTTCTCGAGGATGCCCTCGAGGACGTCGACCTGGCGCTCGACGTCGATCAGCGCCGACTGCAGCCTCTCCATGTCGACGGTCCGGGCGAACTGCAGATGGAGCTGATAGAGGGTGAGCAGGTAGGGAAGGGCCATCGCGTAGCCAACCACCATCACGTGGCGCATGTGGGCGCTGACGATCGCGCTCCGACACACGTCGTACGCCGCGTCGGGAATGACCGCCAGGGCGAAAGACGTGGTGAGGGCCGGGTCGATGTACTGGCTGACCTCGCGCACGCGGCGCTCCACCTCGCGCTCGACCTGCCCCGTCAGCTGAGCTCGCCGGTTGGCATCGACGCCCGGCTCGGCGAGCTGCTCGAGGGCGACGCTCGAAACCCATTTGGAGTCCATCGGAAGCAGCTTGCCGCCGGGCAGCCGGAGGGCCAGCTCGACGACCCTGCCGCCGATCCACACGTTGCGCTGCAGCATCTCGGGCGGGAGGTGACGCAGCGCCTCCTCGAGGATGTTCTCGCCGGCCGCGCCGCGGCTCGAGCTGCCGGCGATCACGCTCTCCAGGCGCTTCAGGCTGGCCCTCGCCTCCTCCTCGATGGACTGGCGTGCGGACAGCGCCGAACGGACGCCCTCCAACGCCGACTGTGTGTTGGCCAGGCGCTCGCGCATCTCGGCGGCTCGTGTCTCCTGCGCCTGACCTCCCGCCTCGAGGCGCGCTCTGAGCTCGACGACGTCTCGGGCGTGGACCTCGGTGCGCCGGCCCAGGCCCCAGACCAGGGCGCCCACGACGGCGATGCCGAGCACCACGCATACCAGAAGCAGCGCGAACAACAGTTCGAGCACCGACATCTTGCGCATTGTAGTCTCGATTCCGGGTATAAACAAGGCCGTTAACATGGGCTCGATGGCTGAGATCCAGCCCCTCCCGACGCCGGATCGAATCCCCCTCGAAGAGGTCTACATGCGCATGGCCGAGGAGCTCGCCAAGCGCTCCACGTGCGCCCGGCTGCAGGTCGGCACGGTGATCACCACGCCGGATCTGACGCAGGTCCTCGGCATTGGATACAACGGCAATGCCCGCGGCCTGCCTAATCGGTGTGACTCGACGACACCTGGGGCCTGCGGCTGCCTCCACAGTGAGCAGAACGCGCTCATCAAGGCGGGCGCCCAGCTGCCGGGCAAGGTGATGTTCGTCAGCGCCTCGCCCTGCGTGATGTGCGCCAAGATGGCCATCAACGCCAACGTCGCGCGCGTCTATTACAGGGAGGCATATCGCGACCCCGCCGGCCTCGACGTCCTGCGCCAGGGTGGCGTGGAGGTCGTCCACTACAACCGCTGGCGCGACCTCTGGCGCTGAACCGCTAGTCCCGCACGATCTCCCAGCCGCGCTCGGTCTGGACCAGCCGCGGCTCGACCACCGGAATTTCTTCCAGGGCGCGAGCGCGCGCGAAAAGCACGTCAACCGACTGTGCGTCGGCCACCGACTCCAGGACCGCCCGGGTCGCGTAGACGAGCGTGATCTTCGGGTCAGCCAGCGCACGCGACGGCGAGACCCACAGCCAGTCGATCACCTCGCCCTCCTGCGGAAACACCGTCTGCCCTTCGGGGCATCGCGCCAGGTAGAAGCGGGCGTCGTAGCGGCGCCGCACCCGGGAGGGTGTTACCCAGCGAGCGAACATCACGAGCGAGTCGAAGTCCGGCGAAAGCCCAGCCTTCTGCACGGCGGCTCCGAACGACGCGCCCCCGCGCAGCCCGCGCCGAACCCTTCTGCACTCCGCATCGCGCGCGCCGCGCGCGAGCAGGATTCCCGTCTCTTCGAACAGCTCGCGCACCGCGGCGCCGCGGAGCTCGTCCTCCCACGCACGATCGTCCTGGTGCACAACGCCTCCAGGAAACACCCACGCGCCAGGCGCGAAATCTGCGCCGCCCGGCCGCTGCACCATCAGCAGTTCCCATGGATCATCGCCCCGGACGAGCAACACCGTCGCCGACGGACGCGGCGTGACGGGTGGGCCATCGCTGAACGCGGCCGGCGGCATCACGTGTCTAGGATGCGCTCTACATGGAATTCGGCATCGAGGGCAAGGTCGCGCTCGTCACCGCGGCCACGAAGGGCATCGGACTCGGCATCGCCGAAGCCCTGGCCAGAGAAGGCGCCCGCGTGTCGGTGGTCGCGCGCACCGCGGCGGACATCGAGCGTGTTGCAGATGAGATCGATGGATTTGGCGTCGCCGCCGACCTCATGACGTCAGAAGGCTGCTTGAGAGCGGTCAGGGAGACTCAGCACAACCTCGGCGCAATCGAGATCCTCGTCAACAACTTCGGCGCGCGAGCCGGAACGTCGTGGCAGGACACCGGCCTGCATGAGCTCGACCACGCCTTCCGGGGCAACCTGATGGTGAGCGCTCGCATGACGCAGCAGGTGCTGCCGGCCATGATCGAGCGAGGCTGGGGCCGCGTGGTCGTCATCTCATCTGTCTTCGGACGCGAGGCCGGTGGCGCACCCGCGTACAACGCAGCGAAGGCGGCGGAGAACAGCTACGTGAAGTCACTCGCGCGCGAGGTGGCGGCGAAGGGCGTGACGGTCAACGCGGTCGCGCCCGGGTCGATCCTGTGGGAGGGAGGAGGCTGGTGGCGGCGGCGAGAGAGTGACCCCCAAGGCATCGCCGAGCTCGTGCGGCGCGAGATGCCACGGGGAAGCTTCGGGACGGTCGACGAGGTGGCGAACGTGGTCGCGTTCGTGTGCTCCCAGCAGGCGAGCCTGCTGACGGGGGCATGCATCGCGGTCGACGGCGGACAGGGCCGGTCCATCATCTGATCCGATGCGCCGGTTGACCCTGGTCATGGCGTTCTTGCTGGCCGCGTGCCAGCAGTCGAGCAACGCTCCAGCGGCACGTCACAACCAGGCGGCTCATCTCTCCGGCCTGATCGGAAAGGCGGCCTGGGTGATCGACGTACCCGACGACTGGAACGGCGCGCTCTTCCTTTACAGCCACGGCTACGTCGCGCCCGGCGCTTACTTCCAGCCGGCGAGCGCGCCGCAGGGTGAGGCCATGCATTGGCTGCTCAACCAACACTTCGCGCTCGCGGGCTCGGGTTACAGCTCCACGGGCTGGGCGCTCCAGGACGCGTTCCAGGACCAGATCGCGCTGCTCGACTACTTCTCGGAGCGCGTCGGCAAGCCGACGCGCGTCATCGCCTGGGGCCATTCGCTTGGCGGGATAATCACCGCGGGCCTGGTGCAGCTGTACCCGGACCGCTTCGCGGGCGCCATGCCGCTGTGCGGGGTACTCTCGGGCGGCATCGCGACGTGGAACACAGCACTCGACGCGGCCTACGCCTTCAAGTCTCTCTTCGCGCCAGGGTCGGCGCTGCAGGTGGTTCACATCACCGACGGCGCGGCCAACCTGCAGCTCGCGCAGTCCATCTTCAAGACCGCGACGGATACCGCCCAGGGCCGGGCCCGGCTCGCCCTGGTGGCGGGCCTGATCGACCTGCCGGGATGGTTCGACCCGACGCGCACCGAACCCGCCTCGACCGACTTCGTCGACCAGGCGCTCAACCAGGCGAGCTGGGAGTCGAAGGTCGACTTTGCGTTCGCCTTTCAGTACCGCACGGAGCTGGAGGCCCGCGCCGGGGGAAATCCGTCCTGGAACGTGGGCGTCAATTACGCGCAGCTGCTGGCGGCGTCGCCGAACAGAGACGAGGTGGCCGGGCTCTATCGCGAGGCGGGCCTCGACCTCAACGCGGACCTGCGCGCGCTCAACGCGGGCGCGACCATCAGGCCCGATCCGGCGGCCGCCGCCTACCTCGCGCGGTTCATCAGCTTCGATGGGCAGCTCTCCGTGCCGGTGCTGTCCGTGCACACGACCGGCGACGGCCTTGTGATCCCGCCCAACGAGAGCGCCTACAAGCAGGTCGTCACGGCCGCGGGAAGGAAGGACCTCCTTCGCCAGGTGTTCGTGCACCGCGCCGGCCACTGCGCCTTCACCGACGGCGAGACGATCACCGCGTTCCAGATGCTGCTGAAGCGCGTCGCAACCGGGAAGTGGGACGACGCGGCGCTGCAGCCTGACCAGATGAACATCGCGGCAGGTCGCCAGAAGGCCGCCAACATCTTCTTCGGGTTGAAGTTCGACCCCTCGTTCGTCTCCTACACGCCGCCGGCCTATCCGCGGCCATTCGCAAGCGGCGCGAAAATTCCGTCGTGAAGTTCCAGGCCATCCTCCGCCCCGACCCCGGGGGCACCGGCACGTTCGTCGCCGTGCCGCGGGACGTGATCACGGCGCTTGGCTTGAAGGGCAGGCCGAAGATCCAGGCGGTCATCGCGGGCCACCCCTATCGCGGGTCGCTCATGCCCGTAGGTGACGGAACCTACGTCCTCGGTGTGCTGAAGGCGATCCAGCAGGCAAGGCGGCTGAAACGCGGCGACTCGGTCACGGTGGAGCTAGAGCTGGACACCGCGCCGCGCGTGATCGAGCCACCGGATGACCTGGCGAAGGCGATGACGCGAGACAAGAGGGCAGCCGCCGCATGGAAGAAGCTCTCGTACACGAACCAGAGGGAGATAGCCCGCAGCCTGGAGGAGGCCAAGAAGTCCGAGACGCGCCGGCGTCGCCTTGCGGCGGCGCTCGAGAAGCTCCGGGCCTAGGGGGTGTTGATCGGGGTCGCGCCCAGCTGCCCGGCGATCAAGAGCGTCGTCGGGTAGAGGCCGAGCAGAACCGAGGCGAGGCCGCTCAAGACGATGGCGAAATTGCTGCTCACGGAGGCCGGCACCTGGTCGACCCGTGGTGACGGTGACCACACCGGGACCAGGACCCGGATGTAGTAGAAGACCGAGACCACACTCATCAGGACCGCGAGCACGACCAGCCACGTGTAACCTGCGCCGACGCCGGCGGTGAACAGGAACAGCTTGCCGAAGAAACCGACAGAGGGAGGAAATCCGGCGAGCGAAAGCATGAAGACGCTCATCGCCACGGCCAGGACGGGGTTGCGGCGCCCAAGTCCTTCGAGGTCCGCGAACCGATCTCGATCACCGTCCGGACCGGCCAGCAGGGTGATGACCGCGAACGCGCCGAAGTTCATGAACATGTAGACGAAGAGGTAATAGAGCACGGCGGCCAGGCCGTTCGGCCCGCCTGCGATCACCCCGATGAGGATGTAACCCGCCTGCGCGACACCGGAATAGGCGAGCAGGCGCTTGAGGCTCGTCTGCACGATCGCCATCAGGTTGCCGACCACCATGCTCGTGGCCGCGACAAACGCGAGCAGCGTCTGCCACTCGGGCGCCAGGTGGGGCAGGCCGGCGGCGAAGACGCGGACGATCATGGCGAAGGCGGCCGCCTTGGTGCCCACGGACATGAAGGCGGTGACCGGGATGGGCGCGCCCTGGTACACGTCGGGGGTCCACATGTGGAAGGGCGCGGCCGAGACCTTGAAGGCGAACCCCACGCCCATCAGCACGATGCCCAGCAGGAGAAGCGGGTTGGTGCCGGACGACGAAGCCAGCCGCTGCGCGATGTCCGGGATGACCGTCGTGCCCGAGCCTCCGTAGACGAGGGCCATCCCGTAGAGGACGAAAGCGCTCGCAAACCCGCCCACCAGCAGGTACTTGGCCGCCGCCTCCTGGGACCTGAACTCGGTCCGCGCGAAGCCGCACATGATGTACAGGGCGATCGAGAGAAGCTCCAGGCCGAGGAAGACGGTGACCAGGGACGTGGCCGAGGCCAGCACCATCATGCCGATGACCGCTGCCATGACGAGGATGTGAAACTCCGACTCGAGCAACCCGCGCTTTTTCAAGTACGAGTGGGCGACCGCGACGGTCAGGATGCCGAGGCTCGCGAACAGGACCTCGAAGAAAAGCGCGAAGTCGTCCCCCGTCGCATACCGGTGATACGCGTAGCCGCCCGACGCGTAGCGCCAGCGATAGAGCGCGGTCCCGAGCGAGTAGGCAAAGCCGACCACGGCAAACATCGCGATCACTCCGGCACGCCGGGTGCGGGGAAGGATGAGGTCGGTGATGATGGCGAGCAGGAAGAAGCCTGTCAGCGCGACGATGGGCGCGATCTGGCCGAGGTCGGCTTGCGCCTGTGCCCACGTATAGGTGAGGTCGGTTCCTGGCGGCATCTATCGATACAGCCCCGCCTGGCCGAGCGATGTCATCAAGCCGGTCAGCAGGCCTGGATCGAGCCCGATCGCAAACATGAGCACGATCAGGGGCGCCAGCACGCCCAGCCGCCCCGCATAGAGGTCAGACCGAGGCACCGGGCCGGCGGGTGTGCCGTGCATGACGCCCTGGAACAGCCGGAGCATGTACACCGGCGTCAGGACCAGGCCGATCGCGCCGAAGACCGCGAGCAGCGGCGCGCGCTGCCACGCCCCGAGCAGCGTCATGAACTCGCCGGCGAAGCTGTTCAGGCCCGGCAGTCCCAGCGCGGCGAGCGTCACCACGGCGAACACCCCCGCCATCAGGGGCATGCGGAGCGCCAGGCCGGCCACCGCTGACCGATCGCGAATGCCCGTGACGTCCCCGATCCAGCCGACGATCAGGAAGAGCGCCGCGATGATGATCCCGTGGTTGACCATCTGGAGCACCGCGCCCTGCTGGCCCTGCACGTTGAACGCGAAGATGCCCAGCACGATGAATCCCATGTGGCTGATGCTCGAGTAGGAGACGAGCATCTTCATGTCGCTCTGGACGATCGCCATCAGCGCGCCCCAGATGATCGCGGCGACAGCCAGCACCGGGATGACCCAGCGCCAGTCCCACCAGTCGACCGGCTGGGGAAACAGCGGCACCGCGATGCGCAGGAAGCCGTACGCTCCCGCCTTGCCCATCACGCCGGCGAAGGTGATCAGCATCGGCGTCGGCGCGGCGTTGTAGGCGTCCGGCAGCCAGCTGTGGAAGGGAAAGAGCGGCGTCTTGATGGCGAACGCGAGCGCGAAGACGAAGAACAGCGCGAACTGGATCGACGGCGACGGGGCAAGCCTGGCGAGCTGCGCGAGGTCGAAGGTCTGCCTGCCGGTGGCGACGTACTCGCCGATCACGCCGACGAGCATCAGCAGCGAGCCGGCCAGGGTGTACAGCACGAACTTGAGCGCCGCCGCGCCCGGGCGCGCGCCCTCTCCGTGAAGCCAGAGCAGGAAGTATGCCGGGATCAGCATCGCCTCCCAGAACACATAGAAAAGGACGAGGTCGGTGGCCATGAACACGCCGGCCAGGCCGGCGGACATGGCGAGCATCAGACCGGCGAATGCGCCGGTGCGCCTGCTGACGGGCGTTGCGAGCATGGCGATGAGGGTGAGGAACGCGTTGAGGACGAGCAGCCAGAGGCTGATGCCGTCGACCCCGAGGCGGTAGAAGATGCTGAGCTGCGGGATCCACTCGAGCTTTTCGGTGAACTGGTAGCCGTGATAGTCCGGCGCGAAGCTGAACGCGACGAACCCGGCGACGACCAGCGCCGCCGCCGCCACCAACGCGCCGAACCACCTGGCGAGGTGCGGGGGCAGAAAGGCCACCAGCGCTCCGCCGACGAGCGGGATCAGCCAGAGCGTGGTGAGCGTCATCAGCTCGCCCTCACGAGCAGGATCACCGCCGCGACCACGGCGCCGGCGACGAACACCAGGACGTAGTTGCGGAAATAGCCGCTCTGGGTGAGGCTGAGGCCGCCGGCGCCTGCGCGCGTCACCAATCCTGCGTCGACCACCGCCCCATCGATGACCGGCCTTTCGATGTCGCGCAGGGCGAAGCCGGCCACCCAGTCCATCGGCCGGACGAACACCGCGTCATAGATCTCGTCGAAGTAGTACTTGCGCTCCAGCAGCCGCTGCGCCCACGGCACGTACCCGGTCCACGGCCGGATCCGGAGCGCGCCGACGAACAGGGCGGCGGCCAGGAGCATGGTGAGGAAGGTGACGGCAACTTCGCCGGCACCACCTTCCCAGCGGACAGGACCGACCGCGGAGCCCAAAAAGTCCGAGACGGCCGCCGGGCCGGCGCCGAGCGCGCGGGTCTGCATGAAGCCGCCCACCGTCGCCAGCACGGCGAGGATGGCGACGGGCACCATCATCACCAGCCGCGGTGCCCCAGGATGCTCGACCGGGCGCTGCGGCGATGGCCTGCCCCAGAAGGACAGCCACCACATGCGGCCGGTGTAGAAGCCGGTGATCAGCGCGGTCAGGAAACCGATGAACCACAGCACCTGCACCGCCGCGTCGTCCGGTTTCGAGAAGGCCGCGCCGAGGATCTGCTCCTTGGAGAAGAAGCCGACGAAGGGGATCACCCCGACCAGGGCCAGCGAGCCTGCGAGGAAGGAGATGGACGTCGGGCGCATCTGGCCCCAGAGCCCCCCGTACTTCCGCATGTCCTGCTCGTCGTGCATCGCGTGGATGACGTTGCCGGCGCCGAGGAAGAGCAGGGCCTTGAAGAACCCGTGGGAGAGAAGGTGGAAGAAGCCCGCGGAGTAAGCGCCGATGCCTACGGCCAGGAACATGTAGCCGATCTGGCTCATGGTCGAGTAGGCGAGCACGCGCTTGATGTCGACCTGGACGATGGCAATGGTGGCCGCGAACAGCGCGGTCACGGCGCCGACAATCGCCACCGCTCCGTGCGCGTAGACGGCGATGTCGTAGATGGGGTGCATGCGGCCGACGAGGTAGACGCCCGCGGTGACCATCGTTGCGGCGTGGATGAGGGCGCTGACCGGCGTCGGGCCCTCCATGGCGTCGGGCAGCCAGGTGTGCAGCGGAAGCTGCGCCGACTTGGCCACCGCGCCCAGCAGAAGTAGGAATGCAGCGAGCTCCAGAGCCCCCGAGTCGGGTTTCCCCGTGTAAAGACAGACCAGGTTCTGGCCGTTGACAATGCAGTTGCTGAGCGCGAAGAAAACCCCGTGGTACGTCACTGAGTGGTAAGTCACGAAGATGACGAAGGTGCCGAGGATCATCCCGACGTCGCCGATCACGTTCATCACGAACGCCTTTCGTGCCGCGACGACGGCCGAGTGACGCTGGTACCAGAAACCGATCAGGAGATAGGAGCTCAAGCCCACCAGCGCCCAGCCGACGATCAGGAAGATGAAGTTCCCGGCCAGGACGAGCAGCAGCATCGAGAAGATGAAGACGTCCATGTACGTGAAGAAGCGGGCGTAGCTGGGGTCGTCCTCGCGCTCCATGTAGCCGACCGAGTAGGTGACGATCAGCCCGCCTACGCCGGTGATCACCAGGCACATGAAGATGGACAGGTTGTCGATCAGCAGGTTGAACGGGACCTCGAGCGAGCCGCTCTTGATCCACGTCCAGTAGGTGAAGTCGCCGGACGCCTTGCCGAAGAACAGGGCGAGCGTCGCGGCGAACGACGCCCATACGACGCCGGGCCCGATGATCACGGTGAAGAAGCGGGGCAGCCGCCATCCCCGCCCGGCGAGCACCAGAGCGCCGGCGGCGGGAAAGAGAAGGATCAGCAGCGCCAGCGTCTGGTGGCTCATCCCCTCAGCTCGCTGAGGTCGTCGACGTCCTCGGCGTCTCGGGTGCGAAAGATGTCGACCAGGATGGCCAGGCCGACCACGGCCTCAGCCGCGGCGACCGTCATCGACATCAGAGCGAAGAGCTGGCCCTCGAGGTTTTCCAGCTGGCGCGAGAACGTGACCAGGGTGAGGTTGGCGGCGTTGAGCATCAGCTCGATCGAGATCAGGATCACCAGGGGGTTCCGCCGCACCAGGACGCCGACCGCACCGAGCACGAACAGGAGCGCGCTGAGGAGGAGGAACCACGAGGCGTCGAGCTGCGATCCGCCGATGTTCAGCGTGCTCACCGGTCGTCGATCCGTTTCCGGCTCAGGTAGATCGCGCCGATCGCCGCGACCAGCAGCAGGATCGAGGTCAGCTCGAAGGGGTAGAGGTAGGTCGTGAACAGACCCACCCCGATCGACTGCACGGTGCCGAAGAAGGAGAGGTTGACGCCGCTGTCGGGCTGGCGGTACTGGACGCCCTGGAGCATCGCCCACATCAGTCCGAGCAGCACCAGCACGAAGAGAGCCGACAGCCACGACTGAAAGCGCAGGCGACCGCGGCCCAGCTCCCGCGCGGGACCGAGCAGGGCGATGACAAAGAGGAACAGGACCATGACCGCGCCGGCGTAGACGATGATCTGCACCGCGAAGACGAACTGCGCGCTGAGCAGCAGGAATATGACCGACAGCGCCAGCATCACGACGACCAGGCTCAGCACGGAGCGAATGGGCTGGTGGAACGTGATGACGCCGATTCCGCCGAGGACTGCCATCGCAGCCGCCACGAAAAAGACTGCGATGGCCAACTACTTCGATTCCTTCGGGTTGAGGCGTGCCTGCACGTCAGGCGGCAGCGGCTCGAGCAGCTTCTCCTTGGTGTAGATGAACTTCTCCCGGCTCGTGTCCGACAGCTCGTACTCAGGCCCGAGCACGATCGCCTGCACCGGGCAGGCGTCCTC
>JACXTT010007877.1_pt1 | contig 14918 bp, 14 predicted proteins | sample 9270951 | NCBI WGS metagenome assembly JACXTT01 (sample SAMN15532306, study PRJNA645909) | rock metagenome | isolation source: weathered quartz diorite | place: Puerto Rico | collected 2017-06-21
AAAACAAATTGAAGCGTCAGCGACGTATTGCTTTGCGTGCTTTGACTGGTGATGATGTCGAGCCCGGGAATTTGGAGAAATTGTTTCTCCAGTGGCGTGGCGATATTGTTCGCCATCGTCACCGGATCCGCGCCGGGATAGGCGCAGCTAACTTGAATGATCGGATAATCGACGGCGGGAAGATCGTTTACCGCGAGTTTTCCGTAGGTCGCGAGTCCCGCCACGATCACTGACAGCGTGAGCAGCACGGTCATCACTGGCCGACGAATGAACGGGCCGGAAAGCCCTGTGCCTTCGACTTGAACTAACTGCGCCGTCGACTCCGGCTGTTCCGCTTCGAACGATGTTAGCCGATGTCGATCTTGTACTTCGCGTTCGCCATCGGGCGCGCCGTCGTGCTCGCGTTCGTCCATATCACATCGCGCTTTTTGACGCGGCTGATTGCTGAGAATTTCCGACGGTTTGAGCGACGTATGGCTTCCGCTCGACTTTCACTCCGGGAGAAAGCGCCAGCTGGCCGGTGACGACCACCGTCTCGCCTTGCTTCACGCCGCTCTCGATCACCGTCAAATCGCCATCCTGACCCTGCCCGGGCTTCACCGGCCGAAGATCGACCGTATTATCCGGCTTCACGACGAAAACGAAGGGACCGCTCTGACTCACCTGCACCGCTTGCGACGGAACCAGCGTCGCGTTCTTGAGCATGTCGAGAATGAACCGCACCCGCACAAATTGCGATGGCCAAAGCGCGCGATCTGGATTCGGCGTAACCGCGCGCGCTTTCACTGTGCCGGAGCCGGCCTGGACAGCGTTGTCGATGAAATAAAGATCACCCGTCCGCGGCGCAATGGAGCCATCGGGTAAATCGGTCTGCACTTTTACGTTTGGACCGCCCAGATACTTTCTCACCAGCGGGAGATCATTTTCTGCAACCGTGAAATCGGTATAAATCGGGTCGAGGCCCTGAATGGTGACGAGCGGCGGAGTCGAAGGTCCGACTAGGTTGCCAACGTCAACATTGCGCAGACCCACTCGTCCATTGATGGGCGATTTGATGTAACAATAATCGACGTTCACCTGGGCAGCGTCCGCTGCTGCTTGGGACTTTTGTGCGTTCGCCACAGAAGTGTCGTAGTCCTGCTGCGATATGACCTTTCTGGCGCGCAGGTCCTCTTGTCGCTTGAGCGTCACCTGGTCTAACGCGGCTTGGGCTTTTGCCTGATCGAGCGCGGCCTGATACGGGCGCGGGTCGATTGTGAAAAGCAAATCGCCTTGTTTCACGTCAGAGCCATCCTGGAAATGGCGCGCAATGATTTGCCCGCTCGCTTGAGCCTGCACCTGAACCGTCTCGTAGGCTGCGCAGGTGCCGATTTCATCAAGGTACACCGGCGCGTCTTTGGTGATCACTTTTGTCACGAGCACTGGCCGCGCAGGCGGCTGTCCGGTATTGGCGGATCCAACCTTCTGCTTAATACCGCGAGCCACAGCGAATATCGCCAGAACCGCAAAAAGAATGTAGCCCCACCTCGGAATAGCGTGCGCTCCAGCCCGGGGAGTTTTCATTCGCTTCTCCAGACGGCGCGTTTCGGCAGTTTCAGTTTTTGGTTCTAATCGGATTTCCATTTTCGTTTCGACCGTCTCTACCTACGTGAACGTGCGGCGCGGCGCTATTGCGGTGACTTGTTCCGTTCCGTCGCTCGGCCTTTCCACAAATCTTCGCCAACACCCGCATACAGGTCCGAAGCTCAGAAACCGGAATATCATCGAGCAGTTCATGTCGCAGCCTGAATGCTTCTGCGCTGATTTGGCTGATGACGCGTTGGGCCCGCCGCCCAAGATGCACGGTCTTACAACGCCGGTCGTGCGCCGCGTTTCTGCGTGTAACCCAGCCGTCATCTTCAAGTCGATGTAACAAGATCACAAGAGTCGGTTCCTCGATTCCCAACAGAGCGGCAATCTCCGATTGGGTCAGCGGACCTCGAGCAACCGATAAATGCAGTAATGTCCGCCACTTCGCCTGACTCAGGCCCATCGGTTTGAGGCGTTCGTCCAATTTTAATCGCCAGGCGCGAGCCGTCCCGTGCAGGAGCGGTCCAAAGGCTTCCAGATTAGATTTTGCCGAGGCCATGATTCGTTAGCATGCTAACCAATTCGACCCCCTGGCCGTGTCAAGCGTTCAAGGTAATCAATCGATTTTGAGCAGAAGGATCGACTCTTTCCGATAATCGGTGAACGCAGAGATGAGTCGCGGCCGGCGCGGCGCCCAGCGATTGGTTTCCGTCACTTCGTGTTCCCTTCGAGGCCGGATGAGCAGATACGTCGCATTTGCTGGAAGATCAGTCAGCTCGCTGGCGTAGATTAATTTCGAACGCAGATAGAAAAAAATGGGCTGATAATTCGCATCAAGCGCGTAGAGCGGTTCCGAAGGGGGGACGATCGCGTCGATCTGAGCCGCTAACTCCTTGACATTTTGCCGATGATGCACTCGGGGGATGATCACCGCTGTGTAAACAGCCATGGCCAGGCACACCAGAACCGCGATCGCCGCGACGATGCGTTGCCGATTTTTTAGGGAAAATGCCTGGCCTCCGAGCAAGCGCGGCCACCAAACGTTGTCAGCAGCCAAACTAATGGCCAGCAGCCAGGCCGCAGGCGCGATCGCTGGCATGGCGTAACGCGGCAAGGCTCCGGGTAACAAATTCATCATGACAAATGGAACCCCTGCGCCCCACGCGAGAGAGCGCGCCAATCGTCGATCCTTCTCGACGGTGAAAATCGCGGGTCGAGCGAGCGGCAGCAGGATCGTCCATGGCAAGAAATAGACGAACCCCCGCGGGATGTTCCAGATCCAGCTGGAGAATGTGAAATTGTTACCCCGCAGCCGGCCAGTAAATTGACTGGACCATTTTGCCACGGTTAGCGCATTGCCCGTCGCATAGGCGAACGGAATCGCCCAAGCCGAAAAAATTCCGAGCATGATGAGAAGGCCGGCGAAATGGGCAGGATGAGACAGTGGACGCCAGTTTTTGTTCTGCCAGAGGACCGCAACAACCACCCCGTAGAAGAAAATGAGATGGACCGGTCCTTTGGCAAGCCATCCAAGCCCAAGAAAGATCGACGCCGGAACCCAGATGAGCCAGGGCGATCTCTGCCGCTCCCAAAAACTGAGCCAACAAATGATGGCGAGCGCGCAAAGCGAAACGTAAAGCGCCTCGATTTCAATCAGACGGCCTTTCTCGATCATTCCGGCGTTGGTAAGCCAAATGAGCGCGGCGACCGTCGATCCGGGCGGCCCAAGGCTGGCCCGCGCGACGGTCACAAACGCGACCGCCACCGCCAGGACAGAAAGGGCGGAAGGCAAGCGCGCCGCCCATTCATTGCGCTGGCCCAGAAGCTTGAACGAAATCGCCACCAACCAGTTGATAAGCGGTGGTTTACGAAAGTACGCCTCGCCGGCTACCTGCGGCACGAGATAGTTGCCGGTCTCAATCATCGAGATGGCCGGCAAAATTCTCCTGCCCTCCTCTCCCTTGATCGGCAGCGAGCCAAGCGCCGGCAGATAGATCACGGCCCAAACGAGTAGGACAATCGCTAGACTCTGCACCCGGGCCATGCTCGACGTTGAACATTAGCGCGTAGAGGTTCAAACAGAATCAAAGGGAACCTTGACGACTCCCCGTTTAAAACTAAGTTAAACGTCTAGTCCGCGCTGAACGGAGTGGGAAGTAACGTCCCACTCTTTTTAGTCTGCGGGCTTAGATGTTTTTGTGAATCCCGAATTTATTGCCATGCTCGATTACCTGGAGCGGGAACGCGGCATTAAGCGCGAAATCCTGCTTGAGGCGGTGTCTAACGCGCTCCTTTCCGCTTCCAAGAAAAGCGTTGGCGCAGCGCGCGACCTTCGGATTGATATCGACTCCAAGACGGGGGAAATCCGGGCGCTGGCGAATCTGATCGTGGTCGATAGCGTCACGAATCCGCAGGACGAGATTACGCTGACCAAGGCCCAGAAAATTAAGCCGGATGCGAAAGTTGGCGACACGGTGGAAGTCGAAGTGACTCCGCGGAACTTTGGACGAATCGCCGCCCAGACTGCCAAGCAGGCAATGATGCAACGGATTCGTCAGGTCGAAAAGGAAATGATTTACGACGAGTTCAAAGATCGTGCTGGCGAAATTGTCAGCGGCACCGTCCGCCGTTTCGATCGCTCAGACGTGATTCTCGATCTTGGGAAATTTGAGGCGGTCATGCCACAGCGGGAACGGGTCGCAGTAGAGGACTACAATGTGGGAGATCGGCTCCGAGCCTATGTCGTCGCGGTCGAGAATGGTTTGCGGGGACCGGAGATCGTCGTCTCGCGCAGCCACCCCAATTTTGTGCGTCGTCTCTTTGAGTTGGAAGTGAGCGAGATTGCGGACGGGACGGTCGAAATACGTGGAATTGCACGGGAAGCAGGTTATCGGACGAAAATAGCGGTTTGGAGCGCGAATGAAAAAGTGGATCCGGTTGGAGCTTGCGTCGGCATGCGCGGTTCGCGTGTCAAAAATATTGTGCGCGAGCTGAACAACGAAAAGGTGGACATCATCCGTTGGAGCTCCGATCCACGCGAATACATTCTCGAAGCGCTGAAGCCAGCCAAAATTAGGAACATGGTCTTCGATACCGAGAAAAAGAGCGTCCAGATTTCAGTAGATGAAGATCAACTCTCGCTTGCCATTGGGAAAAAAGGGCAAAACGCACGATTGACTTCGCGCCTCACCAGCTGGGAAATTAACATCGACCGGGATACTTCAGCGACAACTGCAGTCGAGCAAAAAGTTGCCCAGGCGGCGCAAACTCTGGCTGGCGCTCTACCCGTAACCGAAGAGCAGGCAACCACCCTGGTCAAATCAGGATTCACCAATTTGGAAGGGTTGCGTGATGCGGACGTGAAGGATTTGGTCGATGTTCTGGGTATCGACGAAACGAAAGCGCAGGAAATCCATGACGCGGTCCATCGAGAAGAGGAACCGCAGAAGGCCGGCTCGGCTTAAAATGCACGAGCCATGAGCGAAAATTTTACAAAACACAATGGCAGCAAAGACGACCAGGAAAACGGCGGGCAGCAAACCGGCAGCGCGCAAGCCGGCTGCGTCCAAGGCAGCTCCCGTTAAACCGAAGGTCGCGCCAGAGGCAAAAAACAAACCAGCGGCGAAGTCAGCTCCGACTGCCGAGCCAGTCCCAAAAGCTGCGTCGAAAGGTCGACCGTCTCCCCGTCACGTTGAGAGTGTTTCTCTGATCGACGAGAAGAAGCCGAGGCAGAAATCGGTTGATGGCGAAGTGAAGAAAAAGGCAGCAGTGCTTCCGCCGATCTCACGTATTCGCGCTTCCATGGGAGAACCTCCCGCACCGCCGAAGTCGCCAACCGTCGAAGCAGCGAAAGTGGAACCGGCAAAAGCCGATATCGATCTTGCCGAGCCGCCCCCGGTCCTGCCGGCTGTAGAACCTGAAGCGGAAGAGAGCAAAAAGGTGATCCACATCAAACCACCGATCATCGTCAAACAGCTGGCGAGCGAGCTCGGCTTGAAACCACATCAACTGGTCGCCGAGCTAATGTCGTTCAACATTTTCGCGAACATCAATCAGACGATCGAGCCCGATGTCGCATCGAAGATCGCAGAGAACCACGGATACCTTTTAGAAAAAGAGCGCCGCGAAAAGGGCGCTGGTGTTCACAAGGTGGAGCAGGTCGTGGTCGCGCCGCCGCCGCCGGTTATCCAAAAGAAAGAGGAACTCAAAACCCGCGCTCCGATTGTCACATTCATGGGCCATGTGGATCACGGTAAGACCTCACTGATGGATAGCATCCGCAAGACGCGCGTGGCCGCGGGCGAGGCTGGCGGAATCACCCAGCACATTGGTGCTTACACGGTCGATTACAAAGGAAACAAGATCACCTTCCTCGACACGCCTGGTCACGCCGCTTTCACCGCCATGCGCGCCCGCGGCGCAAACGTAACCGACATTGTCGTACTCGTGATCGCCGCCGACGATGGCGTGATGCCGCAAACCGCCGAGGCCATCAATCACGCCAAGGCCGCTCCACACGTAAAGATCATGGTTGCGATCAACAAGATCGATTTGCCGGGGGCAAACATTGATCGGGTGAAGAAGCAATTACAGGAACATGAACTTACCCCGGAAGATTGGGGCGGTGAGACAATTGTTTGCGAAGTCTCCGCTACTCGCGGGATCGGGATCGATCACCTGCTTGAGATGATGGTGTTGCAAGCTGAAGTGATGGAACTAAAAGCTTCGCCGACAGCTGTACCGCGCGGCACCGTCATTGAAGCCCAAATCGAGGCTGGCCGCGGGCCTACCGCAACGGTAATCGTCCAGATGGGCACGCTCCAGATCGGCGAGCCGTTCATCTGCGGTGATTATTGGGGTAAAGTGAAGTCGCTCATTGACGATCAAGGCAGCCCGGTCAAGGAAGCGGGCCCGTCGACACCGGTAAAGGTGCTTGGTTTTACCGGTCTGCCCAATGCGGGCGACGAGCTGCTCGTAATGGAATCGGAGAGAGGAGCGAAGACCTTGAGTAAGGAACGCATCGAATCGAAACGAGCGGAGAAACTAACTGTCCCGCAACGTGCTACTCTCGAAAGTTTGCTCGAAGCTGCCGACGGTAAAAAAGTTTTGCGGATGGTTTTGAAATGCGACGTCCAAGGTTCAGTCGAAGCGCTTACCGGCGCGCTGCAACAGATCGAAAGTAAGAAAGTCGATCTCGAAATCGTCCACTCCGGCGTGGGCCCGATCTCGGAGTCGGACATTTTGCTGGCCAGCGCCTCAAACGCGATCGTAGTCGGCTTTAACGTCAAGGTGGAGAACATGGCAGTATCGGCTGCTCGAAGTGAAGGCGTCCAGGTAAAACTCTACAGCATCATCTATGAACTGATCGACCAGATCAAAGAAGCGATGGCGGGGTTGCTCGAACCCGAATTACGCGAAACGACCATCGGGCATGCCGAGGTGAAACAAATTTTCGAATTGAGCAGAGGCATCGTGGCCGGCTGTCTGGTAACCGACGGCCGCATCGCGCGCACCGCTCGGGCGCGGGTGCTGCGCCGGCGCCAACCAGTATATGACGGTGGGATTTCGACGCTCCGCCGTTTTCAGGACGACGTTAAGGAAGTACGATCGGGGCTCGAATGCGGAATCAAACTTGGCGACTTCAGCGAATACCAGGTAGGCGACATTATTGAGTGCTATCAACTCGAACAGATCGCGCAGAAACTCTAATCCAGCAGTTACAACGTTGAAAAAGTTACAAGGTTAAAAAGGTGACAGGGTTACAACGGCCTGCCCTTTTAACTTTTTAACTCTTTTAACCTTTTAACACTGCCAGCTTATGAAACACCGACTTCTCCGGGTAAATGAACTGATCAAACGCGAACTTAGTGGAATCATCGCTCGCGAAATTGATTTCGGGGACGCGCTCGTCAGCATCAATCACGTCGATGTCGCGGCCGATTTAAAAAATGCGCATGTCTTTGTCAGTGTCCTCGGACCCGGAACGGGGGCTGATGCGATAAACAGGCTGGAGGCGAGCCGCCCAGGGCTTCAGGCCGAGCTGGGCCGCCATCTGACTCTCAAATACACGCCGCATCTTCTGTTTCGGCTTGACGATTCTATTGCTCGCGGATCGCGCGTTATCGAGATCTTACAGGAAATGGAAACGCCTTCTCGCGAGAACGAGTGAAGGCTGTGGCCATCGCCGTTGGGGCCGTCTATCGTGACGAACTGTTGGCCTCCTGGGGGATCACTCACTGGGACGTGCCGACAAAACTATCATGACCAACTCCAAGTTCGAGGAGATCGGCCACGCCTTACGTGAGCATCAACGATTCGCCATTCTCAGTCACGTTCGTCCGGATGGCGATGCCCTCGGCAGCCAACTGGCACTTGCTCTTTCGCTCAGACAGCTCGGCAAAGACGTCCGGATCTGGAGTGAAGACGGCATGCTTGAGAAATACAGTTTCGTGCCGGGCGGGAAGTTACTGAGCAAACCACCTTCAGCACCAGAAGACGTCGATGTCGCAGTCGCGCTCGACACCGCGATTCAAAACCGACTCGGCACAACGCTCACCGCCATTCGTTCCGCCAAAATTTGGATCAACATCGATCATCATCCGAGCAATCCGGGTTATGGCGACATCGTTTATGTCGATCCAATTGCCCCCGCGACCGGCCAAATCCTTTTCGAGCTGATTAAAAGTCAAAACCTCCCACTGACGCGCGATATAGCGGAAAATCTTTACGTCGCAATCTCAACTGACACCGGCTCGTTTCAATATCCAAACACCACCGCGCACACCTTTGAACTCGCGGCCGAGCTGGTGAAGGCCGGAGTCGATGTCGGCCGTCTCAGTCAGCAACTTTACGAAAATTATCCGCGCCGGCGCATCGAGCTGTTGCGCGAACTTCTTGCCACCGCGCGTTTCGAGGCTGGCGGACGCATTGCCAGTTTCAGTTTGAGCCTGGACCTGGCGCGTCGACTTGAAGTTTTACCAGAGGACAACGAAGGACTCATCGATCATTTACGCGCGCTCCGCGGAGTCGTGGTTGCGGTGTTTTTCGAAGAGCTCGCGGAAGGTAAAGTCCGCGTGAGCATGCGCTCGAAAAGCGAACATGTTGATGTTCGGGCGATATGCGAAAAATTCGGCGGTGGCGGACACGTTCTTGCAGCGGGGGCGCGCGTGCGCGGCACCCTGGAGGAAGTAAAAAGCAAAATCCTGGGGGCAGTTTGCGATGTCATTGGATGCGATGTTTGACGGTGTTCTGCTGGTGGACAAAGCCGAAGGCATGACTTCGCACGATGTGGTCGCGCTCGTTAGGCGCCGTCTCGGTATTAAAAGAGTCGGACATTGCGGAACTCTCGATCCCATCGCAACCGGTCTGCTTCTGATAACGATCGGACGTGGCACCAAGGTCCAGGATCTCCTGATGAGCGAGGACAAGGAATATGTGGGAACGCTAACCCTCGGCGTCACCACGGCTACCCAAGATCGAGAAGGAGAAATTGTCGAGAAACGGAACGTATCGCCATTCGATGAGAACCAGGTGCGGGCTGCATTTGAAAAATTTCACGGCGATTTTTATCAGTTGCCACCAATGGTCTCGGCGAAAAAGCACGGGGGCGTACCGCTCTATAAACTGGCGCGCCAGGGAAAAGTGGTCGAACGCGAACCGCGCCTGGTGCACGTCTATCGCTATAACGTCGATCGAATTGCCCTGCCCGAGATCGATTTCAGCGTGCTTTGCAGCAAAGGTTTTTATGTGCGCACCTACACCCACGACATTGGTGAGGTGCTCGGTTGCGGTGCGCATTTAAAATCGCTCCGCCGCACAAAATCCGGCCGTTTTGACGTAGCTAATGCGGTCACTGTGGACCAAATCAAAGACAAGCCAGCTGAAGAAATTAGCCGACGCATCCTCTCCCTACCAGAAGTGTCGCGCATGCGCGGAGCGTAACAAATGGCGAAGCACAGATTGGTTACATCGTTACATCGTTACATCGTTACATCGTTGTAAACTATGACTCTCGAGCAGTCGATTCACGAATCTCGATTCACGATTCACGATTCAATGCGGCGAAGCCATTCTTCATTTCCCTGATGGAAACGCTGCATTCCATTTCCGACCTGGCCCGCTTGCGTGGTCCGATCTTCCTCGCCATCGGCGTATTCGACGGTGTCCACCGGGGTCATCAAGCCGTTGTCTCGACCTCGGCTGACCACGCGCGTTCGGCAAATGGGACACCAGTGGTCGTGACATTCGATCCACATCCGGAAAAAGTGTTGCGGCCGCACACGGCGCCACATCTGCTCACGGCGACACAACATAAGATTGCACTCATTCGCAATCTGGGCGTCGCCCATTTATTGGTAATCAACTTCGACCGGAAATTCGCTGCCACGCCTCCAGAAGAATTCGTGCGTGAACTAGTGACTCATGCCAAACCGCTGCGCGAGATTTGCGTCGGCCACGAGTGGTCTTTTGGTAAAGATCGGCGCGGGAATCTCGATCTTTTGAACCAGCTCGGCAAACAATTCGGTTTCAATGTCGTAGGCATTCAGCCCGTAAAATTAAATGGCACCGTCGTAAGCAGCACGGCCATCCGGCAGGCCATCGAACACGGCGATTTAGATAGAGCGGCGGAAATGCTCGGGCGGCCATACACCATTCTCGGCACCGTTGTTGAGGGCGATGGCCTTGGAAAAAAAATCGGCTTTCCGACCGCGAATTTGAGCGCACACAGCGAACAATTTCCGCCAAACGGCGTCTATGCGGCGAACGCCTGGCTGGACGGAACCTTGCACCATGGCGTGGTCAATCTGGGGTGCCGGCCCACCGTCAGTAAGGACGGGTCAAACCGCGTCCTGGAAATTCATCTTTTCGATTTCAATCGTGACATCTATGGCCAGAATGTCGAAGTACGATTCGTCCAATATTTGAGGCCCGAAAAAAAATTCCCAACTCTCGATGTCTTAGTGCGACAGATCGCAGCCGATGTCCAACAGGCGCGCGAGCTCTGCGCTGCCTAGTGTCCTGTCTCTGAAATAGCTTACCATTTACTGGAGGCAATTTGGCGATTCTCCAAGGCGCGAGCGCAGTGCCGATATCCGCAGCGATCTTAGCCAAGCGAGCAACGCCGGAGAATCGCCTAAGTGTCCCAGCCCAGAGGGTTGCGTTGAAAATGGGCTGGCGGCGGCATTGCGGCTCGGTTGCAGCCCCACTGGGGGGATGCGCCCTCGCCGCGCCTTGCCGGCAGCCCATTTTGAACGCAACAAATGACAAGCTATTTCCGAGACAGGACACTTAGAACGCTTTCAGCCGGTGTTTGGCCACACCAATTTTCTGAATCCCGCGCACGCGCGTTTACCTGTGCCGTTACTTCGCCTCGGGCGCGCCGCGTTTTCTCGATCGACGGATGAACTGACCGCTTGGCTTTGAAACCGTCGCCGCTGCGCCTCGCGGGCCGTCCTGTGATGGTATTCCAAACTTGCTTTGCACTCGAACCATTTGCCGATCAACTTCCTGAAGTTGCGCGATCAATGCTTCTCTCCGCTGGGAAAGCTTTAGGAGTCTCTTGAGATCGACACTAGGGATGTTTCGGAGCATATCTTAGAATCGTGCGCCAGCTCGAACCTGCAAGTCTTAGAACTAAGATTATAACTCGTGCCTCTCAGCCATCGCTGCCATCAGTCCAAGAGTGATAAGTAACATCCCGCTAATCAGGGCGAGCGCGAACACTTCAAGTATCGGCTTCGTCGCCAGGCGTTCAATGATCACTCTGACAAAACGACCGTTGTCTGAGAGAACGTATCCGAGAACGCTGGCCAGCAACGTGGTCGCGAGCAAAATCACCGTGCGAAACAATTGACGGGGGCGCCCCGGGGGCGGCAACTGTCGCAGGACTCGAAGGGTAAAACCGTCGTCGTCGATATACGGCATCGCCTCACGTAATCGTTCGTCCAAGGGATCTTCCTGAACAAGCTCGTCCATATCTAACCCGGCCCCCACGCCACCAAAGTGCGTTTCAATTTCTCCCGGCCACGTAGCACATTCGTCTTCACTGTCCCAAGCGGAATATCGAGGACACGTGCCGCTTCCTCATGGGATAATCCGTTTTGGCAGCAGAGCAAAATGGCTGTCCGTTCATGCAAAGGCAATAAGCTTAGAGCATGCATAAGATCATGTCTTAAAGCTGGGTCGGTTGTCTGTGGATCCAATTCGCGCTCCCATCGGGCCTCTTCGATCCCAACCAATTCCTTTCGCCGCCGTGCATCTTCCCGGAAACAATTGTAAGCGATTCGGTAGAGCCAGGTCGAAAACTTGGCTTCGCCACGAAAACTTCGAATATTCTTATAAGCACGCAGGAAAGCTTCCTGCGCCAGATCGTCTGCCAGGGCGATGTCCGTCCGCGTAAGTTGGCGGAGCAAACCGCGCACAGCCGATTGGTGTCGGCGAACCAGCTCGCTGAACGCATGGTGGTCATCATCGAGAATAACGCGAGCGACGAGATCCGCATCGGTAAGCTCCACGGGCCGCAGTCTAAAGAGGGGGAGGAGGAGGGGGAATATCCTTCCTGCCTTCCAGCTTCCAGACAAGCAGGTAGCCGGCGCCGATCAGGAAAGGAATGATGCCAATTGCCCATGCACCATCTTCCCACTCGTTTAGCGCGCCAAGAAAGAGCATCAGCCCCAAACCGACCATCATAAGGACGACGCCGCGGCGCAGATCGGAGCGCTGGCGGACAGCAGACTGTGGCGGCGCCAGTAACGCCGGCGGCACGGGTTGTCCCTTCTCGACCATCATCCGAATCGTTCGGTGCATCATTCGGTTTTTTGAAAACCCGAAATACATAATCAAAGCTACGATCAAGACCGGCGCACCAAACAAGGTAGCAAAGACAATGGCGACGATTGGGATGGCCATGCGCTCACCCATATCGCCAAGGTCTCTAAGATCGCCATCGCCTGTGTCGCGATCATCAGTTGTGACACCCATGTGTTTTCTAAGCTTCTGGTCGATGCGGTGTTGAATCCTGTCGGCTAAATCCTCCGAGGCCGCCGCAGTCGTGACTGGCGTTGGCGTAGGGGGGTTGGTGGCACCCGGAGGGGGTGAGGCTTGTCCAAATGCGCTCAAGGCAATTGCTATCGCGCACCCGTGTATCACAAAAAATCGCGTCATCTTCATCCTTTAAGAATAAGATGCACGATCAAGCCGATTGGATTCAACAACTTTGGGCCTGCCAGCGGTAGTCTGTGTGGAGCGCACGCCCTGCCCGCGGTGTGCGGGCGCCTCCCTGGCACGCCGTAGCCTTGGCGAAGGCGGCGCGTGCAACGCCAGTCCGGCTCGGACTTTCGGCGCCCCGCCAAACAATCTTTAATCTAATCTTTATCCGACCTCGGACGGCCGGCCTCTGGATTTGGCCCTTCAGTCCAGCGGACTTCTTACGCCGAGTCCGGGCTTGTTGAGCACGTGCGTATAGATCATTGTCGTGCTTACGTCCTTATGTCCTAACAATTCCTGAACCGTACGAATATCGTAGCCATTTTCGAGCAAGTGCGTGGCAAACGAGTGCCTCAACGTGTGACAACTGGCCGGTTTATTAACGTCCGAAGCGCGCACCGCTTTCTTCACTGCCATCTGCAATGTGCTTTCATCGATATGATGGCGGCGCTTGACCGGCTCACCATCATTCGGGTCCCAACGCGGATCAGAGCTGATCCGTGCTGAGGGAAAGACGTATTGCCACGCCCACTCCCCCTGGGCATTGGGAAATTTTCTCGCCAGTGCGTGCGGCAGATATACGCCTCCAAATCCATCTTCCAAGTCCTGTTCATGCTGCGCCTTTACCTTCTGCAAATGACGCTCCAGCGCATTCGCCAGATTCACCGGTAACATCGTTACGCGGTCCTTGTTGCCCTTAGTGTCGCGCACCGTGATGCGCGCGTAACCAAAATCGATGTCCTTTACCCGCAATCGGACGCACTCCATTAAACGCAAACCGCTTCCGTAAAGCAACCCGGCCATCAATCGCGCGGTGCCGTGCAAATGCGCGAAAATTTTGTGCACCTCATCGCGGGTCAGCACCACCGGCAAGCGAGTGGGTTTCTTCGCCCGCTCCACGTTCTCCAGCCAGCCGATCTCCTGCTTGAGCACCTCCTTGTAGAGAAAAAGAAGAGCACTTAGTGCCTGATTTTGCGTGGAAGCGGCCACGGCGGCATCGCGCGCCAGATGGGTGAGAAATGCGCTCATTTCTGCTTCCCCCATTTCGCATGGATGGCGCAGTTCATGAAAACGGATGAAACGCTCGATCCAATCGCAATAAGTCCGCTCTGTGCGCAAACTGTAATGCTTTAGCCGCATCACATCGCGCACTTGGTCGAGCAATTTTTTCGGCTTGCCCAAACTCGGGTCGGGTGGTAGAACCATGGCCATGATTCGGTTTTTATCGAGTCGCCCCCCGGAAGGCAAGCGGATTAGACTGAATAATTCCGTTTTTTATTACGGAATAATTCGGCCCACTTCTCGTTAGATGTTTTTAACTGCGCGATGACGACAAAGCTTCCCAGATTTATCGCGGTCACCCTGACTCTGACGGCGATCTTCTGGGCATTCATGCTAGTTCAGCAAGCAGCGTTTCTTTGGCGTACTTCACACATGCCTGTCGATCCCCTTATTCGCAGTTTCGCCTCGCGTTACAGTATCACGAGCACGCTTGAGGTTTTCGTGTTTACAGCATTCGCCGGATCACTTTCGATTGCGGTCTACTCTTTTCGCTCGTTCACGGCAGCCTGCGGCCTTTTTATCCTCTCTGGTCTTGCGGTTTGGCGCTACTTCTTTGCCGGTACCAGCATCTTTTTTCATCGGCCGCTAGGCGACGGTTCATGGTCGGGCGCCTTCGCCTCGTGTTACCATTTTCATTCTGCACATTTGGGCGTTTACCTCTTTCAGACCACGCTCCTTTTTGCATTGCTCATTTTATGGCTCCTTTCTTTGCCGCGCCTTTACGGAGAAGCCAAAACATCTAACCAATGGCTGCAGCCAACCGCTGGCCGTTCTGATGAGTAGCTTTAAGATGACTTCAACATTAAACTCCGGAGCAAAGCTCGCCCTCGCCAGCGGTGGCTGAGCCCTTTCTCGTTAGGCGGCGCCCAGCGCCTACACTTGTGGTAAATTGTGTGATCAGTCGAACCCGGATGGAGGCGAGGAAAAAGCTAGCAAGCTCTCTTTCGCTACGACGGCGCTGGACGTCGCCTAACGGAACGGAGTTGCAAGGCCAACGCCGCTTAGTCGGCGCTGGGCGCCGCCTAACCTGCGTTGGAGCAAAATCCCGGCTAGCGCCGGGACTGGCGCCCCGCTCCTTCAGG
>JACXTT010007878.1_pt1 | contig 14918 bp, 12 predicted proteins | sample 9270951 | NCBI WGS metagenome assembly JACXTT01 (sample SAMN15532306, study PRJNA645909) | rock metagenome | isolation source: weathered quartz diorite | place: Puerto Rico | collected 2017-06-21
CGAGCGCGAGCGACGCGCCGAGCGTCGGCACTACCGCGATCGCCGGCGGAAGCGAGTGCGCGCGGCTGGCCGAGTGGCTGCTGCGCCGCGGCGCCCGGGAGCTGCTGGTGCTGCCGGAGCAGCCGGCCATGCCGCAGCGCGTGCTCATTCACTGGATCGGGGATGCTGCGCGCAGCGCCACACTCGCAGCGTCAGCGAGCGTGCTCCGCCACGTAGCCGCGGAAGCGGTCTACGTCGGCATCTTCCCCGAGCAGAGCGCCGGCAAGCGCGAGGGGCGCGGCCTGCGCGAGCTCCTCGATGCGCGGTCGGAGGCGCAGCTCGCGCACGGGCTGGAGATGCGCACCGAGATGCGCTTCGGGGATGTCGCCGTGGAGCTGGCGCAGCGACTCGCAGAGGCGCCGGCCCAGATGCTGATCCTGGGGCTGAGTGCGCTCACGGACTTCGCCGCGAGCTTCCGCGCCCTCCTCGAGCGCGGCCAGTGGCCGGTGCTCATTGTGTACCGCGGTTCCTCATGAGCTTTCGCAAACCGAGCATCCTGCCCGGTTTCGGGCTGACCTTCGGCTTCACGACGTTCTTCCTGAGCGTGATCGTGCTGCTGCCGCTCGCTGCGCTGGTGCTGGCCGCGGCCCCGATGCACTGGAGCGACTTCGTGCGTGTGATCCTGAGCCCGCGGGCGCTCGGATCGTACCGGCTGTCCTTCGGCGCCTCGTTCCTCGCGGCCGCGATCAATCTGGTGTTCGGCTTCATCATCGCCTGGACGCTGGTGCGCTACGAGTTTCCGGGCCGCAAGCTCATCGACGCGCTCATCGACATGCCCTTCGCGCTGCCCACCGCGGTGTCGGGGATAGCGCTCACCACGGTGTTCGCGCAGAACGGCTGGATCGGCCGCTATCTCGAGCCCTGGGGCGTGAAGATCGCCTACACCTGGCTCGGCGTGACGCTCGCACTGACGCTCATCACCATGCCGTTCGCCGTGCGCTCGGTACAGCCGGCGCTGCTTGAGGTGCAGCGCGATCTCGAGGATGCCGCCGAGACGCTCGGCGCCGGCCGCATCTACGTGCTCCGGCGCATCATCCTGCCGACGGTGCTGCCCTCGCTCCTCACCGGCTTCACGCTGGCGTTCGCCCGCGCACTTGGGGAATACGGGTCGGTCATCTTTATCGCCGGCAACCTGCCGATGAAGACCGAGATCACCCCGCTCCTCATCGTCATCCACCTCGAGGAGTTCGACTACCAGGGCGCCGCGGCCCTCGGCGTCGTCATGCTCGGCATCTCCTTCGTGGTGCTGTTCGCAATCAACCTGCTGCAGGCGTGGGGTCGCCGCCAGCAGGTTCGGGCGGCCCACTGATGGCGGCGGCGCTCCCGGCCGCGCACGGCGGCGACCGCACCCGGCCCGGGCAGCACACCTGGCTGCACGCCCTCGTGCGGTGGCTGTGCATCTCGACCTCGCTCGCCTTTCTCGCCGCGCTACTGCTCGCGCCGCTCGCGACCGTTTTCGCGATGGCGTTCCAGCGGGGGCTGCAGGCCTACCTGCAGTGCTTTGCCGACCCCGATACCGCCGCCGCCATACGCCTCACCCTCACGACCGCGGCGGTCGTGGTGCCGATCAACACGATCTTCGGGCTCGCGGCGGCGTGGGCGATCGCCAAGTTCGAGTTTCCCGGTAAAAGCATCCTCATCACGCTCATCGATCTGCCGCTGGCGATCTCGCCGGTGATCTCGGGCATGGTCTTCGTGCTGCTGTTCGGCCTGAACGGCTGGTTTGGTGCGTGGCTGCGTGAGCACGACCTGAGCATCGTCTTCGCTCTACCGGGCATCATGCTGGCTACCATGTTCGTCACCTTCCCCTACGTGGCGCGCGAGCTCATCCCGCTGATGCAGCAGCTCGGCAACGACGAGGAGGAAGCGGCCATCACCCTCGGCGCCGGCGGCTGGCTGACCTTCTTCCGGGTCACGCTGCCGAAGATCCGCTGGGGCCTGGTGTACGGGGTGGTGTTGTGCAACGCGCGCGCCATGGGCGAGTTCGGCGCGGTGTCGGTGGTGTCGGGGCACATCCGCGGGCTGACCAACACCATGCCGCTGCACATCGAGATCCTCTACAACGAGTACAACTTCGTGGGCGCATTCGCCGCCGCCTCGCTCCTCACCCTGCTCGCGGGCCTGACGCTCGTGATCAAGACGGCGATCGAGCGCACCGGTTACCGGCGGCGCTGACAGCCATGAGAGCGCGCCTCGCACGCTTGTGGAGCACCCTGTGGCCGGATCCGGCGAGCACCAGCCTCGGCTGGTGGCTGGTCGCGATCCACCTGGCCCTGGTGTTGCTGGTCGCCGGCGGCATCTCCTGGTATGCGAGCAGTATGCTGCGCGCCCTGGCGGATGAGCAGGGCAAGGCGCGCGTGCAGCTCGCCGCCACCACCGCGCGCGAGGATCTGCGCCGCATGGGCGAAGACGCGCTCGCCGCGGCGCGCTCGATCGCCGACCGGCCGACGCTGCAACGCCTGATCGCCGAAGGACAGCGCGAGGCGCTGCCGCCGCTCCTCGGCCGCGCGTGCGAGGCGAGCGGCATGGACGCGTGCGCGGTGCTCTCGGGCAGGAGCGTAGTGGCCGTCTCGGGGCCGGGACTCGATTGGCCTCAGCTGGTCACCGCGAGCGCCGAGCAGAGCACGACCTTCATGGCGTTGCCGCTCACCGAACGCGTGCCGCTGCTCGGCGCCCATGCCCGGCTCGACCCGACGGGCCTCAGCCTCTACGTGGTGCGCCGGCTCGATCAGAAGCTCGCGCGCGCGCTCAGCGCCCAGGTGGGAGCCGACATCCGGCTCATCGACTACCGTGCCTACACCAGCGGCCCGGTGAACGCCTTCACGCCGCTCTATGCCGCGGCGCTCGCCGACGGCCACTCCGCGGTGCAGCGCATCGCCTCGCAGGAGGTGTATGCGTGCGCCGTGCCGGTCTTCGCCTCGAGCGGCGAGGCGATCGCGCTCATCGAGGCGCTGTTGCCGACGGATGCTGTCGATGCGCCCACCCGTCATCTGGTGAGGAAGCTGCTGGTGACGGCGCTGCTCCTGGGCGCGCTCGCGGTGTTTGCCGGCGTGATCCTGGCCGAGCTGGTCGCGGGTCCGGTGCGCGCGCTCACCGCCGCCGCCACCCGCCTCGGCGCCGGTGACTTCTCCGCCTCGATCCCGCCCGGAGGCGCCGCCGAGGTCGGCGCGCTCGCGCGCACCATGGAGACCATGCGGCGCAACCTCATCGACCTCACCACGACGCTCCGGCGGCGCGAGGCCGAGGCGCAGGCCGTGCTGAGTGGCATCGTCGAAGGCGTGTACGCGGTCGACAGGAACCGGACGATCCGCTACCTCAATCCGCAGGCGGCCCGCCTGCTCGGGGTGACCACCGAGCAGGCGGTCGGCCGCTTCTGCGGAGATGTGCTCAAGCCGCGCGAGGAGGAGGGACGGCGTCCGTGCGACTTTCGCTGCCCGATACTCGAGGCGCGCAGCGCGGGCAGCGCGCAGGCCGCCGAGCACCTCGGCGGCGGTCCCGGCGAGCCGCGCACCGCGGTGATCACCAGCGCCGCCCCGGTCGAGGGCCTGCAGGTGCAGGTGATCCGCGACGAGACCGAGCTCGAGGCGGTGCGCCGGGCGCGCGACTCGGTGCTCGCCAACATCTCGCACGAGTTCCGCACGCCGCTCGCCGCGCAACTTGCTTCCATAGAGCTGCTGCTCGAAGGCATGGAGGAGATGGCGCCCGAGAGGCGCCGCGAGCTCGTTACCTCGCTCGAGCGCGGCACGCGGCGCTTGACACAACTCATCGACAACCTCCTCGAGAGCGTGCGCATCGAATCCGGCCAGCTCTCGATCCGCCGCCAGAGCGTGGCGCTCGCCGACGTCGTGGCGGACGCCGCCTCGATGGTCGGCTCGCTTCTGGCGCAGCGCCGCCAGACCCTCACGGTGTCGGTTGCCGACGATCTGCCGCTGCTGACGGGCGACCGGCCGCGGCTCACGCAGGTGTTCGTCAACCTCCTCGCCAACGCCAACAAGTTCGCTCCCGAGGACAGCGTGGTGCGCATCGGTGCCGAAGCGCACCCCGGCAAGTTCCTCGCCTGGGTCGAGGACGAGGGTCCGGGTCCGGCCACCGGTGACGATGCCGCGCTGTTCGCGCGCTTCCGGCGCGGCGGCGGTGCCGAGCCCGAGCCGGCAGGACTCGGACTCGGCCTGTGGCTGGTGAAGTCGATCGTCGAGCGGCACTCGGGGAGCGTTGCCTTCGAGCGCACTGCGGAAGGCCGCAGCCGCTTCACGCTCACACTTCCGCTGGAGACCCCCGCATGAAGGTGCTGGTAGCCGACGACGACGCGGATTTGCGCGAGCTCATCGCCTTCTCCCTCACGCAGGCGGGCTACCTCGTGATCAAGGCGGGCGACGGGCCGGCGGCGCTGCGCCGCTTCGAGGAGGAGGCGCCGGATCTGGTGCTGCTCGACATCAACATGCCGGGCCTCTCGGGCTTTCAAGTGTGCGAGACGATCCGCGCGCGCTCGCGCGTGCCGGTGATGATGCTGACCGTGCGCGGCGAGGAGGAGGATCTGGTGCGCGCGCTCGGCCTAGGCGCCGATGACTATCTCACCAAGCCGTTCAGCCCGCGGACGCTCCTTGCGCGCGCCAAGGCGCTGCTGCGCCGCGCGGGCATGGAGAGCACCGCGCCGCTCGCCGCCGGGCGCGTGAGCCTCGACCTCGAAGAGCACACCGTGCGCATCGGCGCGGGCGAGCCGGTGCGGCTCACGAAGCTCGAGCTGCGCCTGCTGCAGATGCTGCTCGCGAACGCGGGCCACGCGGTCAACCCGGAGCGGCTGCTCACTCAGGTGTGGGGGCACCGAAGCGGCGGCGACCGCCAGCTGCTCAAGCAGCTGGTGCACCGGCTGCGGCAGAAGATCGAGGCGGATCCGGCGGCGCCCGCGCTGCTGCGCACCGCGGCGGCCGGCTACAAGCTTGTGGTCGACTGAGCGATGCGCAGCGGGCCCGCCGCCGCGCGCACCCGCACGGCGAACGTGAGGTAAAGCGCGAGTCCCGCGACGGCGGCGGACCAGCCACGGCGCGGGGCCCGCTCTAGTGCACCGAGATCTGATCGAACACGCCGCCGTCGGCGAAGTGGGTGCTCTGCGCCTGCGCCCAGCCGCCGAAGTCGGCGATCGTCGCGAGCTTGAGCTGCGGGAAGCGCGCCGCGTAACGCGCCGCCACCTCGGGATCGCGTGGGCGGTAGAAGTGGCGCGCGATGACGTCCTGCCCCTCCTTGCTGTAGAGGTAGTTGAGGTAGGCCATCGCCACCTCGCGCGTGCCGCGCCGCAACGCCACCTTGTCGACCACCGCCACCGGCGGCTCGGCGAGAATGCTCACCGAGGGCACGACGATCTCGAGCTGGTCGGAGCCGAGCTCGCGCACCGCGAGCAGCGCCTCGTTCTCCCACGCGATGAGCACGTCCCCGAGGCCCCGCTGCACGAAGGTGGTGGTCGCCCCGCGGGCGCCGGTGTCGAGCACCGGCACACTGAGGTACAGCCGTCGCACGAACTCGCGCGCGCTGGCCTCGCTTCCGCCTGGCTGCGCGCGCGCCCAGGCCCACGCGGCCAGATAGTTCCAGCGCGCGCCGCCGGAGGTCTTGGGGTTGGGCGTGATGACGGCGACGCCGGGCCGCACGAGATCCCCCCAGTCGTGAATCGACTTGGGGTTGCCCTTGCGGACCAGGAAGACGATGGTGGAGGTATAGGGGCAGCTGTTGTCGGGGAGCAGGCTCTGCCAGTTGAGCGGCAGGAGCTTCCCGTTGCTCGCGATGGCGTCGATATCGGCCGCGAGCGCGAGCGTCACCACGTCCGCGGCCAGCCCGTCGATCACCGAGCGCGCCTGTTTGCCCGAGCCGCCGTGCGACTGATCGACCCGCACCACCTGGCCGGTCTTCGCCTTCCAGTCGCGGGCGAACGCGGCGTTGAATTCCACATACAGCTCGCGCGTTGGGTCGTAGGAGACATTGAGCAGCGTCACCCGTCCGGCGGCCGCGCCGGAGGACGAGCGGCCCTGGCAGGCTGCGAGCGCGGCGAGCGCAAGCGCGGCGAGCGCCAGTTGAGCCAGCGGGCGCCACGACCGGAGCAGGGATGGCATCCCGGCATGCTAGCCGCGCGGGGCGGCGATGTCAGTCGTAGGCCGGTTACGAATCGCCCGCCGGGTACCCGAGAGCGCGGAGCAGGTGCGGCTCGAGTGCGTCTGCGCAGTCCGCCACCGTGCCGGGGCCGCCGAGCTCGGCGAGCTGCGTCATCTCCAGGCCCCGATAGCCGCAGGGGTTGATGCGAGCGAAGGGCGCAAGATCAAGCGCCACGTTGAGCGCCAGGCCGTGATAGCTCGCGCCGCGGCGCACGCGCACCCCGACGCTGGCGAGCTTGCGCCCCGACACGTACACGCCTGGCGCGTCGCGCCGTCCCTCGGCGAGGATGCCGAACTGCGCCGCGAGGTCGATCACGGCGCGCTCGAGCGCCATGACGAAATCGCGGATGCCGAGGCGCGCGCGCGTGAGATCCATGAGCGGGTAGACCACGAGCTGCCCCGGCCCGTGATAGGTCACCTGGCCGCCGCGGTCGACCTGCACCACGGGAATCTCGCCCGGGGCGATGAGGTGCGCGCGGCTCGCGTTCAGCCCCAGGGTGAATACCGGCGGGTGCTCGAGAAACCAGATCTCATCAAGGGTCGCGCCGTCGCGCTCGTCGGTGAAGCGCTGCATCGCACGCCAGGTCGGCTCATACGCGACGACCCCGAGACGCCGCATCACCGGCGCTGGCAATTGCGCCCCGCTCGCGCGCGGCGAGCATGCGGCCAGCGCGATGCTCGTGTGGCCACAGGCCGCTTGTCCGCTTTGGCTGCTCACGTCAATTAAAGAATACTAACCCTTTCGGGCTCTCCTCCCTAACGGCGCGAAGCCGCGGGCACCAGGCGTTAGCTATCCGGTGCTCCGGTTGTCGAGTCCGGCGTTGTTGCGTTCGAGGGCTCTCTCGGCGCGATAGCTCGAGCGCACCAGGGGACCTGAGACGCATTCGAGGAAACCGAAAGCGAGCGCCCGCTCGCGATGGCGATCGAACTCCTCGGGCCTCACGAAGCGCTCCACCGGCAGGTGATTGCGGGTCGGGCGCAGGTACTGTCCGAGGGTCACGACATCGACCCCCGCAGCGCGCAGGTCCGCGAGCGTCTCATCGATCTCGGCGTCGCTCTCACCGAGGCCGAGCATCAGGCTGCTCTTGGTGAGAACCTCGGCGCGGCGCCGCTTGGCAATCCCGAGCACCTCGAGCGTCTGCTCGTAGCCGGCGCGCGGATCGCGCACCGGATGCGTCAGCCGCCGCACGGTCTCGATGTTCTGCGCAAACACCTCGATCCCGGAGTCGACGACCGTCTCGACATCCGCGCGCACGCCCTGAAAATCCGGAGTCAGCGCCTCCACCGCGGTGTGCGGGTTACGGCGCTTGATGGCGCGCACGCACGCGGCATAGTGCGACGCCCCGCCATCGGGGAGGTCGTCGCGGTCGACCGAGGTGAGCACCACGTAGGTGAGCTTCATCAGCTCGACCGTGCGTGCGGCATTCTCCGGCTCCTGCGGGTCGAGCCAGCCGTGCGGGTTGCCCGTATCGACGGAGCAGAAGCGGCAGGCGCGCGTGCACACCGCTCCCATCAGCATGATGGTCGCCGTCCCCGCGTTCCAGCACTCCCCGATGTTGGGGCACTTGGCTTCCTCGCAGACGGTCGCCAGGCGATGCTCACGCACCAGCCCCCTGACACGGGCGTAGCCAGCTCCGCTCGGCGCTCTCGCCTTGAGCCACGGGGGCAGCCGTCCCGGGAGGACAGTGGCGGCGCCGGCGCTGCGCTTGATGCCGTCGCGTATCGCTGTAAACCCTTGAGGCGTCAGGTATTTTTCGCCGCTCCCCGCGCGTCCGGGCTCGGCCGTCACCGGAATACCTTTGAGATCGGACATGGATTCATTGTACCGCACGCACGCGCGCGTCCAGGCTCGCCAGGCGCTCCGCGGTCCCCACATCGCACCACTCGCCGCGGTGTACCTCCCCGCGCGCCAGACCCGCGGCGATCGCGCGATTCAACAGCGGCAGCAGCGGAAACCTCCCCGGAGTGCAGCCGCCGAAGAATTCCGGCCGGTACACGCCGACACCGGAGTAGGTGTAGCGATCGGTCTCGCGGTTGACCACGAGATCGCCCTCGAGCCCGAAGTCACCGCGTGGATGATGGGCGGGGTTCGGGATCAGCACGAGATGCGCGTGCGCGCCCTCCTCGAGCGCAAGCGCGGCGAAATCGATGTCGGTCCAGATGTCGGCATTCACCACCAGGAACGGACCGGGTCCGAGCAGCGGCAGGGCTCGGAAGATGCCACCGCCGGTCTCGAGCGGCACCGGACCCTCGTCGCTGTAGTGGATCGACACGCCGTACGGGCGGCCGTCGCCGAGCGCCGCCGGCACCTGATCGCCGAGCCACGAGAGGTTGATGACCACGTCGCGGATACCGGCGTGCGCGAGCGCGAGCAGATGCCAGACGATGAGCGGCTTGCCGCCCACCCTCACCAGCGGCTTGGGGACCGCATCGGTGATGGGGCGCATGCGCTCTCCGCGCCCGGCAGCGAGCAGCATCGCCTTCACGCGCGTGCCTCGGCGGCGCGCTTCGCGCCCGCCGCCTCGCGCGCATTGGCGCGCGGGAGCTGCGCGACCACGCGCTGCTCGAGAAACCGCCCGAGCGGGGCGAGCTCCGCGTAGCGCCCACAGGTGTCGCGCACGTACTCGAGGGTGCGCGGGAGGTCCGGCAGGTAGCCGGGCTTGCCGTCGCGGTACCACAGGCGACAGAAGATGCCGAGCACCTTGATGTGCCGCTGCACCCCGATCAGATCGAACCAGCGCAGGAACTGCGCCTCGCTCGTGCCGGTCTCGCCGCCCTGCGAGCGCAGCCGTTGACGATAGCCGCTCAGCCAGCTCACCACCCGCTCGCGCGGCCAGGCGATGTAACAGTCCTTCAGCAGCGACACCAGGTCGTAGCCCACGGGCCCGCGCAGCGCATCCTGGAAGTCGATGATGCCGGGATTGCGCTCGCTCACCAGCATGAGATTGCGCGCGTGGTAGTCGCGGTGCACGAACACCTCGGGCTGCGCGAGCGCCTCGGCGATCAGGAACTCGAACGCGCCCGCGAGCAGCTGGGTCTCCTCGGGCGCGAGCGTGAGCGAGAGATGCCGCGTCAGGAACCACTCCGGCATCAGCGCCATCTCCCGCAAGAGCTCCTTGCGGTCGTAGGGCGCGAGCTCCTTGCAGCACGGACGCCCGCGAACCTGAATGACAGCGAGCACGGCGAGCGCATCCTGGTACAGCGGCTCGGGGTCATCACCCGCCTCGAGCCGCTCGAGATAAAGCGTCCTGCCGAGATCCTCGAGCAGCAGCAGGCCGCGCGCGACGTCGGTCTCGTGCACGTGCGGGACGTGCGCCCCGAGCGACTCGAGCAGACGCGCCACCTTGAGGTACGGGCGCACATCCTCCCTGCCCGGCGGAGCATCCATCACGACGTAGGTGCCCGCGTTGCAGAACGCGCGGAAGTAGCGCCGGAAGCTGGCATCGCTCGATGCCGGCTCGATGCGCGCTACCTTCAGCCGAAGCTCGCGCGACAACCAATCCCTTATCAGCGCGACTCGCGCGTCAGTCTCAAGCATGTGCGAGTAATGGGGTTTCCGGGGCGCTCGGGCGTGGCGCGCCATTATAATGCCGCCCTTCATGCGGCGTTCGAGCTCCTTCCGGATCGTGATCGTCGTCTCGCTCGGCGGCGTTCTGCCCTCTGCCTGGGCCGAAGAGCCTCCCTGCCCGACACAGAGCGGACAGCCGGGCCCGCTCGCCGCAGCGAGCAGCGCCGTGGCGGCATCCGCGGGCGCGCCGCGCGCACCGTCGGCCACGGGCGCGGGCAACATCGAGCTGAGCAGCGACAAGGCCACATTCGCTGCCGATGGCCGCGCGACGCTCGAGGGCAACGTGTTCGTTCGCCAGGGCGAGCGCGAGATCCGCGCCGACGAGGTGCAGTACGACTCGCGCGACACCTCGTTGAGCACCAGCGGCCATATCGACTACCGCGACCCGATCGTGCACGTGAGCGGCGCCGGCGGCAGCTACTCGACGGCGGCCGGAGCCGAGTTCAAGTCGGCCGAGTTCGATCTGATCCAGCGCGCCGCCCGCGGCAGCGCGCGGGACATGAGGCTCACCCCGCAGGGCACGATCCGCCTCCGAGGAGTCACCTTCACGACCTGTCCGGCGCGGGATAAGAGCTGGCAGCTGAAGGCCGCCGCTATCACGCTCGACACGCGCGACCGGATCGGCACCGGACGCGGCGCGCAGGTCGACTTCAAGGGCGTCCCGCTCATCTACCTGCCGTGGGTGTCCTTCCCGCTCGGCAGCGAGCGCAAGAGCGGCTTCCTGTTTCCCTCCATCGGCAACACTTCCTACGGCGGGGTGGCGTTGTCGGTTCCCTACTACTGGAACATCGCGCCGAATGTGGACTTCACCTTCCAGCCCGTCGAGTACACCCGCGCCGGCGCGGACCTCGGCGGTGATCTGCGCTTCCTCACGCAGACCCAGCGCGGCGAGCTCGACTGGAACTACCTCCCCAACGACAGCTCCTTCCACCGCAGCCGCAGCCGCGTGCGCTTCAGCGATGTCGCGGAGCTCGCGGACGACCTGCGCTTGAGTGCGAGCGCGGAGAACGTCAGCGATCCCTTCTACTTCGAGAATTTCTCCTTAGGTCCCGAGGGCACCAGCACCGCGTTCGTCGAGCGGCGCGGCGCGCTTTCGTATCGCGGCGCTCACTGGACGATCGACGGCGAGGCACAGCAGTTCCAGACCATCGACTACACGCTCGCGGTCAACGACCGACCCTATGCGCGCGTGCCGCGCATCGCCGTGAGCGCCGACTACGGCTTAGGTGCCGCCGGTCTCGTGCATTACGGGTTTGATTCGGAGATCGCCGACTTTCAGCTGCCGGCCGGCGCCACCGGAGTCACCGGCTGGCGGGCAGACGTGCGGCCGACCGTCTCCCTCGATCTCACCGGCCCTGGGTATTTCGTGCGCCCCGCGCTCGCCTGGCGCGCGACCGGCTATCAGCTCGAGCACACGGCGCCCGGCCAGCCGCGCTCGCCCTCGCGCAGGCTCCCGGTCGCGAGCCTCGACACCGGCCTCACGTTCGAGCGTGACAGCGGCTCGCGTGATCAGCGCAAGCTGACGCTCGAGCCACGCATCCTGTACGTCGAGATACCGTACCGCAACCAGACTCAGCTGCCGGTGTTCGACACCGCGCTCCCGGACCTCAATCCCGTGGAGCTGTTTCGCACCAACCGCTACGTCGGCGCCGACCGCGTGAGTGATGCCAATCAGGTGAGCGTTGGGCTCACCAGCCGCCTTCTCGATGCGCGCGATGGGCGTCAGTTCCTCGCCGCCACCATTGGCCAGACCTACTACTTCGTCACGCCGCGCGTGACGCTGCCGGGAGAGATCTCCACTACCGAGAAGCGCTCGGACTTCGTGGCGCAGCTGGCGTTGACGGCGTTCCGGCACTGGAGCGCCGACGCCGCGGTGCAATGGGATCCCCAGACCCAGAGCAGCGAGCGGGCGCAGGTGAACCTGCAGTACAAGCAGGCCAACAACGCGGTAATCAACCTGGCGTATCGCTACGAGCGATCAATACCTCTGCTCGATACGGTCGAGTCCGGATTCGAGCAGGTTGAGGCCTCCGGCGCCTGGCCGATCAGGCGCAGCTGGAACGTGTTCGCCCGGGAGGTGTACTCGCTGCGCGATCACGAGCCGCTGGAGCGTTTCGCCGGCTTCGAGTACCGTGCCTGCTGCTGGCGGGTGAGGCTGGGTGCCCGCCGCTACCTGAGCAGCCACGTGGCGGGCGCCGGCCAGGACACCGGGGTCTGGCTGCAGCTGGAACTTGCCGGGCTGGCCAGTGTCGGATCGGCGTCGGATGCCTCGCTCACCGAGGTGATCCGCGGCTACACACCCGCCGAAGCGACCGCTCTGAGGAGCCAGGGGCCGCTGCGGGGCGTCTGGTGAAAAAAACGGGATCTGACATGCAGCGCACCATCACTTCAGCCCTGATGCCGACCGCCTGCCTGGCGGTGATGGCCCTCGCCCTGCACGGGCGGGCGAGCGCGCAGACCCGCGAGCTCGCGACCCGCGGCGAACTGCTCGACCGCGTGGCGGCGATCGTCAACGACGGCGTGGTGCTCAACGGTGAGCTCGAAGCGCAGGTGGAGCTGGTGAGCGAGCGGCTGCGCCAGCAGAAGCTCGAGCTGCCGCCGCAGAACGTGCTGCGTCAGCAGGTGCTCGAGCGGCTGGTGCTGCAGGAGATCCAGATGCAGCGCGCCAATCGCGCCGGCATCAAGGTATCGGACGAGCAGGTAAACTCGGCGCTCCAGGACGTGGCGCGGCGCAACGGACTAACGCTCTCGCAGCTGCCGGACGCGCTCGCCAGGCAGGGCGAGGACTATACGGGCTATCGCGAGGATCTGCGCAAGGAGATCACGCTCACGCTGCTGCGCCAGCGCGATGTACTGCAGCGCATCAGCGTCACCCCGCGCGAGATCGATCAGTTCCTCGAGAAGCAGGCCAAGACGCCCTCCGAGCGCAGCGAGTACAACGTCTCGCACATCCTCGTCGCCGTGGCCCAGGAGGCGAGCCCTGCGCAGCTCGAGCAGGCGGCGCGGCGCGCCACCGAGGTCTATCAGCGCGCCAAGGCGGGCGAGGACTTCGCCAAGCTCGCGGTAGCCTATTCAAACAGCCAGACCGCCCTCGAGGGCGGCGCACTCGGCTGGCGCAAGGGCAGCGAGCTCCCGACTTTCCTGACCGACGTGGTGGCGCGTCTCAAACCGGGCGAGGTGAGCGAGCCGCTACGCACACCGACCGGATACCACATCGTCAGGCTAAACGAGGTGCGCGGCATCGGCGCTGACAAGGCAGTCGAGGACCAGGTCCACGTGCGTCACATTCTCATGAAGACCAACGAGCTCGCCGACGATGCGACCGTGCGCGGCAAGCTCGTGTCGCTGCGCGAACGCATCCTGAAGGGCGAGGAGTTCGCCGGGCTCGCGCAGACCAGCTCCGAGGATCCGGGCTCCGCGGCCGACGGTGGCGACCTCGGCTGGGCGGGCCCGGGCGCGTTCGCGCCGGAGTTCGAGCAGGCGATCGCGGGACTGAAGGACAACGAGGTGAGCGAGCCGTTCCACACGCAATACGGCTGGCACATCGTACAGATGCTGGGCCACCGCCGCTTCGACAACACCGACGAGCTCAAGCGCCGCCAGGCCATGGAGGCGATCCGTGCCGGCAAGGCGGACGAGGAGACCGAGCTCTGGCTGCGCCGGATGCGCGACGAGGCGTTCGTGGAGTACAAGTCGTAGCATTGTCGGGGGTGAGCGCGACATGGGCACTTCCGGGGACGCCGTGGATCCGTCCCTGGAGGCTCCGGCAAAACCATCCCTGTTTTTGACGGCCCCGGAAGTGCCCGTATCACGCTCCCCCGCTGCCCAACATGATTCCACGAATCGCACTGACCTCGGGGGAGCCGGCGGGCATCGGTCCGGAGCTGTCTCTGGCTCTCGCCCTCGAGGAGCTGCCGTGTGAGCTCGTGTGCCTGGCCGATGAGTCCCTGCTCACCGAGCGCGCCCGGCAACTGAACCTCGCGGTTGCGCTTCGCCCCTACGCGCGCCGCACCGGTGCGGCCCGCGTGCCGCACACGGCCGGCACCCTCATCGTCGAGCACCGCCCGCTCGCGCGGCCGAGTGTCCCGGGGAGGCCGGACACCGCCAACGTGCCCTACGTGCTCGCGCTCCTCGAGCGCGCCGTCGCGGGCGCGCTCAGCGGCGAGTTCGATGCCATGGTCACCGCGCCGGTGCACAAGGGCATCATCAACGACGCCGGAGTGCCCTTTCGCGGCCACACGGAATTTCTCGCCGAGCGCACGGGGAGCCCGCGGGTGCTGATGCTGCTGACCGCGGGGGAGCTGCGCGTGGCGCTGGCGACCACACACCTGCCGCTGCGCGCGGTGAGCGATGCCATCAGCGTCGACTCGCTCTACGAGGCGGCCAGCATCCTCTCGCGCGAGCTGACGCGCTCATGGTCAATCCCGGCGCCGCACATCGCCGTGTGCGGCCTCAACCCTCACGCCGGCGAAGGCGGCTACCTCGGCGAGGAGGAGCTGCGCGTGATCACTCCGGCCATCGTACGCATGCAGGCCGCGGGGCTTCGCGCCAGCGGGCCGTTGCCGGCCGACACCGTGTTCGTGCCGCAGGTGCTCGCTGGTTTCGACGCGGTGCTCGCCATGTACCACGACCAGGGGCTGCCGGTCGTCAAGCACGCCGGCTTCGAGCGCGCGGTCAACGTGACGCTCGGCCTGCCGATCGTGCGCACCTCGCCCGATCACGGCACCGCGCTCGACCTGGCGGGCAGCGGTCGGGCGGACCGCGGCAGTCTCGGCGCCGCGGTGCGACTCGCGAGCCGTCTCGCCGCGCAGCGGCGCTGATGGCGCGCGCCGCCGCTGCCCGCCGGCCACCGCGCCGCAAGCGCTTCGGCCAGCACTTCCTGCACGACCCGGCGGTGATCCAGCGGATCGTGAGCGCGCTCGCGCCGCGCGCCGGAGATCACCTGGTGGAGATCGGACCGGGACGAGGCGCGCTCACCGCAACGCTGCTCGAATGCCGCGACTGCACCCTCGATGCCATCGAGATCGACCGCGATCTCGCGGCACTGCTGCGTGAGCGCTTCGCGCCGCCGCGCTGCGTGCTGCACACCGCCGATGCGCTCGAATTCGATTTCAGCGCTCTCGCGCGCGAGCGCGGCGGGCGGCTGCGCATCGCGGGTAACCTCCCGTACAACA
>JACXTT010007879.1_pt1 | contig 14914 bp, 14 predicted proteins | sample 9270951 | NCBI WGS metagenome assembly JACXTT01 (sample SAMN15532306, study PRJNA645909) | rock metagenome | isolation source: weathered quartz diorite | place: Puerto Rico | collected 2017-06-21
GCTCCAGGACGACTGCATCGACGATGTAGCGAGCGAGTGCAGACATGCGCCACCTCCGAGCTTGGTGGCGAGAACTATGTCTTGCGACATGAGAGAACTATGTGGTGAATTCAGACACCCTCGGGTCCACCAATGTCCTCCTTTGCAGACGGCTGGTTCGCATGACGGAGACTGGCATTGCCGATGCTTGTACAAGCAATTGGGAGATCTTCTACCGCTGGCCTGGTGCAGAGTCCTGGTGTATGTCGAAAAGGCCTTCGCTCATTCGATGAGTGGGTGGCACCAAAGCCCGAGCCCGTAACGCTGCGGAAGCAGTAACAGAGGAGACCGAGATGCGTGTTTTGATCATGGCCAAGGAAGGCGACCAGAGCGAAGCGGCGACTCCCCCAACGCCAGAAGCCATGGCGGCGTACCAGAAGTTCGACGAGGAACTTGTCAAAGCGGGAGTGGTACTCGAGTCTGGCCGTCTTCACCCGAGCTCACAGGGCAAGCGCGTTCGGTTCGACGGCCGCAAGCGCACGGTGATAGATGGTCCGTTCGCGGAATCCAAGGAGCTCGTGGCCGGGTATTGGCTGTGGCAGGTGCGCTCGATCGACGAGGCCCTCGAGTGGCTCAAGCGGGCGCCCTACGACGGCGGGACCTTCGAAATCCGCGAGGTCGTCCAATTCGAGGGCATGTGACCGAGGTCTCACGATTTCCGAGAAGCGAAGACGCGCCGGCTGGCCCAGTCCGCCGCGAGACTGCAGCCATCGAAGCGCACCGCGCGATCGAGGCCATCTGGCGAATAGAATCCGCCCGGCTCATCGCCGGGTTGGCTCGCGTCGTCGGCGACATCGCGACGGCCGAGGAGCTCGCCCAGGACGCCCTGGTCGCCGCGCTCGAGCAGTGGCCTGCCGAAGGCGTGCCGGAGCGGCCGGGCGCGTGGCTCATGGGGACGGCGAAGCATCGCGCGATCGATCTGATCCGGCGTCGCAAGACGCTCGAGCGCAAACACGAAGAGATCGGGCGCGATGTCGAGCGGGTTCAGGAAGGCCTAGGCATGTACACGGCAGTCGACGAGGATGTGGGGGACGATCTCCTCGGCCTCATCTTCCTGGCCTGCCATCCAGTGCTGTCGAAGGACGCGCGCGTCGCGATCACGCTGCGCATCGTCGGCGGGCTGACGACTGAGGAGATCGCGCGGGCGTTCCTCGCCCCTGTGTCGACAATCGCCCAGCGGATCGTCCGCGCGAAGCGGACTCTCGCCGAGGCGCATATCAAGTTTGAGGTCCCTGGCGGCGCCGAGCGCGTTGCGCGCCTCTCCTCGGTCCTTGAGGTGATCTACCTGATTTTCAATGAGGGGTACACCGCGACGGCCGGGAAGGACTGGGTCCGACCGGCTCTGTGTGATGAGGCACTCCGCCTGGGCCGCATCCTGGCGGAGCTCGCCCCGACCGAACCTGAGGTCCACGGCCTCGTCGGACTGATGGAGATCCAGGCCTCGCGCCTCAAAGCCCGCGTCGGACCGGCCGGCGAGCCGGTCCTACTGCTCGATCAGGACCGAGCGCGCTGGGACCGGCTGCTCATCCGGCGCGGCCTGGCGGCGCTCGAGCGTGCCAGGAAGCTTGGGGGCGCCTTCGGCCCCTACGCCCTGCAGGCGGCGATCGCCGCTTGCCACGCCAGAGCGTCGACCGCGGCGGAGACAGACTGGCCGGCCATCGCGGCTCTCTACGACGCTGTGGCGCAGCTCGCACCCTCGCCGGTCGTGGAGCTGAACCGGGCGGTCGCCGTGGGGATGGCGTGCGGTCCGGCTGCCGGTCTTGATCTTGTGGACGCGCTCGTCGAGGAGCCCTCGCTCAAGTCGTATCACCTGCTGCCCGCCGTCCGCGGTGACCTTCTGCGGAAGCTCGGCCGCTCTGCGGAGGCGCGCGCCGAGTTCGAGCGCAGCGCGTCGCTGACGGAGAACGCGCGCGAGCGCGATCTTCTTTTGATACGAGCGGCGGAGTGCGCCGCTGACCAGATGGCGGGCTAGGAGTGGCCTGGCGGTGCGGATCGTCTCCGGGCCGCTAGTCCGGATCGAGCCAGGGCACGTGACCCTCCGCGACGAGGACGATAAGTGGACCCCTCGCCCACCAATCAAACGATACATGTCTCGCTCCTGCCTTCGTTGGCGGACGTCTCGCTGGTGCAAGCCGGCCCATCCGTCGCCGTCGAGTGGTACGTCGGGTCTGTCGCCACGGTATGGATCGGCAACCAGGCGATCCCTTCGACCTCGAACCTGGCGGCTGGTCATGCCGACTTCGCCTACGTCGGGTGGCTGCAGGTCTGGCTGGCCGCGCCCTTCTGGGCCATCGTGCTGCTCAACCGACGCATGTTGGCGCTCTTTGCCCCAGCGAGGATTCTGCCGACTGCCGCGGAGGTCACAACGCTGGCCGCACGCGAGACCATCCTGCCAGGCGGTACCACGGGGTGGATCGTCAAATCCAGAGCGCAACAGGGTATGTTCCTCCCTCTCCTGGTGGTCGCTCTCGCCTTGATTTCGATCAGGCCCCTGATCAACCCCGATCTCCGGCTGTTGGCGCCGGCGGGCGATGCATTGTTGTTCGGAGGGATCAGCGGGCGTCTCATCTGACGTTCCGGAACAGCCGAATCGTTGCCGACCACACCTCCCTAGCGATTGCGGACTGGCTCGGGCGGATGCGGAGTTGGGCGGTGGCGGATATCGAGCTGGTGGCCATAGTCGGCGTGCGTTGGTCTGATTGGGCGGTCCCCGCCCTCTTGTTCATCGGGCGGGACGAAACAGAGCTGTTCGGCGTCACGACTCTCTACTGGAATCTCGACGCGATCGGGGCCGTCTGCCTGAGGCTTGAAATCCCGCTTTCGCTCGACTATGTGCCCACGCGCCCTCGACGTATCAATCGGGTAGGGATGGCGATGAACCTAGTCGTGACTCTGGTAACAGGCGCCCTCCTGGCGGTCTCGTTCCTTCCGCTGCCACCGGGAACGGGTTAGTCGGGTTGGTGTGGCCTATGGTTGGCTCGATGGCCCATCCGGTAGTCGAGCAGCTCCGCTTCACCCGCGGCGAGTGGCGCCGCGGGCTGACAGGCGTGACTGAGAACCAGGGCGCAGAGCACTGCGGCCAGATGAACTCGATCAGCTGGATCGTCGGCCACCTGGCCTGGCACGAGCAGCGCACCACGCTCGACCGTTCGCAAGGCATCGTTCTCTTCCCGTCGCTCGTCAAAGAGTTCGCGTTCGGCGCCCCGATGAGCACGCCCTCGCTCGCCGAGATGCTCAAGACGTGGCGCAAGGTCATCAGAGCTTCGGAGCCGTTCCTGGACACACTGACCACGAAGCGCCTGCTGCTGGACCTGCCGCTGAACGGCAAGTCGGTGGGCCAGAGCCGCGGTTCGGCGATTCGCCGGATGACCTATCACTACTGGTTCCACATCGGCGAGATCCAGGCGATCCGTCAACTGCTGGGGCAAAAGAAGCTGCCCGTGTACGTCGGCAACATCGAAGGCAGGGCGCCCTACCGGGCGGAATAGCGACCAACAACCGTTCTTTTACCGATGCCGCGCCGACGTCCCGTCAGGTCTTCACCGCCATGGCCGATCCTCCGGATAGGTCCGCTTGCGCCCGCGGACTCATCTGTGGAGAATCGATTCAGCGGGGCGTTTTGTAGCTGGCTGCCGGCATGGGAAGACGGAGGTGGGAAAGTGACCCACGATCTTCGACGCACGATTCAGAATCTGGCCGCCCTCATGAGCCTGGTCGTGGCCGCGCTTGCCGCGTCTCCACCGACCGCGGTTGCCGCGACAAGCGAGCCGACATGCACGCTGAACTCGGCGAAAGGCCAGATCCAGCACGTCATCTACATCCAGTTCGACAACACGCATTTCACGCGCGACAACCCGAACGTCCCATCGGACCTCGAGCAGATGCCCAACCTTTTGAACTTCATCGAAAGCAACGGGGTTTTGCTCACCAACCACCACACACCGCTCATATCGCACACGGCAACCGACATCCTCACCTCCTTCACCGGCGTGTACGGGGACAAGATGGGCGTGCCTGTGGCGAACAGCTACCGGTACTTCAACCCTGACGGCACCAGCAATCCGGGCGTGTCGTTCGCGTACTGGACCGCCCCGATCTTCGATCCATCCAACCCGGTAATCCAAACCGACACAACCTTCAACATGCTGACCGCTGGCGGTAAGAACGCCCCCGCGCCGTGGGTTCCCTATACCCGCGCGGGCTGCAACGTCGGCCAGGTCGCGACGGCCAACACGGTGCTCGAGAACACAGCCATCGATATCCCGACAGTCTTCGGTGCCAGCTCACCAGAGGCCGCCGAGGTCAAGGCGAACTCCGCCCAGGCATTTGCCGACTTCGTGGGCATCGGCGTCCACTGCGCGCTGGGCAGTGCACTCTGCTCTTCAGCCAACAACGGCAAATCAGACCTCCTACCCGACGAGCCCAACCTCTACAACGGCTACATGGGCCTGTTCGGCAACAAGTACGTCGCTCCGCAGATCAGCCCCAACGGTCCGGTGACGGACCTGAACGGTGACGTCATCCATGACGCGACCGGCCACGTCGGGTTCCCCGGATTCGACGGAATGGCGGCCAAGGTCTCGCTGTCGTACGTGGCGGCTATGCAGGAACACGGCATCCCGGTCACATACGCGTACATCTCCGACGCGCACGACGCGCACCCGAGCGGGCCCGCGTTCGGACCCGGCTCCGCGGGATACGTGGCGGCGCTCAGCGCCTACAACGACGCGTTCGGCACGTTCTTCACCCGGCTGGCGAAGGACGGGATCACCAGCAAGAACACTTTGTTCGTGTTCACCGCAGACGAGGGCGACCACTTCGTGGGCGGCGCGCCAAGCCCCAGTGGCTGCGACGGCGTGAAGACGCCATGCACCTACAACCAGATCGGCGAGATCAACGGCAACCTGGCCGGCCTGCTGGCCACCGAGCAGGGCATAACGACTCCGTTCAAGGTTCACGCCGACTCCGCGCCCACGGTCTACATCACCGGGCAGCCGGCTCGGACGGACCCGGCGACCCGCGCCTTTGAGCGCGCGACCGGCAAGCTGACGGCTGTCAACCCGATCACCGGCAACACCGACTCGATCACCAGGTTCATGGCCGATCCGGTGGAGATGAAGACACTGCACATGATCACCGGCGACCCGGCGCGCACACCGACCTTCACCCTGTTCGCGGACCCCAACTACTTCCTCTTCGCCGGCGCGCCTAACTGCAACGCAGCATGCGTGACGGAGCAGCCTGGTTTCGCCTGGAATCACGGCGACGTGGCGCCCGACATCGTGACCACCTGGCTCGGCATGGTCGGACCCGGCGTCGCCCAGCTGGGGATCGACAGCCAGACATGGTCGGACCACACGGACATCCGGCCCACGCTGATGACGCTGCTCGGCCTGAAGGATGACTACGCGCACGATGGCCGGGCGCTCACGGAGGACATGAACGGCTTCGCCCAGCCCGCGGCGACCAAGAAGGCCGGCACCTATCTCGCCGTGGCGCAGATCTACAAGCAGCTCAATGCGTGCGTCGGTCAGTTCGGCCTGGCGACGCTCTCAGCTTCCGACCGCGCGATCAGGGGCGACGACGCGAACGACGCGACTTACACCAACCTCGAGAGCCAGATCAGCTCGTTGACCTTGCAGCGCGACGCGCTCGCGGCACAGATGATCTCAGCGCTCGAAGGCGCGGAGTTCAACGGCACGCCCATCTCACAGCAGCAGGCGCAGCAGTTCATCGCGCAGGGCCAGTCCTTGCTCGCTCAGGCGAACAGCCTGTAACCGTCCAGACGTTCGAGGCCGGCGGTCACCGCCGGCCTCTTTTTTTCTTAGCGGAGCTCGAACACGGGCCGTGTCGCGGCCGCGCCTCGGGGATCGGTGAGGACCTCGCCGGCGCCCAGCATTCTCAGCAGCGACCGCTTCACTTTGGAATTGCCGACGTAGTCGCCAATCACGTGCGTGAAGAAGTCAGCTGCCTCTTCATGGCCCAGCTCGACCGCACTCACCGTGGTGCTGCGCCTGCCGACTGTGATGGTGCCTTCCCCGGCCTCGCGCAAGTTGCGTACCCAGTTCACTTCACCGAACGTGCCGATGATCCAGCGCTTTCCGTCCCGCTCAACGACGGCCACCGGCGTCGTGCGTGCCAGGCCAGACTTGCGGCCGCGGACTGTGAGCAGGCCATTCGGGCCCATCGGCACGCCGAGGCGGAGCAGCCGGCGCAGGAGTGGGTTCAGCGGTGGGACGAAGGACGGGACACGGCTCGAGGCGGTCACGGCAACGGAAACCTCCTGGCTCACAAAGTCAATCAACTGCTTGATTAGCATACACCCCGCCGGTCAACCAGTCGCTTGAGAGTGTCGCCTCCTCTGTGGCCGAACCTCGGCGGGTGGCCTCAGCCCCAGCCAGCGCTCGAGCTCGCGCAGCGCCTGATCGATGCGCGGTCCAGACGCCACTGTCGGCAGGGTCATGCTCGTCATCGTCGCCATCACGAGCGATGCGACGTCATCGCTGTCAAGCTCCGGGCGGAGGTTGCCGTCTTTGACCGCCCGTTTGAGCAGACCACGAAGCGTGCGATGCCACGCCTCGTTCGCCTCATCCATGAGCCGGGCCAGCGAGCGATCGCGGACTGACCGCAAAGCAAGCTCACCCATGACCACTCCGACGTCCGGGTGATTCTTGAGCAGGGCCCGCACCGCATGGAGGTGGCTGCGCAGCTGGTCCTTTGATGAGGCGTGCGGCGTCAGGGTCGCCCGAAACTGACCCATCGTGTACTCGACGACGCCACGGATGAGGGCCTCCTTGGTCGGGAAGTAGTAATGGAGGGTGGCGATGTTCACGCCGGCCTCGGCCGCAACCTCTCGTGTCCTGAGACCCTCGAAGCCGGCTCGAGCAATCTCCAGGTAGGCGATTCGAATCAGCGTCAGGCGCCTGTCGGCGCTTTTCTCGGCGCGAGTCTGCGTGGCCATAAGCAACGTCAATTAAACACTTGATTGACAAGCGGGCCGGCCGAGTCCTAGACCGCGATGTCCTTGCGGTTGAACCTGTACGTGGCGAGTGCGACTGCGACGGCGCCGACCGCAATGACCACCAGCAGGTTCCCGAGCTCGACGCCGTGGAGGAGCGGCGAACCGTAGTAGTAGAAGGCCGACAGCCGCAACGTCGTCTCTGGCCAGTTCAGACCGGGACCGATGAAGCTGACGAAGAACCAGATGACGAGGATGAAGCTGATCAGTCCCGTATCCACGGCGGCGCGCACCCAGCCTGCAAACGCATAGCCCAGGCCCGCGATCAACAGAGCGAGCGGGATCATCGACAGCGTTGCTCCCACCAGCTTGCCGGTGTCAAGCGCTATGCCCTCCGCAATCGAGGAAAGCTCCGTCGACACGAGAGTCAGGACCGAGACGACGACGGTTGCGGTGCTGAGCGCAGCGAACCGTCCAAGCAGCACCGACACGCGCGGCTGCGGTGTCGCGAGCACGAGCTCCAGGCGTCCATCCTCCTCATCGGCCGCCCACCGGTTGGACTGGGTGACGGCGAAAGCCATGAGCATGAGCGGCAGGAAGATGAACAGCGCGCTGAGGATGCTGGTGTTGGTGATCACGTCGCTGCCACCCGCCTTCAGGATGTCCTGGCCCAGCGGTGAGCCTTTGAAGATGTTGGCCAGCTGGGCCTCGGTTTGCTTGACGATGACGACCATCCACGCGCCGAATCCCGCGATCGCGACAGTCCACCAGAAGGTGGGCACGGCCACCACCGCGAGCCCGCGCAGGTAAACGGAGCGCAGCGACCAGTCATTGACCGGCAGGCCAGCCGGACGGGCTTGACGCGCCGCCCGGCGCATGAACCGCGGCCCAGGTACCACGTCGCCGACGTCGCGCCTCACGAACAGCCAGACACCTGCAGCGTTGACAAGGGCCGCCAGCGCGAGCAAGAAGAGCATCGCGCCGAAGTTGACGCCGTAGCCGTCGATGAGAGGTTTGCTGAGGTTGTAGTAGTAGACCGGCGACAGCCGGCTCAGCCACTCGGTGCTGCCGACCACCCGATGCACCATGTCCACCACTATGAAGACGAAAAGCAGGCCGGCGGTCCAGCCGGTCGCCGCCCGACGCTCGCGCGTGAACTGAGAGATGAGAAGGGAGATGCCTCCCATGACGGCGGCGAATACCGCCAGGTTGAGGCCGTAGAGCATCGTTGACGTCAGCGCCGTATCCGCGCCGGACTTCCTGGCGCCCGCAAACGCGAGCAGCCCGATGATCACGGCCATCAGGACAAGCGCAGTCCACATCGCGGCGACCTTCTCCAGCGCGACGCGCAGGCGAGTCCGCTGCACCGAGAGAAGGACGTCAAGGGAACCGCGCTCCTCTTCGCCGCGCAGCATCGCGCTCTGGGCGAGCATCGGCCACAACGCGACGATCAGGACGGTCAGGCCGTATTTCCACGTGGCGTAGCCGCCCGGAGTGTCAATCTTCACCGGCTCGGCGAACCAGGCAAACGACGGACCGAGCGCGAGCAACGCGGCCCGCGCCTCCGCGGTGGCCAGCAGCTGGGGCACGGCGGCGAATATGGCCGCCATCAGAACTCCAAGACCAAGTCCCCAGCTGAGGATGGGCACCCTGTAGTCGCGCAGTGTCTTGAGGTAGATGCTCCTAAACACGGCTCACCGCCGGGGCCGCTTGCCCATCTTTCTCGTAGTAGCGGAGGAACACGTCCTCGAGGCTCGGCTCATAGCTGCTGAGCGAGACGACGTTGAATTTCGCGGCGGCCTTGATCACCGGATCCGCCGGTCCCTGGACTGCAACGCGCACCGCGTGTCCGTTGTTCATGGGCTCCACCCCGATCACCCCGTCGAGTGACTTGAATGGGTCGACCGACACGGGTTCGGCGAACGTGATGGTGATCTCATAGCGCTTGATGTCCTTCAACTCGTGGACACCACCGATGCGCACGATCCGGCCCTCCCGGATGATGCCCACCCGGGTGCAGGTCTTCTCGACCTCGCTCAGGACATGCGATGACAGGAAAACGGTGCGACCATCGTCGGCCGCCTCCTTCACCATCGCGTCGAACTGCTGCTGGTTCAGAGGGTCAAGACCGCTCGTCGGCTCATCGAGGATGAGCACCCGCGGCCTGTGCATGAAGGCCTGGATGAGCACCACCTTTCGCTTGTTGCCGGTCGAGTACTGCCGGAACTTTCGGCTGGGATCCAGGTCGAGCCGTTCAATCAGCTGCTTCAGGTACACCTGATCGACGCCGCCCCTGAGGTTGCCGAAGTACTCGAGCAGCTGGCCGCCCGTTAGATTCGGATCGAGCGAAGGCTCACCGGGCACGTACCCGATCAGGCGCTTGATCTCCACCGATTGCTCCCAACAGTTCAGACCCGCGATCCGGGCGACGCCCGAGTCCGCGCGCAGCAGCGCCATGAGGATTCGGATCGTCGTCGTCTTGCCTGCGCCGTTCGGGCCCAGGAATCCGAACACCTCGCCTTCAGCCACCTGGAACGTGACGTCGTTGATGCCGCGTTTGCCGCCGTAGCTCTTGGTCAGCTTGTCGACTTCGATGATTGATGCCATGTCTTTCTCCTACCCGAACCACTCGTCGAGGATCGCTCTGTCCACGAGATCCACCGTGCCCGGCGCCGCGCCGAGAATCCGCTCGAACGCATCATTGAAACCCGCGATCGCGCGCTGAGCGTCCTCGAGGCTGATGGTGTTCGCCTGCCGGGCGAGGAACAGGTCGGTGGCCGTGTCCTGAATCCCGAGCAGGAGCATGACCAGGATCTGCGCCGTCTCGACCGGCGACCTCGCGTCGAAGACCTCTTCTGCCACGCCCTGACTCACGACTCTCGACAGCACCGGCACCATTCGGGGGGCCAGGCGATGGCGGAACTTCTCGCGCACGATGGCGTTGTGGTCCGACAGCCAGACCTGGAGCAGGGCAAGCACCAGGGCCTTGCGTTCGGTCTTCCACCTGCCAATGCCCGTGAAAACGGCGCGCAGCTTGGCGCCGGCCGGCAGCTCGGGATCGTTCAACACCGGCGTGATCGCCCCCAGGCCGGCGTCGACCATCCGCTCGATTACAGCCTCGAGCAAAGCCTGCTTGGAGTCGAAGTAATGGTAGAAGGCGCCGCGGGAAGCGTTGAGCTCGTCCAGGAGGTCCTGGATGCTCATCTGCTCGTAGCCCTTGGTTTGCATCAGGCGCTGGGCCGCCTCGATAAAGGCTTCCCGCCTGACCGTTCGCACAGCTTCGTTGACCGTTCGCGCCACGCCTTCGATTATAACCGACCGACAGTCGGTCTGTTAATCCTGCGAGATCGCCCCCAGGCTAAGGTGCCCTGATGGGACGACCCGACTTGCTGGTCCGGATCGGACTGGCGGTCGCCATCCTGGTCATCCGCATCCCGACCCTGGCGGAGCCTCCCTGGTACACGGACGACGGCTTCTTCACGGCCGGCGGGTGGGCGATGTCGAAGGGGCTGAGCCTGTATGCGGGCTTCTACGACGACCAGCCGCCAGGCATCTACTGGCTGTTCCGGCTGCTGGTCCTGTTCGGGGCGGACCAGCACAACATCGTCGTCGAGCTCGCCACCACCATCTTCGTGATCGCCACGGCGCTACTCACCTTGAGCGTCGCGCGCACCTTGATGCCCTTGTGGCCCGCGGCACTGGCCGCCTTCGCCACCGGACTGGTGCTGTCCCTCCCCACCCTTGACGGCGACCTGTTCAACGTCGAGCTCGGGGCTCTGCCGTTCTTTCTCGGCGCGCTCCGGCTGGCATTCAGTCAGAGACGCCTCGCCCCGTTAGTCGCAGGCGCACTACTGGGAATCGCAGTCATTTTCAGGCCTTCGTTCCTCTTCGACGGGCTGGCACTGCTGGTGCCGCTGACCAGCTCTGGGCGCCGCGTGGAACGCTTGGGTCTGACCGCGACCGGGGGCGCGATCACCGCCGCGGTCACAGTGGCCGCACTGTCGGCGAGCGGATCGCTGAATGCGTACCTGACCGTGATCCTGCCTGCCGACCACCGGTATCTGGTGGAGGCTAATGGCGGAACGCTGCTCCCGATGTACGTGCGCCTGGCAGCCCTGCTGGTGATCGCCCTGGCATTTCTCCTCAGGTCGCGATCGATGACGGCGCGACTCATCAGCGTCTGGGTCCCTGCCAGCATCGCGGGTGCGAGCCTCACGCCGATGGGGTTTACTCACTACGCGCACGAGGCTGTGCCGGCGTTCGCCTTCGCGATCGCAGTAGTAGCGGCGCGCATGCGACCGCGCTGGGCGGCGGCCGTGTCGGCGCCGTTGGCGCTCGTCATCGGTTGCGAGCTGCTGCTGATTGTTCCCCAGCAGACTACGGCCTTGATGAACGGGAAACCCGCTCCGCGCCTTATGAAGCACAACTTCGACTACCAGAACATGCCGCTCTACTACGGCAACTGGTTCGCGTTCGTCGTCGGCCAGAAGTCGGCGACCGACTACGCGAGCTGGTTCTCCGACACCAACAAAGAGGCCGCGGAGGACTCGTTGCTGCGCAGGCTCAGTGGCGGTAGCGCCCGACTGCTGGTCCTCGGCAATCGACCGTGGATCTACGTCGACAGCGGTCTGCTGCCCGCGACGCGCTACCTGGCCTCGAGCGCGTCGCCAACGGTGATCCCATCCGCTCCTGCTGACGTCGCGACATGCATTCGCAACCAGTGCGCCGACATCGTCGTCTGGGTCGGTGGACCGAACCCGTGGACGGGTGACCTCATGACCACCGGCTACATCACGGTGGAGGGGGCAGCCTGGCCGACCTGGGTGTCGCCGCGTTTCGCGTCCGGAACCAACCTGACTCACTGACCGATCAGTCAGCCCCGCTGATATCCCTCGTACCAGAGCTCGAACACGAACAGCGTCCACAGCTGCTTGCGGTTGTCCCGTGTCCCGGCCAGGTGCTCGGCCACCAGCTTGCCCGCGGCCTCGGGCGAGAAGAGCCCCTCCCGCCGCAGCCGTTCCGGCGCCAGCACCGACTGCATCTGCTCTCGCAGCGGCCCCCGGAACCAGTGCGCGACCGGAATCCCGAAACCTTTCTTGCGCCGGTTCAAGATGTGCGCCGGCAGGATCCCGCGCAGCGCCCGCTTGAACAGGAACTTCGACCGTAATCCGCGCAGCTTCAAATTCAGAGGTAGCCGGGTCGCGTACTCGACGAAGTCGTTGTTGAGCAGCGGCACCCGCCCTTCCAGAGAAGCCATCATCGACGCGCGATCCAACTTGACGAGGATGTCGTTCTCGAGGTAAAGCCGCATGTCCATCAAGAGCACCTGGTTCAAGGGATCAGCCGGCTCGTCGCCGTTGAGCTGCAGCCCCCCAACGGGCGCCGGCGGCAGCCCCGCCAGGCTCTCCACCAGCTCCGGCGCGAGGACCGCACTCCGCTCCTCTGCGTTGAACGAACCCATCCACCTCGCGTGGCGCTCCACCACCGGATACGCCGCCCCCGAAACGAATCGCTTCGCGCGAAAGTCGAAGCTCAAGTTGTCGTGCGACACCGGCAGCCGCCGCACCATCGGCTCCAGGAGCGCGCGCCGCACTGCCGATGGCGCCTTCATGTAGTAGGCCGCCAGCCGATGCGCGGCCAGGGTGGGATAACCCGCGAACAGCTCGTCCCCACCATCACCGCCCAGGGCCACCTTCACGTGCCGCCGCGTGAAGGCGGACAGCAGAAAGGTCGGGATGATCGACGCGTCGCCCAGAGGCTCGTCGAGCAGAGTGGGCAGCCGAGGGATCAGGTCCAGGAGCATCGACGGCTCCAGCGTCAGCTCGCGGTGGTCGGTGCCGAGGTGCCGCGCCACCTCGCGCGCGTGGCGCGATTCATCGAATGAGCGCTCGGCGAAACCGACCGAAAAGCTCTTCACATCCCCGCCCAGCCGTGCCATCATCGCGGCCACTGCGCTGGAGTCGATGCCGCCGCTCAGAAACACGCCGATCGGCACGTCGCTGATGAGCTCCTTCCGGACCGACTCCTGCAGCACCGCCCGCAGCTGCTCCGACCTCGCATCGAGATCGAAGTCGCGTGACCGCACCGCGGGCGCGAGCGTAGGCGTCCAGTAGCGGTGGATGCGCGCGGAGCTGTCGGCCAGCGACCACACCAGCACGTGCGCCGGCTCGAGCTTCTTGATCCCCTTGATGATGGACCGAGGTGAGGGCACGAACTCGAGCGCCAGGTACTCGTCGAGCGCGACCGGGTCGACGCCCTTGCGCAGCGCGGGATCACAAAGCAAGGCCTTGAGCTCCGACGCGAACACGAGCCGGCCGGCGTCGATCGCGTAGTGCAGGGGCTTGATCCCCATCCGGTCGCGGGCGACCATCACCAGCCCGCGCCGCAAGTCGAGGATCGCGAACGCGAACATGCCATTCAGGTGGTCGACCATGTCGAGGCCCCACTCTTCATAGGCGTGGACGAGCGCCTCGGTGTCCGCCTTCGTACAAAAGGTGTGTCCGGCGGCGAGCAACTGCTCGCGCAGATCAGGGTGGTTGTAGATCTCGCCGTTCTGCACCACCCAGACCTTCGAATCCTCGTTGTGGATGGGCTGGTGCCCACCCTCGATGTCGATGATCGACAGTCGGCGAGCGCCGAGCGTCACACCGCCCGCGTGCTCGAAGCCCTCATCGTCTGGCCCGCGATGAGTCATCGCATTCGACATGGCGCGCACGAGCTCCTGCCCGCGCCCCGGATCTCCGCCCGCCACCCCGCAGATCCCGCACATGTCGGGTGGTCAGGCGCGGGTCCTGACCGTCCGCCTCCCCTCGGTCGCGTTCACCGACGGCGGGTGTGAGCCGCCCTCGATCACCTCACGCACGACATAAACGCTCTTGCCCTGCGACTCGTGATAGGTGCGGATCGAGAGCTCGGCCAGCAGCCCCATGAGGATGAACTGCACGCCCACGATCCCGAGAAACACCGCCAGCAGCAGCAGCGGGTTGTTGTGGGCGAACGGATAGGGCGGCAGCAGCCGCTGCACGATGACGACCAGCCCGCACACAAACGCGATCGCCCACAGCCAGAAGGCAGCGAAACCGAAGAAGTAGATCGGCTTGGTCGAGTAGCTGCCGAGCAGCTTGACCGTGATGAGATCCAGCATCACGCGCGAAGTGCGCGACAGCGAGTACTTCGAGCGGCCATAGGCGCGGCTGCGGTGGTTCACCTCCACCTCGGCGATGCGGGCGCCCACCCACGACGCGTACACCGGGATGAAGCGATGCATCTCCCCGTACAGCTTCACGTCCTGGACCACGTCGCGGTGGTACGCCTTCAACGTGCAGCCGAAGTCGTGCAGCCTCACGCCCGTGACCCGAGCGATGATCCAGTTCGCGATCCTCGACGGCAGCACGCGGGTCGCGTCATCCTGCCGGTTCTTGCGCCACCCGCTCGCCACCTCGTAGCCCTCATCGAGCTTCTCCAGCAGGCGCGGGATGTCGTGGGGGTCGTTCTGTAGATCGCCGTCCATGAAGACGAGGATCTCGCCATGGCTGTGGTCGATTCCGGCCTGAACCGCTGCGGTCTGGCCGAAGTTGCGACGAAAGCTCACCACCTGTACATGCGGGTCGTCGGCGGCCAGCTGCGCCATCTTCTCGGTGCTGCCGTCGCGGCTGCCGTCGTCGATGTACAGCACCTCGTAAGAGAGGTCCAGCTTCGAGAGCACCTCGCTCAGCTCGGCGTGCAGAGCGGGGATGCTCTCGACCTCGTTGTAGACGAGCACGATCACCGAGAGCCGAGGCGCACCCGGGGCGGCCTTCAGCCGGGGCGTACCCATGGCCTCGATTCTCCCACGGCAGGGATTGGGTAAGCTCCCGGCCGATGGCTGCCGAAGCGGTCGCTGCCGTGCCGCAGGATCGCGCACGAGCGCGCGCCTTG
>JACXTT010007880.1_pt1 | contig 14908 bp, 10 predicted proteins | sample 9270951 | NCBI WGS metagenome assembly JACXTT01 (sample SAMN15532306, study PRJNA645909) | rock metagenome | isolation source: weathered quartz diorite | place: Puerto Rico | collected 2017-06-21
GTGGGGGCGGGTGGGGGGGCGGTGCGGCGACCGGGGTGGCGCCCCCACCGGTGCGGTGGTGCGCGTGCTCGATGCCAACGGGTTCGACTGGATCTAGGCGCGGGACGCCTGCGCCGACATCAAGGCCGGCACCCAGCGGTATCGCGTCCGCGCTTCCCTGACGGCGCTCGAGCGCCGCCTCGATCCGCTGCGCTTCGCTCGCATCCATCGATCGGCGATCGTGCGGGTCGATCACGTGCGGGAGCTCGTGACGGCAGGCCAGGACGGGACGACGGTTGTGCGCCTGCGCGACGGCACGGAGCTGCCGGTCAGCAGACGACGCCTGTCGGGCCTCAAGCAGCGGTTCCGGCCGATCGACCGCTGACCGGCGATTTTCGACCGCTCGCCACGCGAGGTTTGACCGGGGTGCGGCGCCGGTGGAGTTTGCGGTCGATGGCAGCGAGTCTCGCCACCGATACCGTCGCCCCCGCCGCCCGGGCGACGCGCATCGCCTCCATCGACATCATCCGCGGCGCGGTGATGATCCTGATGGCGATCGACCACGTGCGGGTCTACTCCGGCCTCCCCGCCGGCGGCCCCACCCCCGGGATCTTCTTCACACGCTGGATCACCCACTTCTGCGCTCCGGCGTTCATCTTCCTCGCCGGCACGAGCGCGTTCTCCTACGGACGAAAGGCTCAGGACCTGTCGCGCTTCCTGCTGACGCGAGGGCTCTGGCTCGTCCTGCTCGAGCTGACCGTCCTGCGGGTCGCATGGACGTTCAATTTCGACTTCGCGCACTACGAGATGGCGGGAGTGATCTGGGTGATCGGGTGGTGCATGATCATCCTGGCGGGACTGGTGCGCCTGCCGGTCGGCGTGGTGGGTGTGCTCGGCGTCGGAATCATCGCGGCGCACAATCTGCTCGATTCCTACGTCTACCCGACACTGATCCCCACGCTCGGCAACACCTTCGGTGCCGCGCTGTGGAAGATCTTCTACGTCGGGTTCTACGCGGGGCCGATCGCGTTCGGCGCCAACGGTCCGAATCTCATCGTGCTGTATTCGATTATTCCCTGGGTCGGGGTCATGGCGGCGGGCTACGCGTTCGGGAAGGTGCTGGCGCTCGAGCCGGAGCGCCGCACGCGCTGGTGTTTAGCGATCGGGCTCTCGGCGACTGCGCTGTTTCTGGTGCTGCGTGGATTCAATCTCTACGGGGACCCGCGGCCCTGGAGCACCGTAGCGCGACCCAATGGGCCCCCGCCGATGCCGGCACTCCTGGCGTTCCTGAACACGAATAAGTACCCGGCGTCGCTGTTGTTTCTGTTGATGACCCTGGGGCCGACGATCGCGTTGATGCCTCTTCTCGAACGGGCGCGTGGAGCCGTGGCGCGGTTCATCACCGTGTTCGGCCGCGTCCCCTTCTTCTACTACGTGGTGCACATTCCACTGATTCACGCCCTGGCGATCATCGTGTCGCTCGTGCGCACCGGCGCAGTCGATCCGTGGCTGTTTACGAATCACCCGATGGGGAATCCCCAGCCGCCGGACGGCTATACCTGGAGTCTCGCGCTGCTCTACCTCGTCTGGGCGGTGGCGATCGCGATCCTGTATCCGTTGTGCCGCCGGTTTGCCGAGCGTAAGGCGAAAGGAGGAGAGTGGTGGCTCCGCTATCTCTGACCGTCCGTCTGGCGGCGGTGTTGGTATCCGTCTCCGTGGCTCGCCTCGAAGCACAAGGGCGTGCGATCGCTCTCCCCGACACGCTGGGGGCGAACTTCGCGATCGGCGACTCCGCCCATGCATTGGGCTCAGCCACGGATTTCGATTTTCTCGTCGGGACGTGGCACTACACGTTTCAGTCACGCACTCCCGATGGAAAGTTCACCCCAACGTTCACGGGACATTGGTTCGCCAGCAAACGCGACAGCGAGCGCTATACGAACGATGGGAAGGACGTGGAGACCGCGTTGGTGGAAGATCAGTGGCGGCCCGACGACCCATCCGCTTCGGCCTCGACCGGGACGTACACCTATCGCGCCTTCTCGTCGCAGCGCCATCTTTGGACGATTCAGGGGATCAACACCTACGTTGCCGACTGGGAGCCGGGGCTCGCCTGGGGCGACGCGACGAACCGCTACCTGGTGCAGCACTACGGCGCGGCGATCGAGCGGATCCGCTATTTCGCCATCACCCTGACGCAGTTTCTGTGGCGCGCCGACCGCAGCACTGATGGCGGGAGGACGTGGATGCTGGACCACTGGACGATGCAGGCGACGCGTATCGCGAAGTGACCGAGGTGGGTGACGTGCGGACCGCCTTCCTCACAGAGGCGACGTGGCACGGCACACTCGCCGCCGCGGAAGCACTGCTCGCCGCCCACCCCGAGCTCGCCACCACGGACATCCACACCGCGGCGGTGCTGGGAGATGAAGCGACGGTGCGGCAGTTCATTGCCCGGGACCCCTCAAGCGTGACCGCGAAGAGCGCGCCCTACGGTGGCGATGCGCTCAACTACCTGGGCCTCTCCAAGTATCTCCGGCTCCATCCGGAGCGCACGGCGGAGTTCGTGCGCACGGCGACCGCCCTGCTCGACGCAGGGGCTCCGGCCCACACTGGTTTCTGGACTACGGGGAAGTTCCCCGAGTTCGAGACCGCGCTGTACGGTGCGGCAGGTGTCGCGCACAACGCGGCGCTCACCCGGCTGTTGATCGAGCGCGGCGCCGATCCCAATGACGAAGATGCCGTATACCACTGTCCGGAGGGCGACGACCTCGAGGCGATGCAGGTCCTGGTCGAAACAGGGAAGGTCACCGCCGCACACCTCTCCCTCATGCTGGTGCGCAAGCACGACTGGCACGACTACGACGGCGTGAAGTATCTGCTGGAGCACGGGGCGGAACCCAATCTCGAGCGCCAGCACGGCTGGTTTCCGTTGTTGCACTCCATCGCCCGGAACAATGACCTCGCCTTCATCGAGCTGCTGCTCGACTATCACGCGGACCCGAGCCTGCGGAAGGACGGGACGTCGTCAATCGAACTGGCAGCGCGCCGGGGCCGCGGGGATCTCCTCGAGATGTTCGTGAAGCGGGGGATTGCGCTCGACCTGAAGGGCGTGGATCGCCTCATTGCCGCCTGCGCGATGGATGACGACGCGAGCCTTCGTGATCTGTCACAGCGTGAGCCCGGGCTCGTGGCTGACCTGCTCGCCCAGGGAAGCACCTTGCTCGCCGAATTCACGAGCACGTGGAATACAGCCGGCGTACGCCACCTGCTCGATCTTGGCGTCCCGGTCACGTCGCTCTACAAGGGCGACGGATACTTCGACATCGCGCCCAACAGCACGGCGTTGCACGTGGCGGCATGGCAGCTGCGCGCCGATCTCGTGCAGCTGCTGCTCGAGCGCGGCGCCGTCGTGGACGCGCGCGACGGCAAAGCACGAACACCCCTCATGCAGGCGGTGAAGGCCTGCGTCGACTCGTCCTGGACCCATCGCCGCACGCCGGAGCCTGCCCAGCTGCTGCTCGACGCGGGCGCGACCACCGATGGCATTGCCTTCCCATCCGGCTATGCCGAGGTTGACGCACTGTTACGCCCACACTAGCGTTGGCCTCGCGTCGCAGGGCGCATCCCGTCCGCGGGAAGGGCCGAGCCCACCTGAGTGGTCGACTGCGGTACAATCCCCGATCTTCTTTCGGCCCGACGAGCGGACGCGGGCGGTCAATGAAAGGAGATCGTATGTCCGATCCCATCGCCCGGCTCCCGGCGCGTCCGTCGCTCGAGCAGCTCCGCAAGCAAGCCAAAGAACTGAGTCGTTCAGCGGGAATCCCGCTGCACCAGGCGCAGCTCGATCTCGCCCGCCGCTATGGCTTCGAGAGCTGGCCCAGACTTGCCCACCACGTCGCCGCGACCGATGCGGCAGCGGCGGGGCGCTTCCGCATCGACCGCGAGAGCCACACCATCGAAGTGCGCAGTCCCATCCCGCTGGAGCAGTGGGACCTCGTGGTCGATGTCATGCGCGAGCAGGGGATCACGGGACTGCGCTCAGGCGCGGTCACCGATCAGGCTCTCGAGCGTGTGGCCACCGTCGAACACGTCACGCACCTCCTGATCGAGGGGGGATCGGTCACAGACGAGGGCCTACGGCACCTCGGGCGCCTCCCACACCTCGAAGAGCTCGACGTCGGCGGTCCCAAGGCTGTGATCACCGATGCGGGGCTCCTGGTCCTGCGTCAGCTCCCTGCGTTGCGGATCTTCAAATCCTGTTGGACGCCGCGGATTTCCGATGCCGGCGTGGCGAACCTGTCATTCTGCGACCAGCTGGAGCATGTGAACCTGATGGGTACCCCCACGGGCGACGGCGCGCTCAACGCGCTGCGCGGCAAGCGCCGGCTGCGGCATCTGAAGACGGGGCGACTCGTGACCGATGCCGGGGTCCCGCTGCTGCACGACCTACCCGTGTTCAAGACCTGGCACGGCGGAGAGGGGAACCTCGGATTGATGTCGTTCGACTCCGAGCCCAATCACCTGCTGCTCGACGGCCCCTTCACCGACCGCGGTCTCGCCAGCCTGCGCGGGCTCGACGGGCTCTACGGCGTCCACTTCTTCTGGCACGTGAGCGGGATGACGGCGGACGGCCTCGCGGTCCTGGCCGATCTGCCACATCTCGAGATGCTCGGCTGCGAGGGAACGTTGTGCAACGACGCCGCCCTGCGCCACATCGGCGCACTGCCTCACCTGCGGATGCTGATGGGGCAGGGAACGGTGGCGAGCGACACCGGCTTCGCCGCGCTCGCCCGCTCGCGAACGATCGAATTCATCTGGGGTCGCGAATGTCTCAATCTCACGGGGCCCGGATTCCGCGCGCTCGCCGCCATGCCGGCGCTCAAGGGCCTGGGCGTGAGCTGCAAGACGGTGGACGATGCGTCGTTGGCCGCGCTGCCGGGCTTTCCCGCGCTCACCCAGCTGATGCCGATGGATGTAACCGATGACGGTTTCCGCCACGTCGGCGGCTGCGTCCAGCTGGAGAAACTGTCGTGCATGTACTGCCGCACCACCGGAGACGCCGCCACCGAACACATCGCACGACTGTCACAGCTCAAGAGCTATTACGCCGGCCGCACCCTGATTACCGACAAGAGCCTCGAGATCCTGGCGGGGATGGACTCACTGGAGGAGCTCGAGTTCTGGGAGACGACGGGGATCACCAACGCCGGGATCGCCGCCCTCGCCCGGTTGCCCCGGCTCAAGCGCCTCGAGGTCGGCGCGCCGCTCCATGTCACACGCGACGCATTCGCCGTGTTTCCCCCAACGGTCCACATCGACTACTGGTGACCATATGGCCGCACGCATCGTTTCTCCCGTGAGCCGGCAGTTGAGCGTTGCCGACTTCGACCGCAGTATCGCCTTCTATCGCGACGTCCTGGGCTTCGAGGCGCGCCGATCACCCGCCGCCGAAGTGGTGTCGGGCCCGGCGCGAATAGCGCTCACCGCCGAGCAGACGGCGTACGACAGTACGGGGGACCAGCGTCCGCGCGGGGCGGCGCTGCTGTTTTTCGAGACCGATGACGTCCAGGGAATGCGCCAGGACGTCATCGCCCGCGGCGGGAAGGCGAGCGAGCTCGAGAAGGTCAATTGGATCAAGATGCGGGTGTTCCAGATGCAGGACCCCGATGGCCACACGCTCTGGTTCGCGCAGTCGTTTCAGGAGCCCGACCGGCCAAAAGACCCATCAGGACAGCTCATGGAGTTCTTGCCGGGGCTGCCGTTGACCGATGTCGCCGCCGGCATCGAGTACTACCGGCGGGTGCTCGGCTTTCATGTGAACTACGCCCAATCCGACCTCGGCGTCATGTACCGCGACGACGCCACCCTCCTCCTCCTGCAGCGCAAGCCGGAGCACAGTGGCGTCGCCTGGTGCGAGGCCTACGTGCGCGACGCTGACGCGCTGCACGCGGAGCTCGTGGGCCGCGGGGCCAAGTTGCTGGGCGAGCCGGTGAGCCATCCGTGGGGGCTGCGGGATTTTCACGCGCTTGACCTCGAAGGGAACCGGATTACGTTCGCTCAGCCGTTCGAGTAACCCTTCCACCAACACGAGGGCCTTCGTGCGCCGCTTCCTCCGCTGGGCTCGCAACGCGGTGGTGGCGCTGCTCGCCGTGCTCCTGGTCGGCTCGGGCATCATCTATATCGCGTCCCAACGGGCGATGCATCGTGATTACGCGGAGCCGCTCGTTGCGATCGCGGTGCCGTCGGACAGCGCGTCGATCGTCGAGGGCAAGCGCCTGGCGCAGCTGCGCGGCTGCTCCGGTGGATGCCACGGGGCAGAGATCGAGGGAAACACGATGATCGACGACGCGATGCTCGCGCGCATCGTGGCTCCCAACCTCACCGAAGCCGTGCGGCGTTATTCCGATGCCGAGCTGGCGCGCATCATCCGGCGTGGCGTCCGCCCCGACAGCCACAGCGTAGTCGTCATGCCAGCGGAAATGTTCAGCGTGTTGAGCGACGCGGATCTGGGGAAGATCCTGGCCTATTTGCGCAGCGTTCCCCGGATGCCAGGACCAGGGCCGACCGTCCGACTCGGCCCACTCGCGCGTCTCGGGATCGTCCTGAAAAAATACGAGCCGGCTGTGCCGCTCGTGCACCGCGCCGACTCGTTGACGGCGACGTTTCCGAGCCCCGGCGACTCCACCGCGCGGGGCGCCTACCTGGCGCGGACCAGCTGCACCGAATGCCACGGCGTCGCGCTGAGCGGCGCGCAGGACGGGGCAACGCCTGACTTGAAAATCGTGGCCGGGTACTCGAGCGAGGCGTTCACGCGCTTGATGCGGACGGGGAAGGGTCTCGGTGACCGGGAGCTCGGGTTGATGAGCGAAGCGGCACGGGGCCGGTTCAGTCACTTCACCGATGCGGAGATCGCCGCATTGCGCGCCTATTTGATGGCGCGCGCCGCCCACAGCTAGGCCGCGGGATGCGCATCCGGACCGTGCTTGCGCTCGTGCTCGCGGCGCTGCCTCCCCAGCGCGCGGCGGGGCAGGACCTCGCACGCTGGCAACGCGAGGCGGCCAACGTCACGATCATTCGCGACGATTGGGGGATCGCCCACATCTACGGCAAGAACGACGCGGACGTGGTGTTCGGCATGGAGTACGCCCAGGCGGAGGATGATTTCAACCGGGTCGAAACGAACTATCTGAACGCTCTGGGCCGTCTGGCGGAAGCCGAGGGTGAGCGCGCGGTCTACCAGGACCTGCGGGTGAAGCTGTTCATCGATCCCGACACGCTGAAAACGTTGTACCGTACCAGCCCCGCCTGGCTGAAGCGACTGATGGACGCTTTCGCCGATGGATTGAACTACTACCTCTACAAGCACCCCGACGTGAAGCCACGCGTCATCACGCGCTTCGAGCCGTGGATGGCGTTGAGCTTCACCGAAGGCAGCATCGGGGGCGACGTCGAGCAGGTCAATCTGCGAGAACTCGCGGCGTTTTACGGCGACACCAGCCATTCGGGGCGAGCCGGGGGCGATGGCGACGACCCCCTCGCCGAGCCGTCAGGGTCGAACGGCATCGCCATCGCGCCGCGGCTCACGCGCGATCATCACGCTTTGCTGTGGATCAATCCGCACACCTCGTTCTACTTCCGCTCCGAATTGCAGATGGTGAGCCGCGAAGGGCTCGATGCCTACGGGGCGGCGACGTGGGGGCAGTTCTTCATCTACCAGGGCTTCAATCGCACCGCCGGCTGGATGCACACCTCGAGCGGCGTGGACAACATCGACGAGTTTCTGGAAACTGTCGTGCAGCGCGACGGAAAGTCCTATTACACGTATGGCGGTGCGGAGCTGCCGGTCGCGACGCGGACGGTCACCATCCCGTACCGCACGCCAGGCGGAATGGAGCACAAGACCTTCACAGCCTACTTCACCCGCCACGGCCCCGTCATCCGGAAGATCGGAGACCGATGGGTGAGCATCAGTCTGATGCAGCGTCCGGTGCAGGCGCTGATCCAGTCGTACAGCCGCACCAAGGCGAAGAACTATGACGCCTTTCGGCGCATCATGGAGATGCACACCAATTCGTCGAACAACACCGTCTTCGCCGACGCGTCGGGCAACATCGCGTACTTCCACTCCAATTACATCCCGCGGCGCGACACGGCGTTCGATTGGATCGAGCCCGTCGATGGCTCGAACCCCGCCACCGCGTACCGCGGCGTCTTGTCGTTCGCCGAGACGCCCAATCTCCTCAACCCCGCGAGCGGTTGGCTGTACAACTCGAACAACTGGCCCTGGTCGGCGGCGGGACCCTCGAGCCCGAAGCGCGGCGACTTTCCGCGCTACGTCGAGACCGGGACCGAGGAAACACCCCGGGGCTATCACGCAGTGCGGGTGCTCAGCGACTCCAAGGACTGGACGCCCGCGGCGCTGATCGCCGCGGCGTTCGACAGCTACCTCCCGGCGTTCGAGCGGCTGATTCCGCCGCTCCTCAACGCGTATGACGCGCTGCCGGCCACAGACCCCTTGCGCCTGCGGCTCGCCGACCAGATCGCCAGTCTGCGCGACTGGGACTCTCGCTGGGGGGCCACGTCGGTTCCCACCACGCTCGCCGTGTTCTGGGGAACGAACCTGCTGCCGCGGGTCGCGCGGGCAGCGCACGCCGCCGGGCTGTCACCGATCAGCTACGCCACCGAGCGCGCCACTCCGGAGGAGCTGCTCGGCGCGCTCGCCGCCGCGTCGGATACGCTGGTCGCGAACTTCGGGGCGTGGCGGACTGCGTGGGGGGAGATCAACCGGTTTCAGCGGATCGACGACTCGATCGCGTCGCACTTCGACGACGCTCAGCCGAGCATTCCCGTCCCGTTCACGTCGGCGGTGTGGGGCTCCCTTGCCTCCTTCGGTGCCCGGCCCTCCTCCAACACGAAGAAGTGGTACGGATCGTCAGGCAACAGCTTCGTTGCGGTCGTCGAGTTCGGTGACAGCGTACGGGCGCGGGCGGTGACCGCGGGCGGCGAGAGCGGCCATCCCGGATCGAAGCATTTCAACGATGAAGCAGAGCGGTACGCGACCGGGACTCTCCGGGATGTGTACTTCTACCGGTCGCAGCTCACCGGACACACCGAGAGGGAGTACCACCCATAGCCCACCAGTTTCTCCTTTCGCTGACGATCGTCCTCGTCGTGGCTGCGGTCACGACGGTCGTCTTCCAATGGCTGCGCCAGCCGGTGGTGCTCGGCTATCTCATCGCCGGTCTGATCGTCGGTCCGCACCTCCCCATTCCACTCGTGGCCGATCCCGACATCGTGCAGACGTTGTCGGAGTTCGGCGTCATCCTCCTGATGTTCTCGATCGGGCTGGAGCTGAGCGTGCGCAAGCTCGCGGCGGTGGGGCCGACCGCCGGCCTGACGGCGCTGCTCGAAACGAGCCTGATGGTGTGGGTGGGCTTCAGCGCCGGGCAGCTGTTCGGCTGGACCACGCTGCAAAGTCTGTTCACCGGCGCCATCGTCGCCATTTCCTCCACGACGATCATCGCCAAGGTGTTCGCGGAGCAGGGAGTCGGCGGAAAAACGCGGGAGCTGGTCTTCGGCATTCTCGTCGTCGAGGACCTGATCGCCGTGCTGCTGATGACCCTGTTGACCGCCGTGGCGTCGGGGAGCGGCCTCTCCGCCGGTCCCCTCGCGGCGACGGTGGGGCGGCTGCTCGCGTTCCTCGTCGGGCTGATCGTGGTCGGCCTGCTCGTCGTGCCGCGGACGATGCGCGCCATCGGGCGCCTGCGGCGCCGCGAGACCCTGCTCGTGGCGAGCATCGGGATCTGTTTCGGGATGGCGCTCGTCGCCCAGTCGCTCGGCTACTCCGCCGCGCTGGGGGCCTTCCTCGCCGGCTCCCTCGTCGCCGAATCGGGAGAAGAGAAGGAAGTGGAGCGCCTGGTCGAGCCGGTGCGGGACATGTTCGCCGCCGTGTTCTTCGTTTCCGTCGGGATGTTGATCGACCCGGCGCTTGTCGGACGGCATTGGCCGGCGGTGCTGGCGCTCACGGCGGCGGTTGTCGTCGGCAAGGTGGTCGCCGTTTCGGTCGGGAGCTTCCTGACCGGCAACGGCTTGCGTCCTGCCATCCAGACCGGGATGAGTCTCGCCCAGATCGGCGAATTCTCGTTCATCATCGCAGGACTCGGTGTGTCGCTGCACGCCACCGATGCGTTTCTCTATCCCGTGGCCATCACCGTATCGGGGCTGACGACCCTGCTCACGCCGTGGCTGATTCGGGCCGCGGAGCCGTTCGCGAGCTGGATGGACCGCACGCTGCCGCGGCCGCTGCAGACGTTCGCGGCGCTCTACGGCAGCTGGCTCGAGGAGTTGCGCGCGACGCCCCGCCGGCCGACCACCGCGAGCGAGATCCGCCGCCTGCTGCGGCTCCTCGTGGTGGACGCTGCCGTCCTCGCCGCCTTGATTGTCGGGACCTCGGCGTCGCTGTCCGGGCTCGCCGCCGTGGCGGAGCGACGGATCGGGGTCAATGACGTCGCTGCGCGCATCGCGATCGTCGGGGTGGCTGCCGTCCTCGCTGCTCCGTTCTGCCTGGGCGTCGTCCGCTCGAGCCGCCGGCTGGGGATGACGCTGGCCCGGGCGGCGCTTCCCAAGACACGGCGTCGCGTCGACTACGCCGCCGCCCCGCGGCGCATGCTGGTCGTGACGCTGCAGCTGGCGGGCGTGCTGCTCGTGGGGATGCCGCTGCTCGCGTTGACGCAGCCGTTTCTCCCGCCGCTCCCGGGTGTCGTCCTGTTCGTCCTGGCGCTGGCGATGCTGTGGATCGGATTCTGGCGCAGCGCGACCAATCTCCAGGGCCACGTGCGCGCGGGAGCGCAGGTGGTGCTCGACGTGCTCGCCGCACAGACCCGCCAGGCGGAGCCGGCGCCGGCGCGCAGCTTCACCGACGTGCACGCGTTGCTCCCGGGCCTCGGCACACTGGCCGCGGTGCGCCTCGAGCCGGCGAGTCCGGCGGTCGGCAAGACGCTGGCGCAGCTGAAATTGCGCGGCCGCACCGGCGCCACCGTCCTCGCGGTCACGCGAGCCGCCGGCGGTGTGATCGTGCCGACGGCACAGGAGCGGCTGCAAGCCGGCGACGTCCTCGCGCTCGCCGGCACGCACGAGGCGATCGCCGCCGCGCAGGCCGCCTTGCAGGTCTCGACGTAGTTGCGAAGACGAGCGGGGCGCGTGAGAATGGTGCCCCTCGCTCTTCTCCGAGGCTCCTCGTCTCGGTTCTCGTCGCTCCGCCGCGGTGCCCAGCATCTTCCACGCGAAGGGTGCCGATTACGTGCGCGCGACCGAGCGCGTGTACGGCTCGGCACGGTTCCCATCGCACATCGTGCTGCCCGTGATGCCGTAACTACTCACCCGCCCGGGTCGGCAGCGAACGGATGATGCCGCCCAGGGCGTCGTCAAGACTGCGCCGGCCGTCGAGGTAGGGCTGCCACTCGCGCGTGAGAATGGCGTGGTACGAACGCGCCGCGTCGTTCTGATTCCACAACCGAAACACATCGGCGAAGGGGACGTGGCCCGGGTAGAACCGCGCTACGGCGTGTCCGACGGTATAGAATAGCGCCAGGTGGCCGAGCTCGCTCGGAAGCACGCGGTGTGCCCGCGTCGCGCCCGTCGCCAGGGCGGAGTCGAGGGCTCCCGTGATGCCGTGCCCCGCCTCGTGAAACAACGTCTCCACGCCCAGCGTCCCCTGATTACCGCGCGCGTTGGACGACAGCGTGATGTGGGTGGGATGCTGGGTGCTGTAGGCGCCCGACCAGGTTGCGTAGACGCTCACGTCTACGACCACCGCGCTGTCGGGCCACGGCGCACCCAGGCTGCGCGAGACGGCATCGAAGAGACAGGCCTCGCGGCTCGCGAGCAACTCCTGGAGCTGCCGGATCCATTCGCGATTGCGCCGGTCATGTTGCGGCCACCACACCGTGCGATAGATGGGAGCAACATCGGTGAGGACCCGGCGCACACCGGAGTCGATCGCGACGTCCTGGAGGTCGCCGCCATCCGCCGCCCGGGCGAGCCGCTCGTTGATGCGCTGCACGGCGCTGTCCATCATGCCACGGGCGAGCTGGTTCGTGAGGTAGTAGTGCACCGCCGCGTCCCACCGCGCCCGTTCGGGCGCGGTCAGCGCACGGGTGCCGACGCTGTCGGCGTACACCACCGCAATCGCGGCGGGCGCGTCGTCGTGGATGCCCCCGCGCAGCTTCGCGCTGTGATGCAGGTAGTTGTGGAGGTTGAGCCAGAATGCGCTGCGCCAGATGAACCGCGGGGTGCTCGCGTCGGCCCGGCAGTCCGGCGCGACGCCGAAGGGCGGGCTCCCCGTCGCCGGTCGAGCGAGGGCGATCGCGAGGGCCGGGAGCAGTGTGTGCACCGTTTTCTACAAGCGCATGCGCCGGACCAGAACCTCGAACTCCGGCTCGCGGCGCACGCCATCGAGGATGGGATTGACGCGCAGGTACGCCATCCACCCGCGGCGGTCGTCGTACGCACGCTCGAGCCACGGCAACGCGCGCCCCCACTCGTTCAGCCCGAGATGAATCGTCGCGAACGCGATGGGCGAGACATACCCCTCTCGGGCCTCGCGCCGCTCGAGGTCGGTCAAGACGTTCCGCGCGGCGTCGCGTTTGCCCGCCCGACCGAGGACGAATCCCAGCGTTGCGAGGGTGTAACTCCCGGCCGCGGGCAGCTCCAGCGCTTCGCGCGCCACCCGCTCTGCCTCGACCAGGTCCCCTTGCTCCACGTAGGTGAGCGCCAGGATGCGGTAGGTCTCCGCCGCGGTGGGGTTCATGGCGATCGCCCGCAGCAGGTGGTAGCGGGACTGGTCGTGGCGCCGCGCGTAGTAGTGGGCCCACCCGACGCTGCGCCGCACCGAGATCGATGTCGGATCGAGGTGCTGCGCCATGAGGACCTCGATGACCGCTTCTTCCAGCCGACCCCGTGAGGCGAGCAAGAAGGCGTGCCATTGGCGTGCCGAGGCGTAGTGCGGGTCGAGGTCGATGGCGCGGCGGAATTCCCGGGCCGCAGCCTCCCAATCCCAATCGTAGATGAAGGTGCTCCAGCCGAGCGAGGCGTGGGCTTCCGCCAGTGTCTCGTCCAGCTGCAGCGCCTTTCGGGCATACGCCTTTGCGTGCTCGTGTCCCTCGCGGACCGGAACGTTGCGATAATCGATTTGCAGCGAGTACGAGTCGGCGAGTCCGGCGTACGCCGCCGCATAGGTGGGATCCTCCGCGATCGCCTGCTCGAAGGAGGCGATCGCTTCGGTCACGCCTTCCGCCGTCCGCTTGTTCCAGGCGTAGCGGCCCTTGAGATAGAGGCTGTAAGCCTTGACGCTCGTCGTCGAGCGTCGCGCCGCGGGGACCGCCAGATCGGCGAACCAGGTGGCGCGCAGAGTGCCGACGATGGTGCGGCCGATCTCTTCCTGGATGGCGAAGACGTCGTCGAGCTGCCGGTCGTAGCGCTGCGACCAGAGCAGCCGCCCGTCGTCGGTCGAGGTCAGCTGCGCGGTGATGCGCAGCCGATCGCCGGCCTTGCGCACCGTCCCTTCGAGCACGACGGCGCTCCCGAGCAGCGCGCCGATGGCGCGAATGTCCTGCGGTTTGCCTTTGAGCGCGAACACCGAGGTGCGCGAAGCCACGCGCAGCCCGTCGACCTTGACCAGCGCGTCGATCAGCTCATCGGTGATGCCGTCGGAGAGATACTCGTTTTCGGGATCGGGGCTGGCGTTGACGAACGGCAACACCGCAATGCTGCGCGGGGCGATAGCCGGAGCGGCGCCGTCATCGGTCGACGGTGCATGCAGCGCGGCGACGAACTCGGTGACGTTGCAGAACCGTGCGTCCGGTTCCTTTTCCAGGGCGCGGTCGACGGCGCGGCTCACCGCGGCGGGGGCTTCGGGACGCAGCGCCCGCAGCGGGCGCGGGGTCTCCGTGATCTGCTTCGCCATCGTGGCGCGCGCGCTGCCGGCCTCGAACGGAGGGGCGCCGGTGAGCATCTCGTACAGCACGCACGCGAGGGAGTAGATGTCGCTCTCGCTCCCGAGGTTCTGGTCGCCGCTCGCCTGCTCGGGGCTCATGTACTCGGGTGTGCCGAGCGCCAGGCCGACTTCGGTAACGGTCGGCTTGCCTGGTGTCGCTCCGGCGCGCGCGATGCCGAAGTCGGCCAGGAGGGCGTGGCCGTCGGCGAACAGGATGTTTTCGGGCTTCACGTCGCGGTGCACGAACCCGTTGCGATGCGCGTAATCGAGCCCGGCCCCGACTTCTTCGACGATGCGCAACGCGTCTTTCAGCGGGAGGCGGCCGTCCTGTGCGAGACGCTCGCGCAGCGAGCCGCCGGGGAGGAACGGCGAGACGTAATAGAGCAGTCCCCCCGCCTCGCCGGAATCGATGAGCGGTACGATGTAGGGGTGCGACAGCTGCGCCGCGATTCCGATCTCGCGCAGGAACCGCTCGGCGCCGAAGGCGGCCGCCAGGTCGGGCTCCAGCACCTTGATCGCCACCGACCGGTCGTGCCGGGTGTCGCGGGCGAGATAGACGGTGGCCATGCCGCCGCGCCCCAGCTCGTGCTCGACCGCGTAGCGATCGGCGAGCTTGGCGTTGAGGACCGCGAGCGCGTCGGGCATGGAAGCAGAGAAAGGTAAGCGGTTACGGCTGCTGAAAGCGATTCTTGAATGTCTGCCCGTAGGTGGTGGGTGTCCCGTCGTAGCTCTGGATCAGGTCCAGCGACTGCCCCCACACGTCCCAGGTCCACGCCAGATAGCTCTGGGAGCGCGCGTCCATCCAGTTCATCAGCGAATCTACAAAGCTCGCCCCGCCGTCGTTCTGTCCCACCTCACCGAGCACGAGCGGCACCTGCCGGGCGACGGAATCGGCGGCGCCGTTCCAGCAGGTGATGGCATTGCACCAGCTGA
>JACXTT010007881.1_pt1 | contig 14908 bp, 11 predicted proteins | sample 9270951 | NCBI WGS metagenome assembly JACXTT01 (sample SAMN15532306, study PRJNA645909) | rock metagenome | isolation source: weathered quartz diorite | place: Puerto Rico | collected 2017-06-21
GGATGGGGCGGAAAGCGACCACCTCTAACCGGACGGGAGTCGGGAAGATCGGGAGGAATCGCTTCGGCCAGGACTTCCACAGGTGGCGGAGGTGAGCCCGGACCGGAACGACCTCCGGCCCGGGCTCGCGGCCTCGTCTACTCCGACAGCCAGACCGTGTCGAGCTGGTTGTTGAGATAGTGGCTGGGCGTGACGGTCCAGCCCTTGACCTTCGAGTTGTGCGGGATGATGCGGTGCCACTGCAGCGTCCACACCACGTGCGCCTCGTCGTCGAGCAGCCGCTTCTCGAACGCGCGCACGTACTTCTTGCGCTCCTCGGGATCGGCGGCCCTCGCCTGCTTCTCGTAGAGCTCGTCGATCATCTTGTCCTTGTGCTTGCCGTAGTTGGCGTCCGAGTTGCTGACGAAGCGCGCCAGGTCGAGGTCCGGTTCGACGATGAACCCGCACTGGAAGTCCATCGCGACCTCGAAATCCCCGCGCTTGAGCATGGGATGGTACGCGGAGGCCTCGATCATCTCCATCTTCACGTTCAGGCCGATCTGCCGCCACTGGTCCACGAGCCAGATCCCCACCGACTCGTACGGGTGCGGGATGCCCCGGTTCTTGAAGGTGAACGCGAAGCCATCCGGCACGCCCGCCTCGCGCAGGAGCCGCTTGGCCTCGGCGCGCGCCGCGTTGATGTCGTGGCCGTAGCCGGCCAGCTTTTCCAGCTCCGCGGGGGAAGCGGCGTACGGCGTCCCGGGCACCTGGATGCCGCTGACGTCCTTCACGATCGTGATCTTGGACAGCTTCTGCGAGGCCTCGTAGCGGTCGAGGGCCAGCGAGAGCGCCCGACGTACCCGCTTGTCGTCGAAGGGCTTTTTCTCGTGGTGCATCGACACGAAGTTCAGGCAGTCCCACGGGCTCTCCTGCACCGTGATCTTGTTCCCCAGGGCCTGCGTGAGCTGGTCCCGCTCGGCCGGGCTGAAGCCGCGGAACTGGATGTGCGCCCGCTCCCCGCGGATGGCCGCCACCTGAGCGGCCGACGAGGTTACGAACATGGCCCGGTAGCCGTCGAGATACGGCTTGCCCTTGTCCCAGTAGTTCGGGTTCTTCTTGCCGGTGAGGTGCGAGCCCTTGACGTGCTCGACGAAGGTGAAGGGACCGGTGCCCATCACGTTCTTCTCGTACCAGTGCATGTCCTTCGCGAGGATGTCGGCCTTGTAGATCCAGTTCCAGGGCGACGCGAGGTTCAGCAGCAGCGAGGACTCGGGGTACTTGAGCCGGAAGCGGACCGTGTAGGGATCCGGGGCCTCCACCACCTCGACCGACCGGTACGACTCCTTGCGAAGTGATTTCACTCCGGCGGGCGGGAAGATGATCTTGTCATAGGAGGCCTTCACGTCCTTGGAGGTCATGTCCGCGCCGTCGTGGAACTTCACGCCGTGGCGCAGCTTGAACGTGTAGACGAGGCCGTCCTTGGAGACCGTCCAGGACTCCGCCAGATCGCCCACCGGCTTGGTGCCGGTCTTGTCGAACGGGTCGACCTTGAGCAGCGTGCTGTACAGCGGCGCCATCGGATGGATCACCCCGAAGGTCTCCTCGGCGTGCGCGTCATAGGAGGGCGGCTCCGACGGAACCACGAAGATCAGCTCCCCTCCGGAGCGCGGCTTGTCCTGGGCGGCGACAGGAGCGAGCCAGGCCGCGGTCAGACCAAAGACCAGGGTCATGAGTAGCGAGACGATCCACCGGCTGCGATGGCGCATGGGCCACCTCCCCAATGAGTTCGCGATCGAACGACTCAACGAATCAATCCGCAAGGGCGGGTCCTGGTTCCGTCTCAGGTTTCGCTACTTTAGCCGTGCCCAGGGCCGGCTGTCAAGGCACGGTAGGACTAGAGGCGGATACAGGCGGCGTGATGCCCCGGCTTGATCTCTCGGAGCTCCGGGACCACGGTCCGACATTCGGCCACCGCGATGGGACAGCGGGGGTGGAAGACGCAGCCGGCGGGGGGATTGAGGGGGCTCGGCACCTCCCCGCCCAGGACCGTGTGCTCCCGCTGGGCCTCCACCACGGGGTCCGGGATCGGCACCGCGGAGAGCAGGGCCTTGGTATAGGGGTGCTGGGGGGCCTCGTAGAGCGACTTGCGGTCGGTGATCTCGACGATCTTGCCGAGGTACATCACGGCGACCCGGTCGGAGATGTGACGCACCACCGAGAGATCGTGGGCCACGAACAGGTACGTCAGCCCGAACTCGGCCTGCAGCTCCTCGAGCAGGTTGATGATCTGCGCCTGGATCGAGACGTCCAGCGCCGACACCGGCTCGTCGCAGATGATCACGCTCGGCTCCATGGCGAGAGCCCGCGCGATGCCGACCCGCTGGCGCTGCCCGCCCGACAGCTCGTGGGGATAGCGGCGGGCCATGGCGGGCAGCAGGCCCGCGTGGCGCAGCAGCTCCTGGACCCGGGCCACGCGGGCGGCTCGGCCCGCCACGATCCGGTGCACGGCGAGCGGCTCCGCGATGATCTGCCCCACCGTCATGCGCGGGTTCAGCGAGCTGTAGGGGTCCTGGAAGATCACCTGCATCCGTCGGCGCAGCGTGCGCAGCTCGGCCTCGGCGAGAGTCGCCAGGTCGCGGCCTTCGAAGATCACCTGCCCACTGGTGGGCACCTCGAGCCGGAGCACGCATCGCCCGGTCGTGGTCTTGCCGCAGCCCGATTCGCCCACCAGCCCCAGGGTCTCGCCGCGGCGAATCGAGAAGCTCACGCCGTCCACCGCCTTCACCACCGCCGGCCGGCCTCCGAACAGTCCGCCACCGACGCTGAAATGCTTGACGAGGCTCCGGACCTCCAGAATGGTCTCGGCCGAGTGTCCCTCGGGTTGCGCCATGGCCTCTTCGCCGGTCCCGGTCAGGCCGGCGCCAGCGTGTGGAGCTCTCGGGCGAGCCAGCAGGCGGAGACGTGGTCGGTGGCCACCGTCTCGAGTGGCGGCTCGTGCTCCCGGCAGCGATCGACGACATAGGTGCAACGCGGGGCGAAGGAGCAGCCGGCGGGGAGTCGCGAGAGATCGGGAGGCTGGCCCATGATGGGCTGGAGCTTGGCGCGCCGCGGCTCGTCGAGGCGGGGCACCGAGCGGAGCAGCCCGAGCGTGTAGGGATGGCGGGGATTGGCGTAGATCTCGCGCGCGCTGGCCCGCTCCACGATCTTGCCGGCGTACATGACGTTGACCCGGTCGGCGTAGCGCGCGACCACGCCGAGGTTGTGGGTGATCATCAGGACCGCGACGCCGAGCCGCCTCGAAAGACTCTTCATCAGCTCGAGGATCTGGGCCTGGATCGTCACGTCGAGCGCGGTGGTCGGCTCGTCGGCCAGGATGAGGGCGGGATCGCACGAGAGCGCCATCGCGATCATGATCCGCTGGCGCATGCCACCGCTGAACTGGTGGGGGAACTGGCGAAGCCGGCGGGCGCCGTCCGGGATGCCGACCAGCGAGAGCAGCTCCACCGCCCGCGCCTGGGCCTGAGCGCGCGTCATCCCGAGATGGATCTCAAGGGTCTCGGTCAGCTGGCGGCCGATGGTGAGGACCGGGTTCAGCGAGGTCATGGGCTCCTGAAAGATCATCCCGATCTCCCGCCCGCGCACCCGTCGCATCTCTTCCTCCGGGAGCGGGAGGAGGTTCCGGCCCTTGAACAGGATCTCTCCGCCGACGATCCGGCCGGCCGGCGCCGACACGAGGCGCATCACCGAGAGCGCGCTCACCGACTTGCCGCAGCCCGACTCGCCCACGAGGGCCACCGTCTCGCCCTTGCGGACGTCCCACGAGACGCCGGCCACCGCGCGGATCACCCCGGCCGACGTGTGGAAGTGGGTGCGAAGATCACGGACGTCGAGGAGAACGTCCATCAGGCCGGGAGTCTAGCACACTGCCCAGCGCGCCCGGCGGGGCTGGTCAGGGGGCGGGGGCGCCCGAGGCCACTCCCAGCTCGGCCATCACCTCGCGGACAGCCTGGAGGACGCCGCGCATCTCGGTTTCGCCGAGGGCGCCGATGCAGCCGATCCGGAAGCTGTCGGCCACGGTGAGCTTGCCCGGGTAGATCACGAAGCCACGCTGGCTCAGCCGGTCGTAGAAGGTCTCGAAGTGGAACTTGGGGTGGGCGGGCATGCGGACGGTGACGATGATCGGAGCCTGGAGCGCGTCCGGCAGCAGCGTCTCGAAGCCCATGGCGCGTAGGCCGCTCACGAGCAGGGCGCAGTTCCGGCGGTAGCGGCCGCCGCGGCCGGCGACGCCGCCCTCGGCCGCGTGCTGGTCCAGCGCCCGGTCCAGCGCCGCGATGACGTGGGTGGGCGGGGTGAAGCGCCACTGCCCGTTCTTCTCCATCGCGGTCCACTGATCGTGCAGGTCGAGGCTGAGCGAGGGCGCCTGCCCGCGGGCCTCCTCGAGCGCCTCGCGTCGAACGATGGCGAAGCCCAGGCCGGGCACGCCCTCGAGACACTTGTTGGCCGAGGCCACTATCGCGTCGAAGGGAACGCGGCGCGCGTCGAGCGGGATGGCGCCGAAGGCGCTCATCGCGTCGATGAGCAGGCGGCGCCGGTGGCGCGCGGTGACCACCGCGATCTCCTCCACCGGATTCAGCACGCCCGAGGTGGTCTCGCAGTGCACGACCACCACGTGGCTCACCGCTGGATCGCGCGCGAGGATGCCGTCCAGGGCCGCGGGATCGACCGGACGGTCCTCCGGCGTTTCCTCCACCGCGCAGGCGCGATGGTAGTACTCGCACATGCGGACCATGCGGCGGCCGTAGGCGCCGTTGACGAGTACGAGCAGTTTGCCGCCGGGCGGCACGAGGGTGCCGATCATGGCCTCGACGATGAAGGTCCCGCTGCCCTGGAGCGGCACGCACTCGTGGTCTGCCTCGCCATGGACCAGCTCCACCAGCCGGCGGCGCACCCGCGCGTTCATGGCGATGAACTCGCCGTCTCGCGACCCCCAGTCGCGCAGCATGGCTTCCTTGGTGGCGCGCGTGGTGGTGAGGGGCCCCGGGGTCAGGAGAAACGGCTCGCGGTGCGTCCCGTCCATGACGATTCCGTCCTTTCGGCCTCGCGCTAGCTCTTCACCCGCCGCGCGCGCGGATCGTACGGCGCCTCCAGGTCGGCTCGAGCCGCCACCCGGTCGCCCGCGACGTCCAGCTCGAAGCGCCCGGTCCTGACATACGCCTCGTCGACGCCGCCGGGCTCCCGCACGTAGCCCATGGCCACCCCTCGCTCCAACGTATGCCCGAAGGCGGCCGAGGTGACCGATCCCACCACCCGCCCTTCGCGAAGGATCGGCTCGTCGCCCCATGGTAGCGCCGCCGGATCGTCGAGCACGAAGGTCAGGAGCCGTTTCGTCAACCGCCGCTCCCGCTGGGCCAGCAGCGCCTCCCGCCCGAGAAACGGCGCCGGCTTGTCGAGCCGCACCGCGAAGCCCAGCCCGGCCTCCCAGGGTGTGTCGTCGATCGTGACGTCCCGGCCCCACGCACGATAGGCCTTCTCCATGCGCAGCGACTCCATCGCATAGTACCCCGCGTCGCGCAGGCCGAGGTCCCGGCCCGCTCGGTCCAGCTCGTCGTACACGGCGGCGGCGTGCGCGACCGGCACGTAGAGCTCCCACCCCAGCTCGCCCACGTAGGTGATGCGTGAGGCCAACGCGGTCGCGGGCCCGATCCGAATCTCCCTCGACGTCGCGAACGGAAAGGCGGCATTCGCGAGATCGACGTCGCTCACCCGCGTCAGCAGCTCGCGCGACCGCGGCCCCATCACGCCGAGCACCGCGTAGACGTCGGTCACGTCGGTCAAGGTGGCGCGGGTGTCCGCGGACAGGTGGCGGCGAATCCAGTCGGCGTCCCGGGTCGCCTGCCCCGAGCCGGTCACGATCAGGTAGGCGTCCGCCGAGAGCCGGGTCACCGTCAAATCGCTCTCGAAGGTTCCGCGCTCGTTGAGCATGGCGGTGTAGACGACCCGGCCCGGAGCCACCGCCACGTCGTTGGCGCAGAGACGCTGCAGCGCCGCCTCGGCGTCCGGACCCTCGAGCCGCAGCTTGGCGAACGACGTCTGGTCGAACACCGCCACCGCCTCCCGCGTCGCGCGATGCTCCGAGGCCGAGTACGGGAACCAGTTCTGGCGACCGAAGGAGTACACGGGCTCCGGGGCGACACCCTCGGGCGCGAACCAGTTGGCGCGCTCCCAGCCCATCTTGGCGCCGAACGACGCGCGGCGCTCGCGCAGCCGCCCGTGGAGCGGCGAGCTGCGCAGGTCACGCCCGCTCTTGAGCTCGCGGTTCGGAAACGCGATGTTGTAGTGCACGCCCACGATCTCGCTCACCCGCTCGCGCAGGAAGCGGCGGTCTCCGTGGAAGGGCGCGAAGCGCCGGATGTCGGCCTGCCAGAGATCCATGGGCGCCCGGTCCTCCACGATCCACTCCGCCAGCGCGCGACCGGCTCCGCCCGCCGCCGCGATGCCGCCCGAGCAGAAGCCGGCGCCGACATAGTAGCGGCGCACCTCGGGCGCCTCGCCCAGGATGAAGTAGTTGTCGGGGGTGAACGACTCGGGCCCGTTCATGAACGTGCGCACCTCCGCCGTCTCGAGAGCGGGCAGGCGGATGAGCGCGTTGGTCATCAACACCTCGAACTTCTCCCAGTCCTCCTTGAGCGTCTGAAACGAAAACCCCTCCGGGATGCTCTCGGTCCCCCACGGCTTCGCCCAGGGATCGAAGCCGCCCATCAGCAGGCCGTGCACCTCTTCCTTCACGTAGATGTGGCCGTCGGGATCTCGCAGCACCGGCAGATCCGAGGAGACGCCCGCGATCGGCTGAGTCACGATGTACATGTGCTCGCAGGCGTGAAGCGGAATGGTCACCCCGCTCATGCGCCCCAGCTCGCGCGCCCACATGCCGGCGCAGTTGACCAGGATCTCCGTGGTGATGGGCCCCGCGGTGGTCTCGACTCCGACGACCGCGCCCCGCCCGATCCGGACGCCGGTGACCTTGACGCCCTCCATGAGCCGCGCGCCGCCGGCGCGCGCGCCGCGGGCCAGCGCCTGGGTCACGTCCGAGGGGTTGGCCTTGCCGTCGCCCGGGATCCACACCGCGCCCACCAGGTCGTCGGTCCGCATCAGCGGGTAGCGGGCCGCGGCGTCTTCCCGGCTGATCACGTGGGCCTCGATGCCGTACGAGTTCGCCACCGAGGCGTTGCGCTTGAGCTGGACCATCCGCTCCGCGGTACGGGCGACGCTCACGCTGCCGCAGCGCTTCCAGCCGGTGGACTGCCCGGTCTCGGCCTCGAGCCGGCCGTACAGCTCGACACTGTAGCCGATCAGCCGGGTGAGATTGCTCGACGAGCGGAGTTGGCCGACGAGGCCCGCCGCGTGCCAGGTGGTGCCGCAGGAGAGGCTCCCCTGTTCCAGCAGCACGACGTCGCGCCACCCGAGCCGCGTCAGGTGATACGCGACGCTGGTTCCGACGATGCCCCCGCCGACTATGACGGCGCGCGCCCGGTCTGGCACGGCGCTACTGCTCATTCATCTGCGGGGGCCCGGACACCCGTCTCGATCCCGGTCAGGCCACTCGGGTCAGGCGACGTGATTCAGGGCGAGGTCGAAGATGTCGAAGTTGCGCAGGCGGCGGTCGGTGGGCACGCCCGACGTCGGCCGGTTCAGCAGCAAGGGCACGGTCTGCTCGCTGAGCCCGCCGTGGGAGCGCAGCGGCGCGTCGAGGCCGGAGAGGTCGTGGCGGGAAGCGCTGGTGCCGATCACCACGTGACGCTCGGAGACCGCGACCAGATCGCCCACGCGATCCGGCGGCAGCTCGAAGCGCCGGCACGCCGCCTCGTGTTCCAGCACCACTTCCATCCCGGCGAGCCCGGCGACGCGCTCCTTCAGCTCGGAGACGTCCGCGCCGGGGGGCAGGTAGACGGTGGCGAACGATCCGAGCGCGCCGTGGTGCACGACGTAGGGATCGGTGATGGGCAGGATCACGCGCGCCCGCCCCGCCCCGAGCCAGTCGTCGAGATGATCCTGCAGGTAGATGACCCGTGGCCGGCCCGCCGGATCGGTCTTCGCGTTCATCCCGTGGTCGGCGGTGATCGCGAGCGTCGCGCCGAGGCCGGCCAGCTTGGCGAAGTACCCGTCCATCATGCCGTAGAACTCGTTGGCCTCGGGAGAGCCCGGCGCGTGCTTGTGCTGCACGTAGTCGGTGGTCGAGAGATACGTGATCTCGGGGCGCATCGACTCCAGGAGCTTGACCCCGGCCGCAAACACGAACTCGGAGAGGTCGGCGCTGTAGACCGACGGCAGCGGCATACCCACCAGACCCAGGCCGTCCGCGATGCCGTGCTCGGCCGCGGTGGTCTCGTTGGCCTTCTCGGCCGAGAAGCACACCCCGGACATCTCGTGGCCCAGCAGGCGCCGCAGCTTGTCCTTCGCGGTCACCACCGCGACCCGCGCGCCGTCCTGCGCGAACGCGGCCAGGATGGTCCCGCAGCGCAGGTAGCGCGGGTCGTTCATCATGACCTCGGCCCCGGCCTCGCGATCGAAGAAGTAGTTGCCGCAGATGCCGTGCGCCGCGGGCGGCACCCCGGTGACGATCGAGAGGTTGTTGGGGTTCGTGAAGCTCGGCACCACGCAATCGGCGAGGCGCTCGGTCCCGCTCGGCAGCGCGGAGGCCAGGTACGGCATGGCCCCGGCCGCGATGGCCTGCCGCACGTAGTCGGGCTCGCAGCCGTCGACGCAGATCACCACCAGCGGGCGGTCCGGCCAGGCGTAACGCCGGCCGTTCACCGTGACGGACGCGGACCTAGTGGTCATAGCCAGCTCGTGCAGCGCGCGTGGGGAAGGTGCTGCTCGGCGGCGGGCCGGAGCTCCGAGTAGAGGCGGCACACCGCCTCCGCCACGCAGGGCCAGCGGTGATCGGCGGCCCACCGCGTGGCCTGCTGGCCGAGGCGCCGCCCTTCCCCGTCGCCGACCAGCCCGGAGATGGCGGCGGCCAGCGCGGCGGGATCACCCTCCGGCACGAGCCGGCCGGTCACGCCATCCTGCACCGTGGTGGTGAGCCCGCCGACGCGCGAGGCGACCACCGGGCTTCCACAGGCCATGGCCTCGAGCGCGACCATCCCGAACGACTCGTAGTACGACGGCATCACGGTGGCGGCGGCGGCCGCGTAGAAGAGGCGCAGCCGGCGCTGGGGCTGCGCGCGCAGGAAGCGCACCCGCCGATCGAGGCCGAGCGTGGACACCCGATCGCGCAGCTCCCTCGCGTGCCCGTTCCCCGGCTCGTCCTGCTCGCCGCCCACGACGAGCAGGCGCGCGGGCTCCGGCACCGCGGTCATCGCCTCCAGCAGCGTATCGAGCCCCTTGATGGGCTGGAGCCGACCGACGTAGAGCACCAGCGGGTCCGGCGGCAGCTCGAGCAGATCCTTGGCCTTGGCCGGATCCATCGGCTGGAACAGCTCGGTGTCCACCCCGCACGGGATCACCGCGATCCGGTCCGCGCGGGCGCCGTAGTACCAGACCAGGTGCGCCCGCTCGACCACGTTGGCGGCGACGATGCGGTCGGCCTGGGCGACGATGCGGGCCTCCTCGTCGATGCGGAGCGAAGGCTCGAGCTCCGCCGGCGACTGCGCCACCGCGTTCTTCAACCGCCCCAGCGTGTGGAACATCTGCACCAGCGGCGCTCCCCACCGCTCCCGCAGCCGCAGCCCCGCCACCCCCGAGAGCCAGTAGTGCGAGTGAATCAGGTCGTAGCGGACGTCGTGCTCGCGCGCGAAGGCCTCGACGCCCGCGCTGAATTCGTCGAGGTGCCGGTGGAGCGCCTCCCGCGGCATCGGCGCCTCCGGGCCCGCGGGCAGATGGACGACGCGGGCGCCCGGCCCCAGCTCGACGATGCGGGGAATGGCGGCGTTCTGCGACCGGGTGAAGACGTCCACGTGCACGCCCATGCGGCCCAGCTCGCTCGCGGTCTGCCGGACGTAGACGTTCATGCCCCCCGTCTCCTTGCCGCCGAGGGCGGCCAGAGGGCACGTGTGCACCGAGAGCATCGCGACGGAGAGCTTCATGGCGTGATCCGCACGTTGAGGACGTCTTCCGGGGACGGGCCGAAGGAGTACTTGTACGGCTCCTCACCGCGCAGGAAGTCGAAGGTGGGGAAGCCGCGCTCGATCGCGTCGCGGATGACGTGGCCCAGCAGCACGATGCCCGGGGCCAGCACCGCGCGCGCCGGATCGAAGCCCGAGTTGTAGAGACCGACGCTGCCCGCGTACTCGACGCAGAGGAACGCGGCCACCGCCGCGCCCTCGAACTCGAGGAACCAGAGCCGCGCCCAGCCCGCCGCGGCCAGGCGCGCGGTGGCCGAGCGGAAGAAGTACTCCATGCGCTCGTCCATGAAGCGCGCCTTGCCCACCTTGGAGAGGCGGTGCAGCGTGAGGAAGCGCGTCAGGCCCTCGTCCCAGCCGTCGAGGGCGGCGTGCGCGCGCACCGTCGTCCCGGGCAGCTCGCGCTCGAGCCGGCGCATCTTGCGCCGCAGCTCGTGCCGGTCCTTGCCCGAGAGGCGGCCGAGGTACTCATCCCAGCTCTTCGGCAGGGCCAGCACCGGGCAGCGGTCCTCCCGCTCCACCGTGACCTTCCGTCCGCAGCCCGGCCCGAGGGCCGGGAGCAGCGTCGCGGTGGACGAGGCGGCGCGGATGCCGTGCAGGTCCCATTCGACCGGCCGGGTCGAGCCGTGCTGGAGCAGCGCGTGCCAGACTTCCTCCTCCCGCCCGGCCGCCGCGATCGCGTCGAGATAGTCGGAGATGTCCACACCGCCGATGATCCGCCGCCGGCCCGGCGCGTCCTCGTAGAGGGGAAGCACGCCGGCCAGAGCGCCCGTGCCGTCGGTCACGGTCAGGATCTGGAGCGCGCCGGCCGTCGCGAAGGCCTGGCTCCACTCGGTCTGCCACTGCCAGGTGAGGAAGACCGAGGGCAGGCGCGAGTGGTCGAGCAGCCCGTTCCAGCGCGCCTCGTCGAGCGTCGCGAATCCGGGGAGGGCGTCGACCTTCATCGGTTCACGGCTCCCCGCCCTCGTCGCCGCCCGGATCCATCAGACCGCCCTCATTCAAGCTGCTCTCGCCCGCCTCGCCTCCGCCGCCCTCCCCCATCGCCTCGTCCATCGCCGAGTCCAGGTCCTCGCCGAGGTCCTCGCCCATCTCGTGGCCCATCTTCTTGACGAACTGGGCCACGCTCCTGGGGTCGTTCTCGTCGAGGTCACCGAAGCTGGAGGGGTCTGCGAGGGCGTCGAGACGGGCGTCTTCGGACTTCACGGTGGCGAAACGTGACATGAGGCGCGACAGCTCGGCGCTGCCGCACCGCGGACATCGGGGCGCCCCGGCAGCCGAAAGCGTGCGGATCAGCAGGCTGATCCGCCGCTGGCAGCCCTGGCATTCGTACTCGTAGATCGGCACGCGCCGCCCCTCCGCCCCGTTGGATGCGTCATTCTATCACGTGGATTCCGGGCCTTCAGGGCGACCGCCGGCGTGGCCGGCGGGTTCTCCACTCCTCCAGCACGGCGCCGCGGTCGGCCGGCTCGAGCCCCAGCAGATCCTTGATGTCCTCGCCGTTCATGGCGGGCGCATCACCCACGTTGTTGTTGAGCTTGAAGTACACCCGCCGGGCCTGTCCCTCGAGGGCCCGGCCCCGGGCCACGATCCCGGTCAGCTCCTCGCGGTTGTAGAGATAGCCGTACTTCTCGGCCACGCTCGGCTCCTGTCCCCGCAGCTGCTTCATGAACCCCGCCCGGTTGCGGCCGTGGAGCCGCAGGACGGCGGTGGGCGAGGTCAGGGCCACCGCGGTGTCCACCGAGGCGGGCGTGCGCGGGGGGTCCCCCGAGACGTAGGCCACCCCGCGCTCGCTCAGGACCCTCAAGGTCTCCTCCGTGTGCCCGGGCAGCCAGGATACGTCCCGGAACTCGACCGCGATGGTCGCACCGGGCAGCCGCGCGGGGAGCGAGGCCAGGTAGGCGAGGGCCGTGTCCCCGTACTTCACCCACGGCGCCATCTGGAACAGCACGTAGCCGAGCTTGCCGGCATCGGCCAGCGGCTGGAGCGCCTCGCGGAAGGCGGCGAACACCCACTCGCGCGCCTCCTCGCCGAAGACGCCGTTCTCGAGCTGGCCGCGCGCGTTGGGGCGCGCGGTGGCGGGCAGCAGCTCCTGGAGCGGGGGCGGCAGCCGAACCGCATCCAGATGATGGCCGGTGAGCAGGGCGTAGGCCTTGACGCTGAACAGAAATCCCGGCGGCGTGCGCTTCACCCAGGCCACCGCGCTCTGGGTCGAGAGCGGAGCGTAGAACGTGGAGTTGACCTCGACACAGTCGAAGAAGCGGCTGTACCACCAGAGCCGCTCCTCGGCCTTCATGCTCTTGATCGGATAGAACGACCCCTCGTCGATCATGGACTTGTCCTGCCACGCGCAGAGCCCGACGCGGTACTCGGTGCGGACGGGCCCGTCGGCGTGGTACCAGATCAGCGGCGGGGGAGCGGGAGACGGGCTATCGGGAGGCGGCTTCGGCATTGGAGCTGCGCTCGGCCAGCCCCAGGCGGCGATGGAGATGGGCCAGCTGCGCGGGCGCCCACCAGTTCCAGCGGCCCATGAGGCGCATGGTGGCCGGGACGAGCAAAGCGCGGACGATCGTCGCGTCGATCACCACCGCCAGGCCGATGCCGATGCCCACGGCCTGGATGATCACCGACCGCGCGGTGGCGAAGCCGAAGAAGACGGCGGCCATGATCGCGGCCGCGCCGGTGATGAGCCGGCCGGTCGACTCGAGCGCGTCGGCCACCGCCTGCGTCGTGTCACCCGTCCGCTCGTACTCCTCCCGCACGCGGCTCAGCAGCAGCACTTCATAGTCCATGGACAGGCCGAACACGAAGCAGAACATGATGAGCGGGGTGGCGGTCTGGATGGGCCCGGGGGTGAAGTGGAGCCAGCCCGAGAGATGCCCTTCCTGGAAGATCCACACCAGCGCGCCGTAGGACGCGCTGATCGACAGCAGGTTCATGATCACCGCCTTCAGCGGCAGGAGCACCGAGCCCAGCAGCAGGAACAGGACGACGTAGGTGGCCACCATGACCAGGCCGACGGTCAGCGGCGCGTGGCGCGTGACCAGGTCGATGATGTCGAGGTCGAAGGCGGTCTGACCCGTCACCAGCACCTCGCCTCCCACCGCGGGATGGGACGTGCGGATCTCCTCCACCAGGGCGCGCGCCTCCGCGCTCGACGGCTTGAGCGGAGTCGAGACCACCAGCAGGGTCAGGCGGCCGCCCACGGTCTGGCGCAGCACCTGGTCCACCGCGGGCGGGCGCAAGCCCGGCGGCGCGGTGGCGAGCATCTGGTACTGCTCGCGCGTGACGCTCGGATCCAGGTCGACCATGCTCTCCACCCGCCCCACGTTCGACCGCTTCGCGAGCCACCGGCTCAGGTCATAGAGCCCGCCCACGCGCTCCGCGGTCAGGGGCGATCCGCTCGGGTAGCGGACCACCACCAGGACCCGGTTGCTGTCGCCGCCCGGGAAGTGCTCGCGCAGCGCATCGTCGCCGCGGCGCGAGACCGCCTCCGGCGGCAGCGCGTTGACGTCCCCCGAGCCCACCCGCAGGTGCAGGAACGGGAGCCCCAGCAGCAGGAGGAGCGCTGAGACGGAGAGGAACACCGCCCACGGATGGGTCATGACCGTGACCGCGACGGTGTGCCAGGGGCCGCGGCCGGCGGTCGACCGCTCGGGATGGATGAACGGCAGCCGCAGCGAGTTCACGCGCGCCCCGAGGACGGCGAGCAGCGCGGGCAGCAGGGTCAGCGCGTAGACCACGGCCAGCGTGACCACTGCGGTGCCCGCCCAGCCGATCGAGCCGATGTTGCCGAGCCCGAGGAAGACCATCCCGAGCAGGCCGATCGCAACGGTCACCCCGGAGAAGAGAATCGCGCGACCGGCCGTCGCCATCGTGCGGGCGAGGGCCTCCGGACCGGGGTGGGCGCGGATCTCCTCGCGGAAGCGGCTGACGATGAAGAGCGAGTAGTCGATGGCCACGCCGAGGCCGATCATGGTCACGATGTTGGGCGCGTACACCGATACCGAGGTGTAGCGGGCCATGAGCAGCGTGGCCGCGATGGCGCCCGCCATCGAGAGCGCGCCGACCGCCAGCGGCAGCAGCGAGGCCACCACCGAGCCGAACACCAGCAGCAGCAGCACCACGACCAGGGGCAGGATCACCAGCTCGGCCCGCTGCAGATCCGTCCGCGTCACCTCGGTGAAATCGTGGTTGAGCGGGATGTTGCCGACCGGCAGGACCTCGAGCGTCTCCGTGCGCACCTTGCCGCGCAGCGACGGGTACACGTCGGGGGGCAGCACCGAGAACTCGAGCGAGGAGAACGCGGCGGCCTCTCCCTTCAGCTCCACCACCGCGAGGGCGCGCCGGCCGTCGCGCGAGATGAGCTGGGCGGCGGGCACCGCCATGTCGTACACCGGCGGGTCGTACGCGGTCACCACCCGGGCCACCCGCGGGTCGCTGCGCAGCGGCGCCAGCGCGCGCTCGACTTCCTGGCGGAACCTCGAATCCCGGGCGGACTGGGTGGGGCTGCTGAAGATCAGGCTGAACGACGGCGGGCGACCGGGCAGCTCCCGCCCGATCAGGTCGAGCGCGCGGCCGGACTCGGTGGTCGTCGGGACGTCGGTGGTGGCGAGCCGGCCGCCGTGCGCGATCAGCCACAGGGATGGTACCAGGCTCAGCAGCGACAGCGCGATGGCCGCGAAACGGAAGCGATGGACGAGCCGGCCCCATCCCGCGAGCATAGGATTCCATGGTACCCCGGAAACGGGATCGAGCCGGCCGACTACGCGCCCGGCGCGGGCGCCGCCGCCCGCGCCTCACGCGCGGCG
>JACXTT010007882.1_pt1 | contig 14908 bp, 12 predicted proteins | sample 9270951 | NCBI WGS metagenome assembly JACXTT01 (sample SAMN15532306, study PRJNA645909) | rock metagenome | isolation source: weathered quartz diorite | place: Puerto Rico | collected 2017-06-21
TCGAGCTCGTGATCGAAGCGGCGATCGCGCGATTGCTGAAGCGCGGCGGTCACGCCGTCGTCGGCAAACGTGACCCGCCGCACGTCGCCGAGAGTGGTCGCGAGGAGCATCCGGCGGGCCTCGGCGCGTACCCGGTTGTCCCGGGTCCCGCCCCCCTGCCGATCCCCTTCCCTGAAGGCATTTGCCACCCCCACAATCCCCCCGAAGTCACCAACGGCGCAGCCGAAGGGATCGACATGGTGACGCTCGAAGCGCGCACGTATGGCCTGGCGCGTCACATTCGGCAGCGGACATCATGCGGCTGGATGATCGTCAATGACGTCGCCGGGTTTGTCGGTCCGGAGGTGTTCAGAGACGCGGAGCAGCTGGAGCGAGCGTGTCTCGAGGACGTGGTGATGGCGAAGCTGCACGGATTGACGATGGGGCTCGACGTCTGTGCGACGTTTCATATGGGGATCTCACCAGGCGAGCTGCGCCAGGTGACGGAGCGCATCGTCGATCGCGGCGCGCCGGCGTATTTGATGGCGGTTGCTGGTAATGCCGATCCGATGCTCGGCTATCTGACCACCTCGTTTCGTGATCACCCTCGCCTCCGCAATCGCACCAGGCGGGGGATGGCGTCGGCAATGCAACAGCGACTCGAGGCGCTCGGTGTTTCAAACGACGGACGGCACTCCGGTGAAGCCGCGGCCCGGCTCTATGCGTCGTACGCACGAGCATCAGGCGATCGAAGAACGTCGTCAACCCTCGAACAAGAAGCGCAGCGTCTGCTGACGGTCTTGCGTGAGCGCGGGTTCGATCTCGGCATTGCCGATGGATCGGATGCGGATGCCCGCCTCGAACGGATCTACCTCCATGCACGTCGCGCTCTCTATTCCACGCTCGAAGATGGAGTAATCAGGGATGCATGCCTGCGCAGTCTTCGCGCTCGCACGGCGGCCGGAAATCGTGACGACTACCTGGCACATCCGCCCTTGGGCGAACGGCTGCGCGTCGAAGATACGCGGTTGGTCGGATCGATGTATCCAGGCCGCACGCCGCAAGTACAGCTAGTGATCTCCGACGGCTTGAATGCCGATGCGATCAACGAACAGCTGCGGCCGCTGCTGCCCATGCTTCGCCGCCTGCTGACGGAGAACGCCTGCCACGTCGGAGAGATCGACATCGTGGTGCAGAACGGCCGCGTCCGCGTGGGCTACGAAATCGGCGGTCTCATTGGCGCCACGGTGATCGTGCATCTGATAGGGGAGCGGCCAGGTACTGGTCTCAACACTCTGTCTGCGTACATCACCTACGGGCGTGAGGAAGCGGGAGCCTGGCGGTGGAGTCCCGGTCTCGATCACTCCGCCACCACCGCGATTTGTGGAATCCACGCGAAGGGAAAGCCGCCGCACATCGCCGCAATCGAAATCGCCCGCGCTGTCGTTCGCATGCTCGCGCAACGTACGTCCGGTGTCGGATTGAAGACGACCACGAACCACTAACCACTAACCACTAACTACCAACCACCAACCAAGAAATTAGGCGATAATCCAGCCCCTGGAAGGAGAGTGCCGTGCCGAACCGTCGTCAGTTTTTCAAGACCGTCGCGGGAGCTGCCGTCAGCGTCTACGCGGGTGAGCGCACCCTGCGTGCACAAGCGCCTTCTCGCCGACAAGTGAGCGTCGCGGGCAAGCGCGTCAAGGTGATTGACGTGCACGCACACTGGGATATGCCGCTTGGCGATGTGGTGAAGGGCACCCCATTCGAGAAAGATCGGGCCACCGGTCCCGGGCTCGACGATCGCATTACCTCGATGGACAAGCTTGGCGTCGACATGGAGGCGATCAGCGTCAACGACTTCTGGTGGTGGGAAATCAAAGACCAGGGACTTGCCAGAGCGATCTGCAACAAGCACAACGAGACGCTTGCGGCGTGGTGCAAACAGCATCCGGATCGGTTCGTGGCGATGGCGTCGATTCCGTTGCAGTTCCCGGATGTGGCTGTCCAGATGCTCGAGGACGCGACGAAACGGCTTGGCGCCCGTGCGGTCGCGATCGGCGGCCATGTCAACGGCGAAAGTCCCTCGCTGCCCAAGTTCGATGTCTTCTGGGCGAAGGTACAGGAGCTTGGCCAGCTCGCGTTCATGCATCCAAACGGTTCCTCGAACCTGATTCAGCAGAATGCGCTGTCCGGACGCGGAGGACTCGGCAACATCGTGGGCAACCCGTTGGAGACGACCGTCTTCCTGTCCCGGCTGATCTTCGATGGCACCTTTGACAAGTTCCCGAACCTGAAGGTGTGCGGCGCGCACGGAGGCGGGTATCTGCCGTCCTACCTGGGGCGCACCGAAGTGGCCTGCCAAAGGCAAGGGCAGAACTGCATCATCAAGAAGAAGCCGAGCGACTATCTGCGCTCGAATATTCTGGCGGACGCAATGGTGTTCTCGGAGGAAGGCGTCCGTCACCTTGTCGCCGAGATGGGTGCCGGTCAGGTAGTGTTCGGCACCGACACACCATTCAACTGGCCGGTGAGCGTCGATCCGATCGTCGACAACAAGTTCCTGAACAATGCGGACAAGGAAGCGGTCCTCGGCGGCAACCTGACGAAGTTGCTGCGGATCACGACGTAACCGATGTTGCCGTATCGTCGCGTCCCGCCGGGCGTCCATCCGCCGGAGGATCCGGCCTACCGCAGCACTGTGCTTCGTCACCCGTTGGAGCCGCTCGTCGAGATCCCGCAGACGATTTCGGAGATTACCGGACCGCCATATCCGTACGACGTCATCGGTCCGGTTGACTACGATCTGACGCGACAGCACGCCGCCGCTCCAATCGGCGAGCGGATCATTGTCGACGGACGCGTGCTCGACGACAACGGACGTCCTCTACCGGGCGCCCTCGTCGAGATCTGGCAGGCCAATGCATGTGGGCGCTATGCACACGAAGTCGACACGCATGACGCGCCGCTCGATCCCAATTTCACGGGAACGGGCCGGACCTTAACCGACGAAGACGGCCGCTATCGGTTCGTGACGATCAAGCCAGGACATTACCCGTGGGGCAACCATTACAACGCCTGGCGTCCCGCGCATATCCACTTTTCGGTGCTCGGCCCCGGGTTTCTCACGCGGCTCGTGACCCAGATGTACTTTCCCGGCGACCCGCTGCAGCCGCTCGATCCGATTTTCAACTCCGTTCGTGATCCCGATATTCGTCAGCGCATGGTGTCGTCGTTCGACATCGACCTCACCGTCCCTGATTGGGCGCTTGGCTTCCGGTGGGACATCGTGCTGCGCGGCCGGGACGCGACGCCTCCACTGGTGTGATGGCGGGCATCACACCGTCTCAAACGGTCGGCCCCTACTTCGGTATCCTGCTTCGCGGCCGCTTCAAATGCCGTCAGGTCACCGACGCCACTCTCGGCACGCGCATCAGCATCGAGGGACGTGTTCTGGATGGCGCTGGCAACGGCATCAGCGATGCGCTTGTCGAAACGTGGCAGGCAGACGCCGGCGGGCGGTACCGCCATCCGGAGGATTGCCGTCCGCAGCCTGCGGATCAGGCATTCAACGGCTTCGGTTGGGCACAGACGCGCGAAGACGGCGGGTTCCGGTTCGAGACGATCAAACCCGGACCGGTTCCGGGACCAGATGGCAGCAGCCAGGCGCCGCATGTGGTCGTCAGCGTCATGGGCCGCGGCATCCTGACGCGCTTCATCACGCGCATTTACTTCCAGGACGAAGCCGCGAACACGGACGATCCGATTCTTGCGCTCGTGCCGGCGAGCCGCCGCGACACGTTAATCGCGAAGCGCGTGGCTGGCGGACGCTACGCATTCGATATCGTCATGCAGGGACCTCGCGAGACGGTCTTCTTCGATGTCTAGCGACGCGGGCTCTGACCTTCTCGGTCCGTTGTTCGGGGACGAGGAAGTCAGCGGCTATCTGTCCGATCGCGCCAGGATTCAGGCGATGCTGGATGTCGAAGCCGCACTCGCGGAGGTCGAAGCCGAGCTCGGTGTCATTCCGCGTCAAGCCGTCGGTGCGATCCGGGCTGCCGCAGAGGCCGACAGGTGCGACTTCGCCGCAATCGCCGCCGCAGCTGCAGGCGACGGGAATCTGGCGATTCCTCTTGTTCGTCAGCTCACGCACGCAGTCCAAGCGATCGACCGCGACGCCGCTCGATACGTTCACTGGGGTGCCACCAGCCAGGACATCATCGATACCGGCCTGGTGCTGCAGGTCCAACGCGCCGTGCCGCCCATCATTCGGCATCTCGATCGCGCTGCGGCAGCGGCCGCGGCCCACGCACGGCGGTACGTGGATACACCGATGCCGGGACGCACGTGGCTGCAGCAGTCCACTCCGATTACGTTTGGCGTCAAAGCGGCGGGATGGCTTGACGCATTGTCACGGCAGCGAACGGCGTTGGCGGACGCGCTCGAACAAACTCGGGTACTGCAGTTCGGCGGCGCATCCGGCACGCTTGCTTCACTTGGCGAACAGGGGGCCAACGTCGCAGAGCGACTCGCACCGAGACTCGGACTGCGAGCACCGGCGGTGCCGTGGCACGCCTATCGCGATCGTCTCGCGTATTTCGCCTGCGTCCTGGGTGTCATGTGCGGCACGCTCGGCAAGATCGGGAGGGACGTGTCGCTGCTGGCTCAGACCGAGGTCGGCGAAGCGGCCGAAGGACGGAGCGGCGGCTCGTCCGCGATGCCGCATAAGCAGAATCCCGTTGGTGCTTCGGTCGCCGTGGCCGCGTCGATACGAGCACCGGGACTGGTAGCGACGATGCTCGCGGCGATGCCGCAGGAGCACGAGCGCGGCGTCGGAGGATGGCAGGCTGAATGGAGCACGCTGCCGGAGCTGGTGCTGCTGACAGCCGGTGCATCGCGGGCGATGGCCACCGTGATGGAAGGTCTTCAGATCGATGTGGCGCGGATGCGCACGAACCTCGAGTCAACGGACGGATTGATCGCGTCAGAGGCCGTTGCGATGGCACTTGCCGGTTACGTCGGACGGAGCGACGCACATGGAATCGTCGAGCTGGCGGCGCGGCGAGCTCGCGAGTCCGGGAGTGCGCTGATAGACGCGCTCGCCGCTGATCCCGCGGTCACTCGCTATTTGACGCGCGAGGATCTCGAACGCCATCTCTCACCGGAGCGGTACGTCACCGCCGCGCGAGCGCTGGTCGAACGCGTCATCGGCAAAGATCGTTAGGGCGGCGCGCTATCGAAAAACAGTAAAATCCAGTCCTCGCAGAGGAGGTCCCACCGTGAGCCGGTTCAACCCGCCGTTCCGCGCCGACCAGGTCGGCAGCTTGCTCAGGCCGTCGCGTCTGAAGGAGGCGCGCGCCCGCTTCGACCGAGACGAAATCACCCGAGACGAACTGCGCGCGGTCGAGGACGACGCGATCCGGGAGGTCGTGCGCAAACAGGAATCGATCGGTCTGCAGAGCATCACCGACGGCGAGTTCCGCCGCACGTTCTTTCACATCGATTTCCTGCAGCGCCTGGAGGGCGTCGCGGTCTCCGGCGGCATGGCGACGAAATTCCACACGCGGGAGGGAGAGATCGATTTTGCGCCGCCGCGTGTGACGGTGACCGGCAAGCTGCGCCACATGCAGGACATTCAGACCGCTGATTTCCAGTTTCTGCGATCGGTTTCCAGCCAGACTCCGAAGGTGACAATTCCATCGCCGACCATGGTGCATTTCCGCGGTGGCCGCAAGGGGATCGACATCACGGCGTATCCGGACCTGGACGAGTTCTTCGAGGATCTGTCGCAGGCGTATCGCGACGAAATCGCGTCGCTCTACAACGCGGGAAGCCGGTACATCCAGCTCGACGACACAAACCTCGCCTATCTCTGCGATCCGCAGATTCGCGCCCAGACCGCCGCGCGCGGTGACGATCCGGACGCCCTGCCGCACTCGTATGCCGCGTTGATCAATTCGGTCATCGACGGGAGGCCGGCGGATTTGACCGTCGCGATTCATCTGTGCCGCGGCAACATGCAGAGCGCCTGGGTGGCCGAAGGCGGCTACGAGCCGGTGGCCGATGCGCTGTTCAACGAACTGCACGTCGACGCGTACTTTCTCGAATACGACGACGAGCGCTCGGGGACGTTCGAGCCGCTCCGGTTCGTGCCGGACGATAAGGTGATCGTGCTTGGCCTGGTGACGACCAAGTCACCAGCACTCGAGCCGGTGGCCGACATCGCGCGTCGGATCGCAGAGGCCTCGCGGTACGTGCCCGTGGAACGCCTGTGCATCAGCCCGCAGTGCGGCTTCGCCAGCACGGCACAGGGCAATCGGATCACCGAGGCGGACCAGTGGCGAAAGCTGGAGCGAATCCTCCAGGTGAGCCAGCAGGTCTGGGGCGTCGTCGCCGCCTGATTCGCTCGCGAACACGGCGCGTGCCATTTACTTTCCTACGGCTCGACATTCCAGAAGTCGTGTTGATCGAACCGCAGATCTTTGGCGACCCACGCGGCTTCATGATGGAGACGTACAAGGAATCGGAGTTCGCCCCTTTCGTCGACGGAGCATTCGTACAGGAAAACCACTCGAAGTCACAGCGCGGGACGCTCCGCGGTTTGCATTTTCAGGTGGCACCCTACGCACAGGGGAAGCTGGTGCGTGTCATCTCTGGAGAGATCTTTGACGTCGCGGTCGATATTCGCCAGGAGTCACCGACGCGCGGCAAGTGGGTCAGCGCCGTTTTGTCGGCCGACAACCGGCGGATGGTGTACATCCCTCCGTGGTGCGCGCACGGCTTCTGCGTGCTCAGCGAGACGGCGGAGGTCGTCTACAAGGCGACAACGGAGTACGCACCGGATCACGAAGCCGGCCTGATGTGGAACGATCCAGCGCTGGCCATCAGTTGGCCGATTCGCTCGCCGCTGGTTTCAGACCGCGATCGGAACTGGCCGCCGTTTAACTGATTCAAGTGCAACATTCAAGATGCAAACAGGCGTGGTGCCGCATACGCGGTGTGGTGCCGCACACACACGGTGTGAACGAGCTTCCATATTGAATTTTGAACTTTGAATTACAGGATTAGCTGCTCAGGTTGTTGAGGAAAGTCTCCGCGCGCCTGGTCCACTCCTCGTGGTCCGGCGCCGGCTGCTGGAGCAGACGCCCCATCTCCTGGATCAAAAGCTCGCGCTCACCCTCGGCAGCCGCACCACAGCGGACGTGCTCGAGCCATCGTTGAATCGAGGTCAAGGCGCGAAGGTGGCGTTCGCACTCCACCCTCCAGTCGAGCAGCAGCGACGCGAGACTGCACATGGAATCGGAGCGCGACCGCGACGTGTCGGCCACCTAAGGGTCAACGACCGGGGCAAGAGGAGGGGTCATACTTCCACTCTTCCAAGCAATCCGTGGGCCGACTCGGGGTATGCTGCGCGCGTGTGGCAGGCCGCGAACTCTCAGTGGTGGGCGCTGCTCATCGTCGCGCTGCTCATCGTGGCTGCATGGCCGCCTGCCGACGATCGCAGCATCGCGATGAAATTCGTCAACTGGGCCGTCGATCCCGTCAACCGCCTTCCAACGCTGCCAGCGCCGTACGGACCCGGAGAGGGCGACGACCTCGAAGCGGTGAACGCCCACGATCTACAGACGCGGATGTACGACGAGCTCTACGAAAAGGGCGGGTGGACGCGCCGTCGTCTGCAGCTGAAAGTGGCGCGCGATCCATTCAACGCGGCAACCGAACGCCAGCTGCTTGTGGCGATTGGCGTGGTTGCCGCGTTCGTCGTGTGGAGGCGGGCGAAACTTACTTCGTAGTCGTCGTCGCGCCGCCCTTGATCGTGATCTTCTCGACGGTCCACGTCGAGCAGTCGCCCTTGTAGATCACAGTGTCGGATTCGCAGTGGATCTCGTGGATCAAGCAGCCGGTCTGCCCATGACCCTTGCTCGTCTGCGCCCAGCCAACGAGGTTGCCGTTCATGTCGAGCTTGTAGATTTTTCCGTTGCCGTCGCCGCTGAACAGATATTGATTCGGCGGCGGTGACGTGCAGACGCTCCACGGCGCGCCGACGGTGGCGATCGACTTCACGAAGTTCAAATCAGTGTCGTACACCTGGATGCGTCGGTTGCCGCGATCCGCGACGTAGACGTTGTCTTTCGCGTCAGTCGTGATGCCATGCACTGTATTGAACTGATTCATGCCGGCGCCGCGGGTTCCGACTGCCTTGACCCACGTTCCATCCTTCGCGACTTTGGCCACGCGCGAGTTCTTGTAGCCGTCAGCGACGTAGATGTTGTCCTTGCTGTCGAAGGCGACGTCCGTCGGTCGGCCGAAGGTGCCAGCGTTGCCCGCCGGGTACCGAACCTCGTCGCGCTCACCGCGCTCGAGGAACCGCTCCAGGAAGTCGATCGCTTCCGGCTTGCGGCCGAGGACCATCGATACCATCCCCTGCGGCGTGAACTTGACGACCATGTTCGACCCCTCGTCGGTCATCCACACGTTGTCGTACTTGTCGACGCGCACGTTGTGCGCGAACGACGCTGCGTAGTTGTCCTGTCCCCACTGCTTGACGAACTTGAGGTTCTGATCGAACTCGAAGAGCTGCGATGCCGTGGCGCCGCGCGCAGGGCCCGCATTGCCGCTGCGCGTAAACACGAACAAGTTCCCTTTTGAATTCTTCGCCACGCCGACCGCTTCGCCGATGGTGTGCCCCGGCACCGTGAGCGGAAGGACCTGCTCGGTGATCGGCAGCTGAGGTGTCGACTTTTCGAGCGCCTCCTGGCGGGCAATGGCGGCCTGCTGTTCGGGACTCGGTCCTTGCGGTGCGGCCGCGGGGGCCTGCGCAGGGGTTTGCTGCGCCTGTGCCTGTCCGCCTCCGCACCCGTACACCGCAACCACGACGATGCCGAGCAGCAGTGCGGCGAAAACGATGGTCAAACGTTTCACGACGGCCTCCTATCGATTCGGGATTCGGAGTTCGGCAGAATCCCGGTTCTTAGAGCAACCAGTGCCGCGGAGTATACTCCGGCCCGGAAACTCCCGACACACTGCGTCCGCACACAAGACCCGCCTCGCCGTCCCGGCTTGGCGGGCAAGGAGCCGAGCATGCACCGAATCGTTGTGGCTCTGGTAGTCATGGCGAGTCTCATGACCGCGAGCCCGGTCTTGGCCCAGGGTGGAGATGGCAGCCTGCGTGGAAGTGTTCGTGACAGCCAGGGCGGCGCGCTGCCAGGCGTGACGATTACCGCCACCAGTGACGTACTCCTCAGTCCGAGCGTGACCGTCACCGACAGCGCCGGCAATTACCGGCTCATCAACCTGCCGCCCGGCACCTTCACGGTGACCGCGCAACTGGCCGGGTTCTCCACCGCGCGCCGCGAAGGCGTCCTGCTGCGTGCCGGCAGCAACTTCCAGGTCGACATGACCATGGAGCTTGGCGCGCTCGAGGAGTCGATTACGGTATCCGGCGATGCGCCGATGCTCGAGGTCACCAAACCGAGCAACGTGCTGACGATCGACGCCGAGTTCCAGAAGGAAGCGCCCGTCGTCGAGGGGAAATTCTGGAGCGACTTCCTGATGCTGACGCCGGGTGTCATCTCGCGTCCGCACAACGACGCGAGCGGCCGCCAGAACTACTTTGGCAACGCCGTCGAGCACCGTGATGCCGTCACGCTGATGGAAGGGCTCTATGCGGGCAATTACAACGATTTCAACATCAACCGGACAGGCCTGAGCTCCGAGGCGATTCAGGACACGGAGGTCAAGACCGGCGGCGTCGATGCAGCCTCGCCGATGGGTTACGGTCTGGTGATCAACATGGTCAGCAAGAGCGGCGGCAACGATTTCCACGGCACCGGCGTGGTCTCGTATCAGCCGTTCAAGTGGAACGCGAACAACGTCGGCTCCGGTTCGCCGGCAACGCGCGAGGTTCATCAGTACGACGTCTCCTTCGGCGGGCCGATCAAGAAAGACAAGACGTGGTTCTTCGGCGCGCTGCGGTATACGCAGAACAAGAGCGGAACCGGCCGCACGCCGGAGCAGCTCGCGGCGCACCGGGCGTTCTTTCCCGATAAGCCGCTCGAGAACAACACCATCACCGGCTACCAGCCATGGGTGAAAGTGTCGACGAAGCTCAATCCGAAACACGATCTCGCGTTGATCTACCAGGCGGACCGGCTCTTGCTCAATGTCGTGGGCGCCGAAGACTACGAGCAGGTGGAGGTGTTGTCGACCGGCGGCCCGATGTACGGCGGGAAGCTCACGTCCGTGTGGGGGAATAACCTCACGTCGACGTTGTACGTCAGCTACAACACGAAGGGTGGCAACAGCACCGACAGTTATGGATACGAGAAGCAGGGGCCGCTCCTCAACATTCATCGCGAGGCGTTTCTCAACCAGGGCATTCTGGAGGGATCGGGATTGATCCTGCGCGGTGGCCAGTGGTCGTCGACGGCGTGCAGTGCATGTTACGACCTCGACACCTCATCGATCACGATGCTTCGCGGCGATGTCATGTACTTCAAAGAGGGATGGCTCGGCTCGCATGAGTTTCAGACCGGATTTCTCGCGATGCCGCGCAGCATCTACAGGAAGAACGTCCACTTCCTCAATGACGGATTCATTCTCGAGCAGCGGAGAATGGTCGACCCCGCGAGTGCGGCGGCAGGAACCATCCCGTTCGCGCGGCAATACATCCTCGGCGATCTGAATCTCGATCAGTCGAAGGGGCGTGACAAGGACATCGGTTTTTACGGGCAGGATAGCTGGAAAGCAGGGCGGCTGACGACGACGCTCGGTCTACGAGTGGACCTGGTTCGACGTTTCGACGTACTCCGTAACCTGCAGCGGCAATCGAGCACTGAGATTGCTCCGCGGCTCGGCTTCTCGTACGTCCTCACCGAGGACGCCAAAAACGTCCTTCGGGGCACATACGGAAAATACCATCAGCAATTGATGGGGACGCGCAATCCGGTGCCGTCCTTCGGCGGCAACGATGCCCAGGGGATGCGCAACACCTACGACCTGAACGCGGATGGCGTGTTCGAGACGGTGATCGTGACGCCCCCCGTAGCGACGTCGATCTCGAGTCTGCAGTTCGATCCGGAGCTTCATCAGCCGAGCTTCGATGAATGGTCACTCGGATACCGGCGGCAGTTCCCAGGGCAGATCGCCATGGACGTCGCGGGCATCGTGAAGGTGAACCACGATCAGTACGCGCAGGTCGACATCAACGGCATCTATCCCAGCGCCCCGTTTCAGCCATTTGGCGGATTCGGCAAAGTCGACCCGAACCAGGGACTGCTGTACCGACTGACGAACAACTCCTGGAGCACCACGCACTACCGCGCGCTCCAGGCGACGCTCACGAAGAACGTCAAACATGGGTTCCAGATGCTCTTCACGGTGCAGCGGCAGTGGCAGCACCTCGAGGGGACATGGAATCCGACAGACCCGGCGAAGTTCATCCAGCCAGACGCATTTGCTAATAACAAGAACATCTGGCGGACCGACGGCGTGCAGGATCAGAACAGCCTCGCGACCGGCAACTCACTGGTGAACAACCCGATGTGGAACCCGTACTCGATTCGCATGGCGGGAACGTGGCACGCGCCGTGGGATCTGGTCACCTCCGGCAGCTACACGATCGTCGCGGGCAACTGGACCGGACCAGTGATCGATCAGCTGCCAGCGAACAGTCCGCTGATCTCCGTGTTTGGACCGTCGACGGTGGTGTCATCAACGGGCGCGCGGCAGTCGAACCCGCTTGCCACGCGCATCCGGTTCTACTACCCGACGCGCGGAGAAGGGCAGCCGCGCGCGCCCGACGTTCACATTGTGGGCGTGAAAGTAGGGAAGCGAATTCCGTTTGCGACCGACAAGAACGTCGAGGTCGCGCTGGAAGTGTTCAACCTCCTCAACGCCGGGGACTTCACGGAGTGGAGCCGGCAGGGAGCCAACCGGATCTACAACCCGCAGACGTTCAAGACGTTCACGAACCCGCAAACGCCGCGGGCGGCGACGTTTGAGGTGATCACGAGGTTCTGAGGCGAGAAGGGCGGGAAGGGCTGGACGGGCGGGAAGGGAAGGATTCTCCTGCCGATTCCGCCCTTCCTGACTATCGCGCGCCTCTAGCCCTGCAGTGGCAGATTAGACAGCGAGGTCCGATTCGAGTTCTCCCAGACGCGCCACGCACACGTCGTCTCGCGGGCACCACCATGCGCCATCCCGAAACCACAGCGGATGCCCATGGTGTGGACACTTCGGCCACACGGTGTCGACAAACTCATCATGCATGTCTTGTTGGGTATCGTCGACGACCTTCTGAATGTAGCTCGCGACGTCGTCGATGAACTGCCGAAGTCGGACAGCGTTGTTTACGGCAAAGTCATCGTGACCAGTTCCGACCGTTGCGTGCAAGTCGTGAACAAGTTTGCGGATGACTTGTTCCTGGTCAGCATCAGTAACCGGCATCTTCAATGAGGTCCGCCTATCGAGTGCGTTCACTTGCCGGCCCAGCCGCAGGAACGTGACGCGTCGAAAAACGGTAATGCTGCGGTGACTACGCGGCTTCGGAGAAGGAGGGCGGAAAGGGCTGAAAGGGCTGGCCTTCTAGCCTCCCGTCCCGCCCTTCTCGCCCAATTACTTAGTGGCCGTCGCGGGTTTCTTCCCTGTGTACTCAAGGACGAAAAGCCCCGTGCCCACGCGATCGGACGCGTACGCCAGACCGCGATGGTCGATGGTGACGTCGTTGATCTGAATCGCGGTCGGCTGCCCCTTCGCAATCGGGTGCGACTGCGAGTTCGTCTTCGGCATGTAATAGCCGACCTCTTTCAGGTTGTACGGATCGGAGAGATCAACAACGCGGATGCCCGCGTTGAAGTAGGCGACCCACGCCAGCTTGTCCTCGAATCGGTTGATCTCGCTGTTCACCTTCTCCGCATGCTGATGCGGCCCGAAGCGCCCGCCTTTGTCGCAGAAGTTGCCGACCGGCACCTGCCATGTCGAGACGGGGAACGGGTGTGTTTCGTCGGTGATGTCGACCATGTATGACTTCGACCGGATGCCACTGGCGCACGGTTTCATGTCCGCGTTGCCTGCAGCTTCGTCGGTGATGAACGCGTAAGTGCGCGGCAGGCCGTCGGGTCCTTTGAAGTTTGGTACCTCTTCGTACTTGATCGGCGACACCGTGTGCGGCCCGCGTCCGGGCGGATTGGTGTCGATCAGCCAGAGCATCTTCGGATTCTTGATGTCCGCGATGTCCCAGCCACCGGCGAGCCCTGAACCGCGGAACCCGATGTAGAGACGATGGTTGTCCTCGTCAACCATGGGGTGATGCGCGTACTCGTTCTGATAGCCCGGCAGTCCATCTTTCTGGCTCGGCGATGCGATGCGGCTGACGAACTTCGGGTGCTTCGGGTCCTTGAGATCCCAGATGTGGATGATCGTCAGCCCCCGATAGCCCGGTTCACCCGAGCTCGAATAGAAGTAGCCCGATTTCTGCGACCACCATCCTTTATGCGCGCGGCGGATGAACGTGCCTCCGCAGCCGGGTCCGCAGTTGTTCGGCGGCGTTCCTGTGATCTCGGACACTTTGAAGATCTTCGAGGGATCGGTGCCGCGCGTGGTGATGTCCCAGATCTCGAACTTGAACTTCTTGCCCGTGTCCCAGCTACGAATCAGGTAGTCGTGACCTGCTGGATCCGAATTGAAGCCGTAGTCATACACGACCGAGACCGATCGCGAGTTGACGTGGGCCTCCTCGTTCGGAATGTGCCACACGAACTTGGGGTTCGCGGGGTCGTCGATGTTCAGGATGGCCGTGCCGTTCCATTCCATCTTGCCCGTGATCGGGTTGAGGATCGGCTGATCGTTCCCGGTCGCATCGTCCGACGCCTGTGGATCGTTGCGATCGTTTGGCGTCAGGCCGACGTAGAGCCAGTTGCCATTGGCGGGGTCGGACTTCGCGGTGAGCTGGAGTCCCTGCCGTCCCTGCATGTCGTTGTAGCCAACCAGCCTGACATTCTCGGCGCCGTCCGCACGGGGATCCGCCGCGGCCTGGGACGCCCCGTTGGATGCCGGAGCCTGCGCCGTTGAGCATCCAGCCAGCGCCAATATGAACCCGAGACAGGCCCACTTCATCATCGTCATCGCGAATCTCCTGAGTTTTCTTCAGTGACACTAACGCGCCAAAGATTATGTCTCTACACAACTCCTTTTTGGCGCGTTAGTGTCACCAAGGTGACAGCGTGGCCTTGGTCACAGCGCGGCATGCTTTCGTCCCGGCCGTGCCGCGCTGTGACCTTCGTGTGTGCGCGCGAACGCGCGCCTTCGTGGCCCTGGGTTGCGGGGATTATAGGCCCATGGCACACTGCGCAGCGCCTGTCCGCCGCCAGCGGACCGCGTACGCGGTCCGCCTAGCCAGCACTGGCTTGTCGCGTCGCACAGCGACGCGACCGCGCGGAGGCGGATTCTGGAGGACTTATGGTGAAGAGGTTCGTGATGTTCGTCCTGGCTGTTGGACTGTCAGCGTCCGCATTCGCGCAGGATGCCCGCGCAGTGCTGCAGGCGTCACTGAAGGCGATGGGCGGCGAGAACCTCAAAACCATCCAGTACTCGGGCGCCGGATGGTCGTCGGCAATCGGCCAGACCTACGGGCTTGACACCGACTGGCCGCACTTCGAGGTCGCGGCGTACACGCGCGTGATTGACTACGACGCGAAGTGGTCGCGCGAAGACTACACGCGCCGGCAGGGAAGTTACCCGACGTTTGGACGAGTGCCGATCCCCGAGCAGCATGTGACCGCGATTCTGAGCGGCAACTACGCGTGGGACACGAACGGCGAGACGCCGGTGCCGTTCACGCGGATGTATCTCGATGGTGTGCCGTACAACATCCTGCGGCAACTCGAGCTCGCATTGACGCCGCACGGCGCGCTGAAGGCCGCTCTGGCAG
>JACXTT010007883.1_pt1 | contig 14908 bp, 10 predicted proteins | sample 9270951 | NCBI WGS metagenome assembly JACXTT01 (sample SAMN15532306, study PRJNA645909) | rock metagenome | isolation source: weathered quartz diorite | place: Puerto Rico | collected 2017-06-21
ATCTCGCGCGCCGCGCGGGCGTGCGCAAGGGGATCGCGCTCGACGGCCCGCACTGCCTCGACGGCCTCGTCGCAGGTCGCGAAGGCCAGCAGGCCCCGTCCCGACGGGATGCGCTCGCTGAAGCCGGTCTCCTGGGTGACGACCGGCCTCCCCGCCGCGAGAAAGCACGCACTCCGGTCACTGAACCAACCGCTCCGCGGCCGTACGTAGACGTCCTTGGCGACCGTGAACTCGCCCCGCGCCCCTTCGATGAACGCGCGATACGTATCGACGTCGGCCGAGATCGGCCGCGGATCGACGAGCGTCCAGCCATGCAGCGCGAGGTCGGCGCGCACGGCCGCGTCGAGGGGGTCCATCGCCAGCTCGAAGCGCATGGCGCTGCGGCGCGGCACGTCGATCATGCGCACGAAGTTGCGGTGCTTGGTCCACTCATACGTCTCGCCACGGAACACCACGTCCTTGCCCTTGTTCTCCCAGGTCGCGATCGAGCGGTACGCCGTGCCGAGCGGTCCCGAACGCCAGGCGTCGAGCAGCACCGGCGGGCGGGTCGCGATCCAGCGGAAGCGCTCGACCGGCACCGCGCACGACGGCGAACCGAGCAATTCCCCATAGGTGAACAGGACGTCGTGCTCGGCGAGAAAGGCGATGCTCTCGGCATCGCCGTTCGCCACGCGCATCTGCTCGACCATCGGATCGGTCTCGACGTAGCAGAGCAGCGCCCCTTGATGGTGCTCGGGTCGGAGGCGCGTGGCGCCGCACAGGTTGAAGATCGCGTCCGCCTCGCCGTAGAGGCGCTGTACGCGCTCGCGATCGAGCCCGTGCCAGGCGTCGAGCTGTGCGTCCCAGTACGCCCAGCGATCCGCCAGCCCGAGCCGCTCCATGACCGCGGCGAGAAAGGCGACGTTGGCCGAGGCGTCGGTCGCGATCCCGCCGCGGACGGGGTCATAGGGCGGCGCGCCCGAGTCCTCGACGTAGAACACCTCGCAGCCGAGCGCCTGCAGTCCCTCGAGGTATTGCATCGCCTGCCACGTCACCCCGGCGAGCGGATACTGCGCGGCGATGCCGAGCACGACGATGCGCGCCCGGGGTCCTGCCCTACCCGGCCGCTCCACGCTTCGCCTGCTTTCCGAATTGCGCCTCGTAGAGGCGGGTGAACGCACCGCCGCGCGCGACAAGCTCGTCGAAGGCGCCCGCCTCCGCGACCGTGCCGTCGCGCAGCACGATGATCTGGTCGGCGTGGCGAATCGTCGAGAGCCGATGGGCGATCACGAACGTCGTCCGGCCGCGCATCAGCTCCTGCAAGGCAGCGATGATCAGCGCCTCGGTCTCCGCATCGAGGGCAGAGGTCGGCTCGTCGAGAATGAGGATCGGCGCGTCGCGTAGGATCGCCCGCGCGATCGTGATCCGCTGGCGCTCGCCGTCCGAGACCGTGGCGCCCTGCTCCCCGATGCGTGTCGCCAGGCCACGGGGCAGTTGCGCCAGGAAGCCGTCGAGCTGCGCCATGCGCGCGGCGCGCGCCACCTCGTCGTCGCTCGCGAACGGCCGTCCATAGGCGATGTTCTCGCGCACGCTGGTCGGAAAGACGAAGGCCGGCTGCAGCACCATCGCGATGCGCTCGCGCAGCTCGCGCAAGCGATATTCGCGCAGGTCGACGCCGTCGAGCAGCACGCGCCCCGCGACCGGATCGTAGAAGCGTGCGACCAAGCTCACCAGCGTGCTCTTGCCCACCCCGGTCGGGCCGACGATCGCCAGGGCCGAGCCTGGGTGGGCGGTGACGTTCACGTCGTGCAGGACTCGGCGCCCCTCGACGTATTCGAACGCGACGTTCTCGAGTCGTACCTCGCCGCGCAGTCCGCTGGCGTCGATCGTCCGCCGTCCGTCCGGCAGGTCGGACGTCGTGTCGAGGATCTCGAGGACACGCCGGGCACCGGCGGCCGCCCCCTGCACCATCCCGATCGTCTGGCTGACGCTGTTGATCGGCGCGTAGAGCGAGGCGAGGTAGGTGGTGAACACCAGCACCTGGCCGACACTCAAGGTGCCGGCGAGCACGTGCGTCACGCCCACCCACAGAACCAACGCGGTGCCGCCCGCGACGATGACGTTGATCACCGAGGAGTACACGGTCTGCAGTAGGTAGAGGCGGAGGTTGGCGCGAAGGCTGTCGCTGCTGGAGGTGGCGAAGCGCCGCGCCTCCTCCTCCTCGGTGGTGAAGGCTTGGATCACGCGGATGGCGGCGATCCCGCGCTGCGCGATCGAATAGAGCTGGCTCTCCTTCTGGCGGGCGTCGGTGGCGACGGCCGAGATCCGGCGCCCCATCAACGAGATGCCGATGAAGATGAGGGGGCACACGGCGAGTGCCACCAGCGTGAGCTGCCAGTCCATGCGCAGCATCACCGCCATCATGCCGAAGAACATGGTTGTCGAGGTAATGATCGGGAAGACGCCGTTCATGCTCAGCGTCTGGATCGCGAAGGTGTCTGCGATCACCCGATAGAGCAGATCGCCGACCTCGCGCGTGCTGTGGAAGCGCAGCGACAGGCGTTGCAAGTGCTGGTAGAGGTCGAGGCGGAAATCGTTCACCATGCGCTGGCCGACGCTGATCGTGGTCGCGTTGTTGAGGACGCTGAGCAGCGCCAAGAGGCCATAGAGGACGACCAAGCCGACGCAGGCGATCGCCAGCAACTGACGCGGCGTACCGCCCGCGAGGCCGGGGAATGCGATCGGGGCGCCGCCGACGACGTTGTCGACGACGAGCTTCAGCGGCCACGGCTTCAGCAGCTCGCAGGCGCTGATGAGCAGCACTTGCAGCACCGCGATCGAGAACTGCACGCGGTACGGGCGGAGATACTGGACGATCGTCCGCGCCAGCGGGAAGCGCCGGCGAATGGACGCCGACACGGCCGGGTCGCTCAGCGGTCCGGCTCCACCGGGACGAGCCCGATCTGCTGCGCGACGATCTCGCTCACGTGGTACATCACTCGCCCCACCAGAAAGCTCTGATACCCGACCGACAGACCGGTCAGGACGCCGAGCACGATCGCAACCGCCAGCAGCTCGGGAACCAGCAAGTACGCCCCGATCGCCAGCAGGCCGGCGAGGCCGCCGAGCGCAAACTTGGCGGCGCGCGAGGTCTTCACCGTGCATCGCACGTTGAACAGCCGCCGTGATCCGCCGTGGTTTTCGACCGCGACCCGCACCTGCGACTTCGCCCAGATGCCGCGATGAATCTCGAGATCCCAGCCGCTCCAGCCCAGATCGTGCGCGATCAGATACTTGCGCGGCAGCAGGAAGCGGATCACGCCGTCGAGCAGCTCCTCTTTCTCCTGCGCGCGCTCGCTCCAGTAGCGAAGGAGGAACTCGCGCGTCACCCAGCGCACGCGCGGCTTCTGCGTCGGCTCGCCTTCGCTGATGCGCTCGACGTTCGTCAGCCCCTTGATGCGCCAACGATAGCGCTCGTAGCTCCGCAGCAGCGGTCCGAGGTAGATCAGCGCTGCCACCATCGCGCGTCCGCGCCAGTCGTCGTAGCGCGGCTCGATGCGGGCCTGCATCGCACTCACGATCGAGGAGCCGATCGTGATCGCGAGCGGGACGACGGCGAGCATGATGTTCTTCCCCGCCGCGAACGCCGCCACCAGCAGCATGAGCGCGAACACGTTCCACTCGAGCGTGAACGGCAGATACGCGAACATCGACGACGGCGGCTCGTACAGGGTCTGGAAGAGCCCGCGTCCGAACGTCCCCGAGTAGATGATCGGACGGCGCGAGAACAGCGAGGTGGTGAAGTCGCCGTAGATGCGCCCCAGCCAGCGCGACTGCCCGAGCATGTTGAAGCGGTACGGATGCTTGAAGTAGAGCAGCGCCTCGGCCTTCCCGTAGCCACGCTGTTGCTTCAGGTAGTCGCGCACGGTGTTGCGCCGGAAGTGCCACACCGTCGCCGCCGGGCTGAAGCCGATCACGTGTCCTTTGTTCTGCAGCCGCCAGCACAGATCGACGTCGTCGCCGGCGGCGGCGAAGATGGGCTCGAACCCCCCAACCTCGTCGAGCGCCCGTTTGGTGAACGCCATGTTGCAGCCGGGGATGTGCTCCGCGATCTCGTCGTTGAGCAGCACGTGCGTCGGGCCTCCTGGGGAAGCGGCGACGTAGGCGGCCACGGCACTGTCCTCGGGCGGCGGGAAGTTCGGTCCGCCGACCGCGACGAAGCCGCCTTCGACGAACTTGTCGACCAGGTAGGACAGCCAATCGGGATCGACGACGCAGTCGGAGTCGGTGTACGCGACGATCTCGCCGGTCGCGCGCGCGGCGCCGACATTCCGCGCCACCGATAGCCCGCGATTCTCCTGGTTGATCAGGATGAACTCTGGATAGTGCTCCGAGATGGCGCGGGTGGAGTCCGTCGAGCCGTCGTTGACGATCACGACCTCGTAGTCGGGGTAGCGCAGGCCGCGGAGCGACGCCAGGCAGGCATCCATCGTCCGCTCGGCGTTGTACGCGCAGATGACGACCGAGACGCGCGGATAGCGCGGCAAGGCCGGCGGGAGGTCGTCGCTAAATTCGGCCTGCACGGCGTGAAACGCCGGCTTCGGCTTACGGTCGCGGGTGACGAGCCCGAAGGCCCAATCCGCGATCTGATGTCCACCGGTGAACCAATCGTCCGTCCACGAGAACACGCAGGTCCCCGCGGCACCCGAGGCGAACGCCCCGCGCACCTGCCAGGAGAGAATCTCCGCCTGGGTGTCTGCCCCGAGCCGGTGCGAATCGATCCCGTGCTCGGTCAACACCAGCGGCCGATCGCCGGCGATGTTCTGCAGCCGGCCAAGATAGCGGCGAAAGGCTTGCTCGTCGTGGAGGTAGACGTTGAAGCAGACGAAATCGATTTCGGTGAGATCGAGGTATTCGGTGGGTGGAAAGTTCGCGTAGCTCACCAGCGCCGTAGGCGCGATCGCTTTCACCTCCTGACCGAGCTCGGCAAGGAAGTGTTCGATCCGTCGCGGGCCGTACCAGCGCACGATGTCGGGCGGGATCTCGTTGCCGATCATGTAGGCGAAGACGCTGGAGTGGCCCTGGCAGCCGCGCACCGCGCTCCGGATCGTTTCCCGGATCTCCCCGACGACCGCCGCCGAATCGAGGAAGCAGACGTGCTGCGACCAGGGAATCCCGACCATCACGCGCAATCCGTAGGTCGTCGCGCAATCGAGGAGCCAGCGCGGCGGCACGGTGAACGTGCGGATCGCGTTCGCCCCCAGCTCGCGCATGAGCGCGAAGTCGCGCGCGACCATCTCGCGCTCGGGGAACTGTGTCCCATGGGACGCGGGCGCGAACGGGCCGTACGAGACGGCCCGCATGTAGAACTTCTCGTTGCCGGTCCAGAAGAACTTGCCTTGGACCGTCGGCGGGCCGCCGACGTCGGCCGGAGCCGGCGTGGCAACGATCCGTGCCGCCGGGCTCGCGGAAAACGCCGTCATGCGACCGCGAAAAGCGGCGCGCGCATCGGCACCCCTCGGGCGCTCCCTGGGCTCATGGAAGCTGATAGGTGTAGCAGGTCGCGCGGGGAGCGGCGAGAGCGAGCGCGCGCCCCGGCCGGCCCACATGCGGCACACGCCGGCGGACGCCAAGCCCACGCGAACGAGCCTGCGGCGGCCCGGCGGTCTCATGCTGGTGGAGGGACTCGAACCCCCACTGGACTGATTTTAAGTCAGCTGCCTCTGCCGTTTGGGCTACACCAGCGAACGCGAAAGGCGGCGAGCGGATTCGAACCGCTGCATCGAGGTTTTGCAGACCTCTCCCTTAACCACTTGGGTACGCCGCCGGAGGGGAGATGCATACTACACCGTCCTCGCAACCGGCAACTACGAGCGCGACGAGGATGCGTGCCGTCGAGCCGCGACGGCGATCGCATACCATGTGAGCGACCGCAATTGCTCCAAGGTCTTGATGCTCCTACAATCGCGGCAGCATGGACCGTGTGGCGCTCGCTCTCGCGTTCGCGCTGGCGTTTCTGGTCGCGCCGGCGGGCGCGGAAGTCTATCGCTGGACCGACGAGAGTGGTCGCACGCACTTCGACGACGATGCCGCGCACGTTCCCGACGCGCAGCGGGACGGCGCCCGGGTGTACCAAGAGAAGGCGCGGCCTCCCGAGGCCCCGGCATCCTCGAGCGGACCGACGCAAAGCATGTTCGCCGCCGCGCTCGCCCGCGAGCTCGGCCTGCAAACCTCGGCGACCCAGGACCCGGTCTCGCTTCTGCATCTGGTCGGGATCTATCCGTCGATGGGCTGGTACCCGGCGATGACCCTCTCACCCGCCGTCGTCCAAGAGGTGGTGACGGCCACACGCGCCGCGGGACGTGGGCGCCGACTCGGCCAGTCCGAGGTGAGCGCCGAGGCGGTGGTGATACGCGTTGCGACCTCCCTCGGGGTGGCGGCGCCGCCGCCGCAAGCGGTGCCCGAGCCTCCACCCCCGCCCCCGGTCGTGGTCGCCCCGAACATCGTCGTCGAGGTGCCGCCGCCCACGGTGATCGTCGAGCACGTGCTGCCAGCACCGCAGCCGGTGTTGTCGCAGTACCCCACGTTCGCGTTCGGCATTCCCTTCGCCCCCCTGCCGGTCGCCCCGTCAGGCCCTATCCCTGATCGGATCGTGCCGCTCTCGAATCCCGCCGGGCGCCTGCACGGGCCGCTGGTGACGCCGCTCGCGGCGCGTCCCTTTCAGCGTCCGCTGGCCCAGTAAATCCGCGTCAGGACGTGTTGGCTTTGCGCCACACGTCCGTTATGCCCTTGCCCCAGCACACCGGAGGTTCCTCGTGAAGCTCGATACGGTCCTCGCTCCAATGGCACTCGCGAACGTCGGCGCCTACGCCCGCGCGGCGGACGAGATGGGATTCGACGCCCTGTGGACGGCCGAGACCAGCCACGATCCCTACCTCCCGCTCGCGCTCGTCGCCGAGCACAGCGAGCGCTTGCGCTTCGGGACCTCGATCGCGGTCGCGTTTCCGCGCAGCCCGCTGGTTCACGCCCAGATCGCCTGGGATTTGCAGGCGCAGTCGAACGGGCGCCTCCTCCTCGGCCTCGGCACGCAGGTGAAGGGGCACAACGAGCGCCGCTTCGGGATCACCTGGGAGGCACCAGGACCGCGGCTACGCGAGATGATCCTCACCATCCGGGCCATCTGGGACTGCTGGCAAAACGGCACCAAGCCTCACTTCGAGGGCGAGCACTACCGCTTCACGTTGATGACGCCCTTCTTCAACCCGGGGCCGATCGCCCACCCCGCAATCCCGATCTACATCGCCGGCGTCAACCCCTACATGTGTCGGCTCGCCGGTGAGCTCTGCGACGGCTTCCACGTCCATCCATTTCACTCGATCAAATACCTGCGCGAGCACCTGCTCCCCGAGGTCGAGGAAGGCCTCGCCACCGGTGGCCGCACCCGTCGCGATCTGACGTTGTCGACCAGCGCCTTCGTCATCACCGGCGAGACCGCCGCCGACATCGAGCGCGCCAAAGACGCCGTCCGCATGCAGATCGCCTTCTACGCCTCGACCAGGACCTACATCCGCGTCCTCGAGACGCACGGCTGGGGTGACACCTGCGTCCGCTTGAACGAGAAGGCCGCCAAGGGTGATTGGGGGGGAATGGGACGGGAGATCACCGACGCGATGCTCGACGTCTTCGCCATCACCGCGCCCTACGACCAGATTGCCGCACGCACACTGGAGAAGTACGCCGGAATCCTCGATCGGGTCGCGTTTTACGTCCCGTACACGCCCGGGGCAGACGACGATCGCTGGAGACGCATCGTCCGTGCGTTTCACTAAGCGCGCCACCCTCGGCACGCGGGTCCGCTTCGAGATGGAGGGGCGCCGGCGTGTGGTGACGGTCGAAGGTGGCGATCTACCCGAGATCGAGCGGCGGCGTCTACGGCGTCTGCTGCGGCCTCTTCCCATTGCCAGCGGGACGGTGATCGTTCGTCGCGACTTCGCCGGACACCGCCGGGTGGCGTTCAGCCGCGACATCCCAGATCACGTACAGCAGACGATTCGCAACATCCTCGGCAATCTCTCTCGTCTCGGCGCTCCCTGACACACCGACTGTGCCGCGAGCGGCCCAGCCGAGCCAGGCCGTCTCTGCGCCGACGCCGCTAGGTGCATGATTTCCGGAGCATCCTCGGTGGCATGGAAGTCGCTCTCAGCGAGTCGGGCGTCGTAATGCCGCCCACCCGCAGGCCCCTATGCGGGAACGACTGGAAACCCGAGCAATGCGCTTGATCGACTGCCAACGTACCGCAGCTCCGACCCCGACCCGCGCAGGCCGGACCGACCTCCCCCTTCTGGTCGGCGCGGCACTTCTGCTGGCCACCCTCGTCCACGACCCCCGAACGTTGCTGCCGGCAAGCGCATTGCTCGCGTTTCTCTCTGCTCTGACCTTGCTGCGCGGATTCGGCCGCCCTCCGCATCCTGCCCCCGCTCCAGCGAGCGAGCATGTCCCCTCGGAGATCGAGGCGAGTGTCGCGCGGCTCGCCGCATCCGAAGAGCACCATCGCTCGATGATCGAGCATGCCAGCATCCCGATTCTCACCCTCGACCTCGCGGAGACGATCACCTCGATGAACCGCGCCGCAGAGATCATGTTCGGATGGAACCGCGAACTGCTCGTCGGTCAACCCGCGACCCGACTCCTCGCCGACGCCAGTGTTCGGGCGCTTCGACGCTGGACGCGCGGCAACATCATCACGCCGAGCGAGCCGCTGGTGATGGAGATCCGGGCGGCGCATCACGAGGGTCGCATCATCAATCTCGAGGCGCACCCCGCCCTGCTGCGAACCGGTGGCGTCCCCCTCGGCGTCGAGCTGGTCTGCCGCGACGTCACGGCACGGGCGACCGTCGAGCAGCTTCGTGACGACTTCCTTGCCATGATCGGCCACGACATCCGCAACCCCCTCGGTGCCATCTTCGGCTACACCGAGATGATGCTCGATCCCGCCTCGGCGCTTCCGGCCGAGCACCGCGACCTGGTGCTGCGCATCAACACCAACTCGCGCACGGTGTTGACCCTGGTCGGCAACTTCCTCGACGCGTCCCGCATCGAGGCCGGGCGCATGACGCTCGAGCGCCGTCCCGTCGACATGAATGTCGTGGCCCAGCGCATCGCCGATCAGTACACCGCGCGCGCGCAGATGACCGACCTCGCGCTTCACGTATCGCTCGATCCCGATGTACCTGCGATTCTCGCCGACGAGCTGCAGATCGAGCGGGTCGCGGCGAACCTCTTCACCAACGCCCTCAAGTTCACGCCGCGTGGTGGCACCGTGACCCTCCGCACCGAGCGTCTGCCCTCGAGCGTCGCCCTCGCGGTCTCCGATACCGGTGTCGGCATCCCGCAGCACGAGTTCGCGCGCATCTTCCAGCGCTATGCCCGGAACGACGACGGCACCCACGAGGGGACCGGACTCGGGCTCTACATCGTCGGGACGCTCGTCGAGGCCCACGGCGGCTTCGTCACCATCGACAGCATGCCCGGATCCGGAACGACGTTCACCGTGTATCTGCCGATCATCGATTGGCGTCCCTCGGCCGTCGATGCAGCGAAGCATCCGACCGGGGACACGGCGGTCGTGCTGCACTGAAACCGGCGCCTGTCGTCCGGCCCGCCTCCCGAAGCGAACAGTACAGGCTTAGCCAGCTCGATCAGACGCGTGTGGGGGATCTCCCGGTCGGAAGCGCTGCGAGTTCGGCGCGCGCACGCGCAAACACGCTCGCCAGCATCGCGCCGGTGAGACGGCCGGTCTGCGTGTTCTGCCGGCTCGGATGATACGATGCGATCACGGTCCGGGCGCCGAGCCGCGTCACCCCGCCGTGCGTGAAACGCGGCAGCGGTCGCGGTAGCACCGCGCCGGTCACCCGCTCGACCGCAAGCACGCTAGCGAACGCAATTCGTCCGAGCGCGACCACCACGCGCACACCCGTGAGCAGGGCAAGCTCCCGCGAGAGAAACGGACGGCAGCGCTCGAGCTCGCCGACCGAGGGTTTGTTGTCGGGCGGTGCGCAGCGGGCCGCGGCGCTCACGTACGCGTCGGTGAGGACGAGGCCGTCGGATCGCGATACCGAGAGCGCCTGATTGGCGAAGCCCGCCTCATGGAGCGCGCGGAAGAGCCAGTCGCCGCTCTGATCGCCGGTGAACATGCGCCCAGTGCGGTTCCCGCCGTGCGCGGCGGGAGCGAGACCGACGATCAGTAGGCGTGCGGCGGGATCACCGAATCCGGGTAACGGCCGACCCCAATAGCGCTGGTCGCGAAACTGCCGTCGTTTGACGCGCGCGATCAGCTCACGATGCTCGACCAGACGCGGGCAGCGCCGGCAGCGGACGATCTCACGGGCCAGGCGCTCGAGCCGTCGTGCCGCGTCCGCCCGCGCCGCCACGCCCGTCAGTCGCCGATGTAGCGGACCTGGCCACGCTCGGCCAGCACCGCCTGCGGAATCTCGGCGTCGGGAATGCCGTGACGCAGCCGAAGATGAGCCACGAAGTCGGCACGATCGCGGAAGGCATGCCGATGTGGCTCGCAAAAGTACGGGGCGCGGTTCACCGCCACCACACCCGGGACGCGATGATGGGAGCCGCCGAATGGAAACACGACCTCGGAACTATAGCGGTCGAGGGGCACCTCGATGAAGAGATCGGGATGACCCTGCGCGCGTCCGTGTGGCACCTCGCCCCGCACCGGGGGATTTTCCTGCGCCCGCCCGACGACCGCCAACACGATAGCGACGAGCACCAGAGCGGCCGCGCGCAGCGCACGGATTCTCATCGAGGGCACGTACGATCGAGGCACGACGCCAGTATCGCATGCCGCGTCCAGGCCGAGAATCCGCGATGTGCACCCGCTTGCGTTGGCCTGGCGGGCGCGCCACATCCTCGCTCGGGGGGACCGCACGTGGAGATCAACGGCATCGCGCACGTCATGCTCACGGTGAGCGACTACGACGCCTGCCTGCCCTTCTACAGGCGCCTGCTCGAGTTCCTCGGCATGCGACCCGTGCTCGACTTCGACGGCTACTTCTACTGCGTCGGCGGACGTACCGCGATGGGCATCATGCGTGCCGACGAGCGGCACCGCGAAGGACGCTTCGTGCAGACCCGCGTCGGCTTGCACCACGTCTGCTTCCGTGCCCGCGAGCGCGCCGACGTCGATACCTTGTACGCGTTCCTGCAGACGATCGGCGCGACGATCGTCCATCCTCCCGAAGAGGGAGCGTGGGCGCCTGGATACTATTCCGTGCTGTTCGAGGATCCCGACGGCATCCGCCTCGAGATGAACCACGTCCCCGGCAAGGGGTTGCTCAAGGATTCCCCGGCGACGTGAAGACCGCGCCGACGATCGTCGTCAAGCGCCGCTCGACCATGTACTGAGCGCGTCGCGCGCCGCTCGTGCCCGGTCCCAGAGCAGGCCGAGCGCCGTCTCCGGATTCCATCGTCCGGCCACTTCGCCGGATATCGGGAAGCTGGTCTCCCGCGGCGGCTGGACGACGCAAGCCTCGAGAAACGGGTACTCGCGTACCCACTGGGGCAGCTTCGAGGTCGAGAAGTACGGCAACCCTACGGCCGCGGGCGTGCGTCGATCCAGGCCCGTTTTTTCGTGCACCAGCTCGAGCTGCAGGCGCCTGACGTCGCGCGCCGTGCGATGAAGCGCCAGCGCCTCCTCGACGAAGTCGCGGACCGCCGAGTCCTCCCGCTCGACGGCGAACTCCAGCGCGGCGATCGTCGCTTCCGCTGCCCCGAGCCGCCGTTCGTACAGCGCCAGCGGCGCGACCGGACCCGCCGCTTCGTCGACGCTCGCGAGCGCCGTGGCCGCATCGTGCGCGCGGCGAACGAGTGCTGAGCTCGCATTGGCGCGTGGTGGCAACGAGGCCTCGCGGCGTGCAGCTGTGGCTACCATCGGCGGCGGTTGCTCCTGGGCGTGTGGCGCCGCGGCGGCACGTCGTTCCCCCGCCCCCATTGATGGAGGAGGCCCGCCACTGGGCGCAGGCTCGGACGCCTTCCCAGCCGGGTTGCTCGCGAGCACCTGCAGCCGTTGGCTCGACCCGGCGCTTGCCCCGACCACGACACGTGCAGCGCCACGATCGACCGCGAGGAGCAGGATCAATCCCTGCGACGCTGCTTCAGCCGCGGCGCGTTCGAGGTCCCCACATCCGTTCACACGCACACCGTTTGCTTGCCGGATGACATCGCCGATCGCGATGCCGGTGGTTGCCGGCGCGGCGGTGACGACGACACCGCTCGGCCCGCGATCGAGGAGTCCGCGCTCTTCAGCGGTGATGTCGAAGGCCGTCAACACGCACGCAGCGTGTGCGGCGGGCGCGACCGCACACAGCAAAGCCAGCGCGGCGGCATATGCCCCGACTTTGCAAACCGCATGGTACCGCGCGTGTTTCCGACATCCTCCCGCGTCTCCCATCGAGAATGTCCCCATTTTCATTTTGGCCTCTCCCGTCTTTCGACAATTGCCGGTTGATCCAGTGTTTTCTACTCTTTGGGCACGCGGCAAACGCCGAACAATCTTGCGAGCTGAACCGGCAACGGTTCGGCCGCGAGTAGGGCGGAGGGAATAGGGGGCCCTCCGTCCTTTTTTTTTTGCAATCACACCGAGCGGGCTTTTTCCAGACGCCGAGACACGGATACGCTGCTTCCCGTGGCCGATGACGTCCCGCGCTGGAATCTGAGCGAGCTCTACACCGGGGTGGACGACCCGCGCCTGCTCGAGGACGCGCGTGAAGCGCAGGGCCGCGCCGAGCGGTTCGCCGCCGCGTGGCATGGCGTGCTGCGCACCGGACCACCCGCCGCCGAGCTGCGCCGCGCCTTGCTCGAGTACGAGGCGATCCTCGAGTTGGGGCAACGGCCGAGCGCCTATGCCTCGTTGCTCGCCGCTGCGGACGGCGGGTGCCAAGCGGCCCTCACGCTCGAGCAGCGGACCATCGAAGAGCAGGCCGAGCTGCGCGCTCTGCTCGTCTTCGTCGATCTCGAGCTCACCGCGCTCGACATCGCGCGCTTCGCCGAGCTGGTAGCCGACCCGATCCTCGCCGACTACGCCCATTTTCTGCGCGCACTGCGCCGCTTCAAGCCGTACCTGCTCGGGGAGCCGGAGGAGCGTGTCCTCGCCCGCAAGAGCACCAGCGGACCCTCGGCATTCGTGCAGCTGTACGACGAGCTCACCAGCGCGCTGCGCTTTCGCGTGGAGATCGACGGCGCCGAGCGGCTGCTCACGGATGGAGAGGTCATGGCGCTCCTTCATCACCGTGATCGCGGACTCCGCGCGCGCGCCCTGCGCACGCTGCTCGACGAGTACGCCGCCCACGCACTGCCGCTCACCGCGATCACCAACGCGCTGGTTCTCGACCACCGCATCGATTGCGACCTGCGCGGCTACTCCGACGTCGCCGACCCGACGCATCTCGACAACGAACTCGATCCGCAGACGGTTGGCATGATGATGGACGTCGTCGAGCGGCACTACCCGGTGATCCGCCGCTTTCTCACCCTGAAGGCCCGGCTGCTGAATCTTCCCCGTCTCGGCAGCGCCGACGTCTATGCGCCGATCGACGATACCGACGACCACGTGGGGTTCACGCAAGCACGCGCCACGATCCTCGACGCCTTCGGGCGCTTCAGCGGGGCGTTCGCCGACGTCGCGCAGGCCTTCTTCGACGGCCGCTGGATCGATGCCGAAGTGCGGCCAGGAAAGCGCCTGGGCGCCTTTTGCGCCGCCTGGTCGCCCTCGCATCATCCCTACGTGCTCGCCAGCTACACCGGCACCAGCCGCGACGTGGCAACGCTGGCGCACGAGCTGGGTCATGGGATCCACTACACGCTCGCGCGTCGCCAAACGCTGCTCAACTACGATCCCCCGTTGGTGCTCGCCGAAACGGCATCGGTCTTCGCGGAGATGCTGGTCACCGAGCATCTGCGCGCGTCGGCGCCGGACGCGGCAACACGGCGGCGGATCCTGGTCACCACCCTCGACGACATCTACGGCACCGTCTTCCGACAGCATGCGCTGACGCGCTTCGAGCTCGCGCTCCACGCCGCCCGCCGCGAGCGGCGTCTCTCCGCCGACGACATCGGGGCGCTATGGTGGGACTCACAGGCCCATCTGCACGGCGACACGGTCGAGATGGACCCGGCCTACCGCCACGGCTGGAGCTACATCCCGCACTTCGTCCACAGCCGATTCTACTGCTACGCCTACGCGTTCGGTGAGCTGCTCACCCTCGCCCTCTTCCACCGGTACCGCGAGCAGGGTGCGGCGTTCGTTCCCGTCTACACCGAGATTTTGGCGAGCGGCGACAGCATGGAGCCGGCCACCGTGCTCGCACGCGCGGGACTGGACATCACCACCGCCGGTCCGTGGGAGATGGGCTGCGCCATGATCGCCGCGATGGTGGACGAGCTCGAGTCGCTCTGCGATTGAGCGCGACGAACGCCGGAGTCGATGACGGCAAGCGGTTCCGTGTTCGCGTTCATGTGACGATCAGCCGCGGGGCGCGTACGCGATCATGCCGCGAGACCGCGCGCTCGAACGTGTCCAGCTCCTGCAGGAGCTGCGCAATCGCCACCCCACGCCATGAAGGTCCGTGGGGCGTGAGCTTCGCCCGTGCCGCCGCGAGCAGACGCTGCATGCCGGGGAGGTTGCCCGCCTCGGCGTGGTGCAGCGCGACCGCTGCTTGGACCAGGCCCTGGAGCACGCGCCGCGTCTCCACGGCCGCGGCACGCCACTGCACCTCCAGCTCCTCGTGCACCTCGAAGTAGAGCGCGGCATCGAAGAGTGCCGCCGCCCTCCCCACGCTAGCGGCCACGTCCATTGGCGTCGTCGCTGTCTCGCCCCCGGAAGCGCCGGCGTCCTTCACAGCCCTCCACGCGACAGTTG
>JACXTT010007884.1_pt1 | contig 14907 bp, 12 predicted proteins | sample 9270951 | NCBI WGS metagenome assembly JACXTT01 (sample SAMN15532306, study PRJNA645909) | rock metagenome | isolation source: weathered quartz diorite | place: Puerto Rico | collected 2017-06-21
TCCGGCTTGACGGTATCGAGCGGCTTCTTCTTGGCCTTCATGATGTTCGGCAGCGTGACGTAGCGCGGCTCGTTCAGGCGCAGGTCGGTCGTCACCACGGCCGGCAGCTTCAGCGACAGCGTTTCCAGGCCGCCGTCGACTTCACGGGTCACCGATGCCTTGCCATCGGCCACCACCACCTTCGAGGCGAACGTGGCTTGCGGCAGGCCGGCCAGCGCGGCCACCATCTGGCCAGTCTGGTTCGAGTCGTCGTCGATGGCTTGCTTGCCCAGGATCACCAGTTGCGGCTGCTCCTTGTCGATCAGCGCCTTCAGCAGCTTGGCCACGGCCAGCGGTTGCAGGTCTTCGTTCGATTCCACCAAGATGCCGCGGTCGGCACCGATGGCCATCGCGGTGCGCAGGGTTTCCTGGCACTGCGTGACACCGCACGAGACGGCGACGACTTCGGTGACGACGCCGGCTCCCTTCAGGCGCACGGCCTCTTCCACGGCGATTTCGTCGAACGGGTTCATGCTCATCTTGACGTTGGCCAGATCGACGCCCGTGCCGTCCGCCTTGACGCGGACCTTGACGTTGTAATCCACCACCCGCTTGACTGCGACGAGTACTTTCATGCGTATCTACTCAGTTATTCAATAATTGACCATGCCTGCCAGGCGCAGAACAGACGCTCCGCTGTAAATCAGGTGCAGCGGTTCAGGGTTCCGGCACCTGCGTGCACGGATAAGAAAAGTCATTGGTTGAGCCAATGGTACTTTGATCGAGAATTGCGCGTCAATGAAGCCGAACTTAGTGATTTCCCTGACGTTATGGCCGGAAGTTCATTGGTCCTATCAATGGAACAGTCGGCCGCGGTGTGCTACGATGTTCGCGAACCTGTGGCGCGTCGAACGTCGTGAAAGCGCACCAAAAGCAGTCAGAAAAGGGTAAAGCAGTGGAAATGCACATGGACCAAACCGGGCAGGCTGCCGTTTCCGAAGAAGCCGCTTTCGAACCGATCTCGGTCAGCCGGGCGGTCGACGAGATCGCCAGGCAGATCCGGCAGGAGGTGATGGCCGGCAGGCTTAAGCCGGGTCAAAAGCTTCCTCCTGAACGCGATCTTTGCGTGCGTTTCGGCGTGAGCCGCAACACTTTGCGCGAAGCCTTGCGTGCGCTCGAGATTTCCGGCCTCGTCGAGCTCAAGAAGGGCGCTACAGGTGGTGCGTTCATTAAGAAGGGCGACAAGGACGTTGTCATTACCGGATTGACGGACCTCTACTATCTCGGGTCGATCACGCCGGAGCAGCTGACCGAAGCGCGGGTCATGCTTGCCGACCTTGTGGTCCGTGACGTTTGCGTGAAGGCAACTGAGGCGGACCTCGAGGCACTACAGGCGAATGTGGCCGCGGCCGAGGCGGCGCAAAAGACGGGAAATATTGAGGAGCGTGCGCGCATTAACCTCGATTTCCATCGTCTTCTCGTCAGGATTTCCGGTAATCCCATCCTGATCCTCACGATGGAGGCCATCCTGAAAGTCATGGTCGATTACATTGCGGAGATTGGCTATAACGAGAACCGTTTCGTGCTCCCATCACGGCGTAGGCTTGTCAAGTTCCTTGTCGAGCGAAACGCGGACGAGGCTGCGAGCGAGATGACCGCGCATCTTCGGCGCGTGCATCGCTACTATCTGTCGCAGGTCGGAAAAAATGGCTGAGTGGCCGTCTTCGTTGCAGTGCAGCCAGACAGGGCTGGCCTGGAGGGAAGGATCCTCGATTTGTGTGGCCTGGCAGGGTAGGGCAGCCTCATCGCCACCCCCCGCAAGCACAATCGAAAGACAGATAGCCAATCTAAGTTTGCACGCCTGATGCCGCACCCGTCGCCTGGCCGCCACTCGTCCATCCGCTGAGGACCTGCTCACAGGTGAGGGGGGCGGCCGTGTCGGCGCGGGCGATCGATGACGGTGTTCGCGAGAATCGCGGTGCGGGCGCTGGATGTGGCACGCCGCCAACGTCGACAAACGCCCCACGCGCCACCAGATGTGGATGCTGTGCGGCCTCGCTCAGCTTCAGCACAGGGGCAAAGCAAGCGTCGGTATGGCCGAGCAGAGCGGTCCATGCTTCCCGGCTGCGCTGCGCAAAGATCCGCGTCAGTTCCGCTCTCAGTGCCGGCCATCGGGGCCGGTCGTGTTGTGCGTCCCACAGCGTCGGATCCACGCCAATGCGCTCGCATAGCAGTGCGAAGAACTGCGGTTCGATCGCGCCGATGCAGATGTATTCGCCATCGGCGGCGCGGTACACCGCGTAGTAAGGTGCGCCCCCATCCAGCATGTTGTCGCCACGGAGCTCGGTGTAGAGGCCCCGCAGGCTTTGGCCCTGAGATAGGCTCATCAGCGAGAGCGCGCCGTCACAGATCGCGGCGTCGACCACCTGTCCACGACCCGAGGTGCGCGCTTCGATCAAAGCGGCAAGGATACCTGCCACGAGGTACAAGCTACCCCCGCCATAGTCTCCGACGAGGTTCAGCGGCGGTACCGGTGCACCATCACGCGCGCCGATCGCAGCCAGTGCTCCCGACAGCGCGATGTAGTTGATATCGTGGCCAGCGGTTTGTGACAGTGGCCCTTCCTGTCCCCAGCCCGTCATGCGGCCGTAGACTAGTCTCGGATTGACTGCCGCCACCGCCTCCGGGCCCAGGCCGAGGCGTTCCATCACCCCCGGGCGGAATCCTTCGACGAGCGCGTCGGTGTGGGCCAGCAACGCGAGCGCCTGATCGCGGTCGCTCGCTTGCTTGAGGTCTAGCAGCACCGTACGTCTGCCGCTTCCGATCAGGTCATGAGGGTGGACCTGCCTCGCGCCAGGGCGGTCGATGCGCACGATATCCGCGCCCATGTCCGCCAGCAGCATGCAGGCAAACGGACCAGGCCCCAGCCCCGCAAACTCCACGATGCGTACGCCAGCCAAAGGCCCTTTTTTCCGCGCGATGGCGTTGGATTCACGCAAGATCATGTTTCCGTTGTCAGCCATAACCGGGATCATGCTTGTGGTATCGGCGCAGCACCCAGGGCGCCGGTGCGCTCGAGAGCCGCGATCCGCGCGTCATCGTAGTGAAGGACCTCGCGCAGCACTTCGAGGGTGTGCTGACCCACAGCGGGCGCCGGCCGCGGCGCCACGGCAGGCGTTTCGGATAGCCTCATCGGCGATTCAATGTGGGGAATCCAGCCTTTTACGGGATGGGGAATACGGTTTGTCAGGCCGCGTGACTGCGCCTCGCCAGAGCGCAACGCCTCGCCAAGTGTACGGACTTCGCCGTGCGGTATGGAGGCTGCGCGCAACTTAGCTTGCCAGTGGCTCCATGGCTGCGCCGCAAACGCCTCGTTGAGAATCCCAAACAGTTCGTCACGATGATTAAGCCGATCGAAGCTTCTCACCAGATCGGGACGAGCCGCGATATCCGGTCGTCCCAAGACATCGCCGAACAGGCGCGCAAAGATTTTGTCGTTCCCGCAATGCAGGTAAAAGGGGCGGTCCGCCGCCTGAAACACTCCCGAGGGGCAGGTATCTGGGGTTGAGTTGCCGTGGCGCTGGGGATCCTTTCCGGTCAGCAAATTCTGCATGGCGCCGAACCCGGTCATCATCACAGCGGTATCAAATAGCGATACCTCCACAAATTGCCCCTTTCCGGTGCGCTCGCGAGCCAATAAGGCAAGCAGCAATGCATTGCTCGCCATCAGGGCTGTCCCCATATCCATTACCACTGGCCCGCTGCGCACGCCGGGGCGGTCAGGGTAGCCATTCATGGACATGTAACCGCTCTCAGCCTGTACGACAGGGTCGAAGCCCAGTCGATCCGCATACGGCCCCGTCCGCCCATACGCGGACACGGAACAGTAGATGAGGCGTGGATTGAGTTGCGCACAGCGCTCGTAGCCTAGGCCAAGACGCTCCATGACGCCGCTCGAGAAATTCTCGAACACGACGTCGGCTGTGGCTATCAGATCGAGCGCTACCTTCGCACCTTCCTCGTTCTTGATATCAAGCGCGAGACTGCGCTTGTTCCGATTGCTCCACAGGTACGGGCCGCCCTGCGCAGGTAGCTCGGGATCCAGCGGTGGGTAATAGCGAAAATCCTCCCCCCGCCCAGGTCGCTCAATCTTGATTACATCAGCGCCAAAGTCCCCCAGGATCATTGTGGCGAATGGCCCGGCGATGAAGTGCGAAAAGTCCACCACTTTTAGTCCGCTTACGGCGCTTTCTTTTGGCTGTAGTGGCGCCTCGCGCACTGGTAGCTCTTCGATATAGGCCTGGTTAAACATGGTCTCCTTCTCCAACTGTTGTCAATGGCTCAACCAATGTAATGGATGGACATGTTGATAGTCAACGATTGCGAGGCGCGGCCCCTCTGCGTGAAATCCCTGATTTGACTCTCTACTCCATTGGTTCTACCATTGGTTCAAATCGACAGTTTGCATTGACGGGAACGAGCGTTCCGCTGCATGCACGAGTGATGGAGACAGGGCAATGAGCAAGCAAAAGCGCGTCGCGATCATCGGCGCGAGTGCCATTCCGGTGGGGCGGCACCAGACGGCGGACACGGAGGACATTCAAACGCTGGAGCACGAGATACTGCTTCGCCTGGTGCTTGAGGCGACGCGCGATGCTGGCGTGGAGAAGCGCGATATCGAGAGCCTGGTCTTCACGTTGCCGCGCCCCTATACGCGCCAGAAGTATTTGCACACCTTCATGGTTGGAAAGCTCAAGCTGCCGTGCCGGGGTACCGTGCTCGAAGTGATGGGCAATGGGATGACCGCGGCGCTGGCGCTAGACCAGGCATGCAATGAAATCCTGCTTGGCAGGGCCAAAGTCGCACTGGCACTCGGCGTCAATATGGAAACTGCGGTTTCTTCTGCCGAGCACGCCATGAGCAGCATGCGCGCGACCGGTGACGTCGACTTCCATGCGCCGGCAGGCTTCACTCCAATCTCGTGGTACGCAATGGACGCCACACGCTATATGCACGAACATGGCGCCACGCGGGAGCAGCTGGCTGCGGTGGCCGTGAAGAACCGCTTCCATGCTTCCATGAACCCGCTGGCGCAATACCGGAAGCCGGTCACGATGCAGGACGTACTGGCACAGCGGCCGATCGTCGAGCCATTGGGCTTGTACGACGTACCCCCCCGCGGGGACGGCGCGGCCTGCCTGGTACTTGCGAGCGAGGATGTTGCACTGGCTACTGGGCGCCCGTATGTGCTGATCCAGGGCCGCGGCTTTCACCATGACGGCTCCCACCAGATCAGTGACGTGCCCAATGACATGATCGGTTTCGAGGCAGCTCGTGTGGCTTCGGCACATGCATATGCAGAAGCCGGCATCACGCCTTCCGACCTGGACCTGGCGGAACCCTATGCGCCTTGCACAATTGTCGAGATCCTGGTCAGCGAGGCCCTCGGACTGGTGCCGCGCGGCCGCGGATCAATCGCTGCGCTCGAAGGAGAAACAACACTGGGCGGCAGGATTCCGATATCGACCTCGGGAGGTCTGATCTCGCGTGGCCATCCGTCCTATGTCACGTCGCTCTACAACTACGTGGAGATTGCCGAGCAACTACGCGGCCGCGCGGGGGACCGCCAGGTGAAGGACGCCAGATGGGGGGTTGCCACCGGTGAACTGGGCAACTACAACGCCGCGCTGGTTCACGTGTTCGAGGGAGTTCAATGATGCTTAAGACCGTCGATGTGGCCGCCGCACGCGCCTATCCGCCCCGTGTATCGAAGGCGACCGAGCCCTTCTGGAGCGCACTTGCACAAGGCCGCTGGATAACTACCGTCTGCTGCGACTGCGGCAAGCAGAGTTTTCCGCCACAGATCATCTGCCCGCATTGCTGGTCCGACTCGCTCGAATGGACTGAGCTCAGCCAGCGCGGCGTTATCTATTCCTGGACGCGCGTGCACGCTGCGCCGACCATCTTCGCGGCAGAGTCCCCGTACAGCGTCTGCATTGTCGACCTGGATGGAGGTGTGCGCATTGCCTGCAAGCTGATCGAGGCAGAAGGCCTAGGCGTCGGCACTCCCGTCGAAATAATCCGGCTGCGATACGAGGACGGAGACCTGTTTGCCGCCCGCGCTCTGCAGGCTTGAGCAATTGTCCTCGCGCGGTGGCCACGGTACGGCCGCCGCTGCTATCACGATCTTGATTTCTTATTATTTCAGGAGTTACGCCATGCGCGACACCCCTCCGTCCACAGACACCGTCGACTGCGATTTGCTGGTGATCGGCTCCGGCGCGGGCGGCCTCTCCACGGCGGTCACCGCCCGTAAGCACGGCCTCGATGTGTTGGTCGTGGAGAAGGACAGCGTGTTTGGCGGCACCACCGCCTTTTCCGGCGGTGTGCTATGGATTCCCGGCAACCCCGTCTCTCGCCGCGCCAACCAGAAAGACAGCCGCGATGCTGCACGCACGTATCTCGCTGCTGAAGCGGGCGCTGCCTTCGACGCTGCGGCCGTCGACGCGTTCCTGGAGAACGGTCCAAAAATGGTCGAGTGGTTCGAGCGCGAAACCAGCGTGAGGTTCGTGCCAACGCTGTACCCCGACTACCATCCCACGCAGATCGGCGGCGTGGATGTCGGCCGCTCGATCCTGGCGGCGCCCTTCGACATCCGCGAACTCGGCAAGGACATGGCGCGCCTGCGCCCGCCGCTGGCGACGATCACGTTCATCGGCATGATGTTCAATTCGTCTAATGCCGACCTGAAGCACTTCTTCAATGTCACGAAGTCGGTCCGCTCGTTCTTCTACGTTGCCAGGCGGCTGGCAAGCCACCTTAAGGAACTGGTGCGCTATCGACGCGGCGTCAATGTGACCAGCGGCAATGCACTGGCCGCGCGCCTGGCGAAATCGGCTCTGGAACTCGGCATTCCCATCTGGACCACTTCTCCCGCACTTCGCCTGGTCACGCAGGACAGCGCCGTCGTAGGCGCGGTCGTCAGTCGCGACGGCCGCGAGGTCGAGATCCGCGCCAGGCAAGGGGTGGTGCTGGCAAGTGGCGGGTTCTCGCATGACATAGAGCGGCTGCGCAAGGCTTACCCACACATTGCCCGTGGCGGAGAGCACTTCTCGCCCGTGCCTGTCACTAACACCGGCGATGGAGCGCGCCTGGCCGAACAGGCCGGCGGGAAAGTGCCCCTGCGCTATCGCGACGCGGCGGCCTGGATGCCGGTGTCGAAGGTGCCCATGCGCGGCGGCCGATTCATGGCGTTCCCCCATCTGCTGGACCGCTATAAACCGGGCGTGATCGGCGTGTTGCGCAACGGCCTGCGGTTCACCAATGAATCCAATTCGTACCACGATGTGGGGGCGGACCTCATTCGCGCTTGCGAAGGCCAGCCGGAAACGGCCATGTGGCTGATCTGCGACCAGGCCACCATTTCCAAATATGGCCTGGGCTACGCGAAGCCGGCGCCACTTCCCTTGGGGGGACTACTGCGCAAAGGCTACCTCATTCGCGGAAGATCGGTCGCCGAGTTGGCGCAGAAGTGCGGCATCGATGCGACCGCACTAAAGCAGACAGTGCAGGACTTCAACGCAGGGGCGCAGAACGGCGACGACCGCAAGTTCGGGCGTGGTACCACATCGTTCAACCGGTACCTCGGCGACCCGGAGCACAAACCGAACCCCTGCGTGGCGCCGATCGAACAAGGCCCCTTCTATGCGCTGAAGGTTGTGATGGGCGATCTTGGCACCTTCGACGGCATTGTGACTAATGTTGAAGGGGCCGTGCTACGCGAGGATGGCGTCGCTATTGAAGGGCTCTACGCTGTAGGCAACGACCGCGCAAGCATTATGGGCGGCAATTATCCGGGTGCAGGCATCACGCTTGGTCCCATTATGACATTCGGCTATATCACCGGCCGGTATATCGCCAGGCGCGCGAAAGCGCCCGCCGGTAGCTACGCATCGCAAGTTAGCCGAGAGGAGAAGGTCCATGCAGTCCGATAGCGCGCTAACCCTTGTCGACCACCGTATTTACACGATCCGGCTGCGCAAGATGAACGAGTTCCTCGACGTTTTCGGCAAGATGGCAATGCCCATCCTGCTGGAAACACTGGGCAACCCGCTTGGCGCTTACGTCAGCCAGGTCGGGCCGCAGAACCAGTTCGTGCACCTTTGGGGATACGTGGATCTCGCTGATTACGAGCGTCGCTCCCGTGCGCGCGATACCCACCCGCGGTTCGCCGACTATCTGTCGGCGTCAGAGCATCTAATCGTCGCCCAGGAGACGCGGCTGATCCGCGCGGTTGCAATGCCCGGGGTGACGATTCCGACGAGTCGCCGATAGCGGCGGGAAAACTGCCGACCTGACAACACAGACTGGAGACAAAGATGAAGTTCCTGCCCCATATCGCGCAAATCTCGCGCGGACTTGCAGCCGCGTTTTCTGGCGTACTGCTATCCATGGCCGTCCAGGCACCCGTTGCCGCAGCGGACGCTTATCCGTCTAAGCCCATTACGATTGTGGTGCCGTATTCCGCAGGCGGTGCTAGTGATAACCAGGTACGTGCCATCTCCCAACAGTTGTCGAAGATCCTCGGACAACCCATCATCGTCGACAACCGGGCAGGGGCATCTGGTGCGATCGGCGCGGCATTTGTCGGGCGGGCCGCGCCCGATGGCTATACCTTGCTCCATACCAACAACGGTCTACTGATTGCGCCGTTGCTCAACAAGGCGGCTGGGTACGATCCCCTTAAGGATCTCGCCCCAATTTCGACAATGACCACCATGCCCTTGGTGCTTGTCGTCAACAGGGACTTGCCGGTCAACAACCTGCGCGAGTTCTTCGCCTATGCCAAGGGCCGTCCAAACGCACTGAACTACGCGAGCGCCGGCACGGCATCCTACGGCAATCTGGCCACGCACTTGCTTTCGCAGGCTGCCAGCGTGCGCATGACACAAGTACCGTATCGCGGGGAAGCGAACGCCACGATGTCCGTGCGTTCAGGCGAATCGCAGGTGCTGCTCACCAGCCCGTCGGCGCCGATGATGGGGCAGGTGAAAGAGGGCAATCTGAAGCTGCTTGGCGTGGCGAGCGCCGGGCGCTCCGAGGTAGCGCCCAATGCGCAGCCGATCGCCGAGGTCCTGCCCGGGTTCAAAGCGGAACTCTGGTTTGGCCTGATGGCGCCTGCAAAGACGCCGCAACCGATCATCGACAAGCTCAACCAGGCTTTGCAACAGGTGCTGAAGGATCCCGCCATTCGCGCCAAGCTGCTGGCGAACTCGGCGGTGGCCCAGCCGTCCTCTCCACAAGCGTTTGAGAAGCTGCTTCGCACCGAGCACGCGCAGTACGCGGAGATCATCCGCAAGCACAACATCACCGCAGACTAGGCCCGTCCGCCGGACGGGATCCCCACCGGAAGTACAGCCGTGGCCTGAAACCACGGCGCTGACCCGCGCCGGCGACAGCAGGGCGGCCGGCCCCTATTGACTCATTATCCGTTTTCAGGAGTACTCCATGACCTTGATGAATATTGCCGGACTGTCGGAAGAACAGCGCATGATGCGCGAAGGCGTCCTCGATCTGCTTTCGCGCCATCTCCCCTGGGACAAGGTCCGCAAGATGGACGAGGCGCGCGAGTTTCCCCATGAAGCCTATAACGCGCTAGCCGAAGCGGGCTATCTGGGCATCTTCTATCCCGAATCGCTCGGCGGCATGGGCGGCAGCTTCAAGGACATTGCGGTCTTCCTGGAGACGCTTGGCTATTACTACACCGGTATCGCCCAGGCCGTGACCACCACGGCGGTCTACGCCGGCATGCATATCGCAAAATTCGGCTCGCCTGAGTTGCAGCAGGCGATTGTGCCGAACATCATCGCAGGCAAAACCAAACTCGCGCTGGCGATGTCCGAGCCGGGCACCGGTTCCGACGTGGCCGGCATCAAGACCAATGCCCGCCGCGAAGGCGACGAGTTCGTGCTGAACGGCAACAAAGTCTGGATTACCTGTGCGCACGTCGCGGACTATCTCGTGGTGATTACCAAGACCGATACTGGCGCGGACCGTCATCAGGGCATCAGCACGCTGCTGGTCGACACCAAATCTCCGGGTGTCACCATCAAGCCCCTGGCAATGCTCGGCCGGCGAACCTCACACGCCAACGAGGTATTCTTCGACAACGTGCGCGTGCCTGTCACTAACCTGATCGGCGGTGAAGGCATGGCCTGGAAGAACATCATGAAGTGCCTGGGGCTCGAGCGCATGGCGCTGGCGGCAATCTCGTCGGGGCATTGTTTCAAGATTACCGAGTACGCGCGCGACTACGCTAAGGACCGCATCCAGTTTGGACAGCCGATCTCGAAGTTCCAGGTCATCCAGCACAAGCTTGCCGACATGCTGATCATGTCGGAGTCGGCACGGCAGGCCACCTATCGCGTCGCGGAGCTGCTCGACGGCGGCCATCCCGCCCTGCAGGAAACGTCCATTGCCAAGATCGTCGCGACCGACAACAACTTCAAGTGCGCGGACATCGGCCTGCAGGTGCTGGGTGGCGCGGGCTATTCCATGGAGTACGACATGCAGATGTTCTTCCGGGATTCGCGCGTGGGCCCGATCGGCGGCGGCAGCAACGAGATCCAGCGCAATGTGCTGGCCAAGCTTATGGACCTGTAAGGCATGACGTGTCGGGGCTAGCCGCCTACGGCCCGGCCTTGGTGTAAGTATTTGGAAGGAATCAAGATGAAGACACAGGTCGCAATCATTGGCGCCGGACCATCAGGTCTGCTGCTGGGCCAATTGCTGACGCGTGCGGGTATCGACAACATCATACTCGAGCGCCAGACGCCCGAATACGTGCTTGGGCGCATCCGCGCCGGGGTGCTGGAGCAAAGCACCGTCGACCTGATGCGCGAGGCCGGCGTGAGCGAGCGCATGGACGCTGAAGGGCTCGTGCATGAGGGTATTGAATTGGTGTATGGGGGAAAACGCGACCGCCTGGACCTGAAGGCCCTGACGGGTGGCAGTACGGTGCTGGTCTATGGCCAGACCGAAGTGACCCGCGACCTGATGGAAGCACGCCGGGCGGCTGGCGCGACCACGATCTACCAGGCCGCCAAAGTGGAACTTCATGACGTGAAGGGCACACAGCCTTATGTCACGTTCGAACGAGATGGCGAAACGGTACGTCTGGACTGCGACTACCTCGCAGGCTGCGACGGCTTTCACGGTGTTTCGCGACAGACCATTCCGGCCGAGATCCAGAAACATTACGAGCGTATCTACCCCTTCGGCTGGCTAGGTCTTCTCTCCGATACCCCGCCGGTCAGTCATGAACTGATCTATGTGCATCACAACCGGGGCTTCGTGCTTTGCAGCCAACGCTCCGCCACGCGCAGCCGCTACTACCTGCAGGTTCCGTTGACCGAGCGCGTCGAGGACTGGTCCGACGATCGATTCTGGGAAGAGTTGAAGCGCCGCCTGCCCGCGGAGGTTGCCGACCAGGTCGTCACCGGCCCCTCGCTGGAGAAAAGCATCGCGCCGCTGCGCAGTTATGTCGTCGAGCCGATGCAGTACGGCAAGCTGTTCCTCGTCGGCGATGCGGCGCATATTGTGCCCCCGACCGGCGCAAAGGGGCTGAACCTTGCCGCGAGTGATGTCAGCACGCTCTACCGGATCCTGCGACTGGTCTACCAGAAGGGCAGGACCGACCTGCTCGACAAGTACTCGGAAATTGCCCTGCGGCGCGTCTGGAAGGCCGAGCGCTTTTCATGGTTCATGACCAACCTGCTGCACGAATTCCCGGACAAGGAACCGTTCGACCAGCGTATGCAGCGAACCGACTATGACTACTACACCAGTTCGGAGGCAGGGCTCAGGAGTATCGCCGAGAACTATGTCGGGCTGCCATACGATCCGGTCGAGTGAGGCGCCTGCCCTCGACTGATCGTACCGTGCCAGGGAGCGACACGGTGGTCTCCCGCGCGATGTCAGCGTGATGTCCAGCGCTCGTAATCACAACAAGAGGGAAGGAGAATAGATGAAGTACCGCTTTCAAATCGGTGCCGCGCTCGCATCCGCTGCAATGGCATCGGGGGTGTCCGCGCAGTCCAATGTCACGCTCTATGGCGTGGTCGACGTAGGGGTTGAATATGCAAATCATCAGGCTGGCGGTGGCAACGATGTCGTCAGGGAAACCGCGGGCAATATCTCCGGGTCGAGATGGGGCTTGCGTGGCACAGAGGACCTCGGCGCTGGCCTGAAAGGGCTGTTTCTCCTTGAAAGCGGCTTTGATCCGGATAGCGGCAAGTCCGGCCAGGGTAACCGGCTGTTTGGGCGGTCCGCCTATGTCGGGCTGAGCCAAGCGGGCGTCGGGAGCGTGCTGCTTGGGCGGCAGCAGAATCTGCTGTTCGACTTCATCGCGAGCTTTGACCCCATGGGGCTGGCGCCGCGGTACTCGATCTTCACCCAGGATCTGGGATTCGTGGGTCGCTCCGACAACACGGTCAAGTACGTCGGGAACTTTGGCGGGCTGACCGCGGCGGCAATGTACAGTTTTGGCGCGGAGAGCGGGACGGCGAATGGCAGTGAGGTCCCTGGCCATGCCAAGCTCGGCCGAGAGTATGGTGCGCGACTTGACTATACGGTTGGTCGGGTCAGCTTCGGCGGGGTGTATGACGAGATCAATACCGGGACCCTGACAACTAACCCCGATGCCACAACGCGCAGGGCGACATTCGCCGGCACTTATGCGTTCGACAGGATGACTGCTTACGCCGGATACCGCTGGGCCAATGCCTCCGGCGGAGCGAGGCTCCCGGGCACGACTTCCGCAGCGGCGACGCAGGGTGCAAACCTTTGGTGGGCCGGAGCGCGCTGGCAGCTAACGCCGGCGATCACGCTGGCAGGGGCCGCGTACTATCAGGACTTTCGGCATTCCAGTGCCGATCCTTGGCTGTTTGTCGGGTTCGCGAACTATGCGTTCTCCAAGCGCACGGATGTCTACCTGTCCGCTGCCTACACGAAGAACAAGAACGGCTCGGCACTCGGTACCGGGCAAGGTGCAGCAGGATGGGGCAATACGGACCCGGGTATGAATCAGTTCGCGGCTAATGTAGGCGTGCGCCACAAGTTTTAAAAAGCCATTTGCGGCGCGAGGCCCGGCTCGGCCCGTCGACCCTGGTGGCGGCCACTGCGCAGAGAAATCCATGCGTCCGACACGCGCTGCCGAGGACATTTCGGCAGGACGAATTCGATCTCTTTGAAAGTTTCCGTCACGAGGGGCCAGTGTTGCCGCGGCTTTCTTCCGGATTCCGTGCCGCCGTAATACCCAGGAAATATTGGTCGGGCTGCCGCAGTGCGCCACGCCGGCATGCACTACCATGGCGCCGCAGGTTCACCTCCACCTTGACGCCGGTGATCGGTGCCATCCGTGCTGTCGAAAAATGGCCGCGCGAGCCTGGTTCCGCACACGCATACATCACGCCATCGGCTTGCTTGCATGCGTAGTCAAAAATAATTCCGCGATTGCGGCAGGTACCGACGCATGAGTGACCAATACCATCGGCACCGCAGTGGAAGCCTCGATCCACATGAGCAGCCTATTTGTTTCCAAGCCGTCGACGGTTCGTCTGGAGACCGGGTTCTAATCGGCCGCGGGGCCATGGCCGTTCCTAGGAAGCATGGGGCAGCGGCAGCCGCGATACCAATACTGATGCTGGCAGATATGCTGCTGCGCCAGCGGTTGAGCGTTGCCTTGCTGGCCATGGGTTGCTTGATCTTCGTGCTGATTCAGCATCGGCAGGTCGCGACTGGAGTTCGACGCGCCTCTATTGCACTGACGTCACTGACGGTGTTGCTGCTGCCTGCGATTGACATGCCCATGAAAGCGTTGGAGGGTGGGGTGCGAATCGGCGGCATGATCGCTTCGCTGCTGATCTCGGTCAGCTTGTTGTCGCGCGCGTCGCTGCGCGTGCCTCGCATGCGCAAGGTGGTTGCGGATCTCTTTGCGCTGCCTCGCAGCCAAAGGCCGCTGGCTTTGGGGATTGCCGCTCAATTCCTGGGCGGGTTCCTTGGTCTGGCCGGCCTGACCATGATGATGGACGTCGCGGCCCGGCGCGACGGTGTTGTGAACACAGACCAGATCGCAGACTTCAGCGCAATTTCGCGGGGGTATGCCGCAATCAGCCTGTGGAGCCCCATGTACAGCAACATGAGCATTGTGCTGGCGCTGTATGGAGGCATCGGATGGACTGAGGTGTTGCCATACGCCTTTGCGATATCAGCCCTATTCATCGGCTTGGGAGCGCTGCTTGAGAAGGCTAAGCGGCGAGGCGAGGTGCCAAGCGAGCCGCACGCAGCCTCAGTCATCCCGCTGCTGCGAGAAGGGATGCCGATCATAGCGGTAATGCTGAGCTTTGTTGCACTCATGGTGCTTACCAGCCACTGCTTAAATCTATCAATATCCGCCGTGATTATCTTCGGCGCGCCTACAGTTGCGTGGCTGTTAAATGTGCTATACACCTCCGATCGAACGCACCGCTGGGCAGTAGGCAGCCGACAACTTGGACAGGATCTTCTCGGACAAAGCGCCATGGCGGGGGAGGTCATGCTGTTCTTGGCATCGGGATGCGCCGGCACAGTGTTCTCTCAGGCCCTCCCCGTCAGTTGGAGTGCAGCCATTGCACAGATGGCAGTCGGCTCGTCTTACCTAAGCTGCATGTTGATAATAGTTGCCATAGTATTGCTTTCCGGCACCGCAATTCATCCGATGCTTAGTGCTATCTTGGTCGGCTCCAGTCTATCTCCCATGCTTCTTAACCTGGAGATAAAGTCAATTGTGGTGTACGGGGGGTGATCGTGGCCGGTCGTCAGGCGGCGAGTTTCTGCTGAACCGGCGGACTGTCATGCGCCGGAGTTCCGTCCTTGAAGGGAACGCCTTTC
>JACXTT010007885.1_pt1 | contig 14905 bp, 16 predicted proteins | sample 9270951 | NCBI WGS metagenome assembly JACXTT01 (sample SAMN15532306, study PRJNA645909) | rock metagenome | isolation source: weathered quartz diorite | place: Puerto Rico | collected 2017-06-21
CGGGCCAGTCCAGAATCCGTGTCCAGTCTGAGTCTTTCAAAACTCCTTCAGGCTACAACATGCCCTTCCGCGAAACCACTGCCAATTCGTGCAGGTGTCGGATTCCTGCGCAGAGCCGATTATCCCGAAACCCGAACAATCCAGCTCCCTCATGAACGCCCTTCGCGCCACACAAGAAGAGGCCAAGGCGAACGGTCTGGACAAACTGACTATGAAACAAGTCAACGCTCGAGTAGCTGCTTACCGCAAAGAGAAGCGTCAGAAAGCAACGAAATCTAGAACGAAATGATCCGCTTTCCAGCGCGATGGAAGTACACCAGGATAGTCACTCCCAAGAAATTCATAGACATTCTGGGCGACTTAGTAGGTAGGTCGGTCCGCCGCAAGTAGACACCAACGTGTTTCTGGCGGCGGGCAGCGCCGGCACGGGGAATTGGGATTGCGCTGGATCTTTGAATCGCGTATACGTCGGGTATGGAGATCCGGGCTTTTGCCCTCGAACAATCCGGCGCTTTGTTGCACCGGGCGGCCCTGGCGATACGCAGGGTCGCACGAGTGCAAACGCCTGAGGCCGTACACGATGTTCGGGTGGCGATCCGGCGCCTGGAGCAGTGTTTGCAGGTCTTCTCGGATCAGTTCAAGAGGGGTACAGTGAAGCCGCTCAGGCGGCGTCTGCATGCTGTTCTGGAGGCTGCGGCGCTGGTGCGGGAGCGCGATGTAGCCGGCGATTTGTGCCGCCAGGCCGGCTTTACGGCGCCTCGCACTCTCGGCGTACAGCGGCGAGCCGCCGCCAAGGACCTGGCGCGGATCGCAAATGCCTGGAACAGCGCCGGCCTCTCTCCCCGCAAGCGTGTTCGTTCGATCGATGAGGATGTACTACGTCAATGCGCGCGCCGGTTCTTCAAGACCGGGCGCAAGGCCCAAACGCGCAGCGCGGGTAGCCGCGCGCTTCACGCCTTTCGGATGGTGGCCAAACGCTTTCGCTATACTCTCGAATTATTTGCCGATGCCGATGACCAGGGGCAGGAGCGGAAATTGAAGGTCCTTCGAAGAACCCTCAATTTGCTGGGAGCAATCAGCGATTGCCAGTCGGCGGCGCGCCTGCTGCCGGATTGGGCCGAGATGAAGGACTTTCTCGACGCGCACGAACGCAAACACCTGGAGCAGTTTCGCAAGTATTGGAAGAAGGTTGCCGACAAGCCCGGCGAGGAAGATCGCTGGCTACGGGATTTGACTGGAAATGCATAGTGGTTCGTATCCGGCTGTCCGTTAGAAGCCACCAAATGCGCAGGCGAATTCCTCAGGTGACGAGCAAGCGGATCGAGGCAAAGCAGGCGACTGCCGCAAGCAGGAAGAATCCATCGCGAACCCGGAACGCTGGAGACTCCCACATCGGCCACGAGCCATCGAAGCCGCGCGAGAGCATCGCGGCATGCACGCGTTCCGCGCGGTCCCAACTGCGGACGAGCAGGATGCCGAGTTGCCGGCCATAGATGTGGTAGAGCTGACGGCCAACGAGCGGGCGAACGGTCCGCGAATCGCGTGCGCGTTCGAGGCGGCTCCATTCCTCAGAGAGCAGCGTGGTGTAGCGGTACATCATGCTGAGGATCAGGTTCAGCGATTCGGGCGAACCGAGTTTCCGCATCGCCCACAGTGTCTGCGAGAGCCCCGTGGAAGACGTGAGAAACGACAGCAACATCGCAGCGGCGAAACCTTTGCCTGCGATTGCGGCTGCGGGTCCGATGCCTGCGGGACGGCCGTCGGGCGTGAGGTCGTATTGAAACAGCAGCAGCACGGACGCCATGAGAATGAACGGCGCCGAGTGGAAGCAGCGAGTGATGATGAAGCTCCACGAAGCGGTTCGGCTGGTCAGGATCCACAGGGCGATCAGCGGAAAGTAGAAGACGAATGCCGTCAAGTGTCCCGGCGCGGTCGAGGCGATCAGGAACGTCGCGATGACGATCGAGAGCACGCGGGAGCGAGGATCGAGGCGGTCCCATACCTGCAGCGTCATCGCTACACCGCAGCCGCGAACACGGCGGGTTTCACGCGCTTCAGGAATGTCACGGCCGCGGCGGTAAGGGCGCCTTCGATCGCGCCGGCCACCGCGTAAAGCGCTGCGATGAAATAGAAGCCCTTGCCATAGCCGACGAACGAGAACTCCGCGGCGAGGAGCAGGGCGGGGAACATGATGCCCGCGAAGCCGCAGACAAAGGCTCTGGGCAGGTCATTGCCCTTCCACGGGGACCTCCAGATTGCGGCGGCGGCTAGCGCGCCCGCGCCCATGTTGACGGCATTCAGGCCGAGCGAGAGCAATCCGCCGTGCTGAAAGAGCAGAGTCTGGAACAGGAGCGCCGCGAAGACGACCGGGAAGGCGCGAATGCCGAGCAGAATGCCCGTGAGTCCATAAAGGCCCAGGTGGACCGAGGTTCCGCCGAGGGGAAAGTGGACCATTGACACGGCAAAGGTCGCCGATGCGAGCAGGCCCATGCGCACGATTTCGAATGCTTCGACCTTGCGTCCGAAGCCGTAGACGCTGGCCCATGCGACGCCATGCGCGGCGCCGCACCAGGCTGTTGGGATGATTCCGTCGGCAATATGCATGGTGTGTGTTTACCAGTTCACGTACAGTGTGGTGGAAAAGCGGCGTTCGTCGATCGGCGAACCGCCAGGAGCCTTTTCGCTGAACTCAGAGAGGAACATGGCGGGTCCCCTGGACCCGGCGGAAGGCCTGTAGGCAACCTTGCCATCCGCGCCGGTGCTGCCAATGGCGATTTCGTCCTTCTGGCCGTTGAGCACCACTTGCACTTTTTGTCCCGCGAGCGGTTTGCCGCCGCGCAGCAGTTGGACCTGCCATGCGCCTGAGGCGCCGTCGAGTTCCGCGGTGAGTTCCGCGTCGAGTCCCAGAGGCTTGTGGTTCCTGGCGGCGCCTTGCCAAACGCCCGTTCGCAGCATCGTAAAGGCCTCGGTGGCGTCCGGATTCCGGTCGCGGCCGCCGGATTTGACGCCCTTCGGAGTCCGGCTCATGGCGCCGCGATCCTGCACGAAAACGATTCGGTGGGTTCCGGATTCCTTGACGGCAAAATCAGCGGTGACGGAAGTTCCGGCGCTGGCGGGCTTCAGATCGGTCCTGGCGCCCGAAGGAGCAAGCACGAAAAGCTTCAGTTGAGCGGCGTTTACGGCCTCTTCGCTTTGCGGAAAGCGGTCTCCATGCGCGACCATGATCTTTGCAGTCTTGCCCGCTTGTAACTCGTTGACAGGCGCGACCCAAGTGAAGTGTGTCCAGCCGGTGACGGCGGCGCCGAGGGTCAGGCAGGCGAGTTTTTGCAAATTTGTTCGCACGATTCTTATTCTAGTAATACGCGATGGCCCTCCGCTCGGATTCACACATGCTCATTTTTCTGCTGCTGGTTGTCCCGGCGGCGGGGTTCGCCCATGAGTTAGAGGTCACCACGCAGCTTGTGGCTCCGGCGGTGATCGTCCGGGCAACCTATGCGGGCAGCGACCCCGTGCCCTTTGCCAAGATCCAGGTGTTCGCTCCGGCGTCGGCGAAGCAGGAGTTCCAGGCGGGGAACACGGACAAGCGCGGGTACTTCAGCTTCGTGCCTGAGGGTCCAGGCGAGTGGCGCGTGGTGGTGGATGACGAATTGGGGCATCGCAAGGATGTTCCGGTGCGGGTGCCGGATCCATTTCAGGCCGGGTCCAATGCGGTGGAAGGCGGGGCGGGCTCGCGCGCGGAGCGGGCGCTGCTGGGGTTGGCGCTGATCTTCGGCGCGACGGGGTTTTGGTACGGGTTCAAAAACAGAAAGAGTTAGTCTTTATCTGCTTCTTCGTATACGCGTTCCCATTCGGACATCGGAACGAAGACGATGTCGGTTTCCTCGTCGGACCAGCGGACCCAGCCGCCACAGGCTTCGGAGAGGCGGCGCAGCTCGCGGATTTGGACGGTTGTAACTTGGCCCTGGCCGTAAAAGATTGGGCCAGTCTGCACGGCGTGCCAGAGCGCGAACTCCAGGCCGTTGAGCCAGCCCGCGTGCCAACATTCTTCGGAAATGTCTTGCATGTAGCTCGCCAGTTGCGAGGCTTCGTCCGTCAGTGCCGGATGTGTCTCTGACATCTTTAGAACATTCTACAGTTGGATTTGCTGCCAGACGCGGCCCTGGTAGTGGAAGTCGATTCCGCAGCGGGCGAGCAGTTCGCGATCCCTGGCGATTTCCATGGACGGGCCTACTGCCGCCACGCGGCCCTGGTGGAAGACGGCGATGCGATCGGAGCAGGCGATGGCGGGCAGGATTTCCTGAGAAATCACGATCACCGTGGCTCGCAGGCCCTTGATCACGTCCACGAGTTGCTCGACCATTCCCGGATCGAGGTTTGCGAAGGGTTCGTCGAACCCGATCACCTGCGGTTTCATTGCAAGCACTGTCGCCAGCGCCACGCGGCGCTTTTCGCCATAGGAAAGCTCGTGCGTGGACCTCGAGCCGTACCCTTCGAGCCGCATCTGATGCAGCGCCTCGTTGACGCGCTCGTGGACTTCCTCAGGCTTGCAGCCCATGTTGAGCGGCCCAAACGCAATGTCCTCTTCGACGGTCGGCGTGAACAATTGGTCGTCCGGGTTCTGGAAGACGATGCCGACTCGGCTGCGGATGTCGCGAATGGTTCCCGCATGCACCGGAACGCCACCCACATCGACCGACCCGCCATTCGGCATCAGCACGCCATTGAGATGCAGCAGGAATGTGGACTTGCCGGCGCCTGAAGGACCAAGGATCGCCAGGCGTTCGCCGGCGTGGATGTCGAGCGACAGTCCATCAAGCGCCGCGCGTCCACTGCCGTAGCGGTAGACGAGGTCGCGAACGGCGACGGGACAACCGCGAGTTTGCGAGTTAATTCAGAGCTCCCAACAGCTTCTCGAGAGTCGTGCTGTAGACGCCGAGAAAGACCAGGCACATTTCGTCGGTCGTTCTCTCGCCCCACGTGACGTCGACCAGCGGAACATTTGGATTGCGGGGATTGCTATCCGAGTTGTTGAAGGTGCAACTGAGCTTGATCCGGTTGCCGCTCTTGACTTCCACCGGAGTTACATTGTCGTAAGCGCCCTGCCAGTTGAAATCCCACTGATTGATGTAAATCAGCGGTTGCAGGGTCTGGCCAGACTTATCTGTGAGTTCCACATTGATCTGTTGGCCGAGAAGATGCATGTGAGGATACAAGGAGTAGATCTTCGTTGGCTCCACCAGATGCAGCGCGTCGAAGAGTCCGGAGAGGCTGGCGTCTGGAAACACCTGATCGACCTGCTGCGCCTCGGCGCCCGCGGGAATCTTGAACTTGTCATTCAAAACCGGGACCATGAACATCGTGTTCTTCGGCTGCTTGTCATGCAGGTAAAGTCCGATGCGGGTTTGATCTGGGCCCGTGTGCGTGACCGGATAGTAGTGCACCTGCATGATGAGCTTGGCGCCTTTGGGAACCTCGAGACCCAGGTCGTCCGGGAGCATGTGCGGGCGCTGACCGGGCGCCCAGCCTCCAAGCAGGGACTTCAGCGTGCTCAAGCTGATGTTGATGCCGGGTCCGCCGAAGCAGTTGTAGCCGGGACCCTCGTCTGCCGCATCGAGTTTGTCTCCGACGCCTGACGTATCGGCATACAGCAACACGTGATGCACGATGCTGCGGTCGCCTGGCAGGTAGTCCACGCCTTTGAGATATCGGGTCTCGTTGAAGTCGGTCGGGATGACAAAGCAGCGGTAGACGTCCTTACCGATGGGCGGCTCATAGGATTCGAGCATTGAAAGAACCCGGTCCGGATAGCCGGCCGACCATTCGCTTTTGTTGTCGAGCGGAGGCAGTTTCGTGCTGTCATCGCCCGCGGGCGCGCCGGTCGCCACCCAGTCGAGGATCATTTGGCGCTCGTCGGCAGTCAGAGCGAACGAGCCCTTGAACTCTCCGTGTCCCGCAACCGGCTTCCAAGGAGGCATCTTGCCTTGTGTGATTACCCTCTGGATGTCGGGCGCCCAGGTTTGCGCCGTGTCGTAGTCGGCAAGCGCGAACGGCGCGACGTCGTTTTCGCGATGGCAGATCTCGCACTTTTCACGGAAGATCTGCGAGACGCCGCCGTAGTAAGTCGGCTGGGCGAAAGCGCCACAAGTGGCGAGGGCGAACAGGGCGAAGACGTTGCGACGGTTCATCGTAAGAATCCCAGCTTCTATTATTGACTCAAAATTTCGAGTTCGGTGGAACCAATAAACGGGCGTCGGCGAGCAGGGTACCAGACAGCCTGTGGAAAAGTACCGGGACCGCACGCAGTTTCGCCCCCTTACCCCCTCGTCCCGGTGTACTTCCACAATTGAGCCCAAATGTTCATTGTTCGCCCAAGGCCGGTAGGGCAATCTATGGAGAAAGCAGCGACACAACGCACGCAGCTGTGTCGCTCCTAAATGAGCCTGCAAGGCAAAAGTGTAGATTGCGGCGAGTATCTCACATCGCGTCCACACCGAAGGGAAGATGCTCCGTATGCTTTTTGACAACGACAACAATCGGCGAAAGACCAGCCGGTTTCCGATTGTGCGCGAAATCCGATATAGGGTTTCGACACGCGATAATCTTTTCGAGACGGGGGTTGGTTCCACCGTCAATATCTCGAGCTCCGGTGTTTTGTTTTCCACCGAGAAGCCGATTCTGCCCGGGCGGAGGATCGAAGTCGCCATCAGTTGGCCGGCGGAATTGAACCGGAACACCGCGCTGAAGCTGGTCGCCCGGGGCCGAATTGTCCGGGTGGAAGGTGGCGTGGCCGCGGCAGAGCTGCAGAATTTCGAGTTCCGCACGATGGGCGCTGGTTTGGGCGTCACATTGGGAAGTGTAGGAACATCGCCCTCGAAAGCTCCCGTGATCCCGTTCCCAAGCGAACAACATTAAGCGGATCTCGGAGGATCGCTACACTGGGGAGATGAACCAGCCAGCAATCGTTTTGCTCGCGCTGGCAAGTCTCCCTGTTGCAGCTCTTGCCCAGCAGCTTGTGCCCGCTTCATTCGCGGTCCCCACAGAATACTCCGCCAAGACCTACCGTCTCGTTCCTCTTGGACCGTCAGTGGCGCAACTCGATTACGACGCGTATATGAGTTCGATCAGCCACATCAGGTCTCGTATGGGAGGCAGTTGGCCCACGGCGAATCTCACCATGGCGGACCAAGGCAAAGACATGGCCGGCGAGAAGGCCCAGTGGGACACCCGCAAATCGTTTCCGTACGCGGTGCTGAGCCCGGATGGATCGAAGGAATTGGGTTGCTTCTACATCCGCCCGAGCGGCAAAGAAGGCTACGATGCCGTGGCGACCATGTGGACCACGAAAGAGCAGTTCGACAAGGGCTTCGAGGAGGCGCTCTATCGCGACATGAAAGCATGGCTGCAGAAAGACTGGCCTTTTCAGAAAGTTGCGTGGCCCGGGCGCGAGATTTCGGCCGCGGATTGGAAAGCCGTTCCCGCCAGGAAGAAATAGGCCTCAGCGATTCTTGACCAGCGCCAGCAAAGCGGCGTCACCGGATTCCTGCGCGTAGTCGGCCGCGGTGCGGCCCCGATCGTCCTTGAAGCTCACTTTGGCGCCGGCATCGAGCAGAAGTTTGGCGGCGGCCGTCTGCCCGGACCGCACGGCGAGAAGCAATGGAGTGAGACCATCCTCGTCGACCGCGTTGACATCGGCGCCTTTGGCGAGCATGAGTCGAATTGCATCCGGCGACCGGCCCACCACGGCGTGATGCAGGGCCGTTTGCTCCGATGAATCGCGCAAATTGACATGAGCGCCGGCGTCGAGTAGCAGGCGGGCTGTTTCCGCGTCGCCCCAATCCGCCGCGTACATCAGAATCGTACGCTTATTGCGGCCAGGAATGTTGATGTCCGCACGGCGATTCGGGTCCGCCAGAGCGAGCCGCACGATATGGGTCCTGCCCTCTGAAGCCGCGTCGATCAGGCTGGCGGAACCCGTTGGCGAGAGAAGCCGGTATTGCGCAAAAGCCGTCCACAGAATGAGCACGACCGGAGCGGCAGCCCACCAAAGGTACGCGCGGGACGGATGCAGACGCTGCCTGGATTGCACTGGCGCCGCGAGCGCGGCAATGGGTTCGCCAAAGGCCGATCGGGCCCAATTGTAGAGAACGCTGAATCCTCCGGCGTACGTGAGAAACATCATGTAAAACGAGGCCGGCGTCATCGCCGCCAGAAAATTGCTGGGCCAGGGCAACTGATAAACCCGCCGGATCGTATCGAGAGGCGCGCCCATGATGGCGACAACCGTGGGAAAGTACATGGAGCCCAGCGTGGCGATTGCAAAGAGACGCACCACGATTTCGCGCGCCAGAATCCGGAATGGCTGCGTGAGCCTCGCGCTGCGGGCCAGCGCCGCCTCGCCATACAAACCCTCGAACACCACCACAGGCGCCGCAAGCGCTCCGCTGAGCCACTTCCACGGCTGCAGGATCCAAAGTGCTTGCGTCAGCGACAACGCGGGCATGATGCGCACGTAGCTCTTCAACAAAGGCCCGATCGCTACAGGACTATCGGGATCCTCGAGAACCTGCTTGAAGGCCAGCGAGGCTCCGCCGGCAATGAGCGCCAGCACCATCGGCGCGGCGATCGCCTGCAGCATCAAAACCAGCCACCAGGGCGCCCAGACCGCGGCCAACGCGATCAGCAACGCAAACGGCGCCGCCGTCACGAAGATCAGGAGAAAAAGCGCAGGGGCGCGCGAGCTGCCCTGCTTGGCATGCTGCAACAGAGACCGTGCGCCATCGACATTGATCCGCAACGCCTTCGCAAAGGCTGTCGCCGTTAGCGGACGCAATTGCGGCTGTTTCTCGAGCGCCGACAGCACCACCGCCGAGATTTCTTTGGGGATCAGCGGCTCGCGCTGGTGCGGAGGTTTGGGCGCATCTTCAGAATGCTGGCGGACGAGTTCGAGTCCCTTGCCCTCGAACGGGAGTTCGCCGGTAATGAGTTGATACGCGATCACGCCGAGGCTGTAAATGTCGGATGCGGCTTCAGCGGATTCGCCGCGGCATTGTTCCGGCGACATGTAGGCCGGTGTTCCGAGCACTGTGCCAACGGTGGTGGAAAAACCGGAGGAGTCCACGAGGGTCATCGATTTCGGAGGCGTGGTGAGTACGATTTCCTGCGTGGCGGCCTCGTCTTTCAACGGGGCTGCTGCTGCTGCTGGCAATGGCGCCGGGCCCGCCGCCGCGGCCGCAGGGGCGGAAAGTTGCGCGACTGGTTCCGTGGCGTAGGCGTCATTGAGTTTCGCGATGCCGAAGTCGAGCACTTTGACGTTGTAGCCGCCGCGCCGATTCGATTCGAGCCAGATATTGTCCGGTTTGAGATCGCGATGGACGATGCCCAGGCGATGCGCTTCATCGATGGCGAGCGCGACCTGGTCCAAAACTTCGACGACGATCGGCAACGGCATGCGCGGGGTCAGCCGGAGGTAGTCGGATAGCGACTGCCCGTCCATGTATTCCATCACCAGGTACGCGACGGAAAGCCCGTTCACATCGGCCACGCCGAAGTCGGTGACGTTGACGACGTTGGGATGGCGAAGGCGGCCGGCGGCTTCCGCTTCGCGCTGAAATCGCACGACGAATTCGCGGTCGCTCATGAATTGCGGCGCGATTACCTTGACAGCCACGCGGCGGCGCGTGTGGATGTGCGTAGCGAGATAGACGGCGCCCATGCCGCCTTTGCCCAGCAGACTTTCCGGCCAATATTTGTCGTCCAGCGCGTGGCCGATCAACTCATCCATTCTTATCAGTTTAGTCGCCGATGTGAGATGAGTCATGGAGTGGCTGGAAGCGAGATGCGCCGGCGAGCTACTTGTTGTAGACGTCCGGATCGTGGCGTTCCATCCAAAGGTCCGGTGAAGCGATCGGTTGAAAGCTTGCGTACCGGGAATACAGGACATGTGCATCGCGTGTGGCCAGCATCCAGCGGCGCAGGTTTTGTAGTTCCGGATGGCTCACGATGGTTTCGACCAGGCGCTTGCTGAGGCCTTGGCCGCGATGCTCTTCGAGGATGAAGACATCCGCCAGATAGGCGAAGGTGGCCTTGTCGGTGATCACTCGCGCGAAGCCGGCGATATTCCCAGTGACATCAAGAACCGCGAAACATAAAGAGTTTTCGATCGAACGTTCGACAACTTCGAGCGGAACGCCCTTTGCCCAATAGGATTCCTCAGACAGGTAGCGATGGATGCGTGGCGCGTCCATGCGAGACGCGTCGGTTGTGATCGTGTAGCCGTTCATACCAGAGGGTTCTCATGATAACGTTTCCAGAAGCATGAATATACGCATCGCGTCCATCCGCGCCATTCCTCTTTACGGCAAGGCTTACGAGGATTGGCCGAGCCGGTTTTCGGAACTCGAGCAGACGCGCACACTGGTGGAAGTTACGACAGATGCGGGCCTGACCAGCCTCGGCAGCGTGTACACGTCCGCGCCACTCGTGGCGGCCTCCTTGGAGCTGCTGCGCCCGTTGTACGAAGGCGCGAGCGCGATCGATCCGGCTGCGACCAGCGAGCGCCTGCATCAAAACACCTTCTGGCAGGGGCGCGGAGGTTCGGTGACGCACGCCATATCAGGCATCGATATGGCGCTGTGGGATCTGCTTGGGCAGGCGACCGGGCAACCCATTCATCGGCTTTTGGGCGGCAAGTTCCGCGATCGCATCAAACCGTACGCGTCGATGTTGATGGAAGAGCCGGAGAAGATGCCCGGCAAGTTGATGGCGGCTCATGCGCGCGGCTTTCGGGCGTTCAAAATCGGTTGGGGTCCGTTCGGGCGGCGCAACGCGAAGACTGACGAAGCGATCATACGCGCGTCGCGTGACGCGATCGGGCCCGATTGCGAGTTGATGGTGGATGGGGGGGCCTCCGACGCGTTTTGGCCGCATGGCTACAAGTGGGCTCTGAACACGGCGCAGATGCTGAAGGAGTTCGGCGTGGCGTGGTTCGAAGAACCGCTGCGGCCAGACGATATCGATGGTTTCGTCGAACTGACGCGATCGAGTCCCGTACCGATTGCGACCGGTGAAGTGCTGACGCGGCGGCAGAGTTTTCTGCCTTGGATCGAGCGGCGCGCAGTGGACTATCTGCAGCCGGATGTGACGAAGTGCGGCGGCCTCACCGAGCAGCATCGTATCGGGCAATACGCCGGCGATCACAACATCCTTGTGGTGCCCCATGGCTGGAACACCGGCGTGGGGCTTGCGGCCGATCTGCATTTGACGGCTGCTGCAGGTAACGCCCGTTGGATCGAGTTTCTGACGCCGGAGCCCTATATCGACGACGTCTTTGAGGACGCGCCGAAACTGGATGCCGAAGGATTTCTCGCCGTGCCGGATGGGCCCGGATACGGGTTCAAGTGGAGCGCGGACGGAATCGAGCGCCTGTCGCAGGGGATCCGCCCGCGCGTTTAGAACAACTGGGAAGCCAGTACGCGCCCGGCGACGATCGAGGCACTCTGGCCGCCTGTGAACTCCTGCCCGTGGAACGGTGAGTTCCGGCTTTTGGACTTCGACTTGTTGACGTCATAGGTCCATTTGGCGGTTGCGGAAAAGATCGTGATGTCCGCCGGAGCGCCCGCTTGCAGGCGTCCGCGATGGAGCCTCAAAATGTCGGACGGGCCGGTCGTGTAGAGCGAGATCATCTTCATCAACGAGATCTTGCCGGGATGCACAAGCCGTTCGAGGCTCAGAGGCAGCGCGGTTTCGAGCCCCAGGATGCCGAACGGGCAGCGCTCGAATTCCTGCATTTTATCGGCGCCCGAATGCGGCGCGTGATCGGTGGCGAGCGCGTCGATCGTGCCATCCACAATGCCGCCGATGCAGGCGTCCACGTGTTCGCACCCGCGCAGTGGCGGCTTCATCTTGTAGTTGGAATCGTACGGAATGATATCTGAATCGGCAAGCGCGAAGTGATGCGGCGTAACTTCGCAGGTGATGGGAAGGCCCTTGGCCTTGGCGAACGCGACCATCGCGACGGAGTTCCGCGCCGAGATGTGCGCCACGTGATAGCGGGCGCCGGTGACCTCAGTGAGCAGGATGTCGCGCGCCACCATGACGTCTTCTGAACAGGCGGGGATGCCGCGAAGGCCGAGGCGGATGCTTTCCATGCCTTCATGCATGTCGCCGCCCTGGCTCAAATGCAGGTCCTCGCAATGCTGAATGACCGGGATGTGGAACGCCTTCGCGTATTCCATGGCGCGGCGCATGACACGGGCATTCATGACCGGCTTGCCATCGTCGGAAATTGCGACCACTCCGGCCTGTTTCATCGAACCGATGCTGGCGAGTTCCTCGCCCATGCTGCCTTTGGTGATGGCGCCGATCGGGTAGACGTTCACGCCATTCAATCGCCGGGCCTTTTCGACGATGTAATTGGTCACCATCGCCGAATCGTTTACCGGGTTGGTGTTCGGCATGCAGCAAACGGAGGTGAATCCGCCGGCCGCCGCGGCGTTGACCCCGGTCTCGATGGTTTCGGAGTGTTCAAAGCCGGGCTCGCGCAGATGCACGTGCATGTCAATGAAACCGGGGGCCACGATGAGTCCAGTCGCGTCGATCACTTCGGCGCCGGTTGCGTCGATATTCTGCGCGATCTGCTGAATGACGTCGCCTTTGACAGCGACATCGGCGATGGCGTCGAAGCCGGAAGCGGGATCCATGACCCGGCCGTTCTTGATGACGAGGCGCCGCCGGGTCATTGTTGCATGATCCTTTCGAGAACCGCCATGCGGACGGCGATGCCATTTTCGACCTGATTGAGAATCATGGATGCTTTGGAGTCCGCGACTTCAGACGAGATTTCGCGGCCACGATTGATAGGGCCGGGATGCAAGACCAGCGCGTCGGGGTTCGCCAGGTGCAGGTGTTCGGCGCGCAGGCCGTAGAACTTGAAGTATTCGCCGGCGGGAAATGCGGCTTCGGTGATGCGCTCGAGCTGCACGCGTAACATCATGATGACGTCGGCGCGCTGAATCGCTTCCCGCATGTCGGTGGTGAGCATGACGCCGGGCGCGATGCGCGCGAGTTCGGGCGGCAAGAGCGGCGCAGGTCCGCAGAGAATGACATGCGCGTCGAATTTGGACAGCAGATGGATGTTTGAGCGCGCCACGCGGCTATGGGCGATGTCGCCGATGATGGCGATGCGCAGGCCGGACAGGCTCTTGCGCCGGTCGAGGATCGTGCGCGCGTCGAGCAACGCCTGCGTGGGGTGTTCGTGCAGGCCGTCGCCTGCGTTGACGATCGGCGTGTCGAGGTGGCGCTGCAAAAAATGCGGCGCGCCGGATGCCGCGTGGCGCATGACGATGGCGTTGGGACGCATCGCGGCGAGGGTCGCCAGGGTGTCGACGAGGCTTTCCCCTTTTGACACGCTCGAACCGGAGGCGGTGATGGAAATCGTGTCGCATCCCAGGCGTTTCGCGGCGATTTCAAAGCTGGTGCGGGTACGCGTGGAAGCTTCAAAGAACAGGTTGACGAGCGTCTGGCCCTGCAGCGTCTTCAATTTTTGGAATGTTGTTTCACCGGGCTTCGGCTGAAACGACACGGCTCGATCGAGGATCGACTGAATTGCCTCGCGATCCATCCCTTCAATGCCGAGCAGTCCTTTGTTTGCCGTCATTGCCTACTGTCAGCCGGCCTTTTCCACGAGCATGACCTTTTCGAGCTGGTCGATTTCCTGGAACTTCACTTCGATGATTTCGTTCGCGCTCGTCTGCACCATCCGGCCGACATAGCGCGCTTCGATGGGCAGCTCGCGCCAGCCGCGATCGATGAGGGCGAGCAATTGCACACGGGCCGGGCGGCCGTGATCAAACAAGGCATCGAGCGCCGCGCGGATTGTGCGGCCGGTGTAGAGCACGTCGTCCATGAGAATGACGTCTTTGCCTGAGATGTCGAAGTCGATCTGCTTGGACTTGACGAAGGGCTGATCGCCGACGGTGGTCAGATCGTCGCGATACAGATTGATGTCCAGCGATCCGACCGGCACGTCGCGCCGTTCGAGGTCTTTGATTTTGCGCGCGAGACGCTGCGCGAGGGGCACTCCGCGGCGCTTGATGCCGATGAAGGCAAGCTTGCCGAGATCTTCGGTGCGCTCGAGAATCTCATGAGCCAGGCGAACCAGGGTCCGGTCGATTTCTGAAGCGCTCATGAGTTGGGATTTGTCGCGGGTTTCTGCCATGCTAAGGGCCAGTGTCCCAAGCGGTGCTCCAGTGAGTCAACTCGACGCTGTTCGCTACAATCCAACGGTGGACCCACTTCTACTGATCAAATCCGGCGTCATGGGCATTGTGGAAGGCCTCACAGAGTTCCTTCCGATCTCCTCGACCGGGCATTTGATTCTCGCCGGACAACTGCTTGGTTTCGACAACGAGAAAGGCGCGGTTTTCGAAATCGTGATCCAGACCGGGGCGATTCTCGCCGTGATCTGGGAATACCGGTCGCGCTTTCTCAAAGTGCTGGCTGGCGCGCTCACACAACCTTCGGCCCAGAGATTCCTGGTCAACCTGTTCATCGCGTTTCTGCCTGCAGCCATTATCGGACTCGCAGTGGGCAAGATGGTGAAATCGTATCTGTTCCATCCCATCCCCGTCGCGCTGGCGTTCATTATCGGCGCTCTCATCATGCTCTGGGCCGAGAGGCGCGAGCATCGCATTACCGTGACCGAAGTGGACGACATGAATTGGGTGGACGCGCTGAAGATGGGGTGCGCGCAGACCCTGGCGATTCTCTTTCCCGGCATCTCGAGATCCGGCGCAACGATCATTGGCGGGCTGTTCTTTGGCCTGTCGCGCAAGGCCGCCACTGAGTTCTCGTTCTTTCTCGCCGTGCCGACGCTCATCGCGGCGGGCGGTTACCAGTTGTACAAAGA
>JACXTT010007886.1_pt1 | contig 14905 bp, 13 predicted proteins | sample 9270951 | NCBI WGS metagenome assembly JACXTT01 (sample SAMN15532306, study PRJNA645909) | rock metagenome | isolation source: weathered quartz diorite | place: Puerto Rico | collected 2017-06-21
AGGTGAACCCCGGCTCCGTCATCCTCAGCGGCGAAATGATGCTGCGCTACATGGGCTGGACCGAAGCCGCCGACCTCATCATCAAGGGCATGGACGGCGCCATCGCGAGCAAGAAGGTCCCCTAAGACTTTGCCCGCCCACGGGCCGGGTGAGGGGGACCTTGATGGGGACAAGGTACTTCCGAGCGGCATCAACCTGTTCATCAGGGAGCCAAGTGCCGAACTGGTTGAAGCTCTTCTCGCCGGCGTAGATCTCCATCCACTGGATCTTGCGCTTGCCGGCGTAGGCCTTCTCCACAGCGGCGTCGAGGACGCGCACGCTGGACTTCCAGATATCGCGGCCGGTGCCATCGCCTTCGATGAAGGGGATGATCGGATTGTTGGGAACCACCAGCTTCCCGTTCTCGATGCGGATCTTTTCGCCCGTACTGGGCACCGCGAGCTTCACGGCCTCGGCCATCGCTGCCTCCAAAAATGAAACAGTCCAGGGTCCCACGGGGGGCCTGTGGGATCAAGGAATCGGATCACAGAGGCCGCCGCAGGGGCCGCCCGCCTTGACCCTGGGGCGGGGGCAGCCGGAGGATGGCAGGACACCACGAGGTCTCCATGCGATGTTCCTCCCTTGCCCTATGGCTGGCTGCGCTGCCCATGGCTGCCCAGCTGCGAACCGACCCAGGACCCGTGGCCATCAAAGGGGCCCGCATCGTGCCGGTGAAGGGGGCCGTTATCGATACAGGCACGATCCTCATCGATAAGGGCTTCATCCAGGCCGTGGGCGCGGAGGTGAAGCTGCCGGAAGGCACCTGGGTCATCGAGGGCAAGGGGATGACGGTCTATCCCGGCCTGGTGGATGGCCTGTGCGATGTGGGGTTCCCCTCTGCACCAGCGCCGACGGCGGGTGCAGCGGGCCGTAATGCGGTGGCCCAGGCCCCTGCAGCGGTTCCGCCTGTGGTGATCAAAGGCCCCGAAGACCGGCCCTCCAGCACGCCGTGGGTTCAAGCCGCGGATGAGTTCAAGGCCGATGACAAGCGCTTTGAGCAGTGGCGCAACGGTGGGTTCACCACCGTGTTCACGGGGCCGAAGGCGGGCCTGCTTCCGGGCCAGGGCGCGGTGCTGTTGACCGCCGCGGCGCGGCCGCAGGAGATGGTCTTGAAAGCCAGCGCGGGGCTGCTCGTGAGCTTCCAGCCTCAGCCCGGCCATTTCCCGGCCTCGCTCATGGGCGTCCATGCGTACCTGCGCCAGACCTTTGAAGACGCGCGCCACCTCACCCTCGAACGGAAGGCGGTGGACGGTCGTCCGGCCTCGACGCCCGTGCCTGCCCACGACCGCAGCCTCCTGGCCCTCAATCAGGCCCTGAGCCAGGGCGAGCCCGCCCTTCTTCCGGGCACGACACCCGTACAGATGGCGCGTGCACTTGGATTCGCCAAGGACATGGGGCTGCGCCCCATTCTCGTGGGTGGCCAGCAGGCCTATGCCAATGCTGAGACCTTGAAGGCGTCCAAAACCCCCGTGCTCCTTAACGCCAAGTGGCCTGCCCGCGACAAGGACGGGGATCCCGATCAGGACGAGAGCCTCCGTACGCTCCGCTTCCGTGAGCAGGCTCCCCATAGCGCCGCAGCGCTCGAAAAGGCCGGTGTGCTCTTCGCCCTGACGAGCGGCGATCAAACGCCCGCCGAGTTCCTGAAGGCCGTGCGTAAGGCGGTGGAATCAGGCCTGAGCAAGGAGGCTGCGATCCGCGCGCTGACCCTTTCGCCCGCTGAGATCCTGGGTGTGGCGGATCGTGTCGGCAGCCTTGAGGCAGGCAAGTTGGCCAACCTCGTCATCACCCATGGGGATCTTCTGGAAGAGAAGACGAAGATCGCGTTCGTCTTTGTCTCCGGCGTGAAATTCGAAGTGCCCGAAAAGCAGGATGAACCCGAGAAGGGGCCGCGAGGACGGGGCCAGGGCCGTCGACCCGAGCCGGGCTCTGCGGAATCGAACGAGGAGGTGCGCTGATGCGAAGCCGGATTCTGTTTCTCCTCGCCGCCGCACTTTCCCTGTCTGCCCAGGACGTGCTCATCAAGGGCGCGACAGTGCTGACAGTCACGAAGGGCACCCTGCCTGAGACCGATCTTCTCATCGAAGGCGGCCGCATCAAGGCCATCGGCAAGGACCTCGCGGCGAAGCCCGGTATGAAGGTGGTGGAAGCCAAGGGCCTCTTCGCCATGCCTGGCATCGTGGATGCGCACGCGCATTTCGGCATCGAGGGCAATGTCAACGAGATGGGGCTGTCGGTCACCTCCATGGCCTCCATTGGATCGGTCTTGGATTCCGAAGATCCCTCCATCTACCGCCGCCTGGCCGACGGCGTGACGACGGCCAACGTGCTGCACGGCAGCGCCAATCCCATTGGGGGCACCAACGCCGTGATCAAACTGCGGCTGGGTGGCGATGCGAAAAATTTGGTATTCGAAGGCGCGAAGCCCGGCATCAAATTCGCGCTGGGTGAAAACCCCAAGCGCAGCAACTTCACTCAGGCGGGCCCGGCGCGCTATCCAGGCAGCCGCATGGGCGTCATGGATGTCATCCGCCAGTCCTTCACCGAAGCCAAGGCCTACCAGAAGGCCTGGAAGGACTACGAGGCCAAGGTGAAGGCCAAGGACAAGTGGGCCGTGCCCCCTGCGCGCGATCTGCGCCTCGATCCCTTGGTGGAAGTGATGGAAGGCAAGCGGCTGGTGCATGCCCACTGCTACCGCAGCGACGAGATCATCGCGCTGCTTCGTTTGGCGGAGGAGTTCGGCTTCAAGATCGCCACGCTCCAGCACGCACTGGAGGCCTACAAGGTGGCCCCTGAGATCGCCAAACACGGTGCAGGCGTGAGCTGCTTTGCGGATCGATGGGGCTACAAGGTGGAAGCCTTCGATGCCATTCCTGAGAACGCGGGGCTCTGCATCCAGCAGGGCATTACGGTGAGCATCAATTCCGATTTCCCCGTGGTGCAGCGGTTGCTCAATCAGGAGGCTGCCCGCGCGCAGAAGTACGGCCACCTCACCGACGATCAGACGATGGCGCTCGTGACCATCAACCCCGCCAAACAGCTGGGCATCGATGCGCGCGTGGGCAGCCTGGAAGTGGGGAAGGATGGCGACGTCATCCTCTACGACCACCACCCCCTCAGCATCTACGCGGTGCCGCAAAAGGTGCTGGTGGAGGGCAAGATCCTCTTCGACCGCGCGGAGGACTTGGCTCATCGTCAGGCGCTCGCGAGCGAGAGGAAGACCCTGAAAGAGAAGCAGGCGAAGGACGCCAAGGCAGGCGCCGACGCGCCACCGGCGCGGCCCACGGGGGCCGAGTTCCGGACCGAGATCGAGATCCACGCCGACTTTGATGATCAGCTTCCGGAGAATCAGCGATGAACCGCACCCTTCGCTTCGCCGCCCTCAGTTTGCTGGGACTCTCGCTGGTGGCGGGAGACAAGCCGCTCGTCATTCGCAACGCGCGTATCCACACCGTGGAAGGTCCTGTGGTTGAGAAGGGTTCGCTCCTGGTGAAAGGAGGCCGCATTTCCGCGCTGGGTACGGATGTCTCCGCGCCGCAGGATGCGGAGATCGTGGAGGCCGAGGGCCTCGATGCCTATCCGGGCTTCATGGATGCGGGGGGCAACCTCGGTCTGATGGAAGTGCCCTCGGTGCGGGCCACGGTGGACACCAGTGATCCCGGCGAGTTCCTTCCCCAGCTTCAGGCTTCCACCGCCGTTCACTTTCAGAGCGAGCTGATCCCCATCGCTCGTGTGAATGGCGTGACTCACGCCGTGGCCATCCCCGGGTTGGATGGCGCGAGCCTGCTGCCGGGCCAAGCTTCGGCCTTCCGTCTGCAGGGGCGCACCTTCGAAACGGCCGGGCTCAAGGCCGGAGCCGCGCTCGTACTTCGATGGCCCGGCATTCAAATGCGCGGGCAAGGACAGGGCATGGGGCAGGGTGCTCCGAAGCCCTTTCATGAGGTCAAGCAGGAGCAGGAGAAGAAGGTTCAGGAGCTCAAGGATTTCTTTGAGCGGGCCCAGCGCCATATGCAGCATCCGGGCGCGGATCCCGATCCTGAGCTGCAATCCCTCGCGCCCTATCTGCGCGGCGAGGCGCCCGTGCTCATCATTGCGTCCCGTGCCCGGGAGCTGAAGGAGGCCCTCGCTTTCGCGCAGAAGCTCAAGCTGAAGGTGCTGGTGGAAGGCAGTGAAGAAGTGCTCGATGCCAAGGAGCAACTCAAGTCCGCGAACGCGGGCGTGATCCTCGGTACCTGCCTGCGCTTCCCACGCGAAGAAGACCGCCCCTACGATCATTTCCAGGCGCTGGCCGGAGAACTGCATCGCGCGGGGATTCCCGTCGCTTTTGGATCCTTGGGCGAACCGGCGGATGTGCGAAGCCTCCCTTATGAAGGACCGGGCAATGCTGTTGCCTTCGGCCTCACGCATGAGGAAGCCATCGAGGCGGTTACCCTCGCTCCGGCCCGTATGTTCGGGTTGGAGAAGGATCTCGGCAGCCTGGCCGTTGGAAAGGAAGCGACCTTCTTCCTCGTGAAGGGCGACCCCCTGGAGTTCAAGAGCGAGGTGAAGGCCGTCTTCATCCAGGGCGAGAAAGTGCCTCTGGAGAACCGCCACCAAAAACTGCTGGAGGCTTTCCGTCCGCGGGACTAGATCCGATGCTATGGGTGTTGCACCGCTCATAGGCGTGAAGCAGGAGCTATTTACCTATTCAGAGATGAAGGCCTGATTTGATAGGCTCTTGGGTAAAACCGGCCAAAAAAATGATCGTGGTCCCGGAGCCCCTTGGAGTTCTTCATGCGTCGTGTGTCTACTCGCTCAGGCCTGCTCAGTCTGTTGGCCGCCTTGCCCGCTGCTGCTCAGATTCTTCCTCCGCAGGCGCCGCTTTCTCTTTCGGTGTCTGAAGCGTTTCGGTTGGGCTTCACCGTGTCGGGTGCGGGCGCTCGGGCCACAGGTATGGGAGGCGCGTTTGTGGCGGTGGCGGATGATGCCACGGCAGCTTCCTTCAATCCTGCGGGCCTGGCTCAGCTCCGCACCTTCGAAGTATCTCTCGTGGGTAGGAAGTCGGCCTTCGATCTGAGTTTGGATGTCACTGGAGATTCGAAGACTGCCTTCTTCATCCCGCAATACGACCGCTACGAAGGGCGCAGCCCCTCTGAGCCCCAATTCATCAGCTTCTCGGCCCCCTTTCAAATCGGTAGCCGCAACGCCGTCGTGCAGCTCAGCCGCCAGCGCATGTTCACCATGAATCAGGACTACACCCGCTCCTGGTATGCCACGAGCACTTCCACTGCGGGTGTCTATCGGACGCTGAATGAGCAGGTTTCTCAAAAGGGCGATATCGAACGTTGGACCCTCGCCAGCGCCATCGAAGTGACGCCTCGCCTGCTGATGGGTGTGTCCTGGAACAGCTGGGGAGGCAGCTGGACCTTCCATAGTCAAACGGACGCGATTCAGCTGCCGCCGGGCACGCGCCGCGTGACTCCTCAGGCCACGGCGACGCTGGATCAGGACAGTCATCTGCACGGCCAGAACTTCGGTGTTGGGCTGCTGTGGGTGAGCGAACAGATTCGTGTAGGGGCCTCCTACCAGGGGCCCTTCACCGCCAAATACAGCTACAGCGGCTACTACGAATCCGGTACGACTTTTACGAACGTCAGCGTGGTGACCCAGGGGCCCCTTGAAACCCGGGGGCGTACCTACGACGTGCATTGGCCTGAAACGCTTTCCGTCGGCTTGAGTTATCGGCCCCATCCTCAGTGGCAGGTGGCCCTGGATTGGAGCCGCACGCCTTGGACCAAGGCCAAGTTCTCAGCGCCAGGAACGGTCTTCGATGGCCAGAACCTGCTCGATCCTGCTGCTCCCGCAACCACGGGTACGGGCGCACAGCCTGCGGACAAGGCCGTGGATACGGAGCATCTGCGCACGGGCGTGGAGTATCTCTGGTTCGTGCGCAAGCTGATCATCCCCATCCGCGTGGGATACTTCCACGAGCCTCAGCCCATGCGGGACGCGATCTCCGGCGAAAACCGCGTGCTCACGGGCTTCACAGTGGGCACGGGCGTGAAGTGGGGAGACCTTCGCGCAGACATCGCCTACAAGCGCGGCACCAGCCACCGGAACGTGGGGTCGCTGCACACGCCCCTTTCCGTGGGGGATGGCGTGACCTTCGCAGCCGGAGACCTGGGGCTCTCCGCGGAGAAGCTGAAGTCCACCGAGACCATTCTCTCCCTGATTTATCAGTTCAAGGGCGAGTGGTTGCGCAAGGCCGCCCGCTGGGTCATCGTGTCTCCTGAATGATCTCTCGGACAGCATTACGAGTTCAGGCTGGCCTCGTCGGGGCAGCCTTGGCTCTGCCCGCTCAAAGCCAATCCACCTGGTACGACGCCTATGAGGCGGGCTTGGCCTTTCAGGCGAAGGGGCAGCACGCCGCAGCCATCGGCGCCTTCCAACGCGCCACGGCCTTGAAGCCCCAGCCGGGAACGCGAGTGCTGACTTACGGCTTGAACTTCATGGATACCTACTATCCGTGGCTCAAGCTGGCGCAGTCAGCCCTCGCCTCGAATCAGTTGGATCTCGCCGAAGAAGCGTTGAAGAAGAGCACCCAGTTCGGCAAAGAGCCTGCCGCAGAACGCGAAGCTCTTGTGCAGCGACTCGCCTCGCTCCGCGCAGCGAGTAAACCCGCGCCAACGCCTGCGCCGGCGCAACCCCCGACCCAAACGCAGCCACAACCTCAACCGGCTCCTGCGCAGGCGCTGCCTCTTCAACCTGCTCCGACGCCCGCGCAGCAAACGCCCAGCGCTCCGCCTCCGATGAGTGCGCAACCCAATCCAGTCCATCCGCAGAAGGGGACTGAGCCTGCCAAAACCGGGGCGGCAGCGGATGCACCGGCATCAAAACCTACTCTACCCCCTGCTCAGATTCAAAGCAGCACAACTTCGACTCCCGCGGCGCCTGCGCCCTCGAAGGTAGAACCTACACTCCTGCCGACCACATCTTCCGCCACGTCTGTGCCTCAGCCCTCTTCCACACGCGGATGGCTCTGGATCGGCGGTTCGTCTTTGATGGCTGCAACTTTGGTGGGAACGCTGCTGCAGCGCCGAAAGAAGCGGCCGCAGCCGCTGGCCTCTGGTTCCGACCACACCATTGCGCTGCCTCGCAGCCAATCCCAATCTCAAGCGAATCCGGATGCCACGGCCATCCTCTCCCGCTCGGATATGACCCAGCAGGGGAAGCTCCAAATGGGCGGCTACACACTGCACCGGGTGCTGGGGAAGGGGGCCTGCGGCACCACCTACATGGGTGTGAAGGATGAGAACGGACTCGAGGTGGCAGTGAAGGTGCCTCATCCGCACATGCTCGAGGATGGGGAGTTCATGGCGCGTTTCCGTCAGGAAGCTGCACTAGGCTCGCGACTCATGCATCCCAAAATCGTGCGGATCCTCGATCCCGGGCCCATGGAGGGCACACCCTGGCTGGCCATGGAGTTGGTGAAGGGCCACACGCTCGATCAAGTGGTGAAAGAGCAGGCTCCCTTTCCGCTCGGCATGGCACTGGATTTGGCCTTGGACATCACGGAGGCTGTCGCATACGCCCATAGCAAAGGCGTAGTGCATCGAGATCTCAAACCGGCCAACGTGATGGTGAGCGACAGCGGGGCCCAGGTGTTGGACTTCGGCATCGCCCGGCTCACGGAGGGCGTGGGTATGACGGCCACCCAGGTGTTCATTGGGACGCCACTCTATGCCTCGCCAGAAAGCGTGTCCCACAGCAAGGTGGGCCCGGCGGCGGATCGCTACGCCCTGGGCTGCATTCTCTTCGAGTTCCTCGTGGGACACCCGCCTTACCAGGGGGTGAACACCTTCTCCACGCTGCAGATGCACCTCACCACGCCCATCCCGGATTTGGATGTGCTCCGGCCTGGGCTGCCGCCTCGGTTGGTTCGGCTCATCGAACGCATGATGGACAAGAAGCCGGAGCAGCGCCCCGAGGATGGCGAAGTGATCACCATCCTGAAAGAAATCCGATCCGCGCTTTAGACGCCGGAAGGGGCCGGAGAATCAGCGGAGTGACTCGCTTCGGTGGAAGCCGGAGTTCCTCTTAGGCAGGTGCTTCCCGGCCGGTATTGAGGCTCGTAGGGGCAGTGACGGCATTTGCAGCCGCAGCAATGGCCCCGCTTCACGTGATAGGCCGCGGTGAAGACGAAAAGACCACGGTCCATGTAGAAGTCTTCAGGCGACAAAGTCCGGCCCTTGCTGCGGATCTCTGTCGGAAGAGTGTGCATTACGAGCTCCCACGGCCATGGATCGGCCGGAGGAGGCTCGGAGTTGACCCTTCGAAAAAGTGAGGTCCATGCGGCCGAGGTTCACGCCGCTGTGGCCCACTTGAAAGACCTTGGTGTTGCCCACGGACACCGGCTGGTCCAGGAAGGTGTGGCTATGTCCGCCGATGATGACGTCGATGTTGGGCACCAGTTTGGCGAGGTTCAGATCGTCGATGGCCTCGCCTTGGCGGTCGTAGCCCAAGTGGCTGATGACGACGACGGCATCCACCTTCTCGCGGTCCCGCAGCATGGCCACGATGGGCTTGAGGGCGAGATCGGGATCCATCCATCCCAAGCCTTTGTGGTTGGACGGCGAGACCAATCCCTCGAATGCGACCCCTACGCCGGCGATGCCGATGCGCAGGCCACCGACCTCTTTCACCACCCAGGGGCGCAGCCGTGACGCGAGCGCAGGCGCGCCTTTCGTGGTGAAGTTGCAATTCACGAAGGCGATGGGCGGGTGCTTATGTTGGAGGTTCTCCATCGACTGCATGGCTTCCACAAGTGCATCCACGCCGTTATCGAAATCGTGGTTGCCCAGGGTGCCTGCGTCGTAGCCCACCATGCGCATGAGCTGATAATCGAGGCTGCCCCGATACTTGTTGAAGTAGGGGGTGCCCTGGAAGGTGTCGCCCGCATCCAGCAGAAGTACGGCGGGCAATTCCTCCCGCAACCGCTTGACCAGCGTGGTGCGGCGGGCCATCCCGCCGAGCCCCGACAACTTGCCGTTGCCCGGGCCGAAGGGTTCCAACCGGCTATGGGTGTCGTTGGTGTGCAGCAGTGTGAGGTGCCGGCTGACGTCCGACGGATTTTCGGCCTTCAGCCCCTGAAGGGCGGAAGCGGCGGCGAGGGTTTGGAGGAAGGGGCGACGGCGCATCAGAACGGGACCTTCTGTCTGGCTCTTAGGGCTTCTCGGATCGGAGTGGACAATTGATAACGTCCGGGTTCGGGTGGCAGCAGGGGAGCTCCAGATTGGGTGAGGGCCGCGCAGGCATCGAGAAGGCACTGCCGGATGGTTAACCCTGACGTGAAGGGCCTGCGCCCTTTGCGAAGGGCGGGGATGCTATCGCCTCCCTGAAAGAGGAAGTCGCTGGTGGCGAGCCGGTAAGTGGCATTGAGATCCAATGGCTGGCCATTGTCGAGGAGAACTTGAAGCTCCGGCTTCTCGGCGGTGCCGAGGGCGGAGACTTTCAGGCCGCTGAGGGGCTCGCCTCCTCGTTTCTCCAGGCCTTCGATCACGGCCTGGCGAAGTTCCGCCCCCGTGAGCTCGATGACCAGGAGCTCATTCTCAAAGGGCATGACCTGGGTGATATCTCCCACCGTGACTGGGCCGACCGCGAGATCCTGCCTGAGCCCGCCGCGATTCGTGAATGCCGCGTGAACGGGCAGGGAGAGGGCCCGGCTTGCGGATCGGCGCATGGCATCACAGGCCCAATACCCCAGCAAGTTCTCTTCACCCACTGGACCGCGGCGCAGTCCTTTAGGTGCCTGAGCGATGACTTTGGAGAACTCGGCTTTGATTTCCTGGGTGCGAGGAGCGAGGAAAGCCGCCACCTCTTTGTCCTCAATGACTGCCGCATCCACCGGCCGGCTGGATCCGGTCGGCGCCTGCTGGGCCAGGACAGGGAGGGTGAAAAGGAGCGCGGTGAGACTAGCCTTCAAGCACGGCCTCCTTCTCCTCCGTGGGAAGGCTGCTCAGCCGGATCTGCTCGTCTCGCACCTGAGCATCGTGGCGGGCAAAGCGGGCTGCGAGCCGCAGCTGCCAACCTAGTGTCCAAGCGACTCCAGCGGCCACGAACGCCTGGAGCACGGCGAACCACGCGACGCGGCCCGAGCTGATGCCGCCCCAACGCCAGGCCAAGGCCAGCACCCCAAAGTTCAGCGCGACGCGAAGGAGAGACGTGCCGATCGCGAGAACGGTCCATTGAATGGGGAAGCTCCATAACCCCAGGAAGCTATGTCCCAAGTGGCGAGTCCAATCCTGGGGCGCCACCAGGCGCCTCACTCTGCAGACCGACCATTGCAGGGAGAGCGCCATCATGAGCGAGAAGAAGAAGAGGGGCTTCAGGAGAAGGGCCGCCCAGGAGAAGGGCGTGATGCCCAACCCACCGATTCCGGAAAGGGGGATGTCGATCAGCCAGTAGATGAGGCCCATGGGCACCACGCCGATGACGAGCGCTTCAAAGAAGCCCAGCAGCCATGCCTTCACCGTGGGGCGCTGGCCGACCACCTCTGCTTGCAGCTGCCATCCTGCCCAGAGGGCCCAGATCAGGCAGATGAGCAGCGCGATCCGGGGCAAGAACCCCATGGGATCCTGCTCCCACTTTCCGTTCCACCAAAGCTCAACCACGTCTCGAAGGGCCAGCCGCTCTCCCCAGTGGTTGGCTAGGGCGCTGTGGCCCGCGAAGGACGCCAAATGCCGAGCCCAAAACCAGGCCGGGATCAATGCCGCCCCGGCCCAGGCCAGCATGAGTTGCAGCCCCGCTCCGGAGAACCCTCCGGCGCGCGATTCCCTAAGAAAGGTCCAGGGACCTTGGAGTCCCTGGCGTTCATCATCATGAAAAGAAGGTGGAATCGTCGTCATAGGCTCGCGTCGTGGAGGAATAGCCGAGCCAGTGTAGCCTGCGTCCCACCAGGCTTTGGGGCCGGTGGGGCGAGGGGCGTGAATATTCTTACGGCAAAGCCCTTGACAACAAATGCGAGGACACGTTGCACTACTTGCATCATGTTGTCCGTCCGCGCCCACTATTTTGCCATGTGCACCATCAACTGGTGCTGGCATTGCCGTGGCTCGGAGGGCATCCAGGGCGCTTAGACACCCACTCCCACAAGGATCCCAAACTCCGAGCCCGGTCCCAGCGACCGGGCTTTTTCTTTGGCCCGCCACCATGCACCTGTGTAGACATACGCTCCCCGCAGACCTCCTGACGCCGCTCGCAGCCTATCTGGCTCTGCGGCAGGCGGGAGCCAGCCTGCTGCTGGAAAGTGCCGACCGCGGCGAGCGCGTAGGGCGCCACAGCTTTGTGTTGCTGGAGGGGAAGGGCGAAGTGAAGCGAGGGCTCTCTGCTGCGACTTGGGTGGAGGACCTCCGCGCTTTGGCCGGTGCCGCGCTGGTGAATCCGCAAGGCGTTCAGGATCCTCAGGGACTGGGCGCAGGACGTGAGGCGCTGCCGGTGGGCGTAGGCATCGCCGGCTACCTGGGATTCGAGGCGCTGGCCGCCTTGGAACTCAGCATTCCTGCGCCGGCGCGCAACAGTCTTGGCCTTCCCACCGTGTGGGCCAAGCGGTTTGAAGGCGCCCTCGTCTTCGATCACCTTCATCAGATCGCCGAGTTGCAGGTGCTGGCCGAAAGCGAATCCGAAGGATTCCATCGCCTGCGGCAATGGGCTCAACGTCTGACCTCCTTCGAATTGCCCCCGGTTGAAGGGGGAGCGCCCGTAGCGCGTCCTTTGATGGATCAAGGTACCTATGAATCCATCGTCCGAAAGGTGCAGGCCTACATTCACGATGGGGATGTTTACCAGCTGGTCCCCAGCCAGCGCATCGAAGTGCAGAACCCGCCGGCGCCTCTCAGCACCTATCGGGCGCTGCGCCGATTGAACCCTAGTCCCTATGGTTTTCTCCTTGAATGGGACGGATTCGCATTGGCCGGCGCCAGTCCGGAGATGCTCGTCCGGGTCGCTGGCGGCGAGGCCGAGACGCTGCCCATCGCGGGAACTGCTCCGCGGGGCGCCACCGATGCGGAGGACCAAGCTCGCTTTGAAGCGTTGAAGGCCGATCCCAAGGAGCTGGCGGAGCACCAGATGCTTGTGGACTTGGCTCGCAATGATCTCGGCCGTATCGCTGTGCCGGGCGGTGTGCGCGTAGAATCAGCGCTCGCACTGCAGAAGACCAGCCATGTGCTGCATCTCACCACCACCGTGAAAGCGGAGGTTCGACCTGGTCTGGATGCGCTGGATGTGCTGGCCTCGGTCTTCCCCGCGGGCACGGTGAGCGGCGCCCCGAAAATCCGCGCAGCCCAGCGCATCGCCGAATTGGAGGGCGAGGCCCGTGGGCCCTACGGCGGTGCGCTCATCCGCCTAGGCGCCGATGGCGTGCTCGATAGCGCGCTCATTCTTCGCACCGTGGTGTATGCGCAAGATCGCGCCTACCTTCAGGCGGGAGCTGGCGTCGTGAAGCGCAGTGATCCCACGAAGGAATATTTGGAGACGCTGCATAAGATGGGGGCGCCCGCTCAGGCGCTCGAGGTCGCGCTGCCCTTCCCGGAATCTGTCGAGGTGAAGTTGTGATCCTGCTGGTGGATGCCCTCGATAGTTTCACCTACAACCTGGTGCAGGCCCTTGAGACCTTGGGCACGGAGGTGAAGGTGGTGCGGCACGATGCGCTCACCTTGGAGGAAGCCAAGGCCCTCGCACCTCAAGCGGTGGTGTTGAGCCCCGGCCCGGGCCACCCCACCGAAAGCCCAGCCCATATGGCGCTGGCGGGCTCGGACTGGGAGGTCCCGATGCTGGGTGTCTGCTTAGGACACCAGGCCCTCGTGGCGGCTAGCGGTGGAAAAGTGGGACACGCGCCCGAGCCTTTGCATGGCGAAGCGAGCCCTTGCTTTCACGATGGCACTGGTCTCTTTAAGGACCTGAGTCAACCGGTGTCGGTGGGGCGCTATCACAGCCTGGCCGCGGATCCGGATCAGTTGCCATCCTGCTGGACCGTCGTGGGGCGCAGTGAAGATGGCGTGGTGCAGGCCATCGCGCACCGTACGCTGCCGCGCTGGGGCGTGCAATTCCATCCCGAAAGCATCCTCACGCCTGAAGGCCCTCGTCTGCTTGAAAACTTCCTCTCCCTCGCGGGTGTTCTGCCTGGAGTTCGATCATGAGTCTGCTGCGCACCCACAATCCGCTGCGCCCGCTTCCGCCCGAAGTGGCTTCGGAGCTCATGGAGCGGTTCATCGATCAGGATACGGATCCCCTTCTGGTGGGAGCCTGCCTAGCGCTGCTCGCCCAGCGGACGCCCGAGGCGCACGAGTTGGCAGCCTTCGCCCGAACGCTGCAAAGGGAGTCTGCCTCTTTCCCGTCCACCAGTTTCCCCGTGCTAGATACCTGCGGAACGGGCGGCGATGGCTCTTCCACCGTGAACCTAAGCACCCTTGCGGCGTTGCTACTGGCGGGGGAGGGCATCCAAGTGGCTAAGCACGGCAACCGGGCCGCGACATCCACCTGCGGTAGCGCAGATCTGCTGGAGTCCTTGGGTTATCCCTTGCATCGCTCGCCCGACGCGCTGGTTTCGGACCTCCGCAAGCGCAATTTCGCCTTCCTGTTTGCGCCGGCCTATTACCCGCTTCTTGGGCGATTGAAGGAGATCCGGCAGCGCTTGGGCATTCCCACAATCTTCAATTTGCTCGGCCCCCTGCTGAATCCTGCGCGCCCGGCCTATCAGGTGCTCGGGGTGGCGAAGGAAGAGTTGCTCCAGCCCATGGCACACGCGCTGGCAGAGCTAGGCGTGGAGCGGGCCTTCGTGCTGCATGGCAAGGATGCGGAGGGGCGCGGGATGGATGAGGCGAGTCTGGAAGGCCCTACGCGGGTCGTGCCGGTGCGCTCGGGGCTCGTCGCTGCTGAGCACATTCTCGTGCCTCGGGACTTGGGCCTTTCCACATTGTTCTCCAAGGACGCGTTGCGGGCTTCTTCTCGCGAGGACGCTGTGTCCGCTGCTCGCGGATTGATCGCGGGCGCATCGGACCCATCCTTTCGAGCTCCAGTGGCCGAGGCCGTGGCGCTGCAGGCTGCACTAGGCGTGGTGCTCGTCCGCGATCTTCATTTCGATGCCCTCCCAGGTCTTTTGCGAAACCTGCGTTCACGTCTGGATCGCGGCCTACATCTGCCCTTCGATGCTCTTACCGAGGTGAGCCAATGAACGCCACCCTGCTTCCCTCCCCGATCGAACTCGTGAAGTCCGCAGGGCTTCCGCCAGGCAGCCACCTCCAGAAAGTCGTCGCTTCAGAGCTCGTCCGCGTGCTCCAGATGAAAGAGCTCTCACCTGGCGATCGGACGTCCTTGGAGCCGGATGAAGTGGGCCGATTCGAACAGACGCTGCGAGAGAACGTGCGGCTCAGAGGTGGCGCCGTCATCGCCGAATACAAGCAGGGATCGCCATCTTTGGGGCCCTTCGCCCTGGGCACGGATCTCCAACGCCAGCTGCGTCACTACGCCGACGGCGGTGCGGCCTGTGTAAGTGTCCTGACCGAGCCCGATTGGTTCTATGGTGGTCCGCGGGATCTCGAGGCGGCCGGGGCTTTCCGGATGCCACGGCTCTACAAGGGGTTCGTGATCTCGGAATCTCAGCTCCAGGAAGCGGCTGCCGCAGGTGCGGATGCCGTTCTGCTTATCGTGCGTGTGTTGAAAGCCCACACTCCCGCCTTTGCGGAGTTGGCCCGCAGTTACGGCTTAGAGCCGCTCATCGAACTGCACGATCTGACGGAAGTTCCCCACGCCCAGGCGACGAAGGCCGGTCTCGTCGGCATCAACGCCCGCGATCTCGCCACCTTCACTCTGGGAGCTCCCACTGCAGCTCCTCTGC
>JACXTT010007887.1_pt1 | contig 14904 bp, 13 predicted proteins | sample 9270951 | NCBI WGS metagenome assembly JACXTT01 (sample SAMN15532306, study PRJNA645909) | rock metagenome | isolation source: weathered quartz diorite | place: Puerto Rico | collected 2017-06-21
CTCGGCGCCAGCGACATCCACATCGAGCCCGCCGTGCCGGAAGGCACGGTCCGCTTCCGGCTCGACGGCCTGCTGGCCGATCAGCTCAAGGTGCCGGTCTCGCTGCACCCGGCGCTGGTGTCGCGCATGAAGATCCTCGGCCGTCTCGACATTGCCGAGCGGCGGCTCCCACAGGACGGATCGGTGCGCGTGAAACTGGAAGGGCGGGAAGTGGACCTGCGCATCTCTACGATCCCGCTGCAGCACGGCGAAAAGGCGGTGCTCCGTATCCTAGACGCGTCGAGCAAGAGCCTGGAGCTCGAGCACATCGGCCTGAACCCCAGCGATTTGCAGAAGGTCCATGGATTGATCACGCGCCATAAGGGCATGGTCGTGGTCACGGGTCCTACCGGCAGCGGCAAGACCACCACGCTCTACGGCATTCTCAATCGGATCAAGTCCCCCACGACGAACATAGTCACGGTGGAGGATCCGGTCGAGTATCACTATCCGGGACTTAATCAAATGCAGGTCAACGCGGACATCGGCCTGACCTTCGCCAAGGGGCTCCGATCAATTCTCCGCCAGGACCCCGACATCGTTCTGGTCGGGGAGGTCCGGGACGCCGAAACCGCTGAGATCGCCTGCCGGGCAGCGCTGACGGGCCACCTGGTCTTCACCACGCTGCATACGAACGACGCGCCTTCCACCATCACACGACTGCTGGACATCGGGGTGCCCCGCTACTTGGTGGCGTCGGTGGTGATTGGGATCATCGCCCAGCGACTGGTGCGGGTCGTCTGCCGCGACTGTAAGGCACCCGCCCAGCCCGATACCGCCGTGGCGATTGCGTTGGGCCTGTCGGCGGTCAGCCTGGCCGGCGGCACATACATGGCCGGCAAAGGCTGTGCGAGATGTCAGGAGACCGGCTACAAGGGGCGGGCGGGCGTGTTCGAAACGCTGATCCTGGATGCCAGAATCAGGGACCTGATCCTCCGCGGAGCGACAGAAGAGGACATCCGTATCGCCGCGCAGGAGTCCGGGATGCGTGCCCTGGTGGAAGACGGGCTCGAAAAGACCAAGGCCGGGCTTACGACGATCGAGGAACTGGGCCGTATCCTAGAAGTCAGCGAGTACGCGGCGGCCAGTTGTCCGGGGTGCGGCCGGCACCTCAATTCGGAGTACCGGTTCTGTCCGTATTGCCGGGCGGTGCTGCGTCGTGCCTGTGCCGGTTGCGGGCGGTCGCTCCTCGCGGCGTGGCTGGCCTGTGCGCATTGCGGTCAGGAGTACGGCTAGAGAGCATGGCACGATCGCACGCGATCGCAGGCGGGCACATCGCCCGCCCCACTGAAATCTGGAACCTGCAAGACCTGCTGCGCGATCCAGCCCACGATCTGGGCGTTCTCCGGCAGGAGCTCGAAGAGCAGGTCCGGCGCTTTGAAGGGTTGCGGGACAGGCTGGCCCCGGAGATTCACGCCGAGACATTTCTGGACGCGTTGAAACTAGCCGAGGCAATCACCCGGACGATGAGCAGGCTCGGCGCGTACGCCTACCTCTGGTTCTCCGAGAACACAAAGAACCAGAAGGCCCGAGCCTTCAAGGCAGCCGTCGAGGAGATGCAGGCGGGCTTCGCGAACCGCATGCTGTTCTTCGACCTCTGGTGGCAGAAGCTCGATGACGCGAGCGCCGCCCGGTTGCAGGCCGGAGCGGGCGACTACGCGTACCACCTGGAGTCTCTGCGCCGCTTCAAGGACCACGCCCTTAGCGAGCCCGAAGAGAAGATCATCAACGTCAAGAGCGTCACCGGCCGCCGGGCGCTGGTGGGGCTCTACGACATCTTGACCAGCGGCTTGACGTACACGCTGACGATCCACGGCAAGGCCCGCGCGCTCACCCGCGAGAACTTGCTGGTGTACGTGCGCGACCCTGACGCCCGCGTGCGCGAGGCGGCCTACCGCGAGCTATACAAGGTGTTCGCGCGGCATGCCGACGTAATCGGCGAGATATACAAGACCCTCGTGACGGACTGGAAGCAAGAGCACCTGGGCCTACGTAAGCACCGCTCGCCGATCGCGGTTCGCAACCTCATGAACGACGTGCCGGAGGAGGCGGTCGAGGCCTTGCTGGCCGTCTGCGCCCGGAACGCTGACGTCTTTCAGGACTATTTTGCGATCAAGGCCCGGCTCTGCCGCATCCGAAAGATGAGCCGGTACCACATCTACGCCCCCTTCCGCGAGGCCCGCCGGCGGTATTCGTTTGCGGCCGCGTCGGCCAGGGTGCTCGACGCGTACCGCGGGTTTTCGCCGCGCCTGGCGGACCTGGCCAGCCGGGTGCTGGAGGAGCGCCACGTGGACGTGGCAGTCCGTCCCGGCAAGCTTAGCGGTGCGTACTGCTACAGCGTGATCCCCGGTCTAACTCCGTACGTGCTCCTGAACTTCAAGGGCGACGTTCGAGACATCGCCACGCTGGCCCACGAACTGGGGCACGCTGTGCACGGCATGTTGGCTGGCGATCATTCGATCTTCACCTTCCACGCCATGCTTCCCTTGGCCGAAACGGCCTCGGTGTTCGGCGAGCGTCTCCTTTCCGACGCCTGGACGGCGGAAGAGCGGGACAAGGTCGTGAAGCACAGCCTGTTCATCAGGCAGCTCGATGACGCGTACGCCACCATCATGCGGCAGGCCTACTTCGTGCGATTCGAGCGCGAGGCGCACCGGATCATCGGCGCAGGGGGCACGATGGACGATCTCTGCGGCGTATACTTAAGCGAGCTGCGCCAGCAGTTCGGGCGGGAGGTCGCGGTACCGGATGAATTCCGATGGGAGTGGCTGTCGATCCCTCACCTCTTCGCGAGCCCGTTCTACTGCTACGCGTACAGCTTCGGCAACCTCCTGGTGCTGGCGCTCTACGCGCTCTATCGAACTCACGGCGAGTCGTTCATCCCGCGGTATCTCGCCCTCTTGGCGGCGGGCGGGTCGCGATCTCCGGAGGCCCTGCTGAAGGATTTCGGCGTGGATATCCGGTCGGAGAGTTTCTGGCAGGCGGGGTTTGAGACAGTAAAAGACATGGTTCGGACGTTAGAGAAGACGGCGTGAGCCTTTTTGACGGCCTCGAGCAGTACGTGAAGGAAAGCCGACCGCGCTTTGAGGAGTGGCTGGGGCGGCTGGTGGAGATCCCGACGGTCAGCATGGATCCCGCGCGTCGCAACGATATGCGACGGGGCGCGGAGGTTGCGGTGGACTGCCTCGCGGCCTTGGGCGCGCAGGCGGCGATTGTCGAGACCAGAGGCCATCCGCTGGTCGTCGGCGGGTGGATGCAGGACCCGGCCTGGCCGACCGTGGCCGTCTACAACCATCTCGACGTGCAGCCGGCGATGGAGCCAGAATGGACGCGCGAGCCGTTCAAATTCACGGTCGAGGGCGAGCACTACTATGGACGCGGCACCACCGACGACAAGGGGCCTGCGCTCACTGCGCTGCTGGCGGCCCGCTACGCGGTTGGGCGCGGCGTGCGGCTCAATATCCAGTTCGTCTGGGAGCTGGAGGAGGAAATCGGCAGTCCACACTTTGCGGAAGGCTTAGCGAAAACGTTTGATTCCACCCACTCGCCCCAGGCGCGCCAAGACGCGCCCCTTCCCGTTTTACGCAGACCAGACTCTGTGGTTGTCTCGGACACAATCTGGCTGGCGGGCGGCCGTCCGGCGGCGCCCTATGGGCTGCGGGGCAATGTGGCTGTGCGGCTGATCCTGGAGACCGCCAGGCGGGAGGCGCATTCCGGCTTGACCGGTGGCGCGGCCCGCAATCCTCTCGCGGAGCTGGCTGCCGTGCTCGCGGCTTGCGTGAACGCGAAGACCGGACGGGTCACCATCCCCAGGTTTTACAAGTCAGTCAGACCGCTGGGCAAGACGGATCGGGCGCAGTTTCTGAAGTCGGGCTTTCAGGTGAAGGCCTTTGCCGCCGCGCACCAGTTGACGAAATTGCGCGCGCGGGATCGCCTGGAAGTCATGAAGCGCCTGTGGGCCGAGCCCACGTTTGAGGTGCACGGTTTCGTCGGAGGATACACGGGGCCAGGGGTCAAAACCTCCATTCCGCCGCGCGCAGAGGCGAAGGTCAGCATGCGGCTGGTGCCGGATCAGGACCCGGCCGCCATCTTCCGGATCTTCCGCGCCTATGTCCGCAAGCTCAACCCAGACGTCCATGTGGAAGCGCACGGCATGCTGCGACCCTACGTGGCCGATCTGGGCGGGCCGCATGCGGAGGCTGTGCGGAAGGCGCTGCGCTTCGGTTTCGGCAAGGAGCCGGCCTTCATCCGCGAGGGCGGGTCCATCGGGGCGGTCGTGACCATGGCGGAGCGGTGGCAGGCGCCCGTCATGTTCCTGGGCTTGAGTCTGCCGGAGCACGGTTACCACGCGCCCAACGAGCGTTTCGACTGGGGGCAGGCGTCCGGGGGGATGAAAGCGTTCGTCGGATATTTCGATGAAGTCAGCAGGATCACCGTCAAGACCGAAGGGAGCAGGAGAGCATGATGATACGAATGACCCCGATCGGCTCGGTCATGGGATTGCTTGTGTTAGCCGCGTGCTCGGCTTCGAACGTTACCACCTTCACACCCTACCCGACACCCGACAAGAACCTGGACTTGGCGGCCCTGAATGTAGCCCATCTGAAGACGCTGACCGTCGGCCAATCGCGCGAGGAAGTTCAGGAACGGATGAAGGCCGATCCGGTGGAAGGGTGTGTCAAGTGGGGATGGTCCACATGGGCCCAGATCCAGCGCGCGCTCGGCTGGCTACCGTGCGAGAAACGCGAAGTCATCCAGAGCCCCTATCAGACGCAGAACTTGGAGCAGGGCGGCATGCGCTATGAGGTGCTGTTCTACTACACAGGCGGCGTTGATCCTGAGGGCATGATTAGCAACAAACAGTTGACGCCGGTGATCATCGAAAACGGGAAGCTGTCCGGCTGGGGCTGGGAGCACCCGCTGGCCCAACAATTCCTGCAACCACCCACGCCCACGGATCAGGCCGGCGACCTCAATAACCGCGCCGTCAGTTTCAGAAGCCAGGGGCGCTACGCCGAGGCAGAACCGCTGTTCCGCCAGGCTCTCGATGTCACGGAGCACGCCAAGGGGGCGGAGCATCTGGACGTTGCCATCATCCTCAACAATCTAGGCGAGCTCTATTACGTTCAGGGCCGCTACGCCGAGGCCGAGCCCCTCTACCAGCGCGCGCTGGCTATCAAGGAGAAAGTGCTAGGACCCGACGATGTGGGGCTGGCCACGACCTTGGAGAACTACGCGGTCTTGCTCGCGAGGACCAACCGCGAAGACCAAGCGACGAAGCTGGCCACTCGGGCCAAGTCGATCCGGGCCAAACACGAATAGAGACCCAACATTTCGCCTTCCACGTCAGAGCCCTCTACGGGTATAGAAAACAGATTGTGTAGGGGCTCCCCTGCACCGGAGTCGTCGAAAACGTCCACGCCCTCCAGCGCAATGCAGAAAATCGTGGCTGTTCTTTAGACATCTCTGTTCAGGTCTCGCTCTGCCAGCATGGCACGCCCTGTGCTTATGTCACAAGTTAGCTCAGGATGTCCTGTCCTCCGATAGGTCCACCTGCCTGTGGAGGGATGCGAGTATGGGAACGGCGTTGCACATACTTCATCTTGAAGACAATCCAGATGATCAGGAATTGGTTCGCTTGACTCTTGTCAAAGAAGGCATGGCGTGCGAGCTCGCGTGCGTCGAGACCCACGACTACTTCCTCGCCGCTCTGAAGCAGGGCGGGTGGGACATCATCCTGGCCGACTACACGCTCCCTTCCTACGATGGATTGTCTGCGTTGAGACTTGTGCGGGAATTGTGCCCTGAAGTCCCCTTCATCTTTATTTCCGGCACCATCGGAGAGGACGCAGCGATCGCTTGTCTGAAGGCCGGCGCCACAGACTACGTGCTGAAACACCACCTCGCACGACTGGCCCATGCCGTGCGTCGTGCCTTGCGCGAGGCTGAGGAACGGAAGGAACGCAAGCTGGCGGACGAGGACAGAACCAGACTGGAAGAGCAGCTTCGCCAGGCTCACAAAATGGAGGCGATCGGACGTCTTGCCGGAGGCATCGCGCATGACTTCAACAACCTGCTGACGGTCATCAACGGCTACAGTGAACTCGTGTTCAACAGCCTCGGAGCCAATCTCCTTGCTCGCAAGAACGTCGAGCAGATCAAGAAAGCGGGTCGGCGGGCCGCAACCTTGACACGCCAGCTTCTGGCCTTCAGCCGCCGGCAGGTTCTGCAACTGAAAGTGCTGGACCTGAATGCCGTGGTGACGAACTTTGAGGCCATGCTCCAGCCGCTGATCGGCGAGGACATCCTTCTGGAGGCTGTCCTGCAACCTGGATTGGGCCTCGTCAAGGTGGATCCAGGGCAGATCGAACAGATCATCTTGAACCTGACCGTCAATGCCCGCGATGCGATGCCGGAAGGAGGCAAATTGACGATCGAGACTGCGAACGTCGAACTGGACGAAGCGTACGCCCGCAGGCATGTCTCAGTCCGGCCCGGACCTTACGTGATGCTGGCGATCAGCGATAACGGGTGCGGGATGGACGCGGAGACCCAGGCCCGCATCTTCGAGCCATTCTTCACGACCAAAGAACACGGAAAGGGGACCGGTCTTGGCCTGGCCACGGTCTACGGCATTGTCAAACAGAGTGGCGGCAACATATGGGTCTATAGCGAGCCCGGAAAAGGGACGACGTTCAAAATCTACCTGCCTCGCGTCGAGGGCGTCGCCGAGGGGAGCGAGCCGGCCCATCCTCGTTCCTCGATACTCCGTGGCTCAGAAACGATTCTTCTCGTGGAAGACGAGGACATGGTTCGAAGCTTGGCGCGGGAGATCCTTGAAGCGCATGGCTATGCCGTGTCGGAAGCGCGTGATAGCACGGAGGCCCTGCTCATCTGCCATACGCATTCCAGTTCGATCCATCTGCTGGTGACCGATGTTGTGATGCCGGGGTTGAGCGGCCGTGAACTGGCTGCGCGAATGGGGACTATTCATCCAGAGACAAAGGTGCTTTACATGTCCGGCTACACTGATGACGCAATCGTCCGCCATGGGGTGTTGAACGCAGGTTTGGCGTTTCTCCAAAAGCCATTCTCAGCGAATGCCTTCTTGTGCAAGGTAAGGGAGGTGCTCGACTCGCCGTCAAGCCATACGGTCTACGGCAGGATGACGGTCTCCTCGGAATAGCCGAGATCCTTGAGGGTGCTTTCCAAGGCCTCCATCATCGGTGGGGGGCCGCAGAGGAAGACGACCGTGTCAGGACCTGGCGGTGGGAGACGCTGGCGCAGAATGTCTACGGCGACCCGCCCGACACCCATTGTCCAGTCCGCGGGTGGCTGTTCGAGCACGTGATAGCAGTGGAAGTTTGGATGTTCGCGCACGTCCCGATCCCATTCCTCCCGGAAGATGATGTCCGCCTCGGTCTTGTTTGCGAAGACTAGAAACAGTTCAACGTCAAGCCGCTTCATCAGGATCCAGCGGATGATGGCAATCATCGGTGTGATGCCGGTCCCGCCGGCGACGAAGCCGACCTTCTTGGCCATCCCGTCCACCCAGTGCCCACCCATGTTCGGCCCGCTCATCAGTACGGTGTCGCCTACCTTCCGCTCGTGCACGTACTTGGAGATGACGCCGGTCTCATAACGCTTGATCGTCAAGTCGAAATAGCCCACGGTGTCGGGCAGCGACGATGGTGTATAGGGCCGCTTAACGGCCTTGCCGTTGATCGTAGCGTGCACGTACAGGTGGTCGCCCGGCACCATGTCCAGCGTGGCGTTCTCCGGCAGGGCGAAGCGGAAGGTCTTGGTGTCGTGCGTTTCGACGCTGATCGCCGTGATAGGGTAGGGCGCCGGCGTCTTCGTCTTGATGCGCGTGATGTCTGCCATGGTGTACGGATCATAGCCTGCGCGTCTGGGTCTGGCAACTCGTGCCGTCAACTGAGAGTCCGGTTGATTGACACCTCACCTCTCGCGGGATATTCTGTCCGGACCAATGCCTACGCCGATACGTGAGACCGCGCCGTTGCTGATGCCGCGCTCGCTGGTCGGGCCGCTCATGCAGCTGTACGACTATCCGCACCCGCGCAAGCCTGGCCGGGTGATCCGCGGCTACGACCGCCACCATGCGCTTCGCACCGCCCGCATGTGCGCAGCGGTCGCGCGGCGGCTGGGTCACTCCGATGAACGAATGGAGCGGTACCAGATCGCGTGCCTGCTGCATGATTTGGGACGGGCGGGCCTCGATCAGGAGCTGTTCGGCAGGATCTGGTCCTGGGCCCGGGCGAACGGCATTCCCACAAGGCCCCGTGAATGGCGCGCGGTCCATCCGTCCACTCCGTACGGCCGGGAGACGGAGGCGTTTCTGGAGCGCTATGCCCAGGACCTCACCAGGCGCGGCGTGCCGCTCGATTCCTGGACCACCGAGCAGGTGGAGATGCGTCTGGGCTACGCGCGCCGTCTGGCCCGGCAGTTGCGCGTAGCCAGGCCCAAGCTAACCCGGCTCGGCGTGAAGTGGGCGCCGTGGATGGAGCGCGTCATGCTCTACTATTACTATCCCGAGAAGCTGAATGGGTCGGCGCGGTGGGTCCGGGAGCTGGCCGAGGTCTTGGTGGCGTGCGAGCAGTTCGAGGCCTACAGCAACCGCCAGCGCGGGCGCGACTACTACACGCGTAAGAAGGAGAGTTTGCCTGAGGCCTTCGCCTACCTCGACAAGCTGCAGGTGGAGGGCATCCTGAGCCCGCGTGTGGTGCAGACGGTGCGCGAGCTGGCCGCGGCGGGCGCGTTCGATCAACTGCTTGCCGAGTCACGCGGCGCCGCGCTGCCGCGTCGGGAGCTCCGGTACTTGCGCAGCCTGAAGCGGAATGGCTGAGATGAGCGTCAAGACCATCCCGATCCGGCTGGACATGCGCGGCAACACCCAGATCGAGAACATCACGAAGCGGGTCCAGGAAGCGGTGGCCGAAACCGGCCTGAAAGCCGGGATCGCCACGGTCTTCATCCGGCACACTACCGCCTCTGTGATGCTCATCGAGGACGAGCCTGGCATCCGCGCCGACACCAAGGCGATCTGGGACCGCCTGATCCCGGACGACGCGCGCTGGGAGCACAACACCCGCAATCCTGGCGAGGACAACGCCCACAGCCACCTGCGGGGGCATCTGCAAGGACCGTCGGTGACCATCCCCTTCACCGACGGCGCGCTGCTGCTCGGCACGTGGCAACAGATCGTCGTGGTGGATTTCGACACGCGGCCCAGAAAGCGCGACCTCGTGGTCCAGGTGGTCGGCGAGTAGCCGTATTCGTCCTTCCCCCTCTATCCTTTTCATCGTCGTACTGGCGGTGGTGCTGCTCGTCTGGCCGGTCGCGGGCGAGCAGGACTGCGAGGTCCACATCAACGACCTGGGGCGCAGCTTTCCTCTCGACAGAATGGAGCGCCATGCCCTGTGCCGCTTGGCCGGCGTCGTCAACGATGCCACGACCAGCCACGTCAACCCGCCAGTCCTGACGCCGATCCGCAAGCCGGTCTACGACTTTTTGCTGGACCACGTGGTCCTGACCGCCGCGCTGGTCCGCACGCTGGGAATTGGCCAATACACCGTCGAGCGGGTCGGGGCGCAGGGTTTCCAGGGGGACGACGGGCTCGGGTCTGAGGCGCTGGTCGATCTGCTCAACCAAAACTCGACGCAGCGGGTCTACCACATCCAGGGCACGCATCACGGCAACGTCCTGATGATTTCCGGGGAAGCGATCGTCATGCTCACCTCGCAGACTCGGACCGGCAGCGACGGGAAGGAGTACGTCGAGACGCGGATGGTGGTCTATTCGCGGCTGGACAACCCCATGCTGGCGACGCTGGTCAAGGTGCTGCAGCCATTCCTGCGTGGGGTGATCAACGGGAAATTAGCCGGCCCCTTTCTTGCCGTCCACCGGCTCGGCGAGCTGATTGCCGCCAATCCCGAGAAGGTCTACCGGCAGGCCGAAACCATTTCGGAACTTGACAAGACTGAGCTCGATGCCCTGCGCGTCCTGCTCTTACCATCCCTTACTCCTCCACCCCCTTGACGATCTTCCCACTCTGGATCACGTACCTCAGTCGGGCAGACTTTTCCAGCAGGGCGATGTCGTCCAACGGATTGCCCTTTACCACAATCAGGTCGGCCTGCTTGCCGGCTTCGACCGTGCCGATCTCCTGCTCGAGGCCGAGCAGGGTCGCGGCCGAGCGGGTGGCGGCTTCGATCGCCCGCATCGGCGTGAGCCCGAGCTGTACCATCCGGCGCAGCTCCTGCGCGTTGCGCCCGTGGTGGTTGAAGGGCGTGCCGGCGTCGGTGCCCATCGCGATCCGCACGCCGGCCTTGACCGCCTTCCGGAAGTTCTTCCGCTGCGCCTCCGCCATCCCGGCGCATTTCTCGAGCGCGTAGTCCGGCATCCCGCCCTGCTTGCCGTGCTCGAATCCGGACTGGATGGCCGAGAGGGTCGGGACGAGAAAGGTCCGGCGCTCGAGGAACAGGTCCAGCGCCTCGTCATCCAGCAAGGTCCCGTGCTCGATGGAGTGGACACCGGCGCGGAGGGCGTTCTTCATGCCTTCGGCGCCGTGCGCGTGGGCCGCGACGCGCCGGCCCGCGCGCACGGCCTCTTCGACGCCGGCCCGCAGCTCTTCCATCGTGAGTTGCGCCGTGCCAGGGGAGGTCCCTGGCGTCAGCACGCCGCCCGTCGCGATGAATTTGATGACGTCCGCGCCCGCGCGAATCTGCTCGGCCACCGCCTTGACGATCTCGTCCGGCCCGTCGGCCTGGCGGCCGATGAACCAGGCGTGCCCGCCTGGCATGCAGATCACCAGGCCCGCGTTGAGCGTGCGGGGACCCGGGATGATCCCGGCCTTGATCGCGCGGGTGACCGAGATCGAGATGTGCTCGCGGGAGCCGACGTCCCGGACCGTCGTGATCCCGGCTTCCAGAGTCGCTCGCGCGTGGGTGACGGCTTTGATGGCGGTGGCGGTCGGATCGTCCTGTTCGAGCGTTCGGATCGCATCCGGACCGGCGTCCAGGCAGTAGTGAACGTGGCAATCAATCAAGCCGGGGAGAAGGGCGAGGCCATGGCCTTCGATCACCTGTGAGCCACGCGGGACCTTGACCCGGCCGTCGGAGCCGACCGCGGCGATCCGATCACCGTCCACCACGACTGTGGCCCGCTCCAGCTTGGCGCCGGTGCCGTCAATAAGCAGCACCCGGCGGATCGCGAGCGGCGCGCTCACCCCTTCAGCGCGGCCTGGACCTCGCCGACGTGGCCGTCCACTTTCACCTTGCGGAAGATCGCCTTGAGCTTGCCGGTTTCGTCGATGATGAACGTGCTGCGCTCGATTCCCCAGTAGGTTTTCCCGTACATGTTCTTCTTCTTGTAGACCCCGTAGGCCTTCGAGACCGTGCCGTCCCCATCGCACAACAGCGTGAAGGGGAGGCTGTATTTCTTGATGAACTTTTGATGGGACTCGGCGTCGTCCATGCTGACGCCCAGCACGACGGTGTTGGCCTTCTCGATCGCGCTCAAGGAGTCCCGAAAGCCGCACGCCTCCTTGGTGCATCCCGGCGTGTCGTCCTTGGGGTAGAAGTAGAGCACCAACTGTTTGCCTTTGAGGCTCTTCAGACTGACCGTCTTGCCATCCTGGTCGGGCAGGGAGAAGTCGGGGGGCTTGTCGCCTATCTGCAACTCATCGGCCATGGTACCCCCTTAAGCAAAGCAGGTGGTGGTCTCCATTGCACCACCGCCCGGGTGAATCAACCGAGATCATGTTGCTGTGGCGTAGGCCTGCAGGGCGGCGGTCAGGGCCGCGCCGCTCTGCTTGGTCCACCCATGTTGACCGAAGATTTGTTCCAGTGTGGACAGCAGCGTCACCACGTGTTCATGCCGCGAGGATTCGCCCATCAATCCGATGCGCCACACCTGGCCGGCGAGTGGGCCGAGCCCGCCGCCGATTTCGATACCGAATTCGGCAAGCAGCGTCTTGCGCACCGCCGCTTCGTCCACGCCGGCGGGTACGCGCACGCAGTTCAACGTAGGCAGCCGGTGTCCGGTCTGTGCCTGGGGCTCGCACCCCAGCGTCGCCAGCCCGGCCATGAGCGCTGCGCTGTTGCGGTAGTGGCGGTCAAACCGGGCCTCCAACCCTTCCTCCACCACGAGGCGCAGGGCTTCACGCAGCGCATAGATCATGCTGATAGGCGCCGTATGGTGGTAGGCGCGTTTTCCTTCTGCCCAGTAGTCCGCGATCATCGACAGGTCGAGGTACCAGCTCTGCACCTTCGTCTTGCGCCCCTTGACCACCTCCAGGGCGCGTCGGCTCAAGGTCAGCGGGGCGAGTCCAGGCGGACAGCTTAGGCATTTCTGTGTCCCGCTGTAGCAGGCGTCGATCCCCCACGCGTCCACCCGCACGGGCACGCCGCCGAGGGACGTGACGGCGTCCACGACAAGGAGCGCCTCGTACTGCCGGCAGAGCGGGCCTATCTCCTCCATCGGCTGATGGGCGCCGGTGGAGGTCTCCGCATGGACCAGGGCGACCACTTTGATGGAGCCCGCCTGCTTGAGCGCGTCCTCCAAGCGGTGCGGGTCAATGATCTGTCCCCACGGGACATCGAGTGTGACTGCCTTGCCGCCCGCGCGTCCCACGATGTCGGCCATGCGCGTACCGAATACGCCGTTTACGCCCACGATCACGGTGTCGCCTGGCTCGATCAGGTTCACCAGCGTGGCCTCCATGCCGGCCGAGCCGGTGCCGGACACGGCGATGGTGAAGGGGTTGTCCGTCTGGAAGACCGTGCGGAGCAGGGCCTGCACCTCGTTCATGATCGTGAGGAATTCAGGGTCCAGATGGCCGAGCAGCGGCGTGCTCATCGCGCGGAGCACGCGGGGATGGACGAGGCTGGGACCAGGACCGAGCAGGAGCCGAGGAGAAGGAACCAGTTCGGACACGGCCTTCGGGACAGAAGCCTGTCCCGACAGGCTTGGGGTGGGCGGGTGCGACGACGCCTGGGGCGGGGGGATGTAACCGAGCGACATGGGCGCATTATACCGATTGCACCGGCAATGTGAAACGCCCGTTTGGGGCGCGTCGTTCCACGGTCAATTTGGTGCTATACTCCCGCCCCATGCCTGACGCCGACCAGCCATCCGACCAAGTTCCTATCCGGCAGTCCATCCTCTCCCCATGGATGACTGCCGCCTACGGACTCTTCGTCAGCGTGTATCTCGGGCTTGCCGTCGTCCCGTCCTCCTCGTCGCGACTGGACCAACTGGATCATCCGGAAGAATCACTGGAGCGGCTCGTGTCCCGCGACCTGGACATGCGAGAGGCGCTCCACCGGGCTGCCGACTGGAAGCGGGCGCTGTATGTGGCCTTCGCCGGTCCCGAGGACACGCTGGGCGACGCGATCGCCTGGTACGACGAGCTCGTCGGTGCGGGTCCTGCTCCTCTCACCCAACTCTATCGGGTCATCCTGCTGGGGGAGTACGGCCAGCTGAACCGTGTGGGAGCCGCGCTGGTTCCCTGGGAGTTTCAGGGCGAGTCGGCCGCTCGGATGGCGCAGTGGGTCCGGGCGGCTTACCTGACGCCCGCGCTCGATCGGGAGACGGGGCGGTCGCTGGTGGCGGAGATCCGCTCAGAGCTGACTCCGGGCTGGTTTGCTGATGTGCTGGTCGCGCGCGTGGCCGCCGCGATGGGAGATCAGGCCGTCCAGGACAAGGCGGCGGCTACCATCGTCGCGCGCGGGGAAGTGTTGCTCGATCGCTGGATCAGCTTGATTCTGGGACAGCTAGTCCTGCTGGCGCTCGGCACGGTGGTTCTTGGCAGAGTTCTGACGAGGCGCCTATCGTTAGTGGTCGGGAACGCGCCCTTGCCGCCCCTCTGGTCGCAACAGGACGGCCTCGGGCTCTTCGTGCGGGGGGTGTTCGGGTTTCTGCTCATCGGCCTGGCGTCCAACCTCCTTCTGCCGAAGGAGTCGTTGTTCACCGGCATCTCGACGCTGGTGGCGGGCGTGCCGATGGTCTGGTGGACCATCCGGTATTTCTCGCTCCGTGGCTTGCCGTTGCCGCTGGCCTTCGGGTTGAAACTGCAGCCGGGTGGAGTGGCGCGGATCGTCGGGGCGACTCTGGTTATCAGCACGCTGTCGGTGCTCGGAGAGGTGTTGATCACCGTCGGCAGCGATGCGCTCCACATCAAGGCCCATTGGGCGGACGGGCTGCTGGAGAATCTGTTATGGGGACCGCCGTGGCTCGTTGCCTGCGAGCTCCTCGACAGCATTCTCTGGGCGCCGCTGATCGAGGAACTGGCGTTCCGCGGCGTGCTCTACGCCACCCTGCGGATGGCGATCGGGGTGTGGCCGGCAATAGGGGTGAGTGCGGCCTTCTTCGCGCTGGTCCACGGCTACGGGGTGATCGGGTTCGCGTCGGTCTTCTGGAGCGGGGCCCTCTGGGCGCTGGCCTACGAGCGGACCCGCAGCCTCCTGCCGGCGATCCTCGGCCACGCGATCAACAACCTGTTCGTTTCGGTGGAGTTTATCTGGCTGCTGCGGGTATAGGCCCCGACGCAGTGGAAGGTGAATGAACGATGAATCGATGGCGTAGAAGGATTATCGGTGGAAGGGAAGGAGCGTAAGAGTTACAAGCTAGAAGGAGGGAATCGCAATGTCGCTGATGTGTACGATGCAGGAGTGCAAGCAGATGTCCGGCATGTGCAAGCATGAAAAGATGATGCTTGGCGTTTTGCTGATATTGATTGTTGGTGCGGGCTACTTTCTGTTGAGCTGATAGGGTGGGGTGGGCCCGTTCAGGTGATCGGCGACCCAGTTGCTCATCAGGGTCGTCATGAGCTGAAAATCTTCC
>JACXTT010007888.1_pt1 | contig 14902 bp, 13 predicted proteins | sample 9270951 | NCBI WGS metagenome assembly JACXTT01 (sample SAMN15532306, study PRJNA645909) | rock metagenome | isolation source: weathered quartz diorite | place: Puerto Rico | collected 2017-06-21
GCTGGAAGCTGGACCCTTCGTCTTGCAAACGCCGCTGAAGAGTGCGGGAGCTGATATGTAGCGCATCGGCGATGTCCTCGATGTTGGGACGGCGGCCTGTGAGTTTTTGCTGTACCGCTCCGCGGACGCGCTCGGCGAAGTTCTCGTTGCCACTTTGCTGCTTCAGCTCTTCGTCAAACTGCGGCGCAAGCATTGCCAGAAGCTCGGCATTTCGCGTGACGAAGCGGAGCGCGGCGGCGGCGGCGCGAAACACGATCGCGTTGCGAGGGGCTCCGCAGACCACGCGGCAGCCAAAGTGGCGCTCAATGGTTTTCATGTGCGGCCGTGGTTGTACGAACTCTACGCGCAGAGGTGAGAGGCGCGTACCGGTGCCGTGGCGAGCGGTCGAGAGCACCCAAGCGAAGCAGCAATCGGTCAGAACCGGAGGCTCGACTTCATCTGCCAGGAGCCAGCGGAACTGTATGCTCCACTCTTCTTCGTCTTTTTCTTGCAGGATTTCTTCCGGGCAGGTGAGCTGTTTGTAGCGAGCTATTTGGTTTACGGCTGAGCCGAAGTTCTCAGATGACAGGGCGGTGAGACCGATGGGACTAAACCGTTCGGTCTTGTTTTCCGTGCCGAGCTGGAGACCGATCGCGGGATTCGTGCTGACTTCTCCAATGGCGCGCCAGAGGGCAAAGAGTTCCTCTGTACTAAGGAGCACGCGCGGTTGCTCGATAAATCCCTGGGGAAGCCCGGCTCTCTGCAGGACTGCAGAGGCACGGACTCCCAGTTCTTCCAACCTCGAAAAGGTGCCGCCTGAGACGCGAAAGTGCTTGTTCATCGGTTTACTCCGATTTGAAAGAAGCCATGTCGATGGAGAAGCGGTACTTCACATTGGACTTGAGCAGTCTCTGGTAAGCTTCGTTGACTTTCTGGATCGGGATGACTTCGACATCGGCGGTGATGTTATGCTGCCCGCAGAAGTCGAGCATCTCCTGGGTTTCGGCGATACCGCCGATAGGGGAACCGGAGAGGCTGCGGCGGCCCATGAGCAGGCCGAACGCGGAAACGGCGAGAGGCTTCTCGGGTGCGCCGACGAGGGTAATGTTGCCATCGCGGCGCAACAGATCGATGTAAGCGTTGATGTCGTGATCGGCGGAGACGGCGTCGAGAATGAAGTCGAAGCTGCTAGCGTGCTTTTGCATCTCGTTCTCATTGCGTGAGATGACGACCTCGTCTGCTCCAAGGTGGAGTGCATCGTCCTTCTTGTTTGGCGAGGTCGTGAAAACTACAACGTTGGCGCCGAGTGCATGAGCGAACTTTACGCCCATATGGCCCAGGCCGCCGAGACCGACCACGCCGACTTTTTTGCCCTTCGTGACGCACCAGTGGCGCATCGGCGAGTAAGTAGTGATGCCGGCGCAAAGCAAAGGGGCGACTCCCGCGAGATTGAGGTTCGAGGGGACGTGCAGGACAAATCTCTGATCGACGACGATACTATCGGAATAGCCGCCATAGGTGACGCCTCCCAGATGCTTGTCGGGGAAGTTGTAAGTTAAAGTGAAATTCGGGCAAAACTGCTCGAGACTCGCCTGGCACTCGGGGCAAGTGCCGTCCGAATCCACCATGCACCCGACTGCGGCGAGGTCACCGGGTTTGAACTTGCTAACTGCGGAGCCGACCTTGGTGACGCGGCCAACGATTTCGTGACCGGGTACGCAGGGGTAGACGGTGGGCATCACGCCACTCCACTCGTTGCGGACTTGGTGGAGATCGGAGTGACAGATGCCGCAGTACAGAATTTCGATCTGTACGTCGTGTTCGGTTGGATTGCGCCGCGTGATTTTGGTGGAGGCCAGCGGGGATGTCGCACTGGCTGCGGAGTAAGCTTTCCCTTTGTATGTGGAGTTAGTTTTGTTCATGGACGTAGTTTAGATGCTCGCCGACTGTTCCGATATGCAGAACGCGCCATTGTGCATGCAAAATACGCCAAACGCTAGGGTGAGGCCCGGTTGGTTCTAACCGGCTTCCACGGCGGGATTTGTCCTGTGAAGTCGGCATCTCATCAGGAAATCAAGCACTGACGAGATGCGCGTTTGTCGGTACTAATCCGACTGATGAACCCATAACTAACGAGCGTTTGTGTATTCTGACCGTACTATCAAGCCTAGGTCCGCTCCACCTTATGCTGGCAGATGCATTGTCGCCTCGCGGTTCCGATGCCACTCTTGCGAGTGTGGGTACATTGTCCGAGGGCTTCGAACAGTTTGTTACCTCCCCGCTCCTACCTCGTAGGCTACGCGCGATGGGGCGCGCGGTCTGACAGCTCTTCCTGCTGCAGACAATCATTCCAACAGCTTTCAGTTCGCACCCCGGCTTGCCCGTCATCGGGCGACAATCCGCCTGGCCAGCACCTCCATCCTCTCAGAGCGCGCCGTTCATAGGACGGGGTTGATCGAAATACTTCAAGTTTCGTTCGGGGATGTCGCTCCGCTTGACAATCTAGGGTAAGAAGGAGGATTGTTAGTCTTGTTGCCTTCGACTAGACAATCTAGGGAAGATTTTCATGTCTGACAAAAATACGGCGCTGCTTCAGGGCACGCTTGACATGCTGATCCTGAAGACGCTTGCGCTTGAGCCGATGCATGCGCATGGCATCAGGCTGCGCATTGAGCAGATCAGCCATGGAGTCTTTCAGGTCAATCCGGGCTCTCTTTTTCCAGCGTTTAAGCGGCTGGAGCGCGCCGGGTGGGTAGACAGCGAATGGCGGGCCACAGAAAACCACCGCCGCGCAAAGTACTACATTTTGACTGCGGTTGGAAGAAAGCAACTCAAGTCGGAGACGCGCGACTGGAAAGCGCAATCCGTCGCAATTGCACGCATTCTTGAAGCATAGCGCCGAACTTCACGCGTTGGGGGCATCATGAACGTCTTTCGCCATTTCATGGCCGGAGTGAAAGAGCTGGCTGGAAGAAACAAGACCGAGAGAGAACTCACCGAGGAACTGAACGCCTACGTGCAAAATGCGGCAGACGCAAAGGTACAAGCGGGTGCAACACCGGAAGAGGCCTTGCGTTCTGCGCGGCTGGAACTGGGCGGGATCGAAACGGTGAAGCACGAGGTACGAGCGGTAGGTTGGGAGTTTGCAATCGAAGTCTTTGTCCAGGACGTTCGCTATGGCGTGCGCATGCTGCGCAAGTCGCCCCTGTTCACAGCCGTCGCCGTGACGGCAATTGCCATCGGGATTGGCGCCAACACGGCCATGTTCAGTCTGGTCGACGCAATCTTACTTCGTCCTCTGCCCTATCCCGAACCCCAGCGGCTCATTGTCGTAGGGACACAGCAGCGCGGCGATTCGGGAATGGACCTCATGGGCACTGCCGACTTTCTGGCGTGGCGTGACCACCAGCAGAGTTTCGAACAGGTTGCGGTTCTCGATGTAGCTCGCAAAAGCTTTGCGCTAAGTGGAATGAGGGCGCCGGAACGGATTCCCGGCGTTGGCGTGAGCGCGAGTTTCTTTTCGGTCTTTGGCGTTGCGCCGCTCAAAGGACGTGGATTTCAGTCCGGAGAAGACCGTCCCGGCGCACCCGGAGTTGTTGTAATCAGCGAGCAGTTCTGGCGAGACCATCTGGGTTCTGATCCCGAGGTGCTGAACCGCACGCTTAATCTCGACGGTAAGGTGCACAGTATCGTCGGCGTCATGCCGGCAGGTTTCCGCTTCCCATCGCGCAGGCCGGTCGATGTCTGGGCGATTCACACGTTGGATCCGCCAGCCGGGCGGCCCCCTTTCGGCTTGGTTGGCTTGGGAAGACTCAAACCGGATGCCAATGTTCGCAAGGCTACAGCAGAATTGAACGACATCGCCGCCCAAGTCACAGCGCAATATCCGAGTTCTCCGGACCTGGTCGGCGTGATGATGCCGATGAAGGAGTGGATGGTCAGCGACGTCTCCACGGCATTGCTGGTATTGCTGGGCGCAATTGCGCTGGTGCTTTTGATCGCTGTCGTCAATGTGGCCAACCTGCTGCTGGCGCGAGCGACGGTGCGGCAGCACGAGGTGGCGGTGCGCATGGCGTTGGGTGCTAGCCGCAAACGGGTTGTACGCCAGCTTCTCACCGAGAGCGCCGTGCTTTCACTGCTAGGAGGCGTCATTGGGTTGCTTCTTGCCTACGTGGCTGTTCGAGCCTTTCTGGCGTTTGGCCCGGGAGGGATGCCACGGTTAGAGGAAGTCGGCATCAACTCTGGAGTGCTGCTGTTTACGTTCGTGGTCTGCGTCGGCAGCGGGCTGCTGTTTGGATTGGCCCCTGCTCTTGAAACTTCGCGCCCGTCACTGACTGATCCTTTGAAAGATACGAGCCGCTCGTCGTCGGCTAACGCTTATCGGACGCATCGCGCATTGTTGGTCTTTGAAGTGGCGCTGGCCTTACTGCTAATGATCGGATCGGGCCTGCTCATTCGAAGCTTTGTCCGCCTGAGCGATGTGAATCCTGGGGTTCAGACCGATCACGTAATCACCGGGTCAATCTCTCTCCCCAGTAAATATGCCGCTCCGCAAATCTCGCAGTTCTGGCAGCAGTTCTTGGAAAAAGTGCAATCGCTGCCCGGCGTGAAAGCAGCGGGCATCACCCTGAGCCTGCCTCCCAATCTGCTGGCGATTACCAATCCATTTACGGTGGAAGGGCAGGGCTACGATCGCAACCGCCAATTACAGCTTGCGGAAGAAATGACGGTGAGTCCGGACTATTTTCGTTCACTCGGGATTCCGCTCATGAAGGGGCGCTTTTTCTCTCCGTCTGACAGGGTGGAAGGCGACAAGGATCCAATGATCGTGATTATCAACCAGACCATGGAGAAACAGTATTTCGGCGGTAAAGACCCGATTGGGCGACGGATTCAGACCGGCGATCCTGATCCAAGCGCTCCGTGGGAAACGATCGTGGGTGTCGTCGGAGACGTGAAATACTCCGGACTGGATTCCGGACCCGGCCCGACTCTTTACGTCCCCTACAATGAAAATGGCTGGGTGATGTGGTCACGCGAGATGTACTTGGTGGTCCGCAGCAGTGGAAATGCGCCGGAAATTGTGCCCGCCATCCGCAGCCAACTTGCAAGCATGGACAGTACTCTACCGCTAGCGCAGATACGGACGATGAATCAGCTGCTTGATCAATCGTTAGTGCAGCAGCGCTTTCGCACGTGGCTGGTCAGCGGATTTGCCGCACTAGCTCTGCTTCTGTCGGCCATTGGCATTTACGCACTTATTTCCTACTCTGTGAGCCAACGCACGCGCGAGATCGGCCTTCGTATCGCCCTTGGCGCCCAGCGGAGCAACCTGTTGGGTATGGTGATCAGAGAAGGTCTGCAGTTGCTGGCGCTTGGTTTGCTGCTGGGATTGGTTGGAGCATTGTCGGCAACGCGCATCATGCGGTCGCTGCTCTACTCCACAAGCGCGACTGACGCCCTAAGCTTCGTAGTTACTTCGCTTACGCTGCTCACCGTGGCTCTGCTAGCGTGCTATATTCCAGCTCGCCGCGCCACCAAGGTGGACCCGATGGTCGCATTGCGATACGAGTAGCTAGAGACGTCGATCGGCGTCGGAATTGGGGTCACCGGGGCCTTCGCCCTTACGCGATTCCTTACCAGATTGCTCTATGGGGTTCGCACGACGGATCCAGCTGTTTTTGTGTTTGTCCCGCTGCTGATGGCCTGTGCTGCACTTTTGGCATGCTATGTCCCTGCCCGCAGGGCAACAAGAATCGATCCGATAGTGGGTTTGCGCTCCGAATGACGGCTGTGCGGCCATTAACTGGATTGGTTGCGGGCGAACCGGAAGTCATCCCGAACCATAGGTCCCGTTCTGGAAAACTACTACGTTCAATTCACTCAACCAGCGAATTCGCGACATTCTGCTTAGCAGGCCTGGGGATCAAGTGCGCTTTGGTTCATTCCCAAGACGCCGCGCGATAGCGACGATCTTGCCCAGAACTTCGGCATCGACACGGTTGCGCAGCTGGAGGAGTTTGCCCGTGTCCGTTGGGCAAGGCCGGATAACCAGCAGCCCATTCTGGAGAATGCACGGCGCGCACATGTGCCGGCCATCCCTCAGTTCGAGAAGATAGAGAGGCTGCCCCCACACTGGCGAAGAAAGATAGGGCGCCGGGGTCTTGCTCTGGCGGTTCACTGCGAGAAACGCGCTGCCTCGGAGATACGGATGGCTGAGGTCGTTTGTGGTGCCGGCCCAAAAGATATCCCGAATGGAGAGGTTGGGCAGCCCCAGGAGGTTCGGCATGGCCCGTCTCAGAAAGAACGGGATTTCCTCAAACTGGCCTTCGACTGCTGTTAAGAAACCCGAATGCCGCCAATCCGTCTCGCGCACGCGCGATATGCGTTCTCCCCGCTCGGGCATCTTTTCCTGCCCCGAATTCTCCCATCGGATCCCGACAAGATTTGCGAGTTCGGTGATGGACACACAATAGACGGCACATAAGGAAATCAATTTGTGAATGTGACGTGGGAAAAGATCCCGAGCCTCCAGGTCGGAAAGTGCGCTTGCTGCACAGAAATAATTTGGGTTTCGAAAAATACGGGCGATGTCCGCAGTGTGTCTCGACGCTTCGCGAAGAGACAGTCCGGACCGAAGGCGCGCCCGACGGAGCGTCTCACCCACACGTACGGAAATTGGTTTCAAGGCTTCCGGTTTCCAGGGACGCCCTCCGACAGATGAAATTTCCGGCGCTTCAAGAGGTTCGAGCCTCCGAATCTCCAAGTCAACGACTCCCAGCACTCTTGCCTCAGAACCCAGTTCCAGCTCGATCGGTGCGTAAGGAAGTTGTCCGGAGGAAAGCATAATTCGACGGGGTGACACGATGTGCAACCGGCTGCAAACGATGCCTCGGCTGTGCTCAATGGCCATGATGCGGTTTGGTTCGTCAAAAGGTTGCGGGTATGACACGCGACTATCAACACGAACGACGCTTCCCGGAAGCAAGTCCGGGAATGCATACGCGTCGCGGGAGCCAACCTTCAGATACCGAAAGGCAGCTTCTATTTTGGGAGAAAGCGAGTCGAGCGGCCGCAGGACACTTCCGGTGAGCCACCTGCTCAGGGCGGTGACTTCCGTTCCAAGCAGAATGGTTCCGGTCTCTTCAAACCAAGGCACCATGACGCTACGAGCGTAAACCTGAGCATCCAACTCGGCGGTCTGATATCGTGGCCTGATTGCCTGAACCCTCCCTATCTCCTCGAAGGAAAGATCAAATACCCTCAGCCAATCTGCAAGGCGATAGCCGCTAAGGACGCTCAAAACAAACAGCTGATGAAGGCTGGGACTGAAGGAAGCTCTGCCCAAGGCTTCGTAGAAATTCGGAGGAATTCGGAAGAGGCGACTTCCTCCAAACCTGGTGCGCGACTGGCGGGACACCTCAGCCATGGACAAGCCGCGTTCCGCTAGAATCCTCCGCACGGTATCCGCTGAATTGAATTGCTTGTAAGGGGAGGGGGGGACCATGGCCCGTCTAGTGCAGAACGAAAAGCTTCTCAGTGGCCAGAAAAAACGAAAGCTGGCTTTGTTTGCGGACAAACACGTGTCCTGAATCCGAGACAGCACAATATATTAGTAACGTCTTACGCAAGTCCATGCTAACGTATTCTCCCGGCCACAGGTGTGCAGAAAATGAGTGCCGCTAGATACGTAGATTGAAATGCACGAACTCGGGCCAATGGAACATGCAGGCCGGCGATTGAAGCAGTTGCGGGTGCGCCTTGGACTCACGCTGCGTGATGTGGACAAGCTGAGCCGCCAACTTGCCCAAGAGAAGCAGAACAACGAGTACACCGTTTCCCGAGGCTGGCTGAACAACGTCGAGAACGGTTCGTTTACTCCCAGCATCTACAAGCTCTATTCCCTTTCCGTGATTTACCATGAGAGCTGGCCGCACATGCTTTCGTTTTTTGGCTTGCGCGTGAGCGACATCGAGCGAGACCAGGCGATGTTTGCACCTCGCAAGACGCTCCTGGTGCCGGAGCACGATTCGGAAGACGGGCAGACGGTTTATGTTCCGTTGCGGTCGCGCGAAGAGCTGAAACTCGACAAGACCAACTTGTTGTCTCGGCTCGTGGAAATTTGGGGAGAGGTTCCGATCCGGTTCTTCCAGCACCTCGATCTCCACAAGGGAGTCTACGGACTAATCGGAATTTCCGACTTCACCATGTTCCCGATCCTACGGCCAGGATCGATTGTGCAGATCGACGGCAACCAGCGGAAACTCCTGCCCGTGAAGTGGCAGACCGAGCACGACAGGCCGATTTATTTCATCGAGCTTCGCGGCGACTACATCTGCAGCTGGTGTGAGATTCGCGACGGCCATCTGCTCGCAATTCCGCATCCGAATTCCAAGTGCGAAATCCGCCGGTTTGTGTATCCAAGGGAAGCAGAGATCGTCGGAGTGGTGACTGGGGTGGCCATGCGTCTCGCCGCTATGCAGCCGTAACTCAAAGCGGGTCGTCGTACCGGTCGGCCGTATGAAGAAATATCGGGCAAATGGCAATCGATCTCCAGCACAACAGAAGACCGCGAAGGATGGAAGGGGATTTGATACGCGCGACCCCTCCTCCTCAGGCCGCCGAAGCACAACCGTGATCATCTTGAGCGCAAGTTGGCCTGGCGCTTGAGCGACGCGCCTAGCGACTATATTCAACCAATTAGTTAAATAACTATTAGACTTACTTTTCATTGCGGTGGGGGCTTTCTTAATTGCCCGGATATTGGTCGCGAGCTGACCTGCAGGATTCAAGGATATGATCAGAAGTTTCTACAAGGAATCGCTACGTCGCAAAGCGAGAGCATCAAAGTGGAATCGCCGTGATACGAGACTCGACGAGACGGTGCGGGCGGAGCAAGCTGGAAAAAGCGGGGTGGCAACTGTCCTGATCGTGAAGGAAATCTATATTGAGGCTCCGCTCGAAACGGTGCTCGAGTTCTTAACAGATGACGCAAAGATCGAGCGCTGGCTGGATGTAGGCTCCCTGTTGCACCGCATGGCAGATGAAAAGCTTCGCATCCGACTCAGGGGAAAAAAGGTTGAATGGGCCTGCATGGAAATTCGTCTCAGCGAAGATCTCGGTTTGAAGCCCGCGGCGAAGAAGCTATTCTTACGCGAGAGTATTTGGACACGACCAAGCGTGATCGAAGTTGATCTGAGAACTGAGGGAGCGGGTACACGACTCAACCTGATGCACAGACACCTTGACAGCTAAGTGCATCACAGAAGCGACAGCATTTCCGGCGCAATGTCTGCTGAGAGAACTCCTTATGTGTGAGTTTACTGCGTGAATACGGATGCGATGGGTTCAAAGCTTCTCCATGTCCCTATTTTGCTTGGAGTTGCGTATTGGGGAATGGGTTATCTCTCCTGGACGCTTGGCCGTCCTATCTTAGGAGATGTGCAAAGCCCTCTTGCTGGTTCCCGCGTTGTAACTCTGCCTCTGGTTGCAAGCTTGATCATGGTCGCCTGGGACCTATCCATGGACCCGATATGGTCGACCATCGTACACGGCTGGATCTGGCGACAAGGAGGGGCGTACTTCGGGGTGCCGCTGAGCAATTTCCTCGGCTGATATCTCACGGTCTACATCTTCTATCCGTTGTCCGCGCTCTATCCGCGGGGCCGTTCCGTCAATCACGATCGATTGCCGTCCAGCTATTGGCATCTGGCCGTGCTTTTCTATGGAGTGTCCGCGGTTGGAAACCTTCTTCTCGCCATTCCGCGGCCGGGACTCTCCGTAGTCTCCGATCCCACGGGGGCACCGTGGAAGGTAAGCCACATCGCGGGCGCCTGTGCCGTGGCATCCGTTTTGACCATGGGTACATTTACTCTGCTCGCGGCGTTGAGGCTTACTGGCAGAAATGTCGAAGGCACCATCTCTCGACAATCCCTTGTCTTTTGACGAAGCCGCCGTCTCAACAATATACGGAGGAACCCTCGACCTTGGTGAGATATGGAACACTCTGCATGCCAAGAGTTAAGGAGATTTTCTGAGACGCAAGGTCGCTCACACATCCGTGAGCGCGGTGAGCATTTGCAAGGCCGCCTGCCGTACATGACTCAGGCTCTCGGTCAGGAGTTGGGCATCTCCGTTCCACAACTGGATGTAGTCGCATGCCGCAGAACCGGTTTCGAGCCCGATGGCGCTGCAAACCACGAATGCGGTGGCCTCCGCCTCGGTTTCGCGGATTCGGCGGGATGTGTTCACCCGGAGGTCTCCCCGGTGCAGGAGTTCATGCGCCAGTTCGTGAGCGAGCGTTGAAAACTCTTCCGCCGGCGACTGGCCGGGAAGCAGCGTGACGCGGCCGCCGCTTGACGTGCCGCGCGCGGGTGCGATCTCCGATGAGTATTCGACGGAGATTCCGTGTGCGTCCGCGAAAGTGCGGAGAGATTCGCGATATTCGCGTGGGTTCCCTCGCACGATCCCGATCTGGGGCAACTCCTTGCCGTCGGTCTGGCTGACATCGAAGACGTAGGCAGCCCGGAACGCTGCAACAGAAGCCGAAGCCACTTCCCGATCCTCATCATTCTCGAGCTTGCGACGAACGATAGGAGCGAGAATCAGGATGCCCCTCTCGCCCTTCTTGACGAAGCGGCCGAGCTGATTCCACGTATGAAAGCCGGCGACGTGACTTGCCTCCGGCTTCTGCGAAGCGATGAGCAGCACGTTGTGAAGGCTGTAGCGGTGGAAGCGCCCGATAGCCTTGAGATAGCCGATAAGCGCCTCACTGCGGCCTGCATTGAGCGCAGAGACAAGCTGTTCCGTCGCCTTGTCTGTAATTTCCTTGATTTGTTGTGATTTCATCTTTCGTTCTCCTGTGCGGGGATTTGGTTCCCTCACCGAGACAGGGGAACCAAAGGACCGCGTTGGCAGGAGAACGCAAAGTGCTGGATCAGCCAGCCGGGGGAGCGACCGGCAACCGGTGTGACACGAGTCCGCGAGTGGCGCGCCGGTGTGCCAGGGAAGGCGGCTTCACCGGACATCGATCTTTCCAAATCGGTCGTTGACCTGCTCGAAGAGACGCTGGAGATCGGATATCATCGGCTCCTTCTCAAGAGCTCATCAGGTTCTTCACTTTCGTTACACACTTAATGTTAGTATTTGCTTTCGATAGCGTCAACTTAAATGTTACCGCGACAACTAAATCGCCCGCTCCGACGTTGCTAAGTCGATCCGGAGCTCAGGCGTTTCGGCATCACAGTGCCCAGCCGTCCGAGAGAAGAGAGGACCAGGTGCCTTGCCCTCGGCAGCTGCCTTGAGCCGAAACCTCCTTAACTGGAACGTCGATCACGACTGAATGTCGGATATCCGGCATCTCAACCTCGCTTGTTGCAATTCGGCTCTCTGATGTGGGTGTGCCTCATCGGCCCATGACCTGGCGCAACAGGGTTGCATCAAAGACCAGTTTGATCTCGAAAATCTTGCCCCCGGAAACCCCGAAATATTCCGCGGTGCGAATCGCGCCGGCAGGAGAATCCGTAACGCAGTCATACAAGAGCATCGCACCGCCTGCAGAATAGAATTCCTTCAACAGGCAAGTACTTTTTAACATACGGTGAAATGTGCCGAGCGCTACAACAAAAGCATCCGCAGTGTGGAACGTATCGATACTTCCCTGAAAATGAAGACGATCCGCGAGAAAGAACCGTGCGATTTCTATATTGCCGGACGTCCAAGCATGGTAGTAACCCCTCACTATGTCGCGGACTTCATTCGGGAGCGTCACAGCTGATGCCATAAGGTCGTCACCTCACCGCAAGAACTTTCTGTTGGTTTCACTCGCGCACGTCCCGATGCCAAGAAAATACAACGCGCTTCTACGGTGCAAGCTCTGCGACTTTTATACGGAATAAAGTGGCGCACTAATATTAGCATGGGCTATCGTTAGTGTATACTTAAAGTTAAAAGAAACGAGTGGTTCGGGAGTAGCAGAAGCGAACGCCCATCACTTATTTTCGTGTAGGTAAGCAAAGGCACTCGCGTGCCCCGAGCAGCCACCACTTGGGATGCGTTCAACGCGGTCGCCGAGCCCCGTCAGCGACAAATACTGACTTGCCTGGCGCTGAAGGAGCGCGCGGTCGGTGAGATAGCCAGGAGCTTGCGCTTAAAGCAAACCTCAGTCTCGAAGCATCTCCGCGTGTTGAGAGAAGTTGGTCTCGTCCGGGTACGCCGCGACGGCCGCAGGGTGCTTTATCGTTTCAATGCAAAGGCCATCAGGCCTCTCCACGAATGGATGAGCAAATTCAAACGTGGCCGTGCGGTTGTAGGCCGCGAGCCTTAAAAATGGTGCCAAGCGCCTCCGTGGTTTTTGCCCTACTCTTCCCACGCTAACGTCGCATCCAGTTGGGGTCGGGCCGATAGATCCCCCCAGGCTTCGCATCGATTTCCGCACGGAGTCCCATCCAACGAATCATTTTTGCCGGGTCTGCGAGAAATTGGAAGACTACTGAAGGCCGCGCATCGATAAAAATCTCTTAAATAAGGGGCGTCAACGGTTAGTGTCACTCCCTACGTATTTTTTCCGCTTCACTTTTTAACCTGGCGAGACCATCCTCCCAAAACGTATCGAGGAGTGCCCTGAGCTGACCGAAGCCTTCCGCGCGAAGCCGGTAGAGACGGCTCGTACCGCGCCTCCTCTCGCTCAGCAGGCCAGCATTCGTAAGCACACGCAAATGTTGCGAGATAGCGGAGCGGGTAGTGTTGAAATTGTCGGCTATCTGCCCGGCGCGCAGTTCGCGTCTGCGAATGAGCTGTAGAATCGCCACACGGCGCGGTTCTGCAAGAGCTCTCAGCACCGACCGTGTCTGGCGAGAAGTTTTCGTCACAGGCAACAAATTATCCTGAATTTCCTCATGCGAACGATCATGACATGACGTTAGTCCCAGCGAACATTAGTGTCAACTGAAATCAGTCTCACCTGAATCGATTCCGCTTTGGCTGCCGAAGAGAATTGTGAAACAACATTTCTTTGGGCGAGTGTAACCGGCGCCGCAGGGTGACGAACTCAGTATGCTGGTAGCGTCCTAATTTGAGGGACCGTCAATGTTGAGGCGGATGGTGGGTTTGGGCGGGGGGTTTTTCCGGAGCCGTACTTTAGGACGGATACTTTCCAGTAGCAGAAGGAAGATGGTTGCGAACGTATATACAAACGCCATGACTTGTAAAACGCGGCCCTGCCGGGCGAGCACAAACAGGGGTGCCATGAGTGGGGCCAACACAAACGAACGCGGCGGTTTCATTTCCAATCTTACCTTGCAGTGAGGGCAGACAAGGTGCGTCCAGGCATCCAAGTTAAGGAAAAATGGCGTGCGAACGTCGTGATTGCAGGCAGGGCACGTTGCCATCGACCATACTCCCTCCCAGTCTTGTGCTTAACTGTGCCCTGGTTGTTCCCCCGCGTCAATGGAACTAAAGGATAGACCGGCACTCTTGTAACCGCCCAGAATGAATAACAAATTAGGATACCACCATGATGTTTATTCAGTTGACGCTAACGAAGCACGGTTTTCTATGCTCTGCAGGAAGGCAAGATGAAACCGAGGAGAAATCGGCGGGAAGATTGGAGTAGAATGCGCGCAGAGATGCCGGACGCGATGGGGCCGGTGACAGATGCGGCTAAAGGGATGGATCACAACCACAGCAGGCGGGGCGTTGCTGGGTTGTTTCGCGGCGCGGTGCGGCGAAGCACCAGCGCGCGAATACTGGGTGAAGCTGGTCTGTGAATCGTCGGACCGCATCGCTACTGTACGATTCGGACCGCAAGGCGCCACGCTGGAGAAAACAACGGAAACGCGGATTTTGCAGAGCGACATCAGCGGACCGCACGGGATTGTCTTTTCACCTGACCGCAAGAACTTCTACGTGTCCATCGGCCACGGACGACCTTTCGGAACCGCGGTGAAATACGCGACGGAAGACGACCATGTGGAAAAACAGGTGGGGCTGGGATTATTCCCCGCCACGGAAGATGTCACTCCGGATGGGAATTTTCTGTTTGTCGTGAACTTCAACCTGCATGGAGACGCAGTTCCCAGCAGCGTGTCGGTAGTTGACACCAATCAAATGATGGAAGTGGCACGGATTCCAACGTGCATTATGCCGCATGGTTCGCGGATCACGCGAGACGGAGGAAAACAGTACTCGGCGTGCATGATGGACGACCTCCTGGTGGAAATCGAGACGGAGAAGATGAGGGTCTCGCGAACGTTTCGAGTGAGCAAAGGGCTTGAGCGAGGTTACGCAGGCCTCCCGCAGAGGCAAGAAGGCCCCGAAAAAATGGAACATCACGATGGCGCGGGGATGAACATGAGCGGAATCACATGTTTGCCGACATGGGCCCAGCCGAATGTCGATGGAACGCGCGTCTATGTTGCGTGCAACAAATCGAATGAAATCGTGGAAGTGGATGCGGGGAAATGGACGTTGGGGAGGCGCATACCCGCGGGCAATGGGGTATACAACCTCGCGGTGACGCCGGATGGAAAGTTGCTCATTGCAACGAATAAAAGGGACGCATCCATTTCGGTCTTTGCGATCGACAGCTGGAAAGAGCCGGCGCGGATACCCACAAAGCGGAAAGTAGTCCACGGTGTCGTGGTCTCACGAGACAGCCGGTACGCATTTGTAACCGTCGAGGGAGTCGGCACGGAACCCGGCACAGTGGAAGTGGTCGATCTGGAAGCACGGAAAACCGTCGCGACGGTGGATACACCGCCGCAGGCCGCAGGGATTGACTTCTGGAAGATCCAGTAAGAGTTCTAACTAGTGTGCTGTCCCGTAAATACGTTCACATAGTCTTTCGACTTTAGCGAAGATCGAATCCGCTGTGGCGGTCCAGACGAAGGGCTGCGCTCGGCGGTTGGAATTCTGGACGTAGTGA
>JACXTT010007889.1_pt1 | contig 14898 bp, 15 predicted proteins | sample 9270951 | NCBI WGS metagenome assembly JACXTT01 (sample SAMN15532306, study PRJNA645909) | rock metagenome | isolation source: weathered quartz diorite | place: Puerto Rico | collected 2017-06-21
AGGTCGCGACCCACCTGGCCGTGATGGTGGCGCGTCGCAGCGGGCTGGAGCGCGAGCGCCGGCTCGGCACGTTCCTGGTGGAGCTGTCGCGCTGGCTCCTGGCGGCGCCGGAGCGCGAGTTGCTGCTCCGCTACACGCTCCAGAGCGTCACGAGCCTGGTCGATGCCCAGGGCGCGTATGTGGCGTTGCGCGGTGCCATCCCCGACACGCTGCGCGTCGCCTCCACTGTGGGACAGTGCGTGGAGCTCGAAGGCGCGGAGATCGCGATCGACGCGAGCGCCACCGGACGCGTGATCCGCACCGGAGAGCCCTTTCTCACCGACAACATCCTGAACGAGGTTGACGCCCAGGCCGGGTTGTCGCCTTCCGGTTTGGCGCGGGCCGCGATGATCGCGCCGCTGCGGACGTCGAGCGGCGTCGCGGGAGCGGTGGGCGTGGTGCGCTACCTGCGTACCGGCGCGGAGGAGCCGCTCCCGTTCAGTCTCATGGAGCTCCAGTACCTCACCGCGGTGGCGGCGTACATCGCGGGCGGGCTCGAGCTGTCGGAGGCAGTGAGCGGCGCGCGCGCGGCGGCGGAGCGGGCGCATGCCATGGTGGACGGCAGCCCACTCCCGATGGCCCTGGTGGACCGGAGCGGCCGCGTGCTCCAGCTCAACCAGGCCGCATGCCGCCTGCTGGGCATCCCGTCCGAAGCACAGGCGCTGGGGACGCATCTCGAGGCACTCGGGCTTTCCCCCAGCGAGATCTCGCTCCACCTCGTGCTGGCGCGGCCGCGCGACGGATCTCCCTGGCATGGTCGGGTGCTCGTGACGCAGCCCGCGGGAGACCGCCGCATCTGCGACTGTACGATCACCGGCCTGTCGGGAGTCGGGCCGGACAGCCTGCTGGTGGCGCTGTACGACCGGACCGACGAGCTGCGCGCGCAGCGCGAGCTGATCGCGCGCGAGAAGCTCGCCACGGTGGGCGAGATCGCCAGCGGTGTGGCGCATGAGGTGAACAATCCGCTCGCCGCGATCCGGATGGAGGCCGAGCTGCTCGGCCGCGCCAGCAAGGATCCCGACACCAGCACACGGCGGCCACCATTACCCGCGAGGTGGACCGTGCCGCGCGTATCGTGCGCAGCCTGCTGCGCCTCGCCCGGCGCGCCGACACGACCCCGACGCGCGTGCAAATGAACGACCTGGTGCACGACGTGGCCGAGATCCGCCAACGCGTGCTGCGCACGGAGAGCGTGGAGTTTCGCACCACGCTCGACCAGTCCGCTCCCGCCGTCTTGGGCCTGGGTCAGGAGCTGCAACAGGTGGTCATCAATCTCGTGACGAACGCGGAGTATGTGGTGCGGGGCCGGAAGCCCGCGATCGTGCAGCTCCGCACGCAGGCGCGCGAGGGATGGGTGCGGTTGACGGTGGACGACTCGGGGCCGGGCGTTCCCCGCGAGATCCGCGGCCGCATCTTTGATCCCTTTTTTACGACGAAAGGTCCCGACGAAGGCACCGGCCTCGGCTTGGCAATCTGTCAGCGCGTAGTGACCGAAGTCGGCGGAAAGATCTGGATCGAAGACTCGGACCTGGGCGGCGCGAGGTTCGTGGTGGAGGTGCCGGCGGCCCCCGAGAACGTGGAGACGAGGCACATCGGCTGAGTCGGCGCTCAGTGCTCCAGGATGCGGGTGCGGTAGAGGCCGAGCACCACCAGGCCCGAGGCGCCCAGGGCGACCAGGAGCGCGGTGAGTCGCCAGTCGAACCCGAATCGAGCGGCCCCGACGGCGGCGGCGACCAGCCAGGCGGCGCTCGCCAGGAAGCCGAGCAGCACGACTTCCTTCCGAGCCATCAGGATGCCGAACACGTAGCCCCAGCTGAAGCCGCACACGGCGAGGAACATCAGGCCGTGCGGGATCTTGCCGGGGTCGATCAGATTCAGGCCTCCCGCGAAGAAGCAGAACAGTCCGAGTACCGTATAGCTCGCGAGGTGCAGCGCGAGCGGGAGGGGAACGGTCCCCATGCGGTTGAAGGTCATGGCGTAAAATACTTGTATGGAAGCCACGCGTACATATCTCGAGCTCAAGCGCCAGAGCCAGTTCAAACCGGGGTTCGGCGCGTTCCCCGACGTCGGGGTCGAGCGGGTCGGGCGGCCCACCCCCGAGCTGTATCGCGAGTGCTACCGCCGCGTCGGCGAGGCCTACCACTGGCGCGACCGTTGGGATTGGACGGACGAGGAGATCCGCGCGCACCTAGCGAAACCCGAGATCACACTGCACGTGGCGCGGCGCCGCGGCGCCCTCGCTGGATGGTACGAGCTGCGCCGCGTGCCCGACGACCGCTCCGTCGAGATCGCCTACTTCGGGCTCCTCCCGGACGCGATCGGGCAAGGCCTGGGCAAGCACCTGCTGTCCTGCGCGGTGCGGGACGCCTGGGCCCTCGGGCCCGCGCGCGTGTGGCTGCACACCTGCACGCTCGATCACCCGGCCGCGCTCCCGAACTACAAGAAGCGCGGATTCGCGCCGTACAAGACGGAGACCTACGAGGTTAACTTCCCCTCGTGAACCTCACGCTCTCGCGGACGCACAAGCTGATCATCGCCGCCGTGCCGATCGGGCTCGTGCTGCTGTTCGCGCTGTATACCTGGTCGGCCCTGACGTGGACCTACTCGAGCGGAGAGCGCGCCGGCTACGTGCAGAAGTTTTCCAAGAAGGGGTGGATCTGTAAGACCTGGGAGGGCGAGCTCGCCCTCGTGTCCATCCCGGGAACCATGACGGAGAAGTTTTACTTCACCGTGCGGGACGATCCGGTGGCCGCGCTCATCAATCAGACCGTGGGCAAGCGCGTGAAGCTGACGTACAAACAGCACAAGGGCATTCCGACGAGCTGCTTCGGCGAGACCGAATACTTCGTCGTGAACGTGCAGCCGGTAGAATGACGACCGCGAACAGTTTTGGGGCCCGCGCGGCCCTCAAGACCGCGGGCGGCACTTTCGAGATCTTCCGCCTGGACGCGCTCGAGAAGCGCGGCCTCGCCGTGGCTCGCCTGCCTTATTCGCTTCGCATCCTGCTCGAGAACCTGCTGCGCCGCGAAGACGGCCGCACCGTGGCGCCGGCCGAAATCGAGCGATTGGCGCGCTGGGACCCGAAAAAGACGCCCGCAGACGAGATCGCCTTCATGCCGGCGCGCGTCCTCATGCAGGACTTCACCGGCGTTCCGGCCGTCGTGGACCTGGCCGCTATGCGCGACGCGATGCAGCAGATGGGCGGCGACCCGAAACAGGTCAACCCGCTGCTCTCGGCCGAGCTCGTGATCGACCATTCGGTGATCGTGGACGAGTTCGGCACGCCGACGGCGTTCCAGGTGAATGCCAACCTCGAGTTCCAGCGCAACCGCGAGCGCTACGCCCTGCTGCGGTGGGCGCAGCGGACGTTCCAGGGATTCCGCGTCGTGCCGCCCGACACCGGCATCGTGCACCAGGTGAATCTCGAGTACCTGGCCCGAGTCGTCTTTACAACCGAAGGTCCCTCACGCCAAGGGTCCATGCCGCAGGCCTATCCCGACACGCTCGTGGGCACCGATTCACACACCACCATGATCAACGGACTCGGCGTGCTCGGCTGGGGCGTGGGCGGGATCGAAGCGGAGGCCGCACTGCTGGGGCAGCCGGTCTCGATGCTAATCCCCCAGGTCGTCGGGTTCCGGCTCACGGGCAAGCTCAGCGAGGGCGCGACGGCCACTGACCTCGTGCTCACTGTGACCGAGATGCTGCGCAAGAAGGGGGTGGTGGGGAAGTTCGTCGAGTTCTACGGTCCCGGAATCGCGACCCTGCCCCTCGCCGATCGCGCGACCATCGGGAACATGGCGCCCGAGTACGGTGCCACCGTAGGGATCTTCCCCGTGGATCAGGAGACCCTGCGCTACCTCGAGTTCACCGGCCGAGCGAAGGAGCAGGTGCGGCTGGTAGAGGCGTACATGAAGGAGCAGGGCCTGTTCCATTCGGCCGGCGCGCCGGAGCCAGTATACTCGGACACCCTGTCCCTCGACCTCTCGACCGTCGAGCCGAGCCTGGCCGGGCCGCGGCGGCCGCAGGACCGCGTGGCGCTGCGCGATCTGCCTCGGAACTTCCAACTCGCCCTGCCGGCGCTCGTCAAGCCGACGTCGCCCATCGCGCCGCCCGCGAACGCGGGCCGGTGGGAGGGCGAGGGCGGCCACGTCGCCACCGCGGTGGAGGCGCCGCCCCGGCGCCGCACCCATGTCGATCTCCAGCTCGGCGGCGTGGACTGCAAACTGCAGCATGGCTCCGTCGTGATCGCCGCGATCACGAGCTGCACCAATACGTCGAATCCGTCGGTGATGATCGCTGCGGGCCTCGTGGCGAAGAAAGCGGTGGAGAAGGGCCTCGAGTCGCAGCCGTGGGTGAAGACGAGCCTCGCCCCCGGCTCGAAGGTGGTCACGGACTACCTCCAGCAAGCGGGGCTCATGCGGTATCTCGAGCAGCTGCGGTTCCACCTCGTGGGCTACGGCTGCACCACCTGCATCGGCAATTCAGGGCCGCTGCCGGAGGCGGTGTCCGCCGCCATCACCGAGGGGGAGCTGGTGGTGTGCGCGGTGTTGTCGGGGAACCGCAACTTCGAGGGACGCATCCAACAGGAAGTGCGGGCGAACTACCTCGCGTCTCCGCCGTTGGTCGTCGCGTACGCGCTCGCGGGACGGATCGATCTCGATCTGCAGTCGGAGCCGCTGGGAACGGGCAAGGACGGGAAGCCGGTATATCTGCGCGACGTGTGGCCCTCCGCCAAGGAAGTAGACGAGGTGATCCGCACGGCCGTCAAGTCGGCGATGTTCCACAAGGAGTACGGCGAGGTGTTCACGGGCGACGAGCGCTGGCGCGGGCTTCCCGTCCCCGCCGGCGATCGGTTCGCCTGGGAGCCCGACTCGACCTACATCCGCCGGGCGCCGTACTTCGACGGCATGCCGCCGACGCCGGGGCCCGTCACCGACATCCGCGGGGCGCGGGTGCTGTGTCTCCTGGCCGACAGCATCACCACGGATCACATCTCGCCCGCCGGCTCCATCCGCAAGACCAGCCCCGCCGGCCAGTACCTGATCGCGCACGGGGTGAAGCCCGAGGACTTCAACTCGTACGGTGCGCGCCGCGGAAATCACGAAGTGATGGTGCGCGGCACGTTCGCCAACGTGCGGCTCAAGAACCTGCTCGCACCGGGGACCGAGGGACCGGTCACACTCCATCTCCCCGGCGGTGAGCAGATGACGATCTACGATGCCTCGGTGAAGTACCAGACCGAGGGCGTGCCGCTGATCGTCATCGCGGGGAAGGAGTACGGCTCGGGCTCGTCGCGCGACTGGGCGGCCAAAGGACCGCGGCTGCTCGGCGTGCGCGCCGTGATTGCGCAGAGCTACGAGCGGATCCACCGGTCGAACCTGGTGGGGATGGGGATCCTACCGCTGCAATTCCTGCCCAACGAGACGCCGGAGAGTGTGGGGCTGACCGGAAAAGAAGTGTTCGAGATCACGGGACTCGCTGCTGTGCTCGCGGAAGGATTTCCGCGCGGCAAGGAGCTTGTGGTCAAGGCCACTCGGCCCGAAGGTTCGAGCGTTCAATTCACCGCGACTGTGCGCATCGACACGCCGCAGGAGCTGCAGTATTACAAGCACGGAGGGATCCTCGAGTACGTGCTGCGGCAGCTATCATCGCAGCGCGCGCCTTGACACATGTTACGGTCGTGTCTAGAGTGCGTATCAGAACTCAAGAAAGTGGAACCCAGGATGCATAACGCGGTGTTGAACTCCAATTGCCGCTGGGCGAGTCCCTGAGCGAGCCGGCCCGTTGGGTGGCACCGTCGTGTGCCAACGCCCCCCTCCGGAGCTGTCCCCGGTGGGGGGCGTTGATTTGTTATTGACGAGTGAGGAACGACTGATGAAGCGATATCTGCTGGCGAGCGACTTCGACCAAACCCTCAGCTTTAACGACTCGGGGATCATCCTGAGCGAGCTGCTGGGCATTTCCGACTTTCGCGAAAAGACCGCCGGGCTGTCCCGCATCCATTTGGTGCAGCAAGGGGCGGAGCTGGCGTATCTGCTGCTCCACGACCCCCAATACCGGCGGGTGAGGAAAGAACACCTGGTCGAGGTGGGCAAGCGGGTTCGTCTGAAGCAGAACCTGAGCCTGCTGCCGCGCCTGCTGGGCGAGCTGGACGGGTACGACTTCGCGTTCTATGTCATTTCCGCCGCTCCCCAGGAAGTGATCCAGTCGGCGCTGGACGGGATCGTCCCGCCGGACCATATCTACGGGACGCGGTTCCGCTACGACCCCGCCTCCGGCGAGATCCAGGCGATCGAGCGGGTCACCGCCGGATACGGCAAGGTCGCCCTGCTGGAGGAGCTCCGCGCGAAGCTGCCGGTGGGCCACGACCGGGTGATCTACGTGGGCGACGGCAGCTCCGACATTCACGTGATGCTGCACGTCAACCGCTTGAATGGACTGACGATCGCCGTGTCCGAGAACAAGTACCTCGCGCAGATCGCGAAGCGCACGGTGCTGAGCGACGACGCGGTCAGCGTCCTGGTCCCCATCCTGGAAGACATCGTCGGCATGGACGCGAGCGGCATTCACGCACTGTTCGAGTCCCGCGGACTGGTGCTCCAGGAATGGGACAAGGTGCAGACCGATCTCCTCACCATCCGGGAGACGGACGCGGCGCCGCCGATGGTTGCATGACCCGGGGGGACAGGGATGCCTGACGCGGTCGGGTGGCTCGCGACGGCCCTCTTTGCGATTTCCTACTTCTGCAAGCGAACAACCACACTCCGCCGCGTCCAGGGGCTCGCCGCCCTGGCGTGGATCACCTACGGAGTATTGATCCACTCGCTTCCGATCATCGTCGCCAATATCATCGTGGCCAGCCTGGCCTTCGGGTCGTCGCTGTGGCGGCGGTCGGTCGATCAGGCCTGATCGCCAATCCCCCGCACCCGGGCTTCGAGCGCGAGTCGCTCGAGCTTCTCGAGGGGAAGTGCCAACAGTAGATCGATCCGGCGACTCAACAACAGCAAGGCGGCTTCAAACGCCTTCCCCCTCATGGCTTCGTCGACCCCGACCTCGGCGGGGTCCGGCATGCCCCAATGGGCCATGATCGGCTGGCCCGGAAAGAACGGGCACGCCTCCTTCGCTCGGTCGCACACCGTAACGACGAAGTCCCACGACTGCCGCTCCAGGCCGTCGATACTGCGGGGAGCGCGGCCTTGCCAGGGGACGTTGTATTCGCGGAGTGCCTCGATGGCATGGGGATTCACGCGGTCGGCCGGGCGCGAGCCGGCACTCTCGGCGTGAAAGCGTCCGCCGCCCTTCCAGTTGAGCAGGGCCTCGGCCATCTGGCTGCGGGCGGAATTCCCGGTGCAGAGAAACAGAACGCGGAACACGACTAGTCGAGCGGCTTCCGCGCCCGCACGAACGCGCCCATGATCCGGCCCCCGACCTCGCGCGCCAGCACAGCGGCGTCGAGCCCGACGCCGGCCAGCACGGTACGCGCATCCTCGAACTCGTAGATCCGCGTGGGCTCCACACCGATTTCATCGAACCCGGCCTCTCTCAGCAGGCGCTGATACTCGGCCTCCTCGAGGGCACCGGCGACACACCCCACCCACAGCTCCAGGCTGCGCCGCATGGCAGCCGGCACTTCCCCCCGGACCACCACGTCCGACACGGCAAACCGCCCGCCAGGTCTGAGAACGCGGAATGCTTCGCGCAGGACTCGACGTTTGTCGGCCGAGAGGTTGATCACGCAGTTCGAAATGATCACGTCCACCGACGCATCCGGCAGAGGGATCTGCTCGATCTCGCCCTTCAGGAACTCCACGTTCGCAACCCCCGCCTTGCGCTGGTTCTCGCGCGCCAGGGCGAGCATCTCGTCAGTCATGTCGAGACCGTAGGCCTTTCCGGTCGGCCCGACGCGCCTGGCGGAGAGCAGGACATCGATGCCACCTCCGGACCCCAAGTCGAGCACTACCTCACCCTCGTGGAGCTCGGCCAGTGTGGTAGGATTGCCGCAGCCGAGTGATGCGAGCACGGCCCCTTCGGGAAGCGTCGCCGTCTCGACAGGATCGTAGAGGTTCGAGCTGACCGGGTCACACCCGCAGCTACTGACCCCGCCACAGCTCCCCCGCTCCCCGCCGGCCACGCGGAGCGCAGCCTGTCGGTACTTCTCCTTCACCGTCTGTTTGATCTCGTCGCCGTCCATACGGTCACCTCGCCTCATTCACAGCATGCCTGCGCGCAGCTCCCGGCGTGTCTCCCCGGCTTCACCCCGGAAGCGAACTCGGCGATCTCGTCCAGCGCCTCCCGGTTCAAGGCATAGTAGATCCAACGACGGTCCCGCCGGTCGCTCACGAGCCCTGCGTTCTTCAGCGTCTTCAAATGGAAAGACAGGCGTGATTGCGCCGCATCGAGGACGTTTTGCAGCTCGCACACACAGCGCTCCCCGTGCGACAAGAGCCGCACAATTTCGAGTCGCGTCTCATCGGAGAGCGCGTGGAAGAGCTGTGCGGCTCGGCCGGTGTCGGGAACGGTTGGTGCGGACATGATTGGAATATATCAAGTTACATTGATGTATCAATGGGCGCCCGACGGCCGCAGTTCCAGGTAGACCGCCAGTCCAACCGGAGTGCGGCTGCCGTACTCGGGTTGGAGGCTCGCCGGAACAAAATTGACCGATCCGCGAGCGCCCACGCCCGCCGCGAGCCCCGCGAAGGTCCCAACCGTACGCCGGTAGCCGAGCGCCAACGCGCCGACGTCGTATTCCACGGTCGGTGACACCGATGGGATCACGAGCTCCTGGGCGCTCTTGCGCACGTACTCGGCACGGCCGAAGACGGCGTTCGTCCTGTCGAAGTCGAGAGTGGACTCGAGCGCGACGCTGTGCGACGGCTGCCCGGAGCCGATTTGGTCGTTCGCCCCCCAGATGAGCGCGCTCGCCCATAGCCCGCGCCGACCGAGCGGCTGCGTCGTGAGCGCCGCCGCACCGTAGCGGTGGAGCGACTCATCCGGGTGCAGCACTTCCGGGCTCTTCAAGTAGGCGTACCAGGCCGACGCACTCCAGCGCGGCCCCGGGTTCGCCGTCAACCGGACGCTGTAGGAATCGAGCTTCCGGCCGGAATAGTCGAAGCCCGTGCGTTCCTCGTCGGGCTCCCGGCCGTTAAACCACGAGCCCTCGAGCTTCACGCCACGCGTGAACACCCCCGCCGTCACGACACCGAACGTGATGTGCGTACCGTCCTGCCAATGGTGGGAGATCGGGGCGAGGGGATCGTCGGCGGCCGACGGTCGGTGGGGGAATGCCGCCGGCCCAACCGCCGGCTCGCCCACCGCGGCGACATAGAATGACAGCGCGAGATTCCGGGCCACGGGCCGCTCGTACAGCGCGGCGAGCTCCATGAAGAGGTCGTGCGGGTGCTGCCGATCGTGCAACGGCGCTCCTCGGTAGGACTCGCCCGACTGGAGGAGCAGGGGGTAGCCTCGAGCGCCGATGGTCCACGGCTCGGCGCTGAACATGCCACGGAGCTCGAGACGGCCGGCATCGAGGGAGCGGCTCGCGGCCGCCATGACCCAATTGGTGACGCCGAGCTGATTGCCGCCGCGGGAGCCTTGCTGCCAGTCGTATTGAACGAAGCCCTTCCCGTGCAGCATCAGGGTCCACTCGCCGACCATGATATGGGCGGCGTGCGTCGGGGAAGTGTCGGGAAGCCAGGACGTGCCCGACCCCATCCGTGATTCCGGGATGCCGAGCGGTCTCTTATCCACCTTCATTGAATGCTGCATGTGCATCTGTGCTTGGAGCGGCCACGTCCCGCCAGCAATGAGCGCCAGCAACAGCCGTCGCATATCAAAATCTCCTCAGAGCCAAAGTCTGGTACGCGCCGCACGTGCGGCGCGGACACACATCTGGGATGGCCGACTAGGCTTGAGGAGGAGGAGCGAGTGGCGGGGCGAGGTAGGAAATGAGCGCGGAGCTCGGTCCCGCGGCGACCGTGCGCGACGCGGCCCGCAGCGCGATCGGGATGTTGATCCACACCAGGTCGGCGGTCCCACCGGTCGGACAGGTGCCGCCGGCGGCGCAGCCGGGGCTCGCGGCATCCGTATGACAGCTGCCGTGGCCTGCTGACGCCGCGACTACAGTCGCGACCCCAGGGTGATGCGCCCGGTGTACGCCTGCGCTGTGCATCGCGCACGGCGCCGAGGCTTCGGCCAGAAGCGAAGCACACATTGGCACGCCGCCGCCCGCCGCGGCAACGGCGAGCGCCGCGGCGGAGGCGAGGGCTCGCACCAGCATTGGATAACGCCGACCGGGGTTCATCGCGTCAATTATACAACGGTGGTTGGACGGCGGCCCCGCCCCAGCAGCTGGGCGTTCAGCGCTACCACAACGGTCGATGCCGACATGAGGATCGCGCCGAGCGCCGGCGAGAGCAGGATCCCGGCGCGAGCCAGCACGCCCGCGGCGAGCGGGATCGCGACCGCGTTGTAGCCCGTGGCCCACCAGAGGTTCTGCACCATCTTCCGATAGGTAGCCCGAGCCAACTGAACCAGCGTCGGCACGTCCCGCGGATCGGAGCGCACCAGCACGATGTCCGCGGATTCGACGGCCACATCGGTGCCCGCGCCGATCGCGATCCCGACGTCCGCCGCAACGAGTGCGGGTGCGTCGTTCACGCCGTCGCCGACCATCGCGACGGTGAGGCCCCGTCGCTGCACCTCCTCGATTTTTGCCGCCTTCTGGTCCGGCAACACTTCGGCGAGGTAGTCGTCGAGGCCAAGCTCGGCCGCGACCCACCGAGCTACCGCGGCGGAGTCGCCCGTGAGCATGATCGGCTTGATGCCCATCGCCTTGAGGCGTTGCACTGCCTCGCGCGACTCCTTGCGGACAATGTCGGCGAGGGCGATGGCTCCGACCGGCTTTTCGTCCGCCAGGACGAACACGAGGGTCTTCCCTTGCTCGCCGGCACGCGCCACCCGAGCATCCACCACGGCCAGGCCGTGTTCCTTGAGAAAGCCGGGGCTCACTACCTTGACCGGGACGCCGTCCACCGTACCCTGCGCGCCCTTCCCTGGAATGGCGGCGAACCCGTCGGGCGCCGGATACTGCACGGCGCGTTCCCTCGCCGCCTGCACGATCCCGGCGGCGATCGGGTGCTCCGAGCGGCTCTCGAGCGCGGCTGCGAGGCGCAGGATGTCGTGCTCGGGCCGCCCGTCGAGCGGTACGATGTCCGTGACGCCGAAGCGCCCCTCGGTCAGCGTGCCGGTCTTGTCGAACACTATCGCGTCCAGCTTGCGGGCTCGCTCGAACGCGGAGCGGTTGCGGATCAGGAGCCCTTGCCGGGCGGAGAGGGCGGTGGACACCGCCACGACCAGCGGTACCGCGAGGCCCAAGGCGTGCGGACAGGTGATCACCATGACGGTCACCATGCGCTCCAGCGCGAAGCTGAACTGGCGGCCTGCGCCGGCCCAAGCGACCAGCGTAAGCGTCCCGCCGCCGATGGCGATGAGGGTGAGCCAGAGGGCGGCATGGTTTGCGAGATCCTGAGTGCGGGAACGGGTCTCCTGCGCTTTGCGCACCAGCTCGATTACCTGAGAGAGGTAGGTGTCGGCGCCGGTCCGCCGCACCTCGATGGTGATCGCGCCCTCGCCGTTCACCGCACCGCCGATGACTTCGTCGCGCTCGCTCTTCTCCACGGGCTGGGACTCGCCGGTCAGCATGGCCTGGTTGACGCTGGTGCGGCCCTGAACGATTCGCCCGTCGGTCGGGATCCTTTGGCCGGGCTTGACGAGCACCCGGTCACCTGGCCGCAGCACATCGATCGGGACCTCTTCGACGGAGCCGTCTGCCCGGACGCGATGCGCCTCGGCCGGGAGCAGCCGCACGAGCTGCTCGAGGGCCCGCGAGGCGCCGAGCACCGAGCGCATCTCGATCCAGTGGCCGAGCAGCATGATGTCGATCAGCGTCGCCGTTTCCCAAAAGAACACGCTCCCGGGGAGCCCGAAGACGACCAGCGCGCTGTAGACGTAGGCTACCGTGATCGCGAGCGCGACGAGGGTCATCATCCCCGGCAACCTCCGCCGGAGCTCGTCGACGAGCCCGGTGAGGAACGGCCAGCCACCGTAGAGGTAGACGCCCGAGGCGAAGGCGAACTCCACATAGCGATCGCCGGGGAACGCAACCGCCCCCCTCAGACCGAGGAGGTGCTGGATCATCTCGGACGTCGTGAGGACGGGAACGGTGAGCGCCAGGGACACCCAGAAGCGGTGGCGGAAGTCGTCCACCATGTGGGCGTGTGGGGACTGAGCGTGGTCTACAAGCGGGCGCGCTCCCGCGGCGTGAGCCGGAGACGTGTGATGGCCGTGATGGTGGTCGTGAGTCTGCATCGGAGGTCGCCGCAGGGTTCCGCTCAGCGAGTTTCGAACGTCACCGTGGCCCACTTGGACTCGTAATCGAGTCCCCGCTCGGTGGCACGCACCATGTGCACGAACTTGACGTACCACCCCCCCGCCGCGTCGAGCGTCACCTCGGCAACGCCGTCGGGACCGGTACGGGTGCTGCGCTGCGCCAGCGTCTTACCACCCGCCTCCCCACCCCACAGCACCATCTGGTTCGCCACCGGACGGCCGTCCACCAGGCATCGCACCCGGAGCGGCCTGCCGCGGTCGAGTGTGTACGGGTTTTCCAGTGGGACGATTTCGGCCGCGTAACCGAGCACCGCGTTGAAATCGTCGCTCCGGCGCTCGCCCACCTGGAGCACGGCCTTCACGTGCTTGGAATACCGCTCCCGCGCAGCCTTGCCCAGCTCGTTATCGCGTCGCCGAGCATCGAGCACGTCGGGGATCCCGTCCTCTTCGAGGTAGGCATTGAAATCTTCGGCTCGAAGCTCGATCTCGCGGGTGCGGGTTGAGACACTCACCACGTACGTGCCGGGCTCGCCCAGCGCAACGCTGAGCAGGCTCGTGCTATCCGGCCCACGGCTCCAAGCCGTCACCGCGCGTAGCCTCGTCCGCCCCCGGGGCGACACCACGCTGATGTCCGCCATTCGGTCCGGCGCCACGAACCCTTCGCTCTTCGCGAAGGTGCCATTCAGGACCGTGATGCGTGCACGGGCGTGCGGCTCGAGGAAGTAAGTGTCGAGCTTGAGGAACAGGTCGTGAGCCAGCGCCACGGACGCCAGCAGGAGCAGCACGCCGGCGACGAGCGCCGTGACTACCGCCGATCTCATCTAGCGTGAATAGTATCCGCCAATCCTTGCTCCCGCGACGCTGCGGCGGGATGTTCCGGCTCATGGTGCGGCTGACCCGCCGAATACACCTATTCGCGGCTATCGCCCTCGTCGGGGGTGATCTCGCGGCGCAGGGCGGCCCGGACGCGTGGCGCCCGCAAACGGTGCCGCTGTTCGGCGTGAGCTACTCCCCGGATGTCGGCCTGCTCGTCGGTGCGGGGGTTACTCACACCCGGTACGGCTTCCGCGCGCTGCCGCCGAGCACCCGCCTCCTCGCGGAGGCCGCGTATGCGACCAGCGCCAGCACGTACCGCGTCGACGTGGCTGGTGAGTTCCGACGGCCGCTGCTGCCGGCGATTCTCTACATCGAGCTGCGCGTCTCTGGTCTCGAGCTGATTCGGTTCTACGGAGTAGGCAACGAAACCGACGGCTCGCAGGCCGACGCCGTGTATCGGGTGCGCCAGCAGCAGGTCCTCTTCGCGCCGCGCGTGGCGATACCGCTCACGCCGCGACTGCGGTTGGCCGTAGGATCGTCGTTCACGTACGCTCACACCCCGAGCGATTTCGGCACAGTGCTCGCCACGACAAATCCCTACGGCACGGGGGACTTCGGTCAGGTCGGGGCGAGCGCGGGGCTCGAGCTCGACACGCGTGACCACATGGTCGCGCCCGGTCGCGGCCTGCGTGTGAGCATCGTCGGGCTGTGGCATCCCGCGATCTGGAACGCCGTCCACCAGTTCGGGACCGTCTCGGCGGAGGCGTCGACCTATGTCTCGGCAGGCGACCCGCCATCCGCGACCCTCGCCCTCCGCGCGGGCGGCGCTGCGGTGACCGGGACCGTCCCCTTCCAGGAGCTCGTGTACGTGGGCGGTGGCACGACGGTCCGGGGCTACGCCGAGCAGCGGTTCGCCGGACGGCGCGGCGCATATGGGAACGCGGAGCTGCGCCTCTTGGTCGGTCGCCTGCCGTTCGCCGACGTGGGCATCTTGGGCCTGGCGGACGCGGGGCGGGTCTGGATCCGGCGGGACCCCTCGGATCGCTGGCACGCCGCGGCGGGCGGGGGGCTGTGGGTTGCGTGGCAGCACCGCCGGGCCAATACGCTGTCGATCGCCCTCGCGAGGAGCCCAGAGCGCACAGCGGTCTACGTCCGCGCCGGGTTCATATTCTGACCCTGTGAACACCGACCCCGTCGCTGGCGTATACAGTGTGGCGTGACGTCCCCCGTCCCCCTACCCCGGTCTCCTGAGGAGTATCGCATGCGCGTCGCCTTACCCAGCCTCGTCACGATCCCGCTGCTCGTCGCCTGCGTCGCTCCGACCCCGGGTGCGGTCCGCCAGGGGCCCGACCCCGTCTCCACGCGCTACATCAATCCCGGCACTCTCGCGGCGCTGCCCGGCTTCACGCACGCGGTGCGCATCGGACCGACGCTGTACGTGTCGGGTGAGGTCGCGCTCGATTCGACGGGCCGGCTGGTGGGTCCCGGCGACCTGCGCGCCCAGGCCGGCCAGGCCTTCGCCAACCTGGCGACCGTGCTGCGGATCGGCGGGGGGGGGCCCGCCGGCCGCTCCAAACCGACCGGTCTAGTGGGTGAATACTCCTCCCAGCAACACCGTCCCCACCTCCGTGCGGCGCCGGGGATGTCTCC
>JACXTT010007890.1_pt1 | contig 14897 bp, 8 predicted proteins | sample 9270951 | NCBI WGS metagenome assembly JACXTT01 (sample SAMN15532306, study PRJNA645909) | rock metagenome | isolation source: weathered quartz diorite | place: Puerto Rico | collected 2017-06-21
CGGTGACAAGGAAGTGCTGGACGCCTACGATGAGGCCAAACGCCACCAGCGCGATACCGAGACGGAGCTCAAGCGTTTCGAGACCGAGCTGGAAGCCTCGCGCACCAACCTGGAAGGGCTGCGCCTGCGCGTGGCCAATTACCATCAGTGGGAAGATTTACACAAAGAGCGCCGCAACCTGCTGGAAGAAGTACTGCCGACTTTGGAGTACCACGAAGCGCGCGAAAAAGCGGGCGCCATCAGCCGCCAGCTGCGCGATTCGCGCCGCCCCATGGCCACGGCCGACGCCCAGCTGACCGATAAGCGCAACGCGGTGGCCAACCAGGCGCGCGCCTTGTCGGACGCGCAGGAGCAGGAAACCTTGCTGGAGCAGGAAGCCACTGCCCTCGCCAGCCGCCTCAATCAGATCAACGGCAAACTCAAACCCCTCGACTCGCTGCTCGAGCAAAAAGAGCGCCTGCAAAAGCTGGCCAGCGAATCGGGTGCGGACATCGCCGAGGTGTCGGCCCTGCTGGAAAAGCAGGATGCCGAGCTGACCAGGCAAAAGCAGGCGCGCGCCGCCATCTCCGCCAAGATCGCCGAGCACCAGGCCACCATCTCGGCCCTGCAGGGCAAGAGCGCCATGCCGGAGCCGGAACCCGTGCGCGCCATGCGCCGCGCCCTGCGCGAAGCGGGCATCGGCCACGCCATGTTGTCGGACATTGTCGAAGTGACGGACCCGAAATGGCAGGGCGCCGTCGAAGGCGTGCTGGGTGGTTATGCCTCGGTCGTGCTGCTTGAGAAAGCCAAGGACGCGCCGGCCGCCTACCGCCTGGCCGAGCGCGAACGCTATCGCCACTTTATCGTTCCCGATTGCGTGACGGCCCCCGTGCGCAAGGACGACAGCCTGCTCTCGGTGGTGCGCTTTTCCGCGCCCACGCCATCGTGGCTGATCGAACAGCTGCAGCGCATCGAACGGGTCGATTCCGTCGACGAGGGTTTTAAATCCGGTAACGAAGAATGGATCACCCCGGACGCCTACCACCGCGAACGCCGCGGCGGGCGCTCCCTGTTCGTGGAAGCGGCACGGTATCGCTTCGGCGACGCCGGTCGCACCGGCCGCCTGGAAGCCTTGCAGCGCGCCTTGCCGCCGCTGGAAGCGCAGGAAGACACCCTCACCATGACCATCTCCAAGCTGGCTGCGGAAGTGGGCGCTTTGAAAGGGCGCATCGCCGGTGTTGACGCGGCCAAGGAACTGACGGCGCGCCAGGAAGAATTCGAGGAAGCCGTCCGCAACAGCGCCCCCCTCAAGGCCGAGCGGCTGGAAGTGGGCTCGCGCCTGGGTGAACTGCAAGGTCTGACCAAGGCGGCCACGGTGGCGCGCACGCGCGCCGACACCACCTGGCAGAACGCCCGCATGGCCCTGGCCGAATCGGAAGCGGGCCTGCGCCTGGGCTACAAGCGCCAGATAGAGCAGCGCCACGAACACGCGGTGGCGCTGGCCGCCCTGCGCCGCGCATGGCGCCATCTGCCGTTTGCGTGGCGCCGTCCCGCGCGCCGCGCCGCGCTGGTCTCCGAGCACCAGAACAGCCACCAGGTGGACCTGCGCGTGACGTCCTTGCAGCACAGCCTCGCGCGCGAGGACTGGGAACTCGATGCCACCGTGATCGACCAGTATCACCGTCTGTCCGAGCAGCTGCACGGCCGCCAGAGCGAAACGGACGAACGCCGCTACCAGAACAACCGCGCCATCGAAGCGACCGCCAACGCGCGCGCCGCCTACATGGACCGGCTGCGCTACACCATCAAGACCTACAGTAAGAACATCAAGGAGCTGGGAGAATTGGCCGGCATCGACGTGCACGCCGACCCGGTGCGCCTCGAGAACGACGACGTCCAGCTGTCGCAGGCGGGCCTGCACGTGCGCTTCAAATTCGACGGCAAGGACCAGATCGGAATGAACGACGGCGAAGCCTCGGGCGGCCAGCAGGTCATGAAGTCGCTGGTGCTCCTGATCGGACTCTTGAAATCGGAAGACGGCTCCGGCGGCTTCGTCTTCATCGACGAACCCTTCGCCCACCTCGACATCCGCAACATCCAGCTGGTGGGCGAGTTCCTGAAAAATACGGAGGCGCAGTACTTGATGACGACCCCGCTGACCCACAACACCGACGTCTATGATCCTTCGGAGCTGACGCTCATTACCAGCAAGAAGAAAAAGGATACGCAGTGGGCGCAGCCGATTTTTGTGCTGCAGCGTCGTGTTGCGGCCTGAAGTACCGGGGACTGGCCCTGCGGGCCTGTCCCCATTCTTTTGAATTTGCTGCTGTTTTTAAAATGGGGACAGGCCGGGCCACGAAAGGCCCGCGGGGCCAGTCCCCGCCTTACGCTTCACTCCGCCATCTTCCCAATCGCTTTGCGAATCCTGTACCGCCACCACGCCAGCCCCCCGCTGATCACCCCGAAGTATCCTCCCGTGAGTCCCACCGCCAGCATGCTCACCAGGCTGTCGGTGAAATGGGGCGTGGGCTTGTCCTGGTTGGCGTACATCTCGAAGCCGATGTATAAAATCCGCGCCGTGAACAGCATGGCGATGACGATGCCCAGGCGGGCCGGGGGCGTGAAGTAATAGCCCACCTCCGTTTCTTCCAGGCGGGTGTGGCGAAAGCCCCAGATGCCGTAGCCGATGCCGGCGGCGGTGCCCAGCAACAGCCAGCCCAGCATCGACGGACGCTGCACCAGTTCCGACAGGGGCACCAGGATCATGGCGGCGAACACCAGTAATCCCGTCCAGTGGCGCGAGACGATGGAGCGCTGGCGCGCCATCGCCGTGCGCAGGCGCGCGTAGATGCGCCAGACCAGGAAGGGGGTGAGGACGAGCAGGGTGAGGGTGGTGACGTTCATGCTTCGCTTGGCGTGAGGGCGGCGCCGCGGCGCCAGCGCAGAATGCCGCCCGCGTAGGTGGCGTAGTAGCCGGCCAGGACGCCGAACACCAGCAGGGTCAATGGGCTGCTGGCGAAATCGTCGGGGCGCGCCACGTTCGCGACATAAAATTCATAGCCCCGGTACAGCAGGCGGCCCAGGAACAGCAGGGACACCAGCACGCCGATGTGGGCGCTGGGGGTGTAATAAAAATCCCGGCCGATCCGTTCGTACACGGTGCGGCGCAGGCCCAGCACGCCCAGGCCGATGCCGGCCACGACACCGGCGGCCATGCCGGCCAGCGCCAGCGGATGGGCCAGCGCCGCCAGGCCCAGTACCACCAGCAGCAGGGGGAACAGCACCACGCCGATCCAGTGGCGCCAGGCCTGCGAACGCTGGCGCACCATCAGGCGCTTGATGCGCTGGTAGACCCGCCACAGCACGAAGGGGATGATGACGGCGGCGACGACGGGCTGCGGAATGGCCATGGCGGATCCTGTACGGTGAATGGGGAGGGCGATCGAGCCGCCATTGTAATCGAAGGCTGGGCGGCCAATGATTGACTTCCCGGCGGCGAATGCGCACCATGCTTATCCAGTCCAGCCACCTTTCTGCGAGTCTGCCCATGCGCCCACGCCTGCCCGCCGTTCCCCTTGCCCTGTCTATGCTGGCCTCCTTGCCCGCCGCCCACGCCGAGACCACCTACCAGTTGCCGCCCACACCGCTGCAGGCCATCGTCGATGCACCGCGCGCGCCCGGCATGTCGCTTTCGCCGAAGCGCGATCTGTTGACGATGGTAGCGACGCCGGCCCTGCCCTCGATCGTCGAGGTGGCCCAGCCCGAACTGAAACTGGCGGGCCTGCGCATCAATCCCCGTACCTATTCTCCCAGCCGCTTCAGCTTCGGCACGGACCTGACCCTGCTCGAAGTGGCGACCCAGCAGGAGAAGCCCATCACGGGCCTGCCCAAACCACTGCGCCTGGCCGATACCGCCTGGTCGCCGGACCAGAAGCAGCTGGCGTTCACACACGTGAACCTGGCCGATGGTAGCAAGGGCAGGGGCAACGGCGCCCAGGTGGAACTTTGGGTGGTGGACATCGCCAGCCGCCACGCGCGGCGTTTGACCAGTGCGCCCATGTCGTATGTGAACGGCGCCGGCTTCAGCTGGCTGCCCGATGCCTCCGGCCTGCTGGTGCAGTTGAAGCCGGCAAAACTGGGCAAGGCGCCACCGTTGACGGGTGTGCCCACGGGCCCCAGCACCCAGGACAGCGGCGCATCGACCGGCACCCGCCAGCTGCGGACCTATCCCGACCTCTTGAAAAACGAGCAGGACGCGCGCCTGTTCGAACACTACGCCACCACCCAGTTGGCCATCGTCGACCTGGCCGGCAAAGTCAAACCGGTGGGCGCGCCCGACCTGTTCATCGGTGCCCGCCTGGCGCCTGGCGGCCAGTTCATTTTGACGCAGGCCTTGCGTCGGCCTTTTTCCTACATCGTGCCCGCCTCAGATTTCGCGCGGCGCATCGACGTGCGCGACCTGGCGGGCAAGCAGGTGCACCTGGTGGCGGAGCGTCCACTGGAAGAAGGTCTGCCGCCGGGGAACGACGCCGTCTCGAAAGGCGTGCGGGATGTGTCGTGGCGGGTCGATGCGCCGGCCACCCTGGTGTGGGCGGAAGCGCAGGACGGTGGCGATCCCGCCGTCAAAGCGGAGGTGCGCGACATTGTCTACGCGCAGGCCGCGCCATTTACCGAGCCGCCGGTGGTGCTGGCCAGGCTGGCCAGCCGCTACAACGGCGTGCAGTGGGGCCGGGGAGACCTGGCCTTGCTGTCGGAATCCTGGTACAAGACGCGCGCCATCAAGACATGGCGCATCGCGCCCGACCAGCCGGCCCTCGCACCCGAGCCCGTGTTTGCCTATTCCGCCGAAGACCGCTACAACCATCCCGGCCAGCCCGTCACGCAAGCCGACGCAGCCGGCCTGCCGCGCCTGGTGATCGGACCCGATACCAGCATCCTGCTCGATGGCGCGGGCGCTTCGGCCGAGGGCGACCGGCCCTTCATCGACCGCTACAACCTCGCCACCAGGAGCAAACAGCGCCTGTTCCAGAGCGCGCCGCCGTATTATGAAAACCCCGTCGCGGTGCTCAGCGCCGACGGCAGCGAGCTGCTCACCACCCGCGAGTCGCCCACCGAGCGGCCCAATTTTTATATCCGCGATCTGCGCAAGACGGGCGACGCCCAGCTCACGGCGCTGACACGCTTTCCCCATCCGACCCCGCAGCTGAAGGACGTGCAGAAAGAGCAGATCCGCTACCAGCGCGCCGACGGGGTCGAGCTGACCGCCACCTTGATGTTGCCGCCGAACTACGATGCGAAGCGCGATGGTCCGCTACCCATGCTGATGTGGGCCTATCCCCAGGAATTCAAAAGCGCCAGCGCGGCCAGCCAGACCACCGGTTCACCCTACCGCTTCAATGCCGTCAGCTACTGGGGCCCGGCCGCCTTCCTGGCGATGGGCTACGCAGTGCTGGACAATCCGTCCATGCCCATCGTCGGCACAGGCGAGGCCGAGCCGAACGATACCTACCTGGCGCAGCTGGTCGCCGATGCGGAAGCGGCCGTGAACGAAGTGGTGCGCCGCGGCGTGGCCGACCGCAACCGCATCGCCGTGGGCGGCCATTCCTACGGCGCCTTCATGACGGGGAATCTGCTGGCCCACACCCGCCTGTTCAAAGCGGGCATCGCCCGCAGCGGCGCCTACAACCGCACCCTGACGCCGTTCGGCTTCCAGTCCGAGGACCGGCCGTTCTGGAAAGCGCAGGAGACCTACCAGGCGATGTCGCCGTTTAATTACGCCGACCAGATCAAGGATGCGCTGCTGTTGATCCACGGGGAGCAGGACAACAACAGCGGCACCTTCCCCATCCAGAGCGAGCGCATGTTCCAAGCCGTGAAAGGCCTGGGCGGCACGGCGCGCCTGGTGATGCTGCCAAACGAAAGCCACGCCTATCGGGCGCGCGAGTCGATCATGCACATGCTGTATGAGACGAATAACTGGCTGGAGAAGTATGTGAAGAATGCGAAGGCGCAGTGATGATGCGGGGACTGGCGCTCGCCGCCTGTCACCGGGTGGTAGGCCGCCGAACCGAAACGTGGGACAGGCAGCAAGTGCCAGTCCCCGCCCTTCGATCAAGCCTGCCGTACGTGGCGAGTAAAACAATCATGGTAAGGTTTTACACCAACCCAGGAGCCCACCATGATGTCCACGCCACTACAGCTGCACCGCGCCCCCGACCCGGCGCCGGCCGACCAGCCGATGCCGGAGCCCTTCGACAATCCCCATCCGAATCACCCGCCTGTGCACCTGCCGCAGAACGACGATCCGGTGCCCGATCCGAAGCCGGAGGTGCTGCTGCACTAATTGGGGTCAGCGGGCCAGGGTGAGCGGATCGATCCCCTTGGCCAGGCTGTAGCTCGAACCCACCGCGGCCACCACGGCCGTCTTGCGGTCCAGGCCGAGGATGGCGCGCAGGCGGTAGGTCGCTTCCAGGCCCGTGCAGTGGCCGGCCAGCAGGTAGTGGACGCCCGCCTTACGGATTTGTTCGCCCGTCCAGGCCAGCTGCGCGTCGTCAGCTTCGTATAAATGCAGGCCGCCGATCAGGACGTCGACGGGGGCCTGGTCCATGCTCTCGCGGGCCTGGGCGAGGATGTTGGCGATGCCGGCGTGGCCGCAGCCGGTCAGCAGAATCAGGCCGTTTTTCGACTTGATCACCAGCGACATGTCTTCCGCCAGATTGTCTTCCACCAGGCCGGCTGCGGTGGGCACGAACAGTTTGCCGGACCAGTTGTGCTCGGGGAAGCGGCGCTTGACGGGGCCCGTCAGCCAGATCCCGGGCGCGATCATGGCCGGGCCGTCGTGGACGATGACGGCGCCGCCGCCCGCCTCGTACTGCTTGCGCACCTCGATCATCTGGTTGACGTTGACGGTCTTGCCTGCTTCGTAGCGCACCTCGAAGATGCCTTTGCCCACGTGCAGGCGGGAGAGGGCCCGGGGATTTTTTGCGCTGAGGGCGCGCCGCAAGGTGAGCAGGCCACCGGCGTGATCGTCATGAAAGTGGCTGAGGACGACGTCGGTGATCTGCGCCAGGTCGATCTTCATTTCTTCGGCATTGCGCAATACCGTTTCCGGACGCGCGCCAGTGTCGAACAGGATGCGCTTGCCGTCGACTTCCACCAGGGCCGCGAAGCCCCACTCGCCAATGCCTTCGTCGGCCAGCATGGTCGACAGGATGGTGACCTTGGCGTCCTTCGCCACGTAGGCGGCCGCGGCCGCCGGTTCGGCGGCGGCGAGCGCGCCCTGGGACAGCCACGTCAACGACAGAGAAGCTGCCAGCAGGCAGGCCAGAAAACGCTTCATATTCTTCCTTGGTAAATGTTCGCCGGTCGAATTTATCGACGACGCCCACAATGGTCAAGTGAATAATCCGCCACGTTCCCGGCCAACCGGGCTTACTTGCCGAACGGCCCCAGATAATCGAGCTTGCCGATCTTCACGCCCTGTTGGCGCAGGATGTCATAGGCGGTGACGATGTGGAAGTAAAAGTTCGGCAGGGCGAATCCCAGCAGATAACTCTGCCCAGTAAACGTGCCGCCGTTGGCGCCCCAGTTGAGGGTGATTTCGCGTTCGGCGCCTGCGTCCAGGGCCGCCTTGTCGGCGCTCTCCAGGTAGGCGATGGTGTTGGCGATGCGCGTGTGCAGCTCGGCGAAGCTGGTCTCGTCGTCAGCAAACTTGGGCGCCTCGCCGGCGCTGATGCGCTGAATGGCGAACTTCGCCGTGTCGCTGGCCCGCTGCACCTGGGCGGACAGGGGCAGCATGTCGTCGATCAGGCGCGCGCCCAGCATGGCGGCGGGATCGACGCCCCCTTGCGCGGCATGCTGCTCGCCCTTTTCAAGCAGCGTGGACAGGATCTTCAGGCCGCGCACGAAGGCGGGGACGGACAGTTGGGACATCGTCAGGGACATGGTGGATTCCTCGTAAGCTGGTCAATAAAAAAAGCAGCCGGCACGGCGGCGGGCTAAGGACACAGTGTAGGCCCGGCAGCAATATTCTGCTGCAGGCCGGCAAATTCAGGCGGCAACCCGTCTCGACGCTGGCAGATCAAGGGACTGGCACTTGCTGCCTGTCCCGGGGTGGGACCGGGGCGCGTGAAGAAGGGGCTGGCACAGCGAAAGACGGTGACAGGCGCCAAGCGCCAGTCCCCCGTGCTCAATCGAAGGCCCAGGAATACAGCACATCAAACGCGGTATTCGTGCCCGCCTGAATTTGCAGGGAAATGCGGGGATTGAGTTTGTAGCGCAGTTTGACGAGCGAAGAAGCGGTGGTGGCGCCTTGCTCAAAGCTGACGTAGGTGCGTTTGGAGATGCGCTTGCCGACCGTGACGACCGTGCTTTCCAGGCCTTTCGCTTGCGACAGGCCCAGCTCGTCCACGCCCAGCGAATTGGCCAGGCGCGACTGCAGGCCGCCGCCCTTGCCGCTGCCGCCCAGCAGGGCGCCGGCCGCTGCGGACAGCACGCCCGTTTCGCTGCCGGAGGTGCCCTCCAGGCCGTGGCCCAGCACCAGCCAGGCCAGTTTTTCGCTGTCGGGCACGGTGGGGGTGGAGACCAGCTTGGCAGCGGGGGCGAGGGCGCTGCCCCGTACTTCCACGCCCGCTTCCACATTGGTCTCGGTCAGTTGTTCGCCTTCGGGGCGCTTGCGCACCGCCAGGATGTTGAGGCTGGGGTTGTCGTAGGGGCCGCTGAAGGTAATCAGGCCGCGTTCGATGGCGAGCTTCTGGCCGTAGGCGGCGTAATTGCCTTCGACGATGCGGATGGTGCCGTTGATGCGGGGCGGGCGGTCGCCCGCGATGCGCACGCGCACGGCGCCGCCCAGTTGGGCATCGAGGCCCATGCCGCGCAGGCGGAAGGCGTCGCCCAGATCCGCTTCCACGTCCACGTTGAGCGGCATCGAGGGCGCCTTGTCTTTCACTTCCAGACCTTTCTTGTCGCGGCCCAGCACGACGACGTCGTCGGACAGGGTGGGGCGGCCCTGGGGCGCCAGTTCCACCACGGCGCGGTCGGCCTTGAATTTGCCTTCCAGACTGAATCGGCGGGCGTCGCGCACCAGGGTGCTCTGGCCGCTGACGACGACGGTGCGGTCGGGGCGCGACAGCACTTCCAGCTTGTCCGCCACCAGTTTCAAATTCATGGTCGCTTCGCCGCCTGAGAAGCGCACGAAACCGTCGGCCACGGCGCTGCCCTGCTGGCCCTCAAAGCTCAAGCGCTGCAGCTGCAACTGGTCGCCGGCCAGGGTGGCGCGCAGCTGACCATTACGCAGTTTCACGCCCTGGTCCGGCCAGCGCACGGCCAGCTTGTCGCCGGACACGCTGCCATTCAAGGTGGGCGCGCCCACCGTGCCCGTGCCGGTCAGATTCAATTGCATGGTGCCGTCCAGTTCCAGCGCGGGCTGGCCCGTCAGCGGGGCCATCCAGGCGATCGAGTCCATGTCGGCGTTCGCTTGCAGGCGCAGGGGGCTGTCGTTGCCCAGGTGGCCGTTTTGCATGCCGGCAGTGGCGTCGATACGGGCCCGGCCCGCCTTGCTGCCGTCGATGTCGAGCTGCATGCGCAGATTGCCGTTGGCGACGTCGGCGCGGGCGTCCAGGGTGCGCAGGCCCAGCACCACGGGCACTTCGCTGCCGGCCACCAGATCGCCTTTTTCGCGGAACACATGCAGGCCGCCGTTCAAGGTCGGTATGGCGCCCTTGACGGCGGCCGACTGCATGTCCAGCGCCCAGTCGGCGCCCAGGGTCAGATCGCCGGCGAGGTTGTCGCGCAGGCCGGGCGAGAACTGGGTCAGATAGTTCAAGGGCACGCCGCTGGCGCTGCCCTTGCTGTTCCAGCGGGGGCCATTCTTGTTGAGCGAGACGATATTGACGCTGCCCTGCGGCAGCGTGATGAGGGCATTGCCCAGCGCGATCAATTCCGGTTTGGCGAGGCCGCCCAGGCCGCTGTCTGGCGGCGCGGCCAGTTTCAAAGAAGCGGGGGCGGCGAGGGTCAGGGCATAGCGGCCCTTGTTTTCCAGGCGGTCCAGCACGCCCGTCCACACATTGTTGGCCCAGCCGCCGTGCAGTTCCGTAAGCACGTCGAAGGTGTCGGCTTTCGCAGACAGGCGCAAGGAGTGCGCGCCCCGCGTACCGCCCGTTTGCAGCCGGGCGCTGGCGATGCGGGTGTCGCCGCTGGCGAAGTCCGTCAACGCGATGTCGCTGGCGACCGGGTCGGCCGCACCCTTGCCGTTGCCCACGCTGGCGCTGGCCCGCAAGGCCTTGAGCGACAGCTTGCCCATCAGGCGCAAGTTCTGTCCCTCCATCGCCAATTTCAAAGAAGGCGCCTGCAGCGTGCCGGCCAGGCTGCCCGCGCCTTTCAAGGCGCCGCCATACCCGGGACCCAGCGCGGCCAGGGTGCCTGCATCGAGCCGCCAGTCCAGCACATCGCCGGGCGCGCCGAAGCTGCCCTTGGCCGCCAGCACGTTCGGCCCCAGGTGCAAGTCCACGTCCGCATTGCCGACATGGCGTGCGTCGGCCATCACCTTGGCCGTGCCCCACAAGGGCGCGTTCGACAACGTTGAATCGGCCAGTTTGACATCGAGACTGCCGCGCAGTTCCCCGCCCGCGCGGCCATTGACGGTGAAGTCGCCATTGATGCTGCCGGGCAGGGGCGAGCCGAAAGCGGCCGGGTTGAATTTGCGGGCCGTGCCCGCGGCCTTCAAGTCGACCGAACGTTTGCCGTCTTTGCTTGGGGGCAGCAGCGCCGCTTCGCCGCTGGCGTGCAGGCTGCCGTTGTCGAGCTTGCGGGTGGCGGCCACCCAGCCGAGACCATTGGCGTCCAAGGTAAACGTGGTGCGGGGTGCGGCCATGCTGCCGCTGACGACCCCATCGGCCTTGACGGCGCCATACAGATCGGCCCGGGCGGCCGACAGATCGCGGCCGTCCACGTGCCAGGCCAAGGTTTCGCCCGGCGCGCCGAAGTTGCCTTTGAGGTCGACCGTATTGCGGCCCAGGGCCAGGCTGGCGTCGATATTGCTCAGGTGGCGGGCGTTAGCGTCCAGCTTGCCCTTGCCGGACAAAGGCTGATTGAACAGGCGGCTGGGGCGGACCGTGACATTGGCGCCCACTTGCCAGTCGGGGGCAAGCTGGCCCGCGGCATGCACATCGGCGTTGAGGTCGGCGGCGGGATAGTCTCCCAGCGCAGCCGGGTCAAAGCGGCTGGCGCTGGCGTCGAGCTTGAATTTTTTCGTATCGAGCAGGCTGGCTGAACCCTTGACGTCGATGGCGCCGCGGCCCGCTGCGAGGCGCGCCTGTTCGATGGTCAACAGGCTGTTTTCCAGGCTGGCGCGGGCGTCCAGCTTGAGACCCCGGTCGGCAAGATTGGCGATCAACATCTGTGTGTCGCCCGCGTTGGCGACCTTGATGTCGCCGGCGATGTGGGTGGTGTTGAGCTTGCCGTGCAAGCCTTTCAGATCGAGCCGGTCCGTGTGCAGCACGAATTCGGCCGTGCCCAGACCCTTGTCGGCCTTGGTGCGGGCGACCACGCCGCTGCCCGTGAACTTGCCAGCGTTGCCGAAGTCGACCAGCACGTCTTGCAAGTTAAGTTGGGACAGGCTGCCCGCCAGGGAGCCCCGCATCGCCCGCAACGGCAGTCTCTGCTGGTCGATGCTGCCGGCCGGGCCCGTATTGTCCAGCACCACCTTGCCGCTGACATTGCGCTTGGCGTCGATACTGGCGTCGATCGTCAAGCCCAGCTTCGCAGTCGGCAGGGCCGGGTTGAAAAAGCCGGGGTCGATGTCGCGCCCCTCGATGTGCATGGCGCGCAAGGGGATGGTGTCAAATGGCGCCAGGGACAGGCGGGCGCTGCCGGTGGCGGCGCCGGACTGGCCGTCGGCCGTCAACGCCGTCGCCGTCAAATCGCCCGCCGCGCGCAGGGTCAGCTGGGCCGCCTTCTGGCCGGCGGCCATGCGCAGCTGGGTCAGGCTGGCCGTGGCGTCCAATTTATAAGGTCGCACGGCGGCGATGTTGCCGTCCGCCTTGACCAGGCCCACCGGCGTGATCGCGCTGCCGTCCCGTAAGGTCCAGTTCTGCTTGCCGCCTTGCAGTTTAAAACGGACCTCTTCCAGTTCGGTGCCGGCCTTGGCGCCTACGCCGTAGCTGGTCACGTTCGCGAGCCGCGCATCGTCGATCGACAGATTAAATGGAGCAGCGAGCGAAGCGGGCATCTTGGCCGGCTCGCTTTCCTTCAGCGCCCGCGTGGTCAATTGCTGGACGTACAGCTTGTTGACGGCCACGCCTTTCGACAGGTATTGAAACGGCGACCAGTTGATGTCGATATTGTCCGCATTGATTTGCTGGTCGGCATTCTTGAACACGAGATGGTCGATGTGCATGGCGCCGTACAGGGAGCCCGACACGCCGGTGATGGCGATGGCGCCACCGCTGGAGGTGGCAATTCTCTGGGCCACGCTTTGCAAGGTCGCTTCGCGACCGCCATACCAGTACAGGCCGGCGGCGAGGGCGGCCGTGATGGCGGCGGCAATCGCCAGCCGGCGCGGCCAGCGGCGCGCCCGAGGCGGCGGCAGAGCCTTGCCGGCCGGCTGGTGGGGGGGAGGTTCGCGCAGCGCCATCAGAAAGTAAATCCCAGCGAAAAATGCAGCCGCACCTTGTGGACGGCATGGCCGTAGGCGACGTCGACGTTGATGGGGCCGACGGGCGAGCGCCAGCGGGCGCCCACGCCGTAGCCGGATTTGGGGTGCAACTCGCGGACCGTGTCGGCTGCATTGCCTGCATCATAGAACACGGCAACGCCGTAGGGGGGCTTGAAGAAATACTGGTACTCGGCGCCGCCCGTCAGCAGGTAGCGGCCGGGCACGATGGCCGTGCCTTCGCGCACGCCCAGTTGCTGGTAGCCATAACCGCGCACGGACTGGTCGCCGCCGGCACGGAACAGGAAGGTGCTGGGTACGCCTTCCTTGTCGCGCGAGGCGACGGCGCCCGCTTCGCCGCGGAAAATCAGGGTGCTCTTGCTGCTAAATGATTTGTAGGTCACAAAGCGCGCGGTGGCACGCAGGAACCGTTCATCGGTCAGCACGGGCAGCACGGCGCCGCCCAGCTGGGCATTGACGGCGTAGCCGGTGGTGGGGCTGAGCAGATTGTCCAGCTTGCGCCTGGTGATGCTGAAGGTCAGAGGCACGCTCTTGCTGGCGGTGGTGGGCAGACCGGCGACATTGCGCAATTCGTTCAGGTATTCCAAAGTCACGCTGCGTTCGAGCTGGGGCGTGCCCCAGGCGCGGCGCGCGGCGACCGTCGACACGCTGGTGCGCTCGCCCTGCAAATCGGTGCGCTCGAAGCCGGCGCCCACGCTGTCGTTGTAGCCCTTGGGCGTGGTAGGCCAATAGAAATCGCCGCGCGCGCTCTGGCGCAAGGTCTCAAAGATCAGATTGCTTTTGAAGCGCAGGCCGAACACGGACAGGTCGTCGTAGCTCAGCTGGGCACGGTTGCCCGTGTTGGTGGAGTAACCGAGGCCGGCCGTGACATTCTTTTGCTTGTTTTCCGTCACCCGCACCAGCACAGGCGTGGTGACGGGGCCGGCAAGCTTGGGTTTGGGCGCGGCAGGCGCCTGCTGTTCGTCCGTCATCGCCTCGATATTTTCATCGAGCAGGGCGGCCATGTCGGCCGACACTTCCACGCCACTGAAATATCCCGTGTCTTGCAGGCGCGACTGAAAGGCTTGCAAGGTCGCTTCGCTGTAGTCTTCGCCGGGGCGGATCTGGTTGAGATTGGTGATGACGGTGGCGGGATAACGCTTCAAGCCTTCGATGCGCAAGCCGCCCAGGTGCACTTCCGGGCCGCTGTCGAGCACGACTTTCAGCTGCGCCTTCTTGCTGTCCGGATCGACGATGGCTTGCGAATCGATCAGCTGGGCGCGGGGGTATTTTACTAGCATGACCTGGCGCAGCAAATTGCGCTTGGCAGCTTCCCAGTCGGCCGTCCGGAAGCGCTGACCGACCGGTAAGCCCCAGCGCGCGCGCAAGCCATCGGCATCGAATTTGACGGCGCTGTCGCCCACCGGCTCGAAGCCTTGCAGCACCAGGTCGACGTCGCCCACCACGACGGGCTGGCCGGGATCGACCGTGACCCGCGCCTCGGGAATGCCGCGCGCCGCGTCGAGGCCGGCGGTGACGGTGGGAGAATAATATCCTTCGGTGGCGACCAGGGTGCGCACCTGGTCGGGCGTGTTCTTGACGAGGCGCTGGAGCTGGTCGCGGTCCAGGAGAGGATTGCCACGGAAGCGTACCAGGTCGAGATTGTCTTGCAATAGTTCTTCCAGCGGACCGGGGGCGTCGATGCGCACGGTGTAGCTCAGCGGCTGGGATGGTGGCGCCAGGTCTTGCGCGAACAAAGGCGCGCTGATCGGCAGCGAGAACACGGCCAAACCGATCTGTGCCAAAATTCGTGGTCGTGCGAAAGCCATGGTGCTCCATTCTGAAAATGCTCAGGCATCTTACCGGATCGTCAGCAATGATGGCGAACGCTTAACCCTGACACCAACCCATTAACACTGGCACCGAACGATTAAACTATGATGCAAACCGATTCAGCCCTGGTCCTGTTCAGCGGCGGCCAGGATTCCACCACCTGCCTGGCCTGGGCGCTGGAGCGTTACGCCCGCGTCGAAACCATCGGCTTCGATTACGGCCAGCGCCACGCTATCGAACTGACGGTACGCCCCACCGTGCTGTCCAAGATGCGGGCCCTCAAGCCGGCCTGGGATGCGCGCCTGGGCGAAGACCACATGGTCGATCTGTCCCTGATCGGGCAAATTTCCGACACGGCCCTCACCAGCAACGTCGAGATTGCCATGCAGGAAAACGGCCTGCCCAATACCTTTGTGCCGGGCCGTAATCTGCTGTT
>JACXTT010007891.1_pt1 | contig 14894 bp, 9 predicted proteins | sample 9270951 | NCBI WGS metagenome assembly JACXTT01 (sample SAMN15532306, study PRJNA645909) | rock metagenome | isolation source: weathered quartz diorite | place: Puerto Rico | collected 2017-06-21
GGCGCTTCCAGCTCGACCGCGAGAGCAATCCACAGACCTGGGGCGTGGGCGTGAAGGAGCTCTGGGAGGTGCAGCCGGGACGCATCGAGGAGGGCGAGGTCATCTACACCCTGGGCTGGCCGCTCACCTTCAAGGAGTACGGCGGGGCGTGGATCTACGGAGCGAAGAACGGCATCGTCTCGCTGGGGTTCGTCACCGCGCTCGACTACGAAGATCCGCGGCTCGACCCGCAGCACGTCCTGCAGAGCTTCAAGCAGCATCCCTTCATGCAGCAGATGCTGCACGGCGGCAAGATGATCCGCTACGGCGCCAAGACCATGCCCTACGGCGGCTGGTACGCGCTGCCGGCGCTGGCGGGTGAAGGATGGATGATGGTGGGCGATACGGCCGGCTTCCTGAATTCACAGCGGCTGAAGGGCATCCATCTGGCCATCAAGAGCGGCATGATCGCGGCGGAGACCGCATTCGACGCCATGCGTGAGGGTGATTCCTCTGCAGCGATGCTGGGTAGATATCCCGTGCGCGTGGAGCGTAGCTGGATCCGCGACGAGCTATGGGAGGTGCGGAACTTCCATCAGGCCTTTGAACACGGGCTGCTGCCCGGGCTGGTGCACGCCGGATTGCAGCAGCTGACCGGCGGGCGCGGACTGCATCAGCGCTACTCATCCGTGGCTGGGCATTTGAAGCTGAAGAAGCTGGCTGACCTGCCGGCCGACGGCGGCGCACGCAACCAACTGCTGGGCCCCGCGCGGAATGACTCCAAGAGCGGCGGTGTGAGCCTGGACAAGCTCACCGACCTCTACCACTCGGGCACCAAGCACGAAGAGGACCAGCCGGCGCACCTGGTGATCCACGACACCAACGTCTGCAACACGCGCTGCGTGACGGAGTACGGCAATCCGTGCAAGAACTTCTGTCCGGCGAATGTTTACGAGATGGAGGAGACAGCGGCGGGATTGCAGATCCACCTGAACCCCTCGAACTGCGTGCACTGCAAGACCTGCGACATCGAGGACCCTTACCAGATCATTGACTGGGTGCCGCCGGAGGGTGGCGGCGGCCCGAATTATGATGGGATGTAGCGTGAAGAGACCCGCGAAAGCGCTTCTAATCCTCGTCCTCGCCACGGCGTGCCGGGCGAGCGAGCTTGACTGCTCGAAGTCCGCCGCCGCCCTGCACAAGGACTACGCCGGGTACGCGGCGCGCATCAGCTACGTCTCGACAGGCGACCATGCCGGCGAATGCAAGGCGGAGGTGGTAAGCCCGGACGAGAAAACCGTTTTTGAAGCCTACGGCCACAAGATCGAAGTGAGCCCGGTCTCGGGACAGGATGTGAACGGCGATGAAAAGCCCGACCTGGTGCTGGGCTCGATCCCGGCGGAGGGGCGGTGCTGCTACGTCTACGACGTGCTTTCGCTGGGCGACCCGGTGGGCCTGGTCCGCGAGCTCAAGGTCTCGGTGCCGCTCACCTTCGGGGACCTGCTGGGCGACGGCAAGGTCGAGATCTCAGGGCGGGACTTCGCTTACGACGGCTTTGAAGGGTTCACCCACGCCGAATCTCCGTTCCCGTTGGTCTACTTCCGGCTGAAAGGCGACGTTCTGTTCCCCGTAAGCTCTCTCTTCTGGACGGAATACGAGCGCGAGATACGCGAGGCCAAGGGGCAGCTCCCGAAGGGCGCGCAGGACGATTTGACGCGGGAGGAGGGCGAGAAGAAATCCGACAACCCGACCGAGCAGCACGATCCCAAGGCTGACGCCATGCGGCACAACAAGGCACTGGTGATGACCATGGTGCTCAACTACCTTTACGCCGGGAAAGGGAAAGAGGCGTGGGACCTGCTAGGCGACTGGTGGCCGCCGCTGGACAAGCCCCGCATCCGCCAGCTCATCCTGCAACGGCGCATGAAGGGACTGCTGAGCGAGATCAACCGCAGCAGCAAGCCAGCGCAGTAGGGGCCTCCGGTCCTATAATAAGAACGATGTTTCCGACCGAGGCTGCCTACAGGCCCTGCGCCCATGGCGGCCACGGCGGTGGGCGAGCCGGGCTCGCTCCGAGGGTGGGAAGGGAAACGTTCACGCCTCCCGCTTCCCTGACGGGAAGCCTTGGAAAGGAAGCAGCCACGCTGGCGGTCCGCCGGCCGAAGCTGTGCCTTTTCCACTCTGCAAACATCCAACCAGCATGCGGCTGACCGACAAATTCGGGCGCGCCATCACCGACCTGCGCATCTCGGTGACCGACCACTGCAACTATAAGTGCGTCTATTGCCGCACCGGCAACCAGGGCGCGGTGTACGCCGAACTGCCGCTGGAGGAGTACCTGCGGCTGGCGCGCATCTTCGTGGAGCTGGGAGTGGAGAAGATCCGCATCACGGGCGGCGAGCCCCTGCTGCGCCCGCACCTGGCCGGCTTCGTGCGCGAGGTCTCGCAGCTGCGCATCCAGCATGGCGAGCGCAAGGGCCGGCCGGTAGACACCGCCATCACCACCAATGGCCACCTGTTGGAGGATATGGCGCAGCCGCTGAAGGAGGCCGGGCTGGGCCGCGTGACGGTGAGCATGGACGCAGTCGAGGAGGCCAAGTTCGCCGCCATCACGCGCGTCCCCAACGGATTCGCCAACTGCTTGGCCGGGATCCGAGCAGCGAAGAAAGCCGGACTTGAGCCGGTGAAGGTGAACTGCGTGCTGCTGCGCGGCTTCAACGACGACCAGATCGTGCCCTTCGGCAGGTTCGCGCGCGACGAAGGCGTGATCCTCCGCTTCATCGAGTTCATGCCGCTGGAGGAGGACCGGGTGTGGTCGCCGGACATCGTAGTGGGGCTGGACGAGATCCTCGCGCGCATGGCCGCGTTCCGCCCGCTGGTGGAGATGCCGCACGCATTGAGCGAGACAGCGCGCCGCTACCGCTTCGACGACGGCATCGGAGAGATCGGGATCATCGCGCCGGTGACGCACCCCTTCTGCGGACACTGCAGCCGGGTGCGGCTGACCTCGGACGGCAAGATCCGCACCTGCCTGTTCTCCATCTTCGACCACGACCTGGCGGGCATGATGCATCGAGGCAAGAGCGACGAGCAGCTGGCGCAGTTCATCCAGGGCGTCATCCAGAAAAAAGAGGCGCGGCACCACATCGGCGAGCCGGGATTCGAGAAGCCTTCGCGCAGCATGGTGCACATCGGCGGATAGGCCGACTAGAGCCGCCCTGCGGATTCCGGTAAGATGCAGGGTCTTCTGAAATCTTCATGAGATCCATCGTGCAGGTGATCGCGTTCCTGCCCCGCTGGGCGCTGCGCATGCTCCTGTGGACGGCGACGCACACGGTATACCGCATCCGGGTGGAGGGACGCGGGAACATCCCGGCGAAGGGCGGAGCGCTGCTGGTCTGCAATCACCTTTCCTTCGTGGACGCGCTGCTGCTGGGAACATCTACCCGCCGCTGGGTCCGCTTCCTCATCTTCAAGGACATCTATGAGCACCCGCTCATCTTTCCGTGGGCGAGCATGCTGCGCGCCATCCCCATCTCCTCGGAGCTGCGGCCGCGGGACATGATCCGCTCGCTGCGGGAGGCCAGCGAGTCCATCCAGCGCGGCGAGCTGGTGTGCATCTTCGCCGAAGGACAGATCACGCGCATCGGGCAACTGCTTCCCTTCCGGCGCGGGCTGGAGCGCATCATGAAGGGCGTCGACGCGCCCATCATCCCGGCGCACCTGGACGGCGTGTGGGGCAGCATCTTCAGCTTCGAGCGCGGGCGGTTCCTGTGGAAATGGCCACGCGAGGTGCCTTATCCGGTGACGGTGAGCTTCGGCAAGCCGCTCCCGTCGGACTCATCGCCGGCGGCCATTCGCGCTGCGGTGCTGCATCTGCAGACCGAGGCTTTCCAGCACCGCAAGGAGCGCATGCGGACGCTTGCGCGCGGTTTCATCCGCACGGCAAGAGCCCATCCGCGGCGGTTCGCCATGGCCGATGGACGAACGCCGCACGTGAGGTTCGGCGACGCGCTGACGCGCACGGTGTTTCTGGCGCGCCGCCTGCGGCGCGTCTGGCAGGGGCAGGAGATGGTGGGCGTGATGCTTCCGCCTTCGGTCGGGGGCGCGCTGGTGAACCATGCCGCGATGCTGATGGGCAAGGTCCCGGTGAACCTGAATTACACCGCGTCAAACAGCGTCCTGGAGTCCTGCGCGCGGCAGTGCGATCTGAGGACCACGATCACGTCCAAGGAATTCCTGGAGAAGGTGAAGGTACAGCCGCCGGGCGAGGTGGTCTGCCTGGAGGACCTGGCGCAGAAACCGGGAGTGGGAGAAAAGCTGGTGGCGTGGATGCTGGCACGGTTGGCGCCGGCCTCCCTGCTTCTCGAGCGACTCGGCGGCGTGAAGGCAAAGCTCGACGACCCGGCCACCGTGATCTTTTCCAGCGGCAGTACGGGTGAGCCCAAGGGCGTGGTCTTGTCGCACTACAACATCGGCGCCAACGTGGAACAGGTGGGGCAGGTGTTTGCGCTGGACGCCGAAGACCGCATCGTCGGCATCCTTCCCTTTTTTCACTCCTTCGGCTTCACGGTGACGGTCTGCCTGCCGGCGGTGCTGGGAGTGGGCGTGATCTATCATCCCAATCCTCTGGATGCGCACGCCATCGGAGTGCTGGCGGAGCAGCACGCCGCGACCTTCCTGCTGGCCACGCCAACCTTCCTGCAGCACTTCGTGCGGCGCTGCACGCCGGAGCAGTTCGGCAGCCTGAACTACGTCCTGGCGGGGGCGGAGAAGATGCCGGAGCGGGTGGCGCAGGCGTTCGAAGAGCGTTTCGGCATCCGGCCGCTGGAGGGATACGGCTGCACCGAGTGCTCGCCGGTGGTCTCGGTGAACTCGCGCGACTATCGCGCTGCGGGCTTCCGCCAGGTAGGCGCCAAGCGCGGCAGCATCGGCCATCCCCTGCCGGGGATGAGCGTGCGCATCGTGCATCCGGAGAGCGGCGAGCCGCTCGCGGCCAACCAGGCGGGGTTGTTGCTGGTCCGCGGGCCGAATGTGATGCGGGGCTATCTTGGACAGCCCGAGCGCACGGCCTCGGTGCTCAAGGACGGCTGGTACAACACCGGCGACATCGCCTGCGCCGACGAAGACGGCTTTCTCTCCATCTCTGACCGGCTGAGCCGCTTCAGCAAGATCGGCGGCGAGATGGTGCCGCACATCAAGCTGGAGCAGACGCTGGAGGAGCTGGCGGAGCTGCCGGAGCCTGCCTTTGCCGTGACCGGCGTGCCGGATGAAAAAAAAGGCGAGCGGCTCATCGTGCTGCATACACTGGATGACGCAAAGCTGGAGGCAGTGCTGGAGAAGCTGGAGCGCGAAGACTTGCCGGCGCTGTGGAAGCCACGCGCCAGCCAGTTCTTTTATATCGAGGCGCTGCCCTACCTCGGCACCGGCAAGCTGGACCTTTGCACCTTGAAGCAACTGGCGCAAAAGCTGGCGCAGCCGGCGCAAGTATGAAACCAAAGGAGCTCATGAACGTGACCAAGCGACTGACGCTGATCCTCCTGATCGCACTGCTCTGCTTTCCACCCGATGCCCGCACCTGGGGCCCGGAGGGCCACACCTGGGTGAACCAGGTGGCAGCGCAACACCTCCCCAAAGACATGCCGGGGTTCCTGCGGCACGCCGCAGGGCGTCTTGCCTACCTGGGGCCGGAGCCGGACCGCTGGCGCTCCACGACCGAGCCCTTCCTGAAGCATGCGCAGGAGGCGGACCACTATCTGGATATGGAGCGCCTGGAGGGTTTCGGTGAATTGCCGGACAGCCGCTACGCTTTTTATCAGGAAGCCTACGCGAAGTACGAAGCGGCCAAGGCCGCGGGCTCGCGGGACGCCAACAACTACTTGCCGGACCGCATCGGGCTGCAGCCGTATATCACCATGGAGGTCTACGGACGCCTGAAGGCCGCGTTCCGCGAGTATCGAGCGATGAAGGCGGAACACAAGCCGACAGGGGCGGTGGAGCAGAACCTCGTTTTCTACGCGGGATGGCTGGGCCACTATGTGGGCGACGGTTCGCAGCCTTTGCACGCCACCATCTACTACAACGGATGGTTCGGGCCGAATCCCAACGGATACAGCACCAAGAATGACATCCACTCCAAGTTCGAGTCGGTCTTTGTAGCGGCGAACCTCAGCCCGCAAAAGTTCTCCGGGCTTGTCCATGCGCCGGTGCGGCTCGCGGACCCGTTCCACGACTACCTGGCCTACCTGAAGGAATCCAACAGCCTCATGGAAAAGGTGTACCAACTGGAAAAGGCAGGCGCTCTCGACGGCAACGGAACACCGGAGTCCATCGAGTTCACCAGCCAGCGCCTGGCGGCGGGCAGCCAGATGCTGCTCAACCTGTGGTACACGGCGTGGCTAGAGAGCGCGGAGGCGGTGCCGGACAGAGCCCCGGAGACGGCGCCCGCGAAAAAACCAAAGTCCTGAAACGCTCGCGCTATTTGGGCAGCAGCTTGCGGTAGGGATGTTCGATGCTGAAGTAGAGAAATAGCCCTACATTGCCGGCGCTCGGCCCCGCGCCCACGGGCACGGCGATACCGGGCACGATCTGCATCCCGTTGCGGAAGTTGTAAGACCAACGAAAACCCGGATTGAAAAGCAGGCTGTGGCTGGTTTGCGTCTTGCCAGCAGCGGCGACCGACTGATTGATGCTGAACAGCGTCTCCAGCATCAGGTTGAAGCGCGGACGCATCGTCCAGATGGTGCTCTGCCCGACATAGTAACTGTAGGTGGCGGCCTTTTCACCCAATGGGTTCCGCGCAGCCGGGGTGATGGTGGAACCCAGGTTCCAGTGCGTCACGAGCGCGCGGTTCACGACAACGCTGAGTGGCAGCGCGGTCTGGATGCCGACGCCGCCGGCGCCGCGGCCGAGGTGATAGTCGCCGGTCGGAAACAATACCGAGAGGCGCGGCGCAAAGGCGACACGGGTATCGCCATTTCCGGCGACCTGGAAGCGGTAGTTCAGAGCGACATCGCCGATGTCCATGCCTGACCCGGCGAAGCCGCCGGCGTGGACGAAAGGAATGGTGTAGCTGAGCTGATGGCGAGGCGAGGGATCGACGGGCCACTCCTGGGTGAAGGTGTAGGTCCAGTCGTGCGTATTCCAGTTCACCTGCGCGCTTTGGATGTGCTGGACAACGCCGAAGTTCTGGTTGTAGGCCTCCTCAATGAGAAAGCTGTTGTCCTGGATGCCGGGCGATGCTGGGCCGGCGTTCGAATCGGGTTTCTTGCCGGGGTCGGAGCTGGGTGGATTCTCCTGCGGGCGGTCGAATGAATCCTGCGCGGCCAGGGTCAATCCGCTGGAGGTGGCGACAAGCAGAACTGCGGCGAGGCGGCGCAACGTCCGCGCGAAGGCCGGCATCCCAGTATTTTGCCATCCCGCGAACCGAGTCGCGACTCCCGTATAATAAAAGTTTGGCGATCGTCATTTTCCGGCACTGGGATGCCGGACAGAAAGGTCACCCCCCAGCTTTGAGTCCTACCACGCCAGGCGCACCGGCGGCGGAGCGCCGAGAGACCCTTCAGTATCTGGCAGTGCTCACCTTTCTGTGGCTGGCGGTGTACATTCCCACGCTCTTCCGTCCGGCCCTGCTCGATGATGCCGACACGGTCCACGCCGAGGCCGCGCGCGAGATGCTGCTGCGTAACGACTGGGTCACTCTTTACGCCAACGGTGTCCGCTATCTGGAGAAAGCGCCGCTCATGTACTGGGCGGTGGCCGAGGATTACAGGCTGTTCGGCATCTCAGAGTGGAGCACGCGGCTGCCGCTGAGCCTGGGCGTGCTGATCCTGGTGCTCACGGTCTACCGTCTGGGCAGCCGGCTCTACGGACGCCAGGGAGGGTTTTTCTCGGCGCTCATTCTGGTAACGGCGTTCGGGCCGTTCATCTTTACCCGATTCCTGATCCCCGACATTCTTGTCGCTTTGTGGCTCACGCTCGGGTTTGAGTTCTTCCTGCTCGCCTACGAGCAACTGGCACCTGCGAAGTGGGCCTGCTGGGGGCTGGCTGCCGCGACCGCGCTCGATGTCCTGACCAAAGGGCTCATCGGCATCGTTTTCCCCATCGCCATCATCGGGACGTTCCTTTTGCTGGTGCGCAACCTGCGTTTCCTGGGTAAGATGCACCTGGTCTCCAGCAGTCTCGTCTTTCTGGTGATCGCCGCGCCCTGGCACTGGCTGGCAGCGGTACGCAACCCCGGAGCCGGACAGGCCCCGGGCGGCTGGCTGTGGTTCTATTTCGTCAACGAACACTTCAAGCGCTACCTGGGGACGCGCTATCCGCACGATTACGACACCGTCCCCTTCCTCGCCTTCTGGGGACTGCTGCTGGTGTGGCTGCTGCCGTGGAGCACGTTCCTGTACCAGGGGTTGCGCGAGGTCCCCCACAAGTTCAGAACGTACGCCGGCGAACTGGATGCGCGCGGACGGGCGAACCTGCTCTTCGCGGTGTGGGCGGCGTTCATCATGGTCTTCTTCAGCTTCTCCACGCGGCAGGAGTACTACGTGCTTCCGGCGCTGCCGGCGTTGGCGTTGCTGACCGGCGGATGGCTGGCGCGCGAATCCGAAGAGGAAGCCGGTGGCGCGATGCGTCGTAGCGGCCGACTGGCTTCGGCAGCCGTGTTTGTTGTCGGCGCGGCAGGATTTGCCATCGCCATGTTCCTGCTCTGGCACTCGAATGCGCCGGCGCCCGGCACGGACATCTCCGATCTGCTGGAGAACAATCCAGAGAAATACGCGCTGTCGTTCGGACACTTCTTCGACCTGACACCGCAGGCGTTGGGAGCATTCCGCCCGCAACTGCTGGGCGCGGGCTTCGGGCTGCTCCTGGGCACGGGGTTGAACTGGTGGCTGCGGCGGCGCAACCGTCCGGCGGGGGGGAACCTGGCCCTGGCAGCGATGATGGTGGTGCTCCTGCTCTGTTCGCACGCAGCGTTTGCCAAGTTCGAGCCGGTGGAGTCGTCGCGTCACCTGGCGCGCGTCGTGATGCAGGAGTTCAAGGCGGGTGACGTGATCGTCATCAACGGCGAGTACGAGAAGGGCTCGACCATGAACTTTTACACCGGTGTCCAGGGGCGCACCCTGAGCGGGCGCAACGCCAACCTCTGGTATGGCTCGCTCTTCCCCGATGCGCCGGCCATCTTCGACGATGATGCTTCGTTCGCCCGGCTGTGGGCCGGGCCGCAGCGCGTTTTCCTGTGGACCCCGGAGGAGCGCAAGCCCAACATCCCGCTCTCGAATGTGTATGAGATCGCGCGCAGGGGCGGCAAGGTAGTCCTGTCCAACCAGCCGTCACGCGTAAGCGCCGGGCCTCAGGCGCGCTGAAGCTTTCCCCCGGAGATCTGGAAGCGGTCGCCCCGCCAGGTGACGGTGCGTCCGCCGTAGCTTGCCGCCCAGATCACGGCCGAGAGAAAGTCGCGCAACGGCAGCAACCAGATGTTGCGCGATAGAGAGCGGTCGCGAAGCAAATCCCTGCCGACGCGACCCACCACAGCGATGCGCAGTAACAAGATGATGGCCATCATGATCCAGGCCCAAGAGGCGCCGCGCGCCGCCAGCAGCACGACCAGCGACCAGAAGAAACCGAAGGTCAGGGGCAGTCCGGCATAGCCCCAGGGGCGCGAGGCGCGGTTCCCGCGCGCCCAGCGCAGTTGGTGCGCGAAGAACTCGCCCAGTGAGTATGCCGGCAGATGGGTCTCGACGGCGACATCGGACAGACGGATCTGTTTTCCCGCCGCAGCAACGCGCAGGCCAAGCTGGTAGTCGTCGGCAAGACAATCGGCCAGCGGCCCGAAACCACCGCTCTTCTCCAGGACGTCGCGTGAGAGAACCATGGTCGAGCCCAGAGCGAAACGCAGTCCCCCCTCGAGCCAGCGCGCCATCAGAACACCGGGCATGAAGTCGGAGCTGATGCCGAGTGACTCGAGGCGCGAGCCCAGGGAGGAGGCGGGGATCCCTGAGTAGAGGCACGTGACCAGCCCGATACGATCGTCGGCGAGCGGCGCCATCACGCGGCGCAGATAATCGTGCGCGACCTCGATGTCGGCATCGTTGATGAGCAGGTACGGATGTTTGGCGTGCGGCAGCATCTGCAGCAGATTGCTGACCTTGCGGTTCAGGCCCAGCGACTCGGGACACAATACCCAGCGGACCTTGCGATCCGGGAATTCGCGCATCAAGCCTTCGATGAGCGGCAGCACAGGATCTTCGGCGTCGGCCACGCCGAAGATGACCTCGTAATCCGGGTAATCCAGCAAGCAGTGGGAGCGGAAGCTCTCATAGGCCTGCGGATCGGCGCCGCGCACAGGTTTGAGAATGCTGACAGGCGGCGTGAAGGTGGTGGGTGCGATGGGCCGCAGATTGGCAAAGCTGCGAGCGCTCAGCAGATTGAGGAGCGAGTAGATGCCGCCCGCGCAGGCCAGCGCGGCAGCGACGTGCTGCACTGCAAGACGGACCATCATTCGTAGCGCAGGGCCTCGATAGGATCGAGGTTGGCGGCCTTCCAGGCGGGATAGATGCCGAAGGTCAGGCCCACCAAGGAAGCGGTGATGAAGGCCACAGTCACCCAGAAGAGCGTGACCGTGGCCGGCAAGGATTCAAAGAAGAAGCGGACCAGGTAGGAGATCATGGAGCCGAAGAGGATGCCGATGATCCCTCCGATGGCGGTGAGAGTGATGGCCTCGAGGGTGAACTGAAGCAGGATGTCGCGCCGTCGTGCCCCGATGGCCTTGCGCACGCCGATCTCGCGGGTCCGCTCGGTCACCGAGACCAGCATGATGTTCATCACACCCACACCGCCCACGATCAATCCGACGCTCGAAACCGAGAACAGGAAGATGAAGAGGGCGCCGGTGAGCTGGTTCCACAGGTCGGACCAGGAATCCTGGGTCATGATGGCGAAGTTGTCCGGATCCTGCGGGTGGAGCTTGCGGCGGATGCGCAGCAGGGCGCGGATCTCGTCCTGCGCCTTCTGCATGTCGTCGTGGGAGGTGGCTTTGACGTTGATCCAGACGTCCTTGGTCTCAGGATGCAGCTTGCGGAAGGTGGAGAGCGGGAACTCGACGATGTTGTCCTCGGGGTTGTCGCCGCCGCCCACACCGCCCTTGCGCTTTTCGATGACGCCGATGACCTCGAAGAGCTGGCCTTCGACGTTCACCTGCTTGCCCAGCGCGGAGCGGCCCTCGAAGAGCTGCTCGGCGGTGTCGTAACCCAGGACCACGACCGGCGCGCGGTGTTCCTCCTCGATGTCGCTGAACCAGCGGCCCTCGCGCAGCGACAGATCGTAAACGTCTTTCCCCGATGCCGTGACTCCTTCGATGATGGTGTTCTTCACCCTGCGGTCGCCGTACTTCACCGAGTAGGAGCCGACGCCGAACTGCGGCAGGAAGATGCGGATGCCCGGGCTCACCGCCTGTACGTGAGGCAGCGACTTCATGGCTTCGGCGTCCTCGACAGTGAGTTCCTTGCGGGTGCGCAGGTCTTCCGTGATGCGGCCGAAGGTGAAAACATCGAAGCGGAAGACCCAGATGAGGTTGGAGCCGAATTCGGTGATCTGATCGGAGACGGCGCGGTTCAGGCCATTGACCACCGAAGATACCACGATGATGACGGTGATGGCGATGACGATGGCCAGTGTGGTGAGGAACGAACGGAGCTTGTTGCTGCGGATGGTGTCCAGCGCGAGACGGATGATCTCGCCGTAGCCGCGATTTGTGATTCTCAGCTTCATTCAGCTCATCACATCTCAAATCGCAGGGCGACGATGGGGTCGAGACGCGCCGCACGCCGCGCAGGATAGACGCCGAAAAAGACTCCCACGCTGGCGGAAACGAGAAGCCCTGCGATCACCGCCCAGAGTTCTACTGACGCGGGCATGCCAACGAGCATGGTGACGGACTTGGCGATAGCGATGCCGAGCAGGATGCCCACGATGCCGCCTACGGTGGCCAAGATGGTGGACTCAATGAGGAACTGCGAATGGACATCTTTGCGACGCGCGCCGAGCGCTTTCCTGATTCCGATCTCGCGGGTGCGCTCGGTCACCGACACCAACATGATGTTCATGATGACGATGCCGCCCACCAGCAGCGAGATAGAAGCCAGCGCCACGGTCACGATGAAGACGTTGCTGCTGATGCTGAACCAGAGGCTGAGGAAGGTCTGGTTGGTGTCCATCTCGAAGGTGCTGGGCTTGCCGGGCAGATCGTGGCGGCGGGCGCGCAGGATGACGCGGGTCTCATCCATGGCGTTGGTGAGCGTGGCGCCCACGCCATTGGCCTTCACCCAGATGCGGATGCTGTTGTGGCTGCCGAACTGCTTGAACCAGGAGGTGATGGGGATCATCACCCAGTTGTCGCGGCTCTGGCCCAGCGTCTTTCCCTGCTTCTTGCCCACGCCGATGACGCGGTAGATGCGACCGTCCACGCGCAGCTCCTGGCCGATGGGATCCACGCCGCCGAGCAGGTTGTCGAGGATGTCGTGGCCGATGACGGCCACCGGCGAGCCGGAGTTCAGGTCGGCGTCGGTGATAGCGCGGCCCGCGACCAGGTCGAGGTCGTAGATGCGCGACATAGTGGGCGTCCAGCCGCGCACGCCGGTATCGGTGCTGGATTGGTTGCCGAACTTGATGTGGCCGTTGGGGTTGTTCAAGGATGCGCCCACAACCAGGCAGCCCTTGCAGCCCTCCGCCACCGCCTGGTAGTCCTCGAGGGTCAGGTCTTTGCTTTTCTGAGCTTCGAGGAAATCCTCCACGCTCTTGATGGCGATTGGAGCTTTGGTCACGATGAACACGTCCGCGCCCAGGTTGAATATCTTCTCTTCCACATACCGGTTGATGCCGTTCACGAATGTGACGACTGCAATCACCGAGGCAACTGCAATCTCCACACCAAGCAGCGTGAGTACGGTGCGCAGCTTGTGGGCCCACAGAGATTGCAGGGCGACGCGGACCGATTCCAGTGTGTTCATCGCTTACGAGGGTACGAGGAGACTTGGCATTTAGTTTAACAGTTATGTCCCGCGGTCATGGGCCGGCTAGAATGCCTACAAGGGACGCGAAACCATCATCTATAATCATAGGGTTGGCAGAGGACCGGACGGTCGCTGCCCAGGGCACGAACGCGGAGGCGACTCCGGCTGCGAGCCCCGGGGAGAGGAAAGTCCGAACTCCGCAGAGCAGTGTGCCAGGTAACGCCTGGGAGGCCGGGTCCAAGCCCGGCCGACGGCCAGTGCCACAGAAAACAGACCACCCCGCTGCCCGCAAGGGCGGTGAGGGAACGGGTGAAAAGGTGCGGTAAAAGCGCACCGCCCGGGCAGCAATGTCCGGGGCATGGCAAACCCCACACGGAGCAAGACCAAATAGGGAGGAAGTTCCACGGAGCAATCCGCGGGCACGTGCCGGCTCGGCGCGTGGAACCTCCGGGTAGGTCGCTGGAGCCGCGCAGCGATGTGCGGCCTAGAGGAATGACCGTCGCTGCGCCGCCGCGAGGCGTCGCAGGACAGAATTCGGCTTACAGGTCCGCTGCCGCTTATGGCCTCCGTGATGAACGGAGGCCATCATTGTTTATGGGTCAGAAGCAGAACCAAGGTCCCTCGACTGCGCGCTTCGTCGCATGCGCTCCCGCGCGCTCCGCTCGGGATGACAAATGTCTCTAATGTCGGTGAGCTACCCCTGAACTTCGCTTGCCGCACGTGCGCGGCGCTCCGGATAGAGCGGAAATCCTTCGCATAGGTCCAGCACCTGCTTGCGGATGCGGGCGAGCGCGGCGGCATCGCTGCGCTGGCGCAGGGCCTCTGCGATCCAGCCGCCGATGCGGCGCATCTCGGCCTCCTTCATGCCGCGGGTGGTGAGCGCGGGCGTGCCGATGCGGATGCCGCTGGGCTTGAGCGGCGGGTTGGTATCGAACGGAATCGCGTTCTTGTTCACGGTGATGCCGGCCTCGCCCAGAGCTTTTTCGGCCTCGCTGCCCAGCATGCCCTGCTGGAAGACGTCAACCAGCATGAGGTGGGTGTCAGTGCCGCCGGAGATGACGCGGAAGCCCTCGCCGGCGAGCGCGGCGGCCAGCGCTTTGGCGTTGGCGACGACCTGGCGGGCGTAATCGCGGAAGGCCGGCTGCATGGCCTCGTGGAAACAGACCGCCTTGGCTGCGATGATGTGCACCAGCGGGCCGCCCTGGTTCCCGGGAAACACAACTTTGTCGATAGCTCCGGCGTAAACGCCGCGCGAGAGGATGAGCCCGGCGCGGGGGCCGCGCAGCGTCTTGTGTGTGGTGCTGGTGACGATGTGGGCGTGGGGCACGGGCGAGGGATGCACGCTGCCGGCGACCAGTCCGGCGAAGTGCGCCATGTCCACCAGATAGAGGGCGCCGACTTTGTCGGCGATCTCGCGCATGCGGACGAAATCTATGATGCGAGGATAGGCGCTGCCGCCGCCGATGATGAGCTTGGGGTGCTCGCGCTCGGCCAGGCGTTCGAGATCGTCGTAATCAATGGTTTCGGTCTCGCGGGTGACGCCGTAAGGCACGACTTTGTAGGTCTTGCCGGAAAAACTCAGAGGATGGCCATGGGTGAGGTGGCCGCCGTGTGCGAGGTTGAGGCCGAGGATGGTATCGCCCGGCTGGAGCACGGCGCCGTAAGCGGACATGTTGGCCGACGAGCCGGAGTGGGGCTGGACGTTGGCGTGCTCGGCGCCGAAGAGCTGCTTGGCGCGGTCGCGGGCGAGGTTCTCGACCACGTCGGTGAACTCGCAGCCGCCGTAGTAGCGCTTGCCGGGATATCCCTCGGCGTACTTGTTGGTGAAGACCGAACCCGCAGCCTCGAGCACCGCCTCGCTGACGAAGTTCTCCGAGGCGATGAGCTCCAGCCCCTCGTGCTGGCGAC
>JACXTT010007892.1_pt1 | contig 14894 bp, 11 predicted proteins | sample 9270951 | NCBI WGS metagenome assembly JACXTT01 (sample SAMN15532306, study PRJNA645909) | rock metagenome | isolation source: weathered quartz diorite | place: Puerto Rico | collected 2017-06-21
TGTCCGGGAGGGAAGGCGGCACCGGCTTGGGACTTTCGCTCGCGCAAACGTACGTCCAGTACCACCAGGGCGTCATCGAGTTCGAATCCCGCCCCGGCCGCACCATATTCAGGATCCTGCTGCCGCTCGCATGAAACCGGTCTGGATCGTCGACGACGACCGCTCCATCCGCTGGGTGATCGAAAAGGCACTCTCGCGCGAGGGCATCGCCTTCAACTCCTTTTCGTCCGCGCAGGACGCGCTCGAGGCGCTCTCCAACGGTGCGCCCGAAGTGCTGGTTTCCGACATTCGCATGCCGGGGCTCTCGGGGCTCGAGCTGCTCAACGCCGTGAAGCAGCGCCACCCGGCTGTCCCGGTGATCGTGATGACCGCCTATTCGGACCTTGACTCGGCCGTCGCGGCGTTCCAGGGCGGCGCGTACGAATACCTGCCCAAACCCTTTGACATCGACCAGGCGGTCGAGCTCATCCGGCGCGCGCTCGACGAGAGCCGCCGCGAGTCGGAGGCGAGCGAGCCGAGCGCCGACACAGCGGAAATCCTCGGCCAGGCGCCCGCCATGCAGGAAGTGTTTCGAGCCATCGGGCGGCTCTCGCAGTCGAGCGCCACGGTGCTGATCACCGGCGAGTCAGGCACCGGCAAGGAGCTGGTGGCGCGCGCGCTGCACCGACATAGCGCACGCGCCGCGAAGCCATTCGTCGCCATCAACACGGCGGCGATGCCGAAAGACCTGCTCGAATCCGAGCTCTTCGGGCATGAGCGCGGTTCCTTCACCGGCGCGCAGCAGCAGCGCCGCGGCCGCTTCGAGCAGGCCGAGGGCGGCACGCTGTTCCTCGATGAAATCGGCGACATGCCCGCCGAGCTGCAGACGCGGCTACTGCGCGTGCTCTCCGACGGCACCTTCTATCGCGTCGGCGGCCACCAGCAGCTCAAGGTGAACGTGCGCGTGATCGCCGCCACGCACCAGAACCTCGAGCAGCGCGTGCGCGACGGCAGCTTCCGCGAGGACCTCTACCACCGGCTGAATGTGATCCGGCTGCGCCTGCCAAGCCTGCACGAGCGCGCCGAGGACATTGCGCTGCTCGCGCGCCACTTCCTCACGATGAGCGCGCGGCAGCTCGGCGTCGAGCCCAAGCGCCTCTCGGACGACGCGCTCGCGCACCTCTCGCGCCTCGCGTTTCCCGGCAATGTGCGTCAGCTCGAGAATCTCTGCCACTGGCTAACGGTGATGGCCGCGGGGCAGGTGATCGACATCGGCGATCTGCCGGCAGAGTTTCGCGACCAGGCTGCTGCGGCTGCCTCCGATTGGCTGGCGGCGCTGGAGCACGAGGCCGAACGCCGTCTCGCGCGCGGCGACACCGGCATCCTCGACACGCTCGGCCGTCAGTTCGAGCGCGCGCTCATCCGCCGCGCACTCGCGCGCACCGGCGGCCGGCGCATCGAGGCGGCCAATCTCCTCGGCATGGGCCGCAACACCATTACGCGCAAGATCCAGGAGCTCGGCATCGAGGACGCAGCCGAGGGCGAGGGAAACTCCTAAAGGGCGCGAATTCCGAGCCAGGGTCGTAATTCAGAAAGCTCGTCGTTCGCTCGCAAGCGGGAACCCACGAACTGGACCCCGCTTTCGCGGGGAGACTATTTCAGAGCTTCCTTAATTACGACCCTGGCGCCGAATTCCTAAGCGCTGCGCTTGGCGCGCTCCGGCGGTTTGACGCCGGCGTCGGCAGCGCGGCGATTGGCTTCCAGCTTCGCGTCCACCAGACGGACCACCTCATCGAGCACGGCTGCGCGCATGCCCTTCTGCGCCGCGATCGCCTGCACCAGGCGATCGACCCGCTCGACGTAGGGCGCGCCGGCCGCAAGCGCGCGCGCCGCGGAAGAGGGACTGCCAAGCGATTGCGCCGCCGCCGCGTATTTCTCGAACGGCACGAGATCCTTCTCGTTCGCGCCAAGCGACACGCAGAGCTTCACTACCCAGTTGTACATCTCGCGCGAAGCCGCGAGATCGCCGTGCACGGCGTCCTTGATCGAGCGGATGCCGTCCTTCGTGACGCAGCGGTAGTTGCCCGCGATCAGCATGGCCCACTTCGCGAGCGGCACGAACACCGACTCGTGCACCTTGAGCTTCACCGGCAGCTCCATGCCTTCGTAGCGCACCGCCTCGACGTCCTTTTCCAGGCGCCGCAGGATCGCGGTATGCACGTCCGAGGCAAAGCGCGCCGACTTGAAGTTGGTCGGCAGGCGCACCTGCAGGACGTTGAGCTTCTCCTCCGGCGGGCGAAACGCCTGCGGGTCGGGGCTGCACAGCGTCATGTATTGCGGATCGCAGTTCGCCCACACTGTTGCGTCGGTGTAGCACGTGCGCAGCGGCTCGGGCGCCACGCCCGGAATGCGCGCGAGATAAGGCAACGGCGGCATGTTCATGATCGACATGCACGGCAGCTTCGCCCTTGCTACCGCGTCGAGCAGCTCGCGTACGCCGCTTGAGCGGTACTGCGGCTCCTGCATGGCGAGCACCACGAGTTCGTATCCCACCGGCCTGACAGCCGTCGGCACGTCGGCGCTCAACTTGCCTGGCAGCTTGCGCGAGTGGATTTCAACCAGGCCGTCGCGCCCCTTGACCGGCATGCGCACCAGCGTGCCTTCCTTATTGATCAGCTCGACCTCCGCCGGCACGCAGACGAGCTTGGCGTTGTGGCCTGCCGCCAACAGCTTCGTCGCGAGCAGCGAGCCGTACGAAGCACCAAAGATCAAGACGTTATAGGCCATTGCGGCTTTCCACGATGTGAAATGGGGCGCTGCTTAATGAGAAAGCGCAGCGTACTCCGAACAGATTACCATTTCATGTTGCGGCGCCGCATTTCGCTTCATAGAATGAGCCAATGCCTATGTCTGTCGCCAAGCCGCAGGACGTCGCCCTCACCGGCCGCGTGACGGCCGAGTTCGCGCCGATCCTGACGCAGCCGGCGCTCGCTTTCATTGCGAAGCTGCATCGCGAGTTCGAGCCGCGGCGCCAGGAGCTGCTCGCGCGGCGCGCGGCGCGGCAGCGCGAGTTCGACGCAGGCACGCGACCCGGCTTCCTCCACGAGACGGCATCGATCCGCCAAGGCGAGTGGCGCATCGCCTCGCAGCCGCAGGATCTGCTCGACCGGCGCGTCGAGATCACCGGTCCCACCGACCGCAAGATGGTGATCAACGCGCTCAACTCGGGCGCCTCCACCTTCATGGCGGATTTCGAGGATGCGAACTGCCCGACGTGGCACAACATGGTCGACGGGCAGCTCAACCTGCGCGACGCGGTGCGCCGCGCGATCAGTTTCGAGCAGGGAACCAAGCGCTACGAGCTGAAGGACAAGACGGCCGTGCTGATCGTGCGGCCGCGCGGCTGGCATCTTGACGAGAAGCACCTCACCGTCGATGGCAAGCCCGTGTCGGGCGCCATCTTCGACTTCGCGCTTTACTTCTTCCACAACGCAACAGAGCTCATCGCGCGCGGCACCGGTCCGTATTTCTACCTGCCGAAGATGGAGTCGCATCTCGAGGCGCGGCTCTGGAACGACATCTTCATCGCCGCACAGCGCGAGCTCGCCATTCCGCGCGGCACGATCCGCGCCACGGCGCTCATCGAGACGGTGGTCGCCGCCTTCGAGATGGACGAGATCCTCTTCGAGCTGCGCGAGCACTCGACCGGGCTCAACATCGGGCGCTGGGACTACATCTTCTCGTGCATCAAGAAATTCCGCGCCGACCCGCGTTTCTGCCTCGCCGACCGCTCGCAGGTGACAATGCTCGCGCCGTTCATGCGCACGTACGCGCTGTTGTTGGTGAAAACCTGTCACCGGCGCGGCGCGCCGGCGATGGGCGGCATGGCGGCGCAGATTCCGATCAAGAACGATCCCGCGGCGAACGACGCCGCGCTGGAGAAAGTGCGCCAGGACAAGCTGCGCGAAGTCACCGACGGCTGCGACGGCACTTGGGTCGCGCATCCCGGCCTGGTGCCGATCGCGAAGGAGATTTTCGACCAGCACATGCCGCAGCCCAACCAGTACGATCGCCAGCGCCCCGACGTGAACGTCACCGCCAAGGACCTGCTCAGCTTCCAGCCCGAGAAGCCGATCACCGAGGCGGGGCTGCGCAACAACATCTCGGTCGGCATCCAGTACCTCGGCGCTTGGCTCTCCGGTGAAGGCGCCGTCCCGGTCTTCAACCTGATGGAAGACGCGGCCACGGCGGAAATCTCGCGCTCGCAGATCTGGCAGTGGATCCGCTCGCCCAAGGGCGTGCTCGAAGACGGCCGCAAAGTGACCGTCGAGCTCTTCCGCCGGCTGCTGGGCGAAGAGCTCGCCAAGGTGAGGGCCGCCTTCAGTGAAGGCAAATACGACGAGGCCGCGAAGCTCTTCGAGCGCATCACGAGCGACGACAACTACGTCGAGTTCCTCACCCTGCCGGCATACCACCAGCTCGACTAGCCTAAAATCGGTAGCGCACATGCGCTACTCGACGTTCTCGGTCAACGATCACCACCCGCGCCTCGCGCGCACCGTGCCGCAGCTCTACGCGCAGCTCATGCGCCAGTGCGAGCTCGCGGAGCAGCTCGGCTACGACACGTTCTTCTGCGCCGAGCACCATTTCCACGAGTACGGGGTGGTGCCCGACCCGGCGGTCATGCTCTCGGCGCTCGCGCAGCGCACCAAGCGCATCCGGCTCGGCACGGCGATCTCGATCCTCACTTTCCACGACCCGCGGCGCATCGCCGAGACCTACTCGATGCTCGACATGATGAGCGGCGGCCGCCTGGAATTCGGCGTCGGTTCCGGCTACCTGGCGCATGAGTTCATCGGCTACGGCATCGATCCGAAAGAAAAGCGCGACCGCTTCAACGAAGCGCTCGACATTGTGAAGCGCCTGATGGCGGGCGAGACGCTCGCGTACAAGGGGCGCTTCTCCGCCAGCGAGAAGGTGCTGCTCAACGTCTTTCCGCACGAGGGGCGCGTGCCGCCGATCTATGTCGCGATCCTGGCGCGCGATGGCGCCTATCATGTGGGGAAGCAAGGGAACCGCATCTTCACCGTGCCTTACGCCTCGTGCAAAGATTTCCACGACATCGGCACCATGCTCGCCGAGTACCGCAAGGGCCGCGCCGAGGCTGGGCTGGCGCCCGATGATGACGACCATGTGTTCACCCTGCATACGTACGTCGCGCGCACCGACGAGGAAGCGAAAGCGCATGCCAAGGGTGCGTACGACCTGTATGTGGATACGCGGCTCTACGCCAGGAAGCACCTCTACGAGGACATCATCGCGAACGGCATCTGTCTCTTCGGCGCCGTCGAAACGGTGGCGCAGAAGATGTGCCAGCTCCACGAGATGGGGATACGCCACGTCGCCACCATGCATAACTTCGGCGCGCTCGACCCGGCGCATGTCGAGCGCTCGATGACGCTTTTTGCGCGAGAAGTCATGCCGCGCGTAGAGAGCCGCATTGCCGCCACGGTCTAGGAGACGCCATGGAGAAGAAACCCTCCGCACTGAAACTCGGGCTCACGCCGCGCATGCTCAACCACGCCGCCTACGTGACGCATGATGTCGCGGCGACGGCGGACTTCTACACGCGCATCCTCGGGATGGAGCTTGCCAGCACGATCTTCGACGACCACGTGCCCTCTACTGGCGACGACTTTCCGTACTTCCACATCTTTTTCCGGATGGCGGACGGTTCGACCATCGCGTTTTTCGAGGTAGCGGACCTGCCGCCGCGCGCGAAGCCGACGCATCCCGCTTACGACGTGTTCGATCACATGGCGCTGCAAGCGAAGGACAGAGCCGAGCTGGCGCGCTGGCGCGAGTGGCTCGTCGCCAACGGCGTCGAGGTGCTCGGGCCGGTCGACCACAAGGGCATGCTCGAGAGCATCTACTTCCACGACCCGAACGGCCTGCGGCTCGAGCTCACCGTGCCGCACGATCCGCAATGGAACCGGCACAGCGAGCAGGGCTACGAAGACCTGAAGCTCTGGGTGGAGACGAAGGAGCGCGCGCAGCGCGAAGGGCGCGACCCCGCCAAGGCGCTGCTCGAGATGATCCGCGAGGCGAAGCGCCGCTACGCTAATCGAGCTTGATGTTGAGCGAGCGGATGAAGGGCAGCCAGCGGCTCGCCTCGGACTGAAGGAACGCCGCGAACTGCTCCGGCGTGTCGGCGATGATCTCCAGCCCCAGCCCGCTGAGCTTGCCGCTCACTTCCGGATCGCGCACCGCGCGCACCACCTCGCTGTTCAAGCGCTTGACGATGTCCGGCGGCGTATTGCGCGGCGCCACTACGCCGACGATCGGCGCGATATCCATTCCCTCGTAGCCGAGCTCGCCGAGCGCCGGCACATCGGGTAGCACGGACAGCCGTCTATTGGCGAACGCGGCGATCGCGCGCAGCTTGCCGCTCTTCAGGTGCGGCAGCAGCACCACGGTGTCGATCACGGCAATGGGAATCTGTCCCGCGATCGTGTCCTGCACCACCGGCGCGATGCCCTTGTACTGCACATCGACGATGTCGAGCCCGGCGCGGCGCTTGAGCGCCTCCATCGCGAGGTGATGCGCGAGCCCGCGGCCCGGCGAGCCGAAGTTGAGCTTGCCGGGCTGGCGCTTCACCTCGGCGATGAACGATTTGAGGTCCGTGGCGGGAAAGCTCGGGTGCACGACCAGCACGAGCGGCGCGCGGATCATGTCGCACACCGGCGTGAAGTCGCGCTGCGGGTCGTACGGCAGCTTCGAGTAGAGCGCGGCGTTGAAGACCAGCGCCCCCTGCTCGGCGCTGAAGATGGTGTAGCCGTCGGGCGCGGCTTGCGCCACGTACTGCGCGGCGATGATCGAGCTCGCTCCCGGCCGGTTCTCGACCACGATCGGCTGGCCGATGTTCTGCGACACCTTGGCGGACACGAGGCGCGTCACGCCGTCGGCGCCGCCGCCGGGCGGAAAGCCCACTACCCAGGTGATCGGCTTGGACGGATAGGGCTGCTGCGCCCGGATGGGCGTGGCGATGGCAGCAAGACTGATGAGGAGGTGACGGCGCTTCATGCGCTCAGTTTAGCTCGACGATGACCGGCGCATGATCCGAGGGCCGCTCGCGCTTGCGCGGCGCGAGGTCGATGGTGCAGCCGGTGCAGCGCTTGGCGAGCGCCGGTGCGAGCAATGCGAGATCGATGCGCAGGCCCCAGTTGCGCTCGAACGCGCGCAGCCGATAGTCCCACCATGAATACAGCCGCTCGGGCTGCGGAAAGAGGCGAAATGCGTCCACCAGGCCGGTGTTGACTACGGTGCGGAACGCCGTGCGCTCAGGCTCCGAGACGTGGATCTTGCCCGCCCAGCGCTTGGGGTCGTGCACGTCGCGGTCTTCCGGCGCCACGTTCATGTCGCCGAGCACCGCCAGCTCCGGCGTTCGCGGCAGGAGCTGCTTCATCCAGCGCGCGAGCGCCTCGTACCAGCGCAGCTTGTACGCATATTTGTCGGTGCCGGGCGCCTCGCCGTTCGGCGCGTAGAGGCAGACGATGCGAATCCCGCCTGCCGCGGCGGCGATGCAGCGCTTCGGGTCGTCGGCGAAGTCGGGAATGCCGTGCGCCACATCGCTGATCGGCGAGCGCGCGAGGATCGCGACGCCGTTATAGGCGCGCTGGCCGCAATAGACGGCGTGATAGCCGGCGTCGCGCAGCTCGGCCACCGGGAAATTCGCGTCCTCGGTCTTGGTCTCCTGCAGGCACGCGACATCGGGCTTGGCCTCGCGCAGCCAGTCGATGAGATGGCCGAGCCGGACGCGCAGCGAATTGACGTTCCAGGTGGCGAGCTTCATCGCCTCGCCGGCGGAGGACTTACTTCGGGTATCCCGCGGCGTCGAGCAGGCGCCCGTAGGTGCCGGGCTCGTAGCCTTTCTGCACGGTCCGGCCGACGAGAAGCACGGGCACCGACATGCCGCCGGAGACTTTCTGCAGCTCCGCGAAAGCTTCCTCGGTCTCGACCTCGACTTCCTGGAACTTCACTTTGCGTTCGGCGAGGAGGTTGCGCGCCGCGCCGCAGACCTCCTTGCATTCAGAATTCGTGTAGAGCTTGACCGGCGGCAGCGACGCGCTTACGACGTCCGGCCGCGGCTTGTAGCCCGAAGCCGACGGATAGCCCGCGCGGTCGAGCGCATTGTTCCAGGCTCTGGCCTCAAAGCCGCTCACGGAGTCGGCGCCGACCACGAGCGTCGGCACCTGGTTCTTGCCGCTCGCGTTCTTCAGGTCTTCGATCGCCTCGTTACCGCTTACCACGATCTCGCGGTAAGGAACGCCGCGCTTGTCGAGCAGCGCCTTGCCGTCCGCGCAGATCTTGCCGCACTCGGGTGCGGTGTACATGGAAACCGGATAGTCGCGCATCGCGCGCTGCGTCGCGTATGAAATACCCGGATCGCCGGACCCGGTGCCGCCGTACTTCTTGCGCTCCACGCTCTTGGCGGACGCGGGCGGCGGCGTGTCGCTGTAGCGCACGCGGCCGTTCTCGTCGACCCAGCGGTAAAGCTGCGCCTGCGCGCTCGCCGCGAAGAGGAAGAGAGCCGTAAGTACGAAGCCGCGAATCACGCGGCGATCATACCATTGTGTCTCAGGAGAGCTTCGACGTTCGGCTCGCGGCCGCGGAAGGCGCGGAACGACTCGGCCGCCGGCCGGCTGCCGCCGACCGCGAGCACTTCGTCGCGGAAGCGCTGGCCGGCGATCGGGTTCAGCACGCCGTTCTCTTCGAAAAAACTGTAGGCATCGGCCGACAGCACTTCCGCCCACTTGTAGCTGTAGTACCCGGCGGCGTAGCCGCCCGCGAAGATGTGCGAAAAGCTGTTCGGGAACCGGTTGTAGGCCGGAGGGTGCAGTACGGCGATGTGGCTGCGCACTTCGTCGAGTAATTGGAGCGCGGTCTTTCCGCTCGCGGGATCGAAGTCCGAGTGCAGCCGCATGTCGAACACGGCGAACTCGAGCTGCCGCAGCATGGCGAGGCCGCTCTGGAAGTTCTTCGCTGCCAGCATCTTGTCGAACAGTTCGCGGGGAAGCGACTCGCCGGTATTCACGTGGCGCGTCAGGTGCCGCAGCACCTCCCATTCCCAGCAGAAGTTCTCCATGAACTGGCTGGGCAGCTCCACCGCGTCCCACTCGACGCCGTTGAGGCCGGCGACGCCGAGATCGTCGACGCGGGTGAGCAGATGGTGCAGGCCATGCCCGAACTCGTGGAACAGCGTCAGCACCTCGTCGTGCGTAAACGTAGCCGGGCGTCCGCCCACCGGGCGCGAGAAGTTGCACGTGAGGTACGCTACCGGCGTCTGCACTCCGGCGCCTTTGCGCCGCCGCGTGATCGCATCATCCATCCACGCGCCGCCGCGCTTGGTGTCGCGCGCGTACAGGTCCATGTAGAACTGCCCGACGAGCTGCCCCGCGGCGTCGCGGATTTCGTAGAAGCGCACGTCCTCGTGCCAGGCCGGCGCGCTTGCCGGATAGTTGCGCACGCCGTAGAGCGTCTCGGCGACGCGGAACAGCCCCTGGACCGCCACTTCTTCCGGGAAGTATTGCTTCACCTGCTGCTCGGAGAAGGCATAGCGGCTGACGCGCAGCTTTTCGGACGCGTACGCGATGTCCCAGGCCTCGAGCGGCTCGAGCCCGAGGTGGCGCCGCGCGAACTCGCGCAGCTCCGCCACGTCCTTCTCCGCGAACGGGCGCGCGCGGCGCGCGAGGTCCTCGAGGAACGCGAGCACCTGCTCCGGCGACTCGGCCATCTTCGGCACGAGCGACACCTCGGCATAGTTGCGATAGCCGAGGAGCCGCGCGAGCTCGCGGCGCAGCTCGACGATGCGCGCGATGAGCGGCGTGTTGTCCCACTCCGGTCTTCCGAACTCCGAGGCGCGCGTGACGCTCTCGCGGTACATCGTCTGGCGCAGCGCCCGGTCGTCCGCGTACTGCATCACCGGCATATAGGAGGGCGCGTGTAGCGTGAACTTCCAGCCGGGCTTGCCGTCCTTCTCGGCTGCTTCGCGCGCGGCGGCCAGCACGTCCGGCGGGATGCCGCGGATGCGGCTCTCGTCCACCACGATGCTGAACGCCTTCGTCGCGTCCAGCAGGTTCTCGGAAAAGCGGCTGCCCAGGCCCGCGAGCTCCTCCTGGATGGCGGCGAAACGCGCCTTCTTGTCCGCCGGGAGCTCGGCGCCGCCGAGGCGGAAGTCGCGTAGCGCGTTGTCGACGATGCGGCGGCGGGCGGTGCTCAACGTCGGGTGCTCGGGCGCGGCGGCGAGCGCCTTGTACTTCTCGAAGAGCGCCTGGTTCTGCCCGAGCTCGGTCCAGTACTGGGTGAGCTTCGGCAGGTTGGCGTTGTACACCTCGCGCAGCTCGGGGCTGTCGAGCACTGCGTGCAGGTGCGCCACCTGTCCCCAGGAGCGGCCGATGCGCTCGTTCGCGTCCTCGAGCGGCGCGACGAAGCTCTCCCAGGAGACCGGCGCCGCCAGCACGCGCTCGATGGTGGCGCGGCCTTCCGCGAGCAGCTTATCGACTGCCGGCGTCACGTGATCAGGCTTGAGCTCCGCGAAGCGCGGCAGTCCAGAGAAGTCGAGGAGTGGATTCATTTTGAAGCGCGCGCGGCGCGTACGCAGTTCTCGAGAAGCAGGGCAATGGTCATCGGGCCGACGCCGCCCGGGACGGGCGTGATCCAGCCGGCGACTTCCGACGCCGAAGCGAAATCGACATCGCCGACGATCGAGCCATCGTTGAGCCGATTGACGCCGACGTCGATGACGCAGGCGCCGGGTTTGACCATCGCGCCGGTCACGAGTTTCGCGCGGCCGACGGCGGCGACCAGTATGTCGGCGCTGCGCGCGACGTTTTCAAGATCGCGCGTCTTGGAGTGGCAGATGGTGACCGTCGCATCCTGCTGGAGAAGCAGCAGTGCAAGCGGCTTGCCAACGATGTTCGAGCGGCCGATGACGACCGCGTGCGCGCCCGCCAGCGGCACGCGGGCATGCTGCAGCAGGCGCATGACACCCGCAGGCGTGCACGGCACCATGTGCGGGACGCCGGCGACGAGCGCGCCGAGGTTCGCGGCATGGAAGCCGTCGATGTCCTTCGCCGGTGAGACGGTCTCGAGCACCCGGTACGTGTTGACGTGCCTGGGCAGCGGCAGCTGCACCAGGATGCCGTGGATCTCGGGATCGTCGTTCAACGCGAGCACACGATCGAGGAGCGCCTCCTCGCTGATGCTCGCCGGCAGCTCGTAGAGCTCGGAGCGCACGCCGGTTTCTTCCGAGGCGCGCACCTTGTTGCGCACATAGACGCGCGAGGCGGGATTGTCGCCGGCGAGCACGACCGCCAGGCCGGGGCGAATGCCGCGCTGCGAAAGCGCGGCGACCTCCTTCTTGACCGCCGCGCGCACCTGCGCGGCGAGCGATTTTCCGTCGAGAATCCGCGCGGCCATCAGGGGGGCGCAGTCTAGCACTCGCCCGATTTTCTGGTTAAGCTTTCCGCCCCACCCCGCAGCGCAAATTCGATACGCCGAGGCCGCCATGTCTGCCGTGCCGCAATTTCCCGCCGCCAACGATCCTGATGCGCTCGAGACCCAGGAGTGGCTCGATGCGCTCGAGGCGGTGCTCGAGCGCGAAGGGCCGGAGCGCGCGCACTATCTGCTCGAGCGGCTGATCGACAAGGCGCGCCGCTCGGGCGCATACATCCCGTTCTCGCCGAACACCGCTTACGTCAACACGATTCCTCCGCACATGGAGGAGCACTCGCCGGGCAATATCGCGCTCGAAGAGCGCATCCGCTCGATCTGCCGCTGGAACGCGATGGTGATGGTGGTGCGCGCCAACAAGAATGACGACGAGCTCGGCGGCCATATCGCGAGCTTCGCCTCGGTCGGGACGCTCTTCGGCACGGGACAGCAGCACTTCTGGCACGCGCCGAGCGACGGCCACGGCGGCGATCTGGTCTACTTCCAGGGCCACTCGTCGCCCGGCGTCTATGCGCGCTCGCTGATGGAGGGGCGCCTGTCGCAGGAGAAGCTGCTCAACTTCCGCCGCGAGGTCGACGGCAAGGGCGTCTCCTCGTATCCGCACCCGTGGCTGATGCCAGAGTACTGGCAGTTCCCCACGGTGTCGATGGGCCTCGGGCCGATCCAGTCGATCTACATGGCGCGCTATCTGAAGTACCTGCAGGCGCGCGGCCTCGCACAGACCGATAACCGCAAGGTGTGGGTGTTCTGCGGCGACGGCGAGATGGACGAGCCCGAGTCGATGGGCGCGATCGGGCTCGCCTCGCGCGAGAAGCTCGACAACCTGATCTTCGTGGTGAACTGCAACTTGCAGCGCCTCGACGGCCCGGTGCGCGGCAACGGCAAGATCATCCAGGAGCTCGAGGGCGATTTCCGCGGCGCCGGCTGGAACGTGATCAAGGTGATCTGGGGCTCCTACTGGGATCCGCTGCTCGCGCGCGACAAGGACGGCGTGCTCGTGCGCATCATGGAGGAGACCGTCGACGGCGAGTACCAGAACTACAAGGCGAACGACGGCGCCTTCGTGCGCAAGTTTTTCTTCGGCAAGCACCCGAAGGCGCTGGAGATGGTCGCGCGCATGAGCGACGAGGACATCTGGCGCCTGAATCGCGGCGGCCATGACCCGCACAAGGTGTACGCCGCTTATGCCGCGGCGACGAAGCACAAGGGACAGCCGACGGTCATCCTTGCCAAGACCATCAAGGGCTATGGGCTCGGCAGGCAGGGCCAGGCGAAGAACCCGACGCACCAGCTGAAGAAGGTCGACATCTCCACCATCAAGGAGATGCGCGACCAGTTCGCGATCCCGATTCCCGACGAGCAGCTCGAGAAGGAGCTGCCGTTCTACATCCCGCCGCCCGATGCGCCCGAGATGAAGTACCTGCACGAGCGGCGCAAGAGCCTGGGCGGCTTCGTGCCGCAGCGCCGGCCGAAGGCGCAAAAGGTGCCGGCGGTGCCGCCGCTCTCGGCGTTCGATGCGCTGCTGAAAGGCTCGGGTGAAGGCCGCGAGATCTCGACGACGATGGCGTTCGTGCGCGTGCTCACCGCCCTGATCCGCGAAAAGGAGATCGGCAGGCACATCGTGCCGATCGTGCCCGACGAGGCGCGCACCTTCGGCATGGAGGGCATGTTCCGGCAGCTCGGCATCTATTCCTCTGAGGGCCAGAAGTACGAGCCGGTCGACAAGGACCAGGTGATGTACTACCGCGAGGACAAGAGCGGGCAGATCCTCGAGGAGGGCATCAACGAGGCGGGCGCCTTCTCATCGTGGATCGCCGCGGCGACCTCCTACAGCCACTCCAATATCGTCACGGTGCCCTTCTACGTCTTCTATTCAATGTTCGGCCTGCAGCGCATCGGCGACCTCGCGTGGGCCGCGGCCGACCAGCGTGCACGTGGCTTTCTCCTCGGCGCCACCGCCGGGCGCACCACGCTGAACGGCGAGGGCCTGCAGCACGAGGACGGCCACTCGCACGTGCTCTCTTCCGTGATCCCGAACTGCATCTCGTACGACCCGACGTACGGCTACGAGGTCGCAGTGATCATCCAGGACGGCTTGCGCCGCATGGTGGGGAACCAGGAGGACGTCTACTACTACCTCACCCTGATGAACGAGAACTACGAGCACCCGCCGATGCCGCAAGGCGTCGAGCAGGGGATCCTGAAGGGCGCATACCTGCTGCGCGAGTCGAAAGCGAAGCACAAGCTCCGCGTGCAGCTGCTGGGCTCGGGCACCATCCTGCGCGAGGTGGAGGCGGCAGCGCAGCTGCTCGAGTCAGACTGGGGCGTGGCCGCCGACGTCTGGAGCGTGACCAGCTTCACCGAGCTCAGGCGCAACGGCCTCGCCGCCGATCGCTGGAACATGCTGCACCCCGAGGCGAAGCCACGAGTGCCGTACATCACCGAATGCCTGCAGCAGCGCCCGGCTGGACCGCTGGTCGCGGCGTCCGACTACATCAAGACCTTTGCCGACCAGATCCGGCCGTTCATCCCGCGCGATCGCATCTACCGCGTGCTCGGCACCGACGGCTTCGGGCGCTCGGATTCGCGCGCCAAGCTGCGCCACTTCTTCGAGGTGAACCGCTACTTCATGGCGATCGCGGCGCTGAAGGCGCTTGCCGACCAGGGCGATGGCAAGGCGAAGACCGTGGCCGACGCGATGAAGAAGTACGGCATCGATCCCGAGAAGGCGGATCCGGTCACGGTATGAATCAGGTCCTCGTCCCGGACATCGGCGACTTCAAGGACGTTGAAGTCATCGAGGTGCTGGTCAAGCCGGGCGACGCCGTCACCAAGGAGCAATCGCTCATCACGCTTGAATCCGACAAGGCCACGATGGAAATTCCATCGCCGGCCGCGGGCGTAGTGAAGGAGCTCAAAGTGAAGACCGGCGACAAGGTATCCCAGGGCTCGCCGATCCTGCTCCTCGATGCGCAGGAGGAGGCGAGGAAAGCCGCGCCGAAGGCCGAACCGAGGAAAGAGGAAGCGCCGCGCCCGGCGGCGGCCGCGCCTGCTCCAGCTTCCGCGCCGACAGGCGGCGGCGCGCAGACCGTCGCCGTGCCCGACATCGGCGATTTCAAGGACGTCGAAGTGATCGAGGTGCTGGTCAAGCCCGGCGACAAGGTGGCGAAGGAGCAATCGCTTGTTACCCTCGAGTCGGACAAGGCCACGATGGAAATTCCATCCCCCGCCGCCGGCGTGGTGAAGGAGCTGAAGATCAAGACCGGCGACAAGGTTTCGCAAGGCTCGCCGATCCTCGTGCTCGAAAGAGCCGACCAGCGCGCCGAGCCGCGTACTGCACCGAAGGCGGAAGCACCCAAGGCGGCGCCCGCGCCCGCTTCGGCGGCCGCGGCGACGCGCCCGGC
>JACXTT010007893.1_pt1 | contig 14894 bp, 17 predicted proteins | sample 9270951 | NCBI WGS metagenome assembly JACXTT01 (sample SAMN15532306, study PRJNA645909) | rock metagenome | isolation source: weathered quartz diorite | place: Puerto Rico | collected 2017-06-21
GGCCGCACGAGGTGCTGGCGCTCACCGGCGGCGCCATAGGCATCGGCCTGCCGCTGGCCATCGGCGCCGCCGTCGCCGCGCCCGAGCGCAAGGTCATCTCGCTGAACGGCGACGGGGCGGCGATGTACACCGTCCAGGCGCTCTGGACCCTGGCGCGGGAGGACCTCGACGTCACCGTCGTGGTCTTCGCCAACAACAGCTACCGCATCCTCAACATCGAGATGACCCGCACCGGCGCCGGCGCCGCGGGGCCCCAGGCCGCCAAGCTGCTGGGCCTCGGCGATCCGGCCATCGACTGGGTGTCGCTGGCCCAGGGCCTGGGCCTGCCCGCCGTCCGCTGCGAGACCGCCGACGACTTCGAAAAGGCCTTCGCCGCGGCCATGAACCAGCGCGGCCCGATGTTCATCGAGGCCGCCCTGCCCTGAACGAAAAGGGCCCCTGAACGACAAAGGCCCGCGGGGGCGAACCCGCGGGCCTCGTTTCTCAGGTCAGGAGGCTGAGGCTATCAGCCTTTGCCCTTGGCCTTGTTGGTCGGCAGGGTGCAGTTGCCGGCGAAGCCGCAACCCACCGCTTCCTTCGGCGTCTGCGGATCGCCGTAGGTGATCATGTAGCCCGGCAGGCCGTCGGAGCAGGCGACCTCAAGGCGGATCGAACCGTCCGGCGCCTTCAGCGGCGAGGCGACGCTGGAGACCGTGCACTCCTTCTTGTCGAGCTTGCGCAGGTCGGCGGTCAGGCCGGCGTAGTCGGCCGCGCCCAGCGAGCAACGGTAGCCGGCGACCAGGGCGTGGCCACAGTCGTAGACCTTGCCCTTGCCGGTCGGCGGGAACATGCCGATCGCGCCCTTGCCGTCCGCGCAGACCAGCTCGACCACCTCGTCGGTGCCCTTGGCCGGGAACACGGCGTACTTGCTGACCGTGCAGTCGGAGCCGGCGGACTTGGCGAGCTTGGTGTAGAGGCCGGCCTGCTCGGCCGTGGCCGCGCGGGTGTCGGTGAGCGTGCAGCCGCCGCCGTTCAGCTTGGTGCAGTCGAGGTTGGCCGCGACCGCGCCCTTGGTGTCGATCTTGGCGATGAAGCCCTTGCCGTCCTGGCAGGCGAACTCATAGCCCTCGGTGCCGTCGGTCAGGAGGCCGATGTAGCGGCGGTCCTTCACCACGCAGCTCGGGCTGGCCAGGGTCGCGAACTTGTCGGCCAGCGCCAGGCGCGCCGCCGGCTCGGAGAGCGCGCACTTGATGTTGGCGTTGGCGGCGTCATAGGCGAGGCAGTTCATCGCCGTCGCGTCCTTGGACATGTCCAGCGGCGCGCTGGCCATCAGGATGTAGCCGGACCCGCCGGGGCAGGAGACCTCGAGGACGGTGTTGTTGGCGGTCTGGCCGATGCCGCGGATGCCCTCCGGCGTGCAGGGCACCTTGGCCTTGGCGGCCAGCGAGGCGATCGCCGGCTTCAGGTCGAGGTTGGCCGGCAGGATGCAGGGGGCGGCCGGCGGCTTCATGTCCGGCGGATAGTTGGCCACCAGGCAGCTGTACACCGAGGGCGCAGCCGTGCCGTTGGTCTGGATCAGATAGCCGACGTTGCCCGGGCCGCAGGCGACTTCATAGACGCTGGCGCCGGGCGAGCCGGTCTTCTTGTCGGCCGGAGCCTTGCCGGCGAGGCGGGCGTCGGACACCTGGCAGGGCAGGTTGGCGGCGGACACCAGGGCCGGCGTGTCGGCCATGCCGATCTTGCGTTCCTCCGGCTTGACGGTGATCACGGGGGGCTTCGGCGCGGCGGCTGCCATCGCCGTGACCGGCGCCATCAGGGCGACGATGAGGGCCGCGAACAGACCCAGACGGATTGGCCTCATATCTTCGGTATCTCCTGGAGTTCCCCGGGGACGCAGGTCCCACTCGCCGCACATAAGCGCCGGGATGCCGCAAGGGTCAAGATGACCGTGCAGCCGCAGCGAAACTATGACGCGCTTCCAATGGCTTAGCTGTAGCGCTCGGGCTCCCGCGGCGCCGCGCCTCGGCGAATCTCAGGCGCCGCGGACGGTCAGCCGCGCCCCGTCGACGCCGGTCACCTGGACCCGGGCTCCGGCTTCCAGCGCCTCGCCGTCGATCAGCTCGGCCGCCCACTCCTTGCCGTCGATGAACACCCGGCCCGCGCGGTCCTTGAACGCGCCCACGGCGCGGCCCTCATGGCCCACCAGCCGATCGACGTTGTCGTTGATGTCGCGGCCCTCGTGATGGAACAGCGAGCGCGGCAGATAGCGGCGCGCCAGCAGGGTCGAGACGATGGTCAGGCCCGCGAAGATCAGCACCGCCGGTGCGAGGCCGACGCCCACGAACGCCACCAGCACCGCGACCACGGCCGCCGACGCCGCCGGCCACAGCATCCAGCCCGAGCCGGTGGCCACCTCGACGGCCAGCAAGACCCCGGCGATCGCCATCCAGGCCCAGAACGGGTGGTCGGGGAAGAAGGCCAGGACGTCGCTCATGGCTCAGCTCCCCCCGGCCGGCGGAACGGCCGTGCCGCCGCGGCTGCCGCCGCGCGCGCTGCCCCCGCGCTGCGGCGGGATCGGCGGCTGCTCGGCCTGGGCGGTCTTCACCAGCTCGGTGATCCCGGCGATCGAGCCCACCAGGGCGCTCATCTCGGCCGGCACGATCACGGTCTTGGCCTGCGGGCTCTCGGCCAGCTTGCCGAAGGCTTCCACGTACTTCTGGGCGACGAAGTAGTTGATGGCGTTCACGTCGCCCTTGGCGATGGCGTTGGAGACCAGCTCGGTGGCCTTGGCCTCGGCGGCGGCGGAGCGTTCGCGGGCCTCGGCGTCGCGGAAGGCGGCTTCCTTGCGGCCCTCGGCCTGCAGGATCGCCGACTGCTTCTGGCCCTCGGCCACGGTGATGGCGGCCTGCTTCTCGCCGTCGGCCTCGGTGATCACCGCGCGGCGCTCCCGCTCGGCCTTCATCTGCCGGGCCATGGCGTTGGTGATGTCCGGCGGCGGCTGCAGGTCCTTGATCTCGATGCGCGCGACCTTGACGCCCCACGGCGTAGTCGCCTGGTCGATGACCTCCAGCAGGCGCGAGTTGATGTGGTCGCGCTGCGACAGCACCTCGTCGAGCTCCATGTTGCCCACCACCGTGCGCAGGTTGGTCATGGTCAGCTGGGTGATCGCGAAGTCGAGATTGGTCACCCGGTAAGCCGCCGCCGCGGCGTCCATCACCTGGATGAACACGATGGCGTCGACCTGGACCGTGACGTTGTCCTTGGTGATCACCTCCTGCTGCGGCACCTGCAGCACCTGCTCCATCATGTTGATGCGCCGGCCGATCCCTTCGACGAAGGGGGTCAGGATGGAGATGCCGGGCTTCAGCGTGCGGGTGTAGCGGCCGAACCGCTCGACGGTGACCTCGCGGCCCTGTGGGACGATCTTGATGGCGCCCAGCGCGACCACGATGGCCAGCACCAGAAACACGGCGACGACGACAAAGCCCATCCGACCCACTCCCTATTTGGCGTCAGCTTAACCACCGGCCGGGGCCGAACGCCACGGAAACCGGCAAGCCACGCTCGCGCCGGAGTTGCGGCTCTGATAGCCCTTGATGATGCTCTGGAAGACCCTCGCCGTGACCGGCGCCGCCCTGCTCACCATGGCCGCCGCCCCGAAGCCGCCGACGCCCAAGGCCGCCCCGAAGCCCGCCGCCGCTCCGGCCAAGCCCGCGCCCGTGAAGGCCACGCCGGCCCCGGTGCCCGACTTCGACGCCCGCTATCCGGCCAGCGTCGTGGCCCTCCTGAATCTCGGCGGCGGCAAGGCGCAGATCGTGCGGCAGGAGGAGGACGGCGTGCTCGTGACCGTCAACTCGGTGGCCGCCAACTTCACGCTGCAGTTCATCGGCTGCACGTCGCAAGGGCGCGGCTGCAAGGGCGTGCAGTTCGACTCGATCGTCGAGCAGCCCGGCCCGACCTTCGCCCAGCTCAACGCCTTCAACCAGACGACGCTGATGTGCCGCGGCTACGAGGACAAGACCGGCCGGCCGCACGTGGTCTATGCGACCCTGCTGTTCGCCGACGACAGCTTCGATCACTTCCGCACCGAGGTTCAGGCCTGGGAGGGCTGCATCGGGGAGTTCCACAACTTCCTGAAGGACCCGAACGGCTATCTGGCGAGCGCCCCCTAGATGCCGGGCTGGTCGCGGCGGACGGCCCTGCTGGCCGCGCTGGCGCTCGGCGCCGCGACCACGGCGAGCGCCGAGCCTGCTCCCGTGGTGACCCTGTTCGGCGACTCCATCGCGGCCGGCTACGGCCTGGGGCCGGAGGACGGCCTGGCCAGCCGCCTGCACGACGCCCTCGCCGGACTGGGCGTCCAGGCCGAGGTGCGCAACGCCGGCGTTCCCGGCGACACCTCGGCCGGCGGCCGCGGACGGCTCGACGGCGCCGTGCGCCGCGACACCGCGGTCTGCGTGGTCGAGTTCGGCGGCAACGACCGGCGCGTGGGCTTTCCCGCCGCGATCACGGCCGAGAACCTCGACGCCATCGTCAAGCGCCTGAAGGCCCGGGGCGTCGCGGTGATCCTGGTCGGCATCGGGGATGCGGAGCGTCAGGCGGCCCAGCGCCAGCTCGCTGACGCCAACGGCGTCCTGTTCGATCCCGACATCTTCGCCGGCGTCGGCCCCGCCCTGCGCCAGCCCGACGGCGTCCACCCGAACGCCGAGGGCGAGAAGCTGATCGCCGCGGGCCTGGCCCCGTTGGTCGCCCAGGCGCTACGCGCCCGCTGAGTCGGTCAGATCAACAGCAGTGCGGCCGCACGCGCTTCGCACGACACGAGAAAAGCGCGCCTTCCGGTTGACTATTAAGGCTGCGAAACCCGCGTGGAGCGGCGGGTTTCTTATCTCAGGTGAAACGCGTTGCTTCGGGGTTTCTTGAAGCCTCTACCTCACGCCATTCAACACGCGCTCGCAGCCGTTTCGTCGGCGCGATGACTGGAAAGGATTGGCGTAGATGAACCTCAAGATCCTGGCCGCCGTTGCGGCCCTGTCGATGTCGGCCGCCGCCGCGCACGCCGCGACGCTCACCTTCGAGACCGCGCCCTATGGCAGCGATTTCACCGGTCCGGTGACCGAGGACGGCTTCACCTATTCCAACGGCGCGGGACACCTGTTCGTCAACCAATACGGCAACCCGACCCAGGACATGGAGGGCCAGTACGCCAACGCCGGCGGCGTGCTCTCGATCGTCAAGGCGACGCCCGGTCTCTTCACCTTCGATGGCCTGGACTACGCGGCCTACAACAGCCTCGGCGGCGGCAATCAGACGCTGACGGTCCTGGGCTTCCTGGGCGCCAGCCTGGTGGAAACCAGCACCTTCAGCCTGAAGAACACCAACGTGTTCAGCCCGGCCTTCGACAACTGGACGTCGGAAACCAACCTTCTCCCGACGCACATCGACCGCCTGGAGATCGTGCTTCATGCCGGCTCGAACTCGGACCAGACGTTCCTGCAGGCCGTCGACAACGTCCACCTGTCGGACGTCCGCGGCGGAGTTCCGGAACCGGCGACCTGGGCGATGATGCTGCTCGGCTTCGGTGGCATGGGCGCGATGCTGCGCGCGCGCCGCCGCGCGGCCGCCCTGGCCTAGCGACCTGCGTCAGGCGGGCGTCTTCGCCCGCGCCTTCAGCGCCGCCACGCGATCGATCGCCGCCTCGGCCTCGGCCATGATGCGCGCGACGATCTCGCCGGCCGGCGGGGCGTCGTGGATGCCGCCCGCCGACTGGCCCATGGCGAAGGCGGACTTGTCGATGTCGAGGCCCTCGATCTGGCCGCCGATGCCGCCCATGGCGCCGGCCCGGCTGGACAGCATGGCCTGCTGCGGGAAGGGCTGGATCTCCGCGGCGCGGCTCTCCCAGTCCTCGACCCAGAGGTTCTTCTTCACCCGCATGGGCTTGCCGGAATAGGAGCGCGTGCGGACCGTGTCCTCGTCCGTCGCCTCGACGATCACGTCGCGGTACATCTGGCCGGCGTGGGCTTCCTGGCTGGCGATGAAGCGGGTGCCCATCCAGACGCCGACGGCGCCCAGGCTCAGCATCGCGGCCAGCCCGCGGCCGTCGTAGAGGCCCCCGGCGCCGACCACCGGGATCTTCACCGCCTCCACCGCCTGGGCCACCAGCGGCAGGGTGCCCACCAGGCCGGTGTGGCCGCCGCCCTCGCCGCCCTGGCAGATCACGGCGTCGCAGCCGGCCTGCTCGGCCTTCACCGCGTGCTTCACCGCGCCACAGACCACCATCACCTTCAGGCCGGATTTCTTCAGCCGCTCCATGATCGGCATGGGCACGCCCAGGCCGGCGACGAAGGACGAGGCGCCCTCCTCGCAGATGATCTCGACGCTGGCGGTCAGGCTCTCGGGGCTGGCGGCCAGCAGGTCGACGCCGAACGGCTTGTCGGTCAGCGACTTCACCTTGCGCATCTCGTCGCGGATGAAGTCGGGCGAGCGGCCAGCCATGCCCAGCACGCCATAGCCGCCGGCGTTGGAAACCGCCGCCACCAGCTCGGCGTAGGAGACCCCGCCCATGCCGGCCAGCATGATCGGATGCGTCACGCCCAGCAGGTCACAGAGCTTGGTATGAATGGTCATGTGCGGCCTCCCGGAATTTTCGGCACGATGGCGCCGTGGGACGGGGATGCAAACCATGACGTGGGGGCACGCTGATGTCGGCTGAGGTGAACCTGGCGGTGGCGCGGGCCTATCTGAAGGCGTTGCAGGACGGCCAGCCGGCGCATGCGCGGCAGTATCTGGCCCCCGACATCGTCCAGGTCGAACACCCCAACCAGCTCAAGCCCAACGGCGAGCACCGCACCGCCGAGGCCATGGCGGCCGACGGCCAGCGCGGGCTCAAGATCCTGGAACGCCAGACCTTTGAGGTCCTCAACGCCATCGCCGAGGACGACCGCGTCGCGCTTGAGGTGCTCTGGACAGGCGTGCTGGCGATCCCGCTGCGCGACCTGAAGCCCGGCGACGCCATGACCTGCTGGTCGGGCATCTTCCTGGACTTCCGGGACGGGAAGATCGTGGGCCAGCGCAACCACGACTGCTTCCCGCCCTTCTGAGCCCGGTTAGAAGTTGAATGCCGCACGGTCGGCAAATGCCTTCAGGCTCCAACCGCCTTCGAAGGCGAGCAGTAGGTGGCAAGTGTCATCGACCGATGCATCGTCCAAATAGGCGTCTGTTCCCTCCATGTCTGGTGTCACGAACCCGAGCAGCGAGAGACAATCGTCATCTTCCATGGGCAGTGCATCGTCGCGCGGCATCATTTTCAGCGAAATGACGCCGTCCAACCGCAACTCAACAGGAGCATTTCGGCCATCGAGGGGTGCCCACACGAGGACGAGCGAGCGCGCCGGCAGATCGTAATGGAGCGTCTGCAGCCCGAAGTCGTTGTGAAGGTCGAGTGTGCTGCCCGCGCAATGGACCTCGACCGCGCCCCGAACTTCAAAATTCCTGAGCATCGGCTGACCTAGAAAATCGTGTAGCCGCCGTCGATGACGAAGCTGTCGCCGGTATGGAAGCGCGAGGCGTCGGAGGCCAGGTAGACCGCGATGCCGGCGAAGTCTTCCCACTCGCCCCAGCGCCGCATGGGCACCCGGCGGATCACCTGGTCGTTGAACTTGTCGTTGCCCTGCGCGCCGGCGGTCATGTCCGTGGCGATCCAGCCCGGCAGGATGGAGTTGGCGCGCACGCCGTAGCGGGCGTACTCGACGGCCAGGCCGCGAACCATGGACAGCACACCGCCCTTGGTGGACGCGTAGGCCTCGTTGCGCGGCGCGCCGTGAATGGCGCTGGTGGACGAGGTGACCACCAGCGAGCCGCCGGCGTCGCCCGCGCCAGCGCGCTCCTTCATGTGGCGCACCGCCTCGCGGAAGGTCCAGAACACGGCGTCCAGGTTGACCGTGGTGACGCGCCGCCACTTCTCGGTGGTCATCTCGTCGAAGGGGGCGCCGCCGCCAACGCCGGCGTTGGCCGCGCAGAAGTCGAGGCGGCCGAAGGTCTTCAGCACCTCGGCGACGCCGGCGACCACCGCGCCCTCGTCAGCCACGTCCACCTTCTGGACCAGCACCTCGACGCCATGCGCCTTCAGCGTGGCCTCGGCCTTGGCGTTCTTCTCGGCGTTCTGGCCCCAGACCGCGATCTTGGCGCCGGCCTGGGCCAGGCCTTCGGCCATGCCGAGCCCGATGCCGCCGTTGCCGCCGGTGATCAGCGCCACCTTCCCCGTCAGGTCGAACGGCTTGTAGGCCATGGCCGGATCCTCCCCTTCCTTGTTCAAACAAGCGTTGGGAGCGACAGGCTACAGGAGGGCCGTGCTCGTCAAGGGGTGCAGGGACGCCCTGCGTTGTTGAACATCCCGTCGTCACGCGTGATCAGGCCGTTCTCCACGGTGAAGAAATTCATGATCGGCACGGTGAAGGCCTTGCTGTGCAGCACGAAGCGGACCGCCACGCGCGGCCCGTCGGCCACCACGTCGGTCAATTCCACCTGGGCGTCGGGCACGGCGGCGAAGATCGCCCGGTAGGTCCGCTCAACGTCGGCGCGGCCCTGGCGCGGCTTGCAGAAGTCCGACGCCGTCACCTGGGCGTCCGGCGCATAGGCCGCGACGATGGCGTCGATGTCGTGGCGGTTGACCGCGGCGAACTTCGCTTCGACGGCCGCCCTGGGCAGGGCGGCCGCCGGCGCGAGAGACGGAACGGCAAGGGTCGCCGCAAAGAGGGCGGCGGCGATCCTGGTCATGGCAGTTGTCTCCCTCGATGGGCCGGGGAGGCGCCCATCGACGCCCAGGCTGGCGGGTCGGCCGGGCGTGCGTCGATCACAAACCGATGATGACGCGCGTCAGGTCGCGGTCCAGCCGCCGTCGATGGTGAGCGCCGCGCCGGTGGTCGAGGCCCCCAGGTCGGAGACCAGGTAGAGCAGCATGCCGGCCAGCTGGTCGTATTCCACGAAGGTCTTGTTGGGCTGGGCGGCCAGGATCACGTCCTCGATCACCCGCTCGACCGGGATGCCGCGGGCCTTGGCCTGGTCGACGATCTGAGCCTCCACCAGGGGCGTCTTCACATAGCCCGGGCAGATGGCGTTGGCGGTGATCCCGGTCCGCGCCAGCTCCAGCGCCGAGACCTTGGTGAAGCCCACCACGCCGTGCTTGGCGGCCACATAGGCGCTCTTGAACGGCGAGGCGACCAGGCCGTGGGCCGAGGCGATGTTGACGATCCGCCCGCGCCCCTGGGCCTTCATGATCGGGATCGCCGCCTTCGACGCGTGGAAGGTCGACGACAGGATCACCGCGATCAGGGTGTCCCACTTGTCGTCCGGGAACTCATCGATCGGGGCGACGTGCTGCAGGCCGGCGTTGTTGACCAGGATGTCGAGGCGCCCCAGCTCCGTCTTGGCATAGGCGATCAGCGCGGCGATCTCGGCCGGCTTGGACATGTCGGCGCCGTGGTAGCGGACCTTGACGCCGCTCGCCGCTTCCATCGCCGCGCGGTCGGCCTCGATCTTCGCCGGGTCGCCGAAGCCGTTCAGCACCACGTTGACGCCCTGGCCCGCCAGCGCCGCGGCCATGGCGTGGCCGATGCCGCTGGTCGAGCCGGTGATCACCGCGACCTGGCCTTCGAGGTGGTAGTCGACGGCCATGCTCAGGCCTCCTGTTTCAGCCGGGCGCGAACCTGCGCCACGGGCGGCGGCTGCGGCCGGGAAAAGGTGAACTCGCTGTCGCTCGATTGGCTGGCGACGAAGCGGTAGCCCTCGCGGTCGAAGGCCTTCAGGTCGGCTGGCTTCTCGAGGCGGTTGTCGATGGCGAAGCGGGCCATCATGCCGCGCGCCTTCTTGGCGAAGAACGACATGATCCGCGCCTCGCCGTCCTTCTCTTCCAGGAAGCGGCAGGACACGACCGGCGCCTTCAGCGTGGCGCGATCGACGGCCCCGAAGTACTCCTGGCTGGCGCAGTTGATGACCACGCGCTGCTTGTGGCCGACCAGGGCCGCGTCGAGCGTCTCGGCGACCTTCGGCCCCCAGAAGTCATAGAGGCTGGCCCCGCGCCGGGTCTTGATCTTCACGCCCATCTCCAGGCGGTAGGGCTGGATGGCGTCGAGCGGCCGCAGCACGCCATAGAGCCCCGACAGGATGCGGACGTTGGCCTGCGCCCAGGCCAGGGATTTCTTGTCCAGCTCGCGGGCCTTGAGGCCCATGTACACGTCGCCGTTGAAGGCGAAGGCGGCCTGCAGCCCATCCTCGCTGTCCGGCTGGAAGGCCTGGAAGCGGTCGCGGTTGAGCTTCGCCAGATCGTCGGACAGCGCCATCATCCGCTTCAGGTCGATGACCCGCAGCTTGCGCGTGACCTTGGCGAGTTCCGCGGTGTGGTCGGACAGCTCCGGCGCGGTCATCGGCGCGGACGCGGGCGGCGCGGTGAAATCGAGCGCCTTGGCCGGGGAAAGGACGATGAGCATAGCCTCCTCCTTTGCCGTGCGCGGCCAGCGGCGCCAACCTCGCAGGTCAAAGAGTCCACAGCAGGCTTGGCGGGCGCCCATCTTGCTGGCGGCGATGTTGTCGGCCATCACATCGCAGATGGCGCCACGCACACTCCTCCTCGGCCTGACGGCGGCGATCGCGCTCAGCGGCCCGGCGCGCGCGGGAACACTCGGCAGCTGCATCTGGTCGAAGCTGTCACCCGCGGAACAGTCCAAGGTGCTGGCCGCCTACCAGCGCGACATGGGCTCAGGCGCCGCGGCGCTGCAGGCCCTGGACCGCAAGCTCAAGGCCAAGGCGGCGGTCTGCGCAAAGCGCGGCGACATCTCTTCGGACTGGATCCAGACCATCGCCGGATCGGAGGCTGTGCAGACCTGGGCCGCGACGGCCCTGCATCTGGACCGGCCCAAGCTCGACGCCGCCTGGGCCGCCGCGCCGGCGGATGTGGCCGCCTGCGTGCGCGCCAACGGCCGCCTCGCGTTCTTCTCCAACGGCCTGGGCTGCGCCAACCCGGCGTTGTCGGCGTGGCTGATCCGGCGGCTCGGCCTCAATCCGGCCCAGCAGCCTGCGGCGCGTCACGGGCTCTACTACTTCAACGCCAAGGCCATCGGCGAATGGGGCGACAGCCTCGTCGCCAAGCTGCCGGCCAAGCCGCGCTAGAACAGAACCCTGGGGTTCATGATCCGCTTGGGATCCAGCGCCCTGCGGATGGCGCTGAGCGCCTCGATCTCGACCGGCGATTTGTAGCGCCGCGCCTCCTCGGTCTTCATCGAGCCCAGGCCGTGCTCGGCGCTGATCGAGCCGCCCATGGACGCCACGATGTCGTGCACGATGCGCGAGCCGGCGTCGCGCCGGGCCGAATGCTCCGCGTCCGATCCGCCGTCGGCGCGCAGCACGTCGTAGTGGATGTTGCCGTCGCCCATGTGGCCGAAGGCGGCGATCCGCGCGCCGGGGCTGAAGGCCTGCATGGCGGCGGTGGCCTGGGCCAGGAACGCGGCGACCTGGCTGACCGGCACCGAGACGTCGTGCTTCCACGTGGCGCCCTCGGGCTTCTGGGCCGGCGACTGGTTCTCGCGGATCGCCCACAGCGCCTTGGCCTGGGTGTCGGTCTGCGCGACCACCGCGTCGCGGATCAGGCCGTCCTCCAGGCCCGACGCCAGGAACCGCTCCATGGACGCCTCGGCCGAGCCCGGCTCGCCGGAGGAGAACTCCGCCAGCACGTACCAGGGGTGGACCTCAGCCAACGGATCGCGGGTCCCGGCGATGTTCTTCAGCGCGAAGTCGACGCCCAGCCGGCCCATCAGCTCGAAGGCCTCCACCGCGCCGCCGGTCTCGTCCTTGGCGCGCACCAGAAGCTGGATGGCGACCTCGGGGCTCTCGACGCCGATCATCGCCACGGCGCGTGACGCCATCACCGGATAGAGCTTCAGCGCCGCGGCGGTGACCACGCCCAGCGTGCCCTCGGCGCCGATCAGCAGCTGCTTGAGGTCATAGCCGGTGTTGTCCTTGCGCAGGCGCTTCAGGCCATTCCAGACCTCGCCGTTCGGCAGCACGGCCTCCAGGCCCAGCACCAGGTTGCGGGTCATGCCGTAGCGCAGCACCTGGGTGCCGCCGGCGTTGGTGGAGACGAAGCCGCCCACCGTCGCCGAGCCCTCCGACGCCAGGCCCAGCGGGAAGCGGCGGCGCAGATCGGCGGCGGCCGCGTGCACGGCGCTCAGCGTCACCCCCGCCTCGGCGACCAGCACGTCGTCGAAGGTGTCGCTCTCGCGGATGGCGTTCAGCCGCTCGGTGGAGAGCAGCACCTCGCCCATGGGGATCTGCCCGCCCACCAGCCCGGTGTTGCCGCCCTGCGTCGTGATCGGCGTGCCCGACTGCGCGCAGATGCCCACCACGGCCGCCACGTCGGCCGTCGTCCGGGGCAGGGCCAGGAACGGCGTCTCGCCGGTCCAGCGGTCGCGCCATTCCAGGAGCTTCGGCGCGAGCCGCTCGGGGTCCTGGCTCCAGCCGCCCTCGCCCAGTACGGCCTTCAGGCGCGACAGAACATCAGCGGGAACGGGGGCGGTCATGGCTTCAATGTAGCGCTGCGGGACTAGCCGACAAAGCCCGCCGCGCGGCGCAGGCGGTCGTTGATCGCCTCGCCCAGGCCGGCGTCGGGGATCGGCGCCACCGCGATGCCGCTCGCCCCCTCGGCGCGGTCGGCGGCGCGCAGGTAGGCGAAGAGGTTGGCGGCGGCCTCGGTCAGGTCGCCGTCCGGGCTAAGATTGAAGCCGCCGGCCCCGCCCCAGCGCCCAAAGCCCAGCCAGACCTCGCCGGCCTCCGCCTCCTCCGCATTCAGCCGCAGCGGCAGGTTCGGCGCGTAGTGGCGGGTCATCCGGCCCGGCGAGCGCCTGGCGTCGGCCTCCGCCTCGGAGAGCGGTCCCGCCACCGCCTCGAGCTGGGCGCGGGTGATCGCGCCGGGGCGCAGCAGGCGAGGTGCGTCGAGCAGGGCGACGACGGTCGACTCCAGCCCGATCGTGCAGGAGCCGCCATCGAGGGCGGCCTGGGCGGCGGCGCCTGTCTCCTCCAGCGCGTCGGCGAGGGTGGTCGGGCTGGGTCGGCCGGAGCGGTTTGCGGAGGGCGCCACCAGCGGCCCGCCGAAGGCCTTCAGCAGGGCCTGGGCGGTGGGATGCGAGGGCGCACGGACCGCCACGGTGTCCAGCCCGGCGCGGGCCAGGTCGCAGACCGCGGCCGGGTCGAGGATCGGCAGCACCAGGGTCAGCGGCCCGGGCCAGAACCGTTCGACCAGCCACTCGGCGCGGGTGTCGAACCGGGCGATCCGTCGCGCCATGTTCAGATCCGCCACGTGGGCGATCAGCGGGTTGAACGCCGGCCGCCCCTTGGCCTCGTAGACCTTGGCGACCGCGCGCGGGTCGGCGGCGTCGGCCGCCAGGCCGTAGACCGTCTCGGTGGGCAGGATCACCAGGCCGCCGGCCCTCAGGGCGGCGACGGCGGCGGATATGTCGGCGGGAAGGTCCACGGCGGCTCGTTACACCGCCGTGGCCGCAGGGCCTACTTTTTCGGCTTGCGGAACTTGTAGATGAACTGGTCGGTATGGTGCCGGATGGTCTTGTCGAAGACCACCTTCTTCAGGTCGTCCGCGGGGTTCTTGAGCACCGTGCTCTCGCCCTCGTAGACGAAGCCCGCCTCGGTCACCTGCTTCTTGACGATGGCCGGGTCGATGCGGTGCAGGGTGTCGGTGTCGCGCATGCCGGATCCGGCCTCGGCGGTGTGGTCGACCACCAGGAACACGCCGCCCGGCTTCAGCGCCTTGTAGACCGCCCGGTTGAAGACCATCGGGTCGATCTTGCCCATGAACTTGTCCGGATAGTCGTGATAATTCTGGACGGTGAACACCAGGTCGACCGGCTCGGGCGTGGCGAAGGCGGCGCCGGGCTGCTGGATCACCGAGGTGTTGGGATAGCCGGTCTTGGCGAGGTCGGCGTTCTTGATCGGGTCCGGCATCGCCTCCTTGGCGTACTCGTTCGGCCAGATCATGTAGACGTGGCCGGCAGGCCCCACGACCTTCGAGAAGATCTTGGTGAAGTAGCCGGAGCCGGGGATCAGATCGACGACCTTGTCGCCCGCCTTCACGCCGGAGAACGAGATCACCTCGGCGGGGTGGCGATAGGCGTCGGCGTCCTTGTCCGCGGCGCGGCCGGGGTCGGCGACGGCGGCGGCGACCTTGGGATTGACGGGCGAGGTCGCGGCGAGCGCGAGCGTCGCGGCGCTCGCGGCGAAGGCGGCGGCCAGCAGGATGGATTTCATAGGAACCTCTGGGTGACTGGGTGCGGCCACGCTCCGGCGCGGGCGGGCCCAAGTCAATGCGTGAGCCCTACCGCTGATCGCGCGTTGCCGTCAGATCAACGCGGACCGAGACCTTGCCCGGGATCTGGTCGGTGGCGGTGAACTCGCCCTGGCCGACGCCGAACACCGTGCGGTCGAGGCTGGCCTCGCCGGTGACGTGGGCCTTGTCGCCGGTGATGGTCAGCCGGAACGGCAGGTCGAGCGGCTTGGTCACCCCGCGCAGGGCGAGCGACCCGTGGGCGACATAGCGGTCGGCGCCGGTCTTGACGAACTTGGTCGCGGTGAAGACCGCCTTGGGGTGTGCGGCGGCGTCGAACCAGTCGGCGGAGGGCAGCGAGGCGTCGCGCTGCTCGTCGCCGGTCTTGGCCGAGGTCATGTCGATGCTGACGGTGACCTTGGACTTGTCCAGCGCGTCCGGGCCGAACAGCACGTCGGCATGCCACTTGTCGAAGCGGCCCTCGATGGGCGCGCCGCCCCAGCTCGAGGTGAAGGTGAGCTTCGAGCCGGGGGCGATCTTCCACGGCGTCGCGCCGACGGCCGGGGCGGGCGCGGCGGCGGGCGGCAGGGCCGCCACG